>Ga0302326_10031488_pt1 | contig 10592 bp, 12 predicted proteins | sample Palsa_T0_3_FD_202264 | JGI IMG/M metagenome (GOLD analysis project Ga0302326, IMG submission 202264) | Peat permafrost microbial communities from Stordalen Mire near Abisko, Sweden - Palsa_T0_3 | ecosystem: Environmental > Terrestrial > Soil > Palsa > Peat permafrost | place: Sweden: Abisko...
CGTTGAGGAACGTACGGTGTACCTGCGGTCGCTCAGCCCGATGACGATCGGGCACGAGGTCGCGCATGCGATCGACTGCGCGCTTGGCGACGGCGTGTATCGGAGCGGCTTCGATCCGAAGATTCGAGCGGCGTTCGCGGCGGCGCGCGCGTTCGTGACCCCGTACGCGGCTTCCGGGCTCGACGAATATTTCGCCGAGTCGGTCCGCGCCTACGCCGACGTCTTCAACGACGACGTGTCCCCGTGGCCGCGCGCGACGCGCGAACGACTCAAAGCGTGCGATCCGGCGATGCACGCGATCGTCGCCGAGATCTTCGCGACGGCGTAAGCCCGAAACGCCGGCGACCGGCGTCGCGCAGTGAGGCTGCGCCTGATGATGGGCTGTACCATCACCGACTGATGGAGAAATCACCATGTCCCGTAAAGCAAAGACCAATGGATCGTCGACGTCGCTCGCGACGATTTCGGACGCGCCGCCGGCGGTGCCGCAGATCACGCGCGCGCAAGCGAATGAATTGCTCAAGGCTCGCGCGCTTGAGCTCTATCATGCGGCGCGAACGGAACGCGACGAACACATTCGCGCGTTCGAGGCGGAGTACGGTCGCGCCGATCGCATCGACCACACCGTGCTCGCGGACCTGCAACGCATCCAAGCGCGCCTCGCCGCAATCGCGGCGCGCCAGCAACGCGCGAACGCATCCGGCGGCGAGCCGAAGGTCGCGAAGTTCGTCGATCAAATCGGCACAATGATCGGTTCGATCAGCGCGCATCTCGCGACGGAGCGCGCGCTCGAGTTGTTCGCGCCGGTGCAGCAGGCCGACTACGTCGGTTGGAACGGCGGTGCCATCGGGCCAAAAGGCCATGACGATTCCGTGCTCGCCGGCTACGAGATCTTCGACGATCCGCTCGGAGCGACGAACGCGACTCCCACGACCGACGAGGATGGCGAGGTGTGCCTGCACGCCGAGGTCGAGCCCTATGAGGACGAGCCGAGCCGCGGCGCCTGCGTCGACTGCGGCGAGGAGTTCGATGTTCGCGTCGTGACATCCACCGACGAGTCCGGTGGCGCCGCGGCGGACGAAGAACCGCTCGTCGATGAGTTCGCTCGCGAAGAAGTGGTCGTCGTCGGATGAAGCAGCAGGCGGCTCCGGCAACGCGCCGGGGCCGCGCTCTGCCCGACGATGCGTTCCCGCCCGAGTTCGTGCGTCACGCGTACACGCTTGCAGTGCGGCGAGCCGCGCGCGACGCTCACCGGGGCGTTTGCGACCGGGATGCGGTCGAATGCGCGACGTGTCAAGAACACGCGCGCGCTATCGAGGACGCGAAGTGGGCGCTCAATCATCGATGCGATCCGCCTTAAACCCCAATCGACATCGAAGGCGTGGAACGCTTGCATACGGGCTTGCCCGTTTTCGCAACCGGTATCTGGCCATGAATGTGCCCCATCTTGAAGCGTTGTCGCGCGGTACCTCCAGGCTCGGCGCGGTGGGTCAGAGATCTCGACACTTGTTGTTACGCATCGCCGAACGCGGCTTTGGCGAGACCAAATCACGTTGGGCGCGCGAATGCGCTCGCTACATTCTTCACTATGGGCGGGCGGCTCCTTAGCGTTTCTCGTCGCTCATTCGACGGAGAAAGCGTCGGCCAGAAGGGCGTTGAAACGACTTTATCGCGCTTTTATGAAGGACAAGAGCTTGGCTGCTTCTCGATTCGCCGCCGTAACCTCGGCGCACGTTCTTCGCGGTCTTCAACGCGTCGCCAGTGACGGTGTTCCGCCTCAGCGAGGCAGCCACAAATTTTGTTTGGTTCATGATGATCACCACTATCCGCCGAAACTCGTCTTGGCGTACGCTTACGAGGAAGCATCGGGTGAGACACTGGACAGTGAGGATCACGCGGGTGGTCCTCAAACGAACGATGTCCTTGAAGCCCTTGGATTCTCCGTAGTTGCCTGTACGTGTCGCGGTAACGAGGCAATGAGGAGCTCAAGCGGTGGACGCGAGCTTGCCCGCGCGTCGCGCAGCGCGACCGTCAAGGTTGCTTTCCTAGCGTTCTGCGATGGTTCGGAGGCGAAGCGGATACGGTCAATCGAGAAAGCTCTCGCTCAGGCTTCAAGCGACGGTGCCAAACTGCTAGTTGTACCGGAGGCGTCACTTCAAGCCGACGGACCTTTCGGCGCAGAATCTGACACCGATGCTCGACTAGCGCACGCTGTAAACGCCGCGGCCGTGGGGCTGATTGTAGGCCGCGTAGAGGATGTTGGAGGCCCTTACTATCGGCTGCGCGCTGACCTGTTAGATGAATCTGGGCGTCACGCATTCTCATATTTCAAACATGCGGACCCATCGTACAGCGCGTCGTCTGGGTTCCAAAGCGCATTTGATTTCGTTAAAAGCCGCAAGGCCGAATTTCCCGTGGCAAACGTTGGAGGTTTAAGGATTGGGATACTGATTTGCCACGACATCGTATACCCGGCTCTTGCAGAACAATATTCAGGCCGGATCGATCTGCTTGTGACGATTTCCGGCGTAAGTAACAACACTCAAAAATGGCTGACCTTCATTTGCGAGCGTTCCCGAGAGTTGAACGTACCGGTGACTCACATATGTTGTCATGCGAAGGGTAACGCAGTGCCGGGCTCGGTCGCCGTAGTAGCGCCCGGCAGTAAAATTCACCGTAACACGAACGATGGTGATGGTCCAAAGACGTTTGCGGATAAGGACCTGTACCTTGTCGCAGACCTTGCGGGCCCATACGTCGATTTGCTGGCGTTCCTGTCTGTTAAGGATCGTGGTGAAAGACCTAAGGGTGGCCGTACGGTTCGTATAGACGGCAAACAGGGCGTTGTACAGGTAAGCCGCTCGATCATCGAGTCAGGGAGCGGATTTCAACGCGTCGTGTCGAGGCATATAAATGAGCCTGTTCTGTATCTCGTCACCAATGCTGATGGCGTTCTGGAAACGACGATACGCGCACGCGCAATTGAAAACGTCGTTCCGATCGCGATTCCTGAATCCGATGGATACCGCATCTTCAATCCGACTCGATACCGCCAGGTCAGTTCCTACTTCGATCGCGGCGTCGCGGTTGTCGACGAGCAACGCCAGGCCGCTGGCTCTGTATTCAAGCGTATTCCGGAAACCGCATATCGTAAACTCCTGGCGTAGTTTCTTGGACTGCATCTATTGCTTGTTGGATATATCCACATTGCAATGATGCCGACACCGCGTTCTGCGAATCTGTTCTGCTTCTCTGCTGCGCATCGACGAACAACGTTTGTCCGCTACACGCTGCTTCGTACAAGGCGGATTCGGTTCGATCTTTCGTCCCGTGCCTCGGCGCGGCCGCGGACATGGGTTGTGCAGGTGGTTCGAAGCGCCTCGCTTTAGCGAAACGAGGTAATCGATCACGTAGCCGCGCCGCGTTCCCACCCGAGTTCGCCCGTCGCGTGTACACGGTTGCAATCCGGCGAGCCGCGCGTGACGCGCACCGCGTTTGCGACCAGGACGCCGGCGAGTGCGCAACGTGTCAGGAACACGCGCGCGCGATCGCAGGCGCGAAGTGGGCGCTCATCATCCAAGCGACCCCGCTTAGCCGCGCGTCCGAAGCCGAGGCCCACCGGGTAAAGCAGTCTACGCCTCGGGACCCTTCGCGCGCAAGGGTCTACGATCGCCGTGCGACGCGCTGCGCGCGCCCTTGCGCGCTCCTCCCGACGCTGCGTGCCGGCAAGTACCCGGTGGGCTCTCTCACCGGTGCCTGATCGGAGATCGCACCTATGGAATCACGTCTGGAGTCCGTCCAGATCACGATGACGAAGGCCGAACTGGCCGATTTCGCGCGCAGCGTGGCGGAAGAAGTCCTTGCCCGACTCGATGCTGCGGAACGCTTGCATTCGAACGAACCCGTTATCGCGACCGGAACGTTGATCGTGAACCTGCCGGGGCATGAAGCCGTCGTCGACGGCGCGCCGGTCAAACTCAAGACGCGCGAATTCGCGTTGCTCGCGGCGCTGGCGCAAAACCTCGGTCGCGTGTTGACGCGCGAGCAATTGCTCGAACTCGCGTGGCCCGAGCCCGAGGGCGTGGAAGAAAACCGGACCGTCGACGTGCATATTCGCCGCGTGCGCGTAGCTCTGGGGCCAGCCGCCTCGTTGATCGAGACGGTCCACGGCATCGGCTACAAGCTGGTGAAGGTGCCTATCCATACCGCGATCGAGGTATGAACGAACAGCGGCCCTGGGGCGATCCGGGGCCGCTTCACGTCGTGCGTATGTGCGGATCATGCGTGCGTCACACCACTGTGCTTTGCTAGCCGCATGGAAAACGAATTAACACCTGCGATTGTCGATGCGCGCCGTGTCGCGGCGGTCGTCCGCGAGTTGTCCTTCGACCTGATGCGGGCGATGGAAGCCGCCGTGCCCGTCGCGGTCGCCGACGTGGCCGGCGACCTCGCGCCCGAGCGTCTTTCTCGGATCGCCGAGCGCGTCTTTTTGGAAACCAAAGCTCGGTACGCTGTAAGTGCGGCGGCGACACTCCTTGCCGCGCACGCGGGCGACCGTCCCTGACGGTCCCCCACGTCGCGTTACGAATCGCGTTCCAGGTCAGAGTCGCGTGAGAATCAGCCGACCATCGGCCGTGAAGATTCCTTGATCCCATGCCTCCGCGCCGTAGAAGCGTACGAATCCGCTGAGCACGTGACCCTGTGATACGAGCCATCGTTCCACGATGACGAGCCAGATGTCGTAGCCGCTTCCGAAGGTGTACGTGTCGCGCGGAACGATCGACGCGCCGTCGTCTGCGACTCGCCAAGGGCATCGATCTCTACGAGCTTCCGCGCGTCGCAGGTACCCTCTGAGCTTGTACCGCTTCGCCGCCTCAAGGGGCGGCGCGATCGTGAAGCGGCCTTCGAACCGCGTCGAATCGATGACGATCATCGCTTCGCTCGTCGCGCGCGACGCTCATGGCGCCGACGCTTGAGCCATTCGGCGTAGCAGACCTGACTGCACGATACGACGCGCCAGGTCGGAATGGGTCGACCGCAGATACACATCTCTTCCTCCGTCCGGGGCGCCCCAGCAGAGGGGGCCCGTTGGCCGGATGAAGCACGTCGCGCGGGGACCCAGATGTGTGCGACCAGAGCGGGACCGGAGCGCAGCGAGGACCGGAAGCGGCGGAAGTACCACCTGGGCGGCGCGTCGTGCTAGGCTAACGCGCCTTTGGCCACCCTCGGCGGCTCGGACTCAAATCGCACGCGCGCGTTCGCGCGCGAACCGATTCGGATCAACCGCGTCGCTGTCGAAGTTCGGGGAATCGCCGCTCGCGCGGTCGGTCAAACCACGCGAATTGCGCTCCGCTACGTTACGACGGACTGTCGGTGAAGGTAGAAGGTGTATCGCTCGGGATCGGTTGGCATCCCTGATGCATTGCGAGCCGGAGCAAGAGAAACACGAGCGCATGCGCATTCTGCATCGTGTAATCGCCCACGTGCGTCGCTGCGTGTGCGATCTTATCGCGTAGGCCTTCATCGTGGCGCGCCAACGTGTAGGTTGCGAATGCGTGTAGGTCTTCGCCTAGGTATGCGGCGACGCGTTCGTTGTTCAATAGTCCGAGCCCGAGCACTTCGGTAATTGGGCGACCACTATTGTCGGTGCGTTGGATCCAATCCGGCTCGCCAAGACGGCGGGCCAGTTTTCGAATCACGGCTTCGAATCGTAGCGCTAGAGAGTCGATCGTGACAACCATCGCGTCATCGTGCTGCCCGTTCGTTATTAATCCGAAGTAAATCCGGAGCGGCGAGGTCAAAAGGGCGACAAGGTCATTCGCCTGGCTTGCCTCGTCTTCGCCAATCCACGTTTCCACTAATAGAGCTACGAAATCGTCGATGGTAACGGACCCATTCGAGATCGTCGCTTGGGCGGAGACGGCCATGGCGTACGTTGCATATATCCAACCGAAGCCGAATTGTTCCCGTTCCGAACGCTCCTGATTCTCTCTTCCAGGTTGCCCGTGGCCGACGACCCGTTTATCCGCCGCGCGCGCAAGAGTGGTCGCTAATTGGCTAAAAACTCCAATCCCCTGCGCCTCGAGGCTTTGCAACGATAAGCGTGCGTTCTCCATCGTCGGCATAATGTCGGCAGACGAGCCGAGGTAACCAAGTACACGTAACGCACCGCCTTCTTCGAACAGTTTGTCGAGCGTTCCGCGGATGTAGTCGGCCATTTCGCCGGTATCGTCGAGGGTATGCGAAAACGAATGGTACTCGAGACCTTGACCTGCGTACTCGCGCTGGAATTGGATCATTTCGATCCGCCCTGCGTTATCACCAAGTTCTTGGAATACGAGCGCCGCTCGTTGCGCGGCCTGCTCCTTGGTGAGCGGATGCGCAGCGCTATCGACGATGATGTTTCGATACACGTCGGCGAGGGCGCGTAGCCACGAAGAGCGATCAGTCCGGCCCAAACGCGCATCAAGTCGGATACCGAGATCGGCCATCGCTTGAATGTCTGAGAGCTCCATAGCTCCGCGGAGCTCCGTTATCGTCCTTAAGGCGTCATCGCGAAGCGGCTCCAGAGCGTCCCGCGTTATCGTCGCATCCGCGATGATAACCTCAAAGACCAATTTTCGAAGATATGGATTTGTTGTCCGTACGGTCGCAAGGAGCGCGGGCAGGACCTGTTCGCGCGCTCGATATTTGCGCCCAATCGAGACCATGAGCGGGACGAGAATCTGCAGTGCATGAAGTGTCTCTAGGCGTTGTTCATTCTCGGAGAGGCGGTAGTGTTCAACCGCAGTAACGTAGTCGCAGACGGCGCGAAGGCCTTCGTCGTGTCGGCGCGTGTACGCGGCGATCACATGACCGTACCGAGCGCGTAAGATAGGCGCCGGCGAAGTCTCGCGACGGTCGCGTAGATAGTCGATCATTGCGTCATTGAAGTACGTCCGGACTTCAACTAGCGCGGCAGCGAGAGTCCTCTCTTCGCCGAAGAAGAGATAGGCGTTGCCCTCGGCATCGATCGCTTCGATCAGTCGCGCGTCGTTAGCTGCCTCTGCGGCCCGCTTTGCCGGGCCGAGGCGCCACCTTACGACTCGTTCCTGGGATGGCGGAAGACTATCCATGAATGCGGCGAGGGCCGCAACCGTCTTCGGATATGGAAGCTCGCCTTCGAGTGGAGCGCCGTCCACGCCATCGGCCACTTAGTTCGGCCGCCCGTCGACCGAACGACGCGTGCGCAGTGGCGACTCGATTGGGCGGTGATCGACTTGTAGATCGAGGTTGTGAAGAATTCCCGCGCGCCGCGCCTCGTCCCATTCGCCGGAGATGCGGAGCGTCGCTCGATGTGGATCCGGCGTGAGGAGGCGCGATGGTATCGTAGACCGCGTGGACGCTGAAATACTCTGCGCAGCGGGCAGAATTGGCACGGTGTCTTCGGCCGTCGACGTGACGATTGCGATGCTCGGCACGATCGGTGTCGATGTCATCGCGGCGGCAACGACGGCGCGGACATAGGGTGCGCCCGCGTAGATGCTGCCGGTGTTGTACGCCATGAGCGCGTGAACGAGCGCTTGCGATCGATCGGGGAAGCGAAGCGCGGCAGCATGGTAGGCGTTCGCGAGAATCGCGCTGCCGACGCGCAGATTCGCGCACGGTTCGAGCATCGCAGCGGCATTAACGTGAAAGGCCGCAAAGTTGCCGCTGTTTACTTGCGCGATGCCGACGTCGACGGAGTGGTGCGCGCGGATGGCGGACTCGGCGAGGCGAAGCGCCTCCATGCGCGTCCGCGGCCGATAGCTGCGCCGCGCTGTATTATCGTTGATTGCGTACGGCCAGCCCGCGCTTTCGACCGCGACGATCGCGGCCATGGTGTCGGGGGCGGCTGCCGGGGCGCAGGTGTGCAGCGTCACGGCAAGCGTGACCGGAATGATCATTCCTGGTACGCGGGGAGCGGGAGGTCGCGTTCGACCATGACGTTGAGGATGTAGCCGGCGGGCACGTGCATCGTCGGCGGTTGGTACAGTGTGCGATCGTAGGTTTGCGTAGCGGCGTTCGCGACGTTCGAGCCCACGGCGCTTCCGATCGCCTGACCAGCCGATTCTTGGCATCCGGAGAAACCGCAGTTGCTCGTGCGCGGTTGCGCGAGCTGCGCGCCGGCTGCGAGGACGCTCAGAAGCAGCACGTTGCCGAACAGGCGGCCGGTGTGGAAGTCGACCGTGCCGCCGAGGCCCGCGACGCCGTTCAAGTCAACGCCGCGCATCGCGCCGAGGTCGATCGTCTGCAAATTCGGCAGTTTAATCGAATCGAAGCTCACAAAGAGCCGCGCTTGCCCTTGCGCCATCGCGCTCGCGTAGGATCCGACGAGCTTCGAGCCGCGCGGGATCACCAGGACGCGATGCGTTGCATCGAACACGTCTTGCCGAATCTGGGCCGTGATAACACCGGGAACCGTCGAGTCGATCGGCGTGTAGAGCTCCGCGGGAATGATCATGCCGCGTTGTACGATCGGTCCCGAGGGCGCGATCGCCACCTCGGTCTGCGCGACAACGGACTGCGGCGCCGCCGGCGGTAGGACATCGGACCGCGCCCTGCGGCCGTCGCGATTACCGAGCTTAAGGTCCATCGCCGAACTGCGCGCGTCGTCGATCTGTTGCCGACGCAGACGGGCCGCTTCTTCGGCGGGCGACGGCGCCGCTTCCGAACCGTTCGTCACCGGCATCGGGGCTTGCGCCGTTTGCGCGAACTGCGGTTGCGTCCGCGCGATGAGTGTCGGGTCCAGGGTCGACGGAGTGGCGATCGCGCGTGGCGCGGCAGCAGCCGCGGTCGGCAGCGCGTCGGTGTGCTTCACCGCGTTCTGGTCAAGCGCACTCACATCGCTTGCGTGCAACGCGCCGAGGTTTTGCGGGGACGCCGCCGCGATCGCCGGATGCGCCGAGTGCATGAGCCACAAGACGAGCCCGGCAAAGAGCGCGACGACGAGCAGGAGCGCGATGATCGCCGATTTGCGAATCTCGACGACCCCTTCAGACGGAGCGCCGCGGACGAGACTTTCGGAATGGTTCGTCGTCATTAGTGCACCCGTTCAAGGGTCGTGCGTAACTGGCCGCGTCCCGTGCCGCGGATCAGCGCGAGTTTGGTTGGGACGCCGTCAAGGACGAATTGTCGGTGGGTTCGGTCGTACGAATAGTTCGCAATCTCGTCGGTTCGGTTGTCGAGCGTGTACGGTTGCGGGAGGTCGCCCGCGACTTCGGGGACGTTGATATAGGTGTGCGCGCCGTCGTTGCAGACCGAGACCGGCCGAAACTCGTTCGCTCCGGCGACGTTGTACTTCGTGTCGAGCTTCGCGCACGTATAAGTAGCCGCGATTGCGGCCTGCGCCCGTTCGGCAATGGCTCGCCGTTCCGCAACGGTCGCCGCAACGCGCGCGCGAGCGGCGTCGTCTTGCGGATAGTAGAACCCGACGTACTCGTTCTGCCGGCCGCCGGCGCTCTCGAGGCGCAGATGGTAGACGCGACGCGTCGTCGTGATCGTCAGCGTCGCCCAGAGTCCGTCTTGCGTCGGCTTGACGAACATGTGCGGCGTGTCGGCCCCACTGACGCCGTCCGTTGCCTTCCAGCGCACGGAGTCCGAGATGATGGCCTGGTTGATCTTTTCGCCCGCCTGCAGCTGAATGTCGCATTCGTCGCCCACCCCGATCCGAACGGTTGGGATCGCGTCGCCGTAGGGGAAGCGATACGAGCCGTCGGGGTAGAGGACCGCGCCATTTCGGTGCAAGACGGCTTGTGTGCCGTTGCGGAACGCCATCTGACGCGGAGCGGCCGCCGCGGGCGCGACTGCCGAAGAAACGATTGCGAACACAACGCCGAGGAGAAGGGCTCGCCGCATCAGTTCATCCTCCGCGCCCAGTCGAGATCGGTGATGTAGATACCGAGCGGATTTGCGTAGATGGTCGCCTCGTCGCTCGGTGCGTTCTGTGCGATCGTTATGTGCGCGCGATAGCGGACGGGTGCGCCGATCGCGCGGCCGCTCGCGTCGCGCGTGTCCTCCGTCCACTCCGCTTCATATTCGCGGGTCGAACCGGGAATGGGCGAGACGTACGCAATCGCGATCGACGCTCGCCGATCACGTCCAAGAGCAATGGGGTCGTTCGCCTTAAAGTACGCCGCAAGAAACGCGGCGGCCGGTGAGCCGCTCGCGACCAGGGCCGCCATGCGTTCGCGCCGCGTCTTCGCGGCGATCGGGTCGCTCGTGATCGTTCGCGCGTTCGCGATCCAGTCGGCGAGCTGCGAGCGCACCGCCGTGACGTCGACTGCTTGCGATCCGGCGACGGGGCCGATCGGCGCGAGTTCGCCCCCGGCGTTCTCGCGGAAGAAGATCGGGATCATCTTCGGCTGGGACGCGAGATAGATGTTCGCGCCGACCGAAAGCACGAGCGCGGTGATGGCGATGAGCGCAATGCGCGTCATCGTCACCGCCCAGCGTCGGTCGCCGGCCGTCGTTTCGAGGTAGTGCCGTTGCGCGTCGGTGTATCGGCTCGCCGGCGACGTCGCTGCCATGAGAATGATCTCCTATGGAAGTGCGCTCGACAAGAACCATTTTTC
>Ga0302326_10031491_pt1 | contig 10592 bp, 9 predicted proteins | sample Palsa_T0_3_FD_202264 | JGI IMG/M metagenome (GOLD analysis project Ga0302326, IMG submission 202264) | Peat permafrost microbial communities from Stordalen Mire near Abisko, Sweden - Palsa_T0_3 | ecosystem: Environmental > Terrestrial > Soil > Palsa > Peat permafrost | place: Sweden: Abisko...
GCACACCCTTGACCACGCGCCCATTCATGACGTCCAGGCACGGGATGACACGCTTGGCCAGCATGGCGAGACCAGGCTTACCCGCCGCGGCCCGGTTCGTAAAGTTCGGGCGACGCCGGCCCGTGGCCCCGAGACGCCTGGCGAGGATGCTTATCGAGCCGGCTTGCCGGCGTAGGCTTCGAGCAGCTTCTCGCTCGACGCGAGGCTGTTGTCGATCGCGTCCTGCACGATCGCCTGCATGGTCGTGCTCGAGCCTTTGAGCGCCTCGTAGTATCGCTGCCGTTCGGTCGAATGAATGATCGCGGGCGGGCTGCCGCTCCGCAGCAGCAGGACGTTCATGACGAGCCGGGCAACCTTGCCGCTGTCCGAGGTGAACGGGAAGATCCGAACGAGGTCGTAGTGCGCGCGGGCAGCGAGCCGCACAGGCGTGCGGCTGCGTCGTGTTTCGGGATCGTTCACCCAGTCGACGACCTGGCGCAGCTTGTAGGCGATCTTGTCGGGCGGCGCGTACTCGTGGAAGTAGAGCCGGTGCTGGGGCACGTCCTTGCGGTATTTGACCGTCTTGACGTCGCCCTCTTCGGGATGGAGCACGCAATAGATGTGCTTGATGACGTCGGTCGTCAGCGGGACGCGCCGTTTGGTCGCCTGCTCACGGACGAAATTGAGCGCCTCCCGGTGGCGCCGGATCTCTTCGACGACGGGCTGCATCGTCGAGTCGAAGGCCACCGGGGCCACCTCGGTCGCGCTGATCGCCGAACGCAGCTCGGTCAGCGTGTAAACGACACCCTCGAGCGCGCTATCGTGCGCGACCCAGCTCATGTCGAGCTCCGCGCGGTACTTGTCCTGCGCGTCGGGCGACGCCTTCTTGAGCCGATCCTCGAGGATCGCCCAGCGTTCCTCCACGGAGAGCGCCTTCGGCCCAGCCGGGGGTGCTGAAGTCTTTTTCTTGGCAGGAGTTTTGGACGGCATCGCGCCTGGGTGGGGCCGCGTTCGGAAGCTATACACCGGAAAATATTGGAGTTTGTGGGCGCGCGGTGCGGACGCTATTCCGGCTCGACAGTAGTGAAATACGCACCACGACGTCAAGACTTGCTCTCACAGCCTGCGGAGGCGAGAGTGCGCTGCAGGTTTGGACCCGTGCTCGTTCAGGTCAGCCTGCGGAACGTTGCCCTCGTCGAAGAGGCGACGGTCGAATTCGGCCCCGGATTCAACGTCATCACCGGGGAGACCGGCGCGGGCAAGTCGACGCTGGTCGATGCTCTGTCGCTCGTTCTCGGGGGTCGTGCCCGCCCGGAGCTCGTGCGCGGGGGCGCCGCGGAAGCGGAGGTCGAGGCGCTCTTCGAGGTAGCCCCGGACTCGCGCGCCTCGGCGCGGCTCGAGGCCGCGGGGATTCCTTCCAAGGGCGAGCTCGTGATCCGGCGTGTCGTCCAGGCCCGCCAGGACACGCGAAGCCGGGCGTACATCAACGGCCGCCTCTGCACCGCCGCGCAGCTCGCGGAGATGGGCGCGGATCTGTGCGACATCGCATCGCAGCACGAGAGCGTGTCGCTCACGGATCCTGCCACGCACGCCGACTATCTCGACGCCTTCGGCGGTCTGCACGCCGAGCGCGCTCGGGTCACCGAGCAGGTCGACGCGCTCGCGACGCTCGTGCGCGAGCTCGACGCGGCCGCCGCGGACGAACGAGGACGCGCCGAACGCGAGGATTTCCTTCGGTGGCAGCTCCGCGAGATCGACGAGCTGGATCCACGCGACGGCGAGGACGTCGAGCTCGAACGCGAGCGTGCCCGTCTCCGCCACGCCGGCGTGCTGCAAGCGGCCACGCGTCGCGCGGCCGAGCGCCTCTACGAGGGCGAAGGCGCGATCTGCGACGAGCTTGGCCGGCTCGCGGCCGAGATCGACCAGGCCGCCGCGATCGACGGTTCGCTTCTGCCTTACGCGCGCGTCGTCGAATCGGCGCGGTCGGAGCTTTCCGACGCGGCGCGTGCGCTGGCGCGGTATGCCGAGGGGGTCGAGGCGAATCCCGAGCGCCTGGCCGAGGTCGAAGAACGGACGTTTCGCTTGCAGAAGCTCTTACGCAAGCACGGGCCGACGACGGTCGAGTTGGTCGCGCACCGGGCCACACTGGCGCAGGGCCTCGAGGCGCTCTCCAGCTCGTCGGAGCGCGCGGCGGCGGGGGACGCAGAGAAGCTCCGCCGCATCGCCGAAGTCGCAGCTGCAGCGCGGGCACTGTCGCGCAAGCGTCGCGACGTGGCCGAAGATCTGGCGGACGCCATCGGGCACGAGCTCGGGCAACTGGGGATGGGGAGGGCGCGAGTCCTGGTCGAAGTGACCCCGACCGCCGCGATGGCCGACGCCCTCCTCGTCGACGGCGCGCGGCTGACGCGTACGGGTATCGATCGCGTCGAGTTCCTGATTGCGCCGAATCAGGGTGAGGAGCCGCGCCCGCTGCGCAAGATCGCCAGCGGCGGCGAGCTGTCGCGGGCCCTCCTCGCGCTCAAGCGCGTGCTCGCGGACCAGGGGCCCGCTGGCACGTACGTGTTCGACGAAGTGGACGCGGGTATCGGGGGCGCGGTCGCGGAAGTGATCGGCCGCGCGATTGCGGACATCGCTCGGCATCGCCAGGTCGTGTGCATCACGCACCTGCCGCAGATCGCTGCGCTCGCCGACGCGCACCTGGTCGTCGACAAAACCGAGCTGCGCGGCCGCACGCTGGCCACCATCCGGCGCCTGTCCAAGGCCGAGCGCGTCGACGAAATCGCGCGCATGATCGGCGGCATCAAGGTCGGCGGCGCCGCGCGCCGCGCGGCTGCCGAGATGCTCAAAGACGCGTAGAGCTACGCGACGAACAGCGCGGCGACGTTTTCGCTGTTGCGCAGGGCGTGGGGGCGCGCCGTGAGGATCTCGCAGCCGTCGCGCGTCACGAGGATGGTGTGCTCGAACTGGGCGCTCAGGCTCCCGTCGGCGGTGCGCACCGTCCACTTGTCGTTCGGATCGACCTCGACCTCCCACCCGCCGAGATTGACCATCGGCTCGATGGTGAACGTCATCCCGGCGCGCAGGCGCTCACCCGTGCCGCGCTTGCCGTAGTGCTTGACCTGCGGCGCGTCGTGGAACTTGCGGCCGATCCCGTGGCCCACGAAATCGCGCACCACCCCGCACCCCTCGCGCTCCACGTACTCCTGGATCGCCGCGCCGATGTCGCCGAGCCGAGCGCCGTCGCGCACCTGCGCGATCCCCTCGTCGAGCGAACGCCGCGCGACCTCGACGACGTGACGCGCCTCGGCGCTCGGCGTTCCGACGTAGAACGTCGCGCTCGTGTCGCCGTGGAACCCCTCGTACACGTGGGTCACGTCGACGTTCACGATGTCGCCGTTCTTGAGCACCGTGCCGTCGGGGATCCCGTGGCAAACGATGTCGTTGACGCTCGTGCAGACGCTCTTGGGGTAGCCCTTGTAGTTGAGCGTCGCCGGGCGCGCGCCTTGCCGCAGCGTATCGGCGTGCACGATCCGGTCGATCTCGTCCGTCGTCATCCCCGCGCGGATCTTCTCGCCGACGAGGAGCAAGGTCTCGGCCGCCAGGCGGCAGACCTTGCGCATTAGGTCGATTTCTTTGGGGCTCTTGATGTCGACTGCCACGGGACTTACCGACCCCCCTTGGTAGCACCGTTCGCCGCGTCCGGCGACCTTGCGGCTCGCCCGGCCATCACCCCGATCGGCGGTCCCAACCGCTTACTGCGCGTCGCCCATGGCGGAGGCTTCGCGGATCGCGATCACCTCGTCCGGGCTGTCCTGGGCCAGGTGGAAGTGCAGCTGCGCACCGGGAAGCCTGTCGGCCCGAGCGAACTCTTCGACGAAGACCACGAAGGTGCCGCTCGCCAGCCGCGTCGCGAACTGCCGCAGGATTCCGGCCGCAGGACCGGCCGCGTCCACCTGCAAGTTGAAGTCGGGCGGAGGCAGGCGCTTGCCGGCCAGCTTCTCGATCGTGTGGCAGGCGATGAGCCAGCCGTTGGCGCCGTCGGTGAGGGCGTTGACGCTCGTCACGCGCACCCGCAAGACCGCGTCCGCGATCTGCGTGCGCTCGCGCACGCGCTTGTCCTGCATCGGCTGGGCGTCGCGATCGATGCCGTAGCCGACGGCGGGTAGCTCGATGACGTCGTCGAAGATTTTGGTGGCGTCACCCGTATACGGCCACAGTGAAGGCGTCTCCGGATGGGCCTCGGCCCCGGCGCCACCGCAGCCGCACGCCAGGGCCGCCGCGAGAGCGAACCCCGCCCGAGGTCGTGCCCGACCGCCAACGAGCGCCTGGGCGCGCGAGACAATGCGCATGAGCCTTGTTTACTCGAAGGACAGGGGCCGGGCCAAAGCTTTGGCGCAGCGGGTCGAGAGCCCAAGGCTGGGCGTTCGCCTGCGGTCTCGGCTCGGGCGGTGGCTGGTCGCGATCGCGTCGTGCCCTCTTTGAGAGGCTTGTCGCGCTGCGATTTGCGCTACGGTTTGCACGCGTCGGGTCCGAAACATCCCTGCAAACCGAGGGGCTCAAGCAATGAAACGCACGACCGTCGCGGCCATGGGGCTAGCAGTCAGCATCGTTCTTTCGGCCCTCGCGGGCGCCGTCTCGGCACCCGGCGCGGTCGCCGATCCGCCCACGGTGACGTCTCTTTCCGCCCTGCGCGAGAAAGAGCTCAAGTGGGGGCTCTCGCACCAAGACGTGACCGACCTCTACAACCAGCCCGGGGGGCTGCTCGACCGCGAGTTCTCCCCGCTCATCGCTCGCTTGCAGCCGGGCGTCGAGATGCAGCAACTCGAAGCGGATCGCGACGCGAGGAAGGCGAACTTTCAGCGCAGCTACGCCACGTTCGACGATTCGCCGAGCGGCTACGACGTGACGCCGCTGCACAGCGAATACACCTACAACAACGGCGAGGGCATCCAGCGCATCAACAAGGACGGCCGGACCCGCTACTTCTTTTACATCAAGGATCGCCTCTGGAAGGTCTACGACGAGATGCCGCTCAAGGCGGGCGGGCCGTTCGGCGATTCGTACCAGAAGGCGATCGCGGGCCTGAGCGCGCTCATCGGGGCCCCTGGCCGCTCGCGCGGAGCAGATCCAGCGCAGCAACTCGATAGCCCTACGACCGACTGGCAAGATCAGACGACGCACCTGCGCCTCGTCGATCGCTCGAGCGAGCGTCTTGTCGGCGTCGTGCTCGAGGATCGCAACACGCTCTCCAAGCTCGCCTCGCTGAGGGTCAACAAGCCCGTTGATCCGTTCGCGCTCGATCCCTCGATCGCTGCCATCACCAAGACTGGCGTGAGCGATCCGAACGCCTCCCACGCCGCCCCCGACGCTGGCAGCGCAAGAAAACGCTAGGAAGAAACCGGTGGGGAGCTCGACGGGAGCGGAGGTCGCTCCCCTCGACCGTGACTAGATCCTTCGGGCCCCGTCGGGCGCGCGGACGCCGGTCGTGAGCACGACGCGCGCCTTCGGCGAGACGGACCGCACCGCGGGTGCGATGATGCCCTCGTTGGTGAGCGTTGCGCCAGGACAGCCCGCGCACGCTCCCGAGAGGTGGATGTGGACGTCCTCTCCATCCCAGCGCACGACGTGCATCTCTCCGCCATCGGCGTGGATGAGCGGCGAGAGCACCTCGCGAAGCAAGCGTTCGACTTGGTCTCGTGCGTCGCTATCCACGGGGCTCTCGCCTCCTTGCGTACGCGCTCCCACTGCTCGCACAGCTCCCACAACGGACGACCGATTCGCGCGTCGCAGTGCCCGAGCCCCCAACTGTTTGCGGTACTGATTCAGTCATCGGCGCTTGCATGCGTTATAGTCTATCTCGTGCGGGAGTGGGGCCCGGGCGCGCGGGCCGGCCACCAGTCCACTTCCCTCCACGGCTCCTCTCACGTTGCAGAGGTTCTACATTGTACTTAGGGCGGGGCGGAGAAACGTAAGTTGGCTCGCTACCGGTTGCGATTCATGCTCCAGGAGTTCGATCTCCCTCCTGGCAGCACCATCATCGGACGGAGCTTGGACTGCCACGTGACCCTCGAGGATCCGCTCGTTTCGAGGCGGCACGCGCGGATCGTCGTCGACCAGAACCGCGCGCGGATCGAGGACATGGGCAGCCGCAACGGGGTGCGCGTCAACGGCGCGCTCATCGCGGACCCCGTGGAGCTTCGCAACGACGATCGGATTCGCATCGGCACGCAAGACTTCGTTTTTTGCGCTGTGGATCCAGCGGGTCGGGCACATTCGCGGACGACGGGGCAGCTGCGCCTCTGCGCCAACTGCCGCCAGCCGTACCCACGCGAGGTCCTGGCGTGTCCCAACTGCGAGGCCACGGAGCAGACGGACGAAGACACGCTCACGGGCGCGGGCCGCTCGGCGCCGAACGCGTGGACCCTGCAGCTGATGATCGACTCGCTCGAGCGCGCGCTCAAGCTGGGGCGGACGGTCGACGCGGAGCGGATCGTGCGCCGCGCGACGACGCAGGTCGAAGAGCAGCTGGCCGCCGGGGGCTCGCTCGACACGGACTCCGTCTCGGCGCTGTCGCTCCAGGCGGTCGCCATGACGCTCGCTTCCGACGATCCCGCGTGGGCGGTCTGGGCGATCGACGTCCACGCGCGCACGCGGACGATGCCGCCGGCGTCCGTCATCGAGCGTCTGAGCGAGGTCCCATCCCGACACCGCCCCGCCCTGCGCGGCGCTCTCGACGATTTCATGGCCCGTCGTGAGACACCGGCCGAGCCGTCCCCCCGCCACTTGCCGGGCATCTCGGCCACCGATCCTACGGCCGACGCTGGGCCGCGAGCGGACGACCTCGCGCTCTCGCGACTCCGTCAGCTAAGGCGCGACTTCGACGACGCCGGCTGAAGCGGCCGACTGACGCGACAAGTCGAGCCTCCCGATGGCCGCACGCGACGGCGGACACGTGATAACGTGAGAGGGGCGGTGCGAGGCTCTCGGTCCGAGCCCTCACCGAAACTCGAAGCCAAGCGAGCGAGATGCGCTTCCGACTGCGCTACCTGCATCACGATCTCGCGCTCAACGAGGGACAGTTCGTCGTCGGTCGCAGCGCGACGTGCCAGTTGTCTCTCGATGACGCGCTCATCTCGCGCCGCCACGCGATGATCGTCGTCGCGGGCGAGACGGTGACGGTCGAGGACCTTGCGAGCCGCAACGGAGTCCTCGTCAACGGGGTGCGCATCTCGACGAAGATCACGATTCACCCCGGGGATCGGATCGTCGTCGGCACGCAGGAACTGACGCTCCTCGGCGCGCGCACCACGTCCGCCAAGGACACGATGAGCCTCCCGGCCGCGAACACCGCCACGCTCCCCAAGATCCCGGCCGTCGAGACGGTATCCGAAAGGCCAGAGCCGAGCGAGCGAACCGCGGCCGGTCAGGACGAAAACGCGGGCGAGGACTCGAGCATGGTGCGCCGGGTGACCGCCTTCAAGCTGCTGGGCGGCGTCGCCGACAAGGCGCTTGCGATGGGGCGGGTCGACGAGGCCGAGCGGCTGCTCGCCGGTCCGCTGAACGAAGTCATCGAGGCGAGCCGCGCGGGCAAGCACGTGTCGCCGTGGATCGTCGACATCGCGGCTCGGCTCTCGGCCAAGCTGGCCACGGCGACGGCGAAGGGCCAGTGGGCCGACTACGTGATCGAGGTCTATCAGACCCAGGGGCGGCCTTGCCCCGCGCAGGTGGTCGACGAGCTCAACAACGCGTTCCGCAAGGTCAACGCGATCGATCTCGTCCGTCTTCGCGCCTACCTCGCGGGCCTGCGGGAGAAGGCCGCGACGCTGGGGCCGGCGGAGCGCTTTCTGCTGCAGCGGATCGAGGGGCTCGAGCGGCTCGCCGCGCTTCGCTGATCGGCTCCGCGGGGCCTTCGCGCGCAGACGATTGCCAGGCCAGGTTGGCGGTCGCGGCGTCCTCGATGGCGGCGCGCAGCGCCGGGTCTGGTACGGCGGCGAGCACCGCAGTGAGCTCGTGGGGCGGCTGCTGCCGCGCGGGGACCACGCGTGTAGACCGCGACTGCGCCAGCCCCCGATCCGTCAGCGGCAACTGCCCGACTCGGAATCGAACCTCGCGAACGGCGAAGCCCCGCTCCGCCAATCGTGCGCGCACGTCGTCGCTCAGGAGCGACAGCTCGTGCGCCCAGACGCTGCTCGGGACGAGGAGGGTGAGCACGCCGTCCTGAAGCGACAGGGGCCGCGCGCGATCCGCGATGCGCGCGCCGACGGCGTCACGCCACACCGCGGCCGGGACAGGGGTACGCTCGCGCGCAAAGCGAGACTCGGCGGCCCGTTCCAGGATCGCCTCGAGGCGCTCGGGGGCGAACAGCGGGCTGCGTGGGCGCTGTGTCATGAATCCCTGCGAGAATGTACCGCCCCCCGCGCTAGCGAGCCAGAGCGCTCGGGCTGCGAAGCGAGACGTCGCCGTCGGGAGCCGCAGGGTCGAACACCGCTCCGCGCCGATCCGCGGTACCGGCGCGGACCAACCCGTCGGCGAAGAGCATCGCGTACGACGCGTCGGGCACGGGAGTGACCGCGCCCTCCGGGACGATGTACACGAGGACGTGTCGCGCTCGAGATGGCGCAGGAGCGGGCGATCGGCATCGCAGCGAGACGGCGCCCGACGGGTCCCCGTGCGCGCAGCGCCCGAGCGCGCGGTCGTCGCCTTCGTTCGGATGGCTTGCGAGGGCCCGCGCCGCGGCGGCGCGGATGTCTTCGCTCGGGTCGTCCGCCAGCGCGCTCTTCTCGCGCGATCCATCGCCGCAACGCGCGCCCGCGAGCGCCAGCCCGGCCAGGGCGTTGGCCCGCACGTAGACCTGACCGTGTTCGGCGAACGGGCAAAGCACCTCGGCGGCGCTGGCCGGACCTCGCCCGGCGCCGCCGGCAGCAGGTCGCGCGAGGATACGGCCCATCGCCGCGACGGCGTCGGCGGCGGCGTCGAAGTCGGGTCCTCGCGCGAGCCGCTCGAGGGCGGCGAGGTCCGACGCCTCGCCGAGTGTCCCCATCGCCCACGCCGCTTGTGCGCGCACGCCCGCGTCGCCGTCGCCGAGCAGCCCTCGTGCGACGGCGATCGCGCCCGCGTCAGCCGGGTGTGCCGCGCACATGATGGCGGCGGCGCGTCGATCGGCGGGCTCGCCCGACTGGGCGGCCTGGGCGAGCGCGCGGACGGACGAACCGATGGAGGCGAGGCCAATCGCCTCGATCAGCGCGTCACGCTCTGCACCCGCCGCGAACCCCAGCTGCCCCGCCAGCTGCTCGACCGACGCATCCGAGGGGGCGCGCGACAGCGTACCGCCGATCGCCGTGAGCAACGCGGCGCGGTCGAAGCCCTCGTCCGCCGTGAGCCGGTGCAGCAGTGCGTCGCGCGCGCGCGAGGACCCGCTCTCCGAGAGCGCCACAGCCGCCTGCAGGCGGACGGCGGGGTCGACGGCCATCATCGCGTCGAGCAGGGCGTCTTCGGCGTCGGCGCCCCCTGCGGGACCCAGGGTGCCCAGTGCTTCGAGCGCTGCAATGCGGAGCGACGACTCCTTGCTGTGCGCGAGATCGACGAGCAGCGGCGCGGCCCGTGGTGCACCCGTGCGGCCGAGGAGAAGCGCAATGCGGGCTCGCTCGGCCGCCGTAGGCCGGGCGCTCCGCAACGCGTCGGCGAGGGGTTCGACCGCGCGGCCGTCCGGGTGACCCGGGTCCAGCAGGGCCAGCGCCGCGCCGAGGGCCTCCCCGCGGACCAGCGGGCTCGCGTCGGTGATGAACTCGAGCACGACAGGGACGTCACCGTCGCCGCCGGCGGTCGCGAGCGCGTGAAGCGCCGCGGGCACCGGAAGGATGCCCCGCCGCATCGCGCCCACGATGGCCGGCTCGGCCGCATGATCGTGCCACTGGCCGAGGATCCACGCCGCACTGGTGGCGGCGAGCGGGGGGGGCGATCCGGCGAGGACCGTCTCCACCGCGCGCGCGGCGCGCTCGATGCCGGCGGCCACCAGCGCTTCGCGCACCGGAGTCGCCGCGAGGTTTCCGGCGGCGTCGTCGCCCCCGCCGAGAGCCCCGACGAGGGCGCCCACAGCGTCGGGCGTGGCGATGCGTCCCAGGGCCGCGAGCGCCGCCGTCCGGATGATCGGAGCGCGATCATGGGCGAACGTCGCGATCGTGTCGACCGCGTCGGCCGCGCGCATGCGTCCGAGGGCGGCCAGCGCGTTGCGCCGGACGTCGGTGCTCTGATCGCGAAGCGCCAGCACGAGCGCCGACGACGCGCGCGCATCGGCGAGATCGCCGAGGGCGCGCACGACGGCCTGCCTTACGTCGGGCGCGGAGTCCTCGACCTTGCCGACCAGCGGCACCACGGCCCGTGGATCCCCGAGGCGCGCGAGCGCCGAGACGACCTCGATCCGAACCGCAGGGGAAGCGTCGTCCAGCCTGCCGAGGAGGGGCGCGACGGCCTCCGGTGAGGCCTGATGCCCGAGCGCGGCCGCTGCCGCGGCGCGGACTTCTCCATCGGCGTCGCCGAGCGTGCGAGCCAAAGGACCCACGGCGCGCGGGTTGGGCAGCGCGCGCGCGACGGCGCAGGCCTCGCGCCGCAACCGG
>Ga0302326_10031492_pt1 | contig 10592 bp, 5 predicted proteins | sample Palsa_T0_3_FD_202264 | JGI IMG/M metagenome (GOLD analysis project Ga0302326, IMG submission 202264) | Peat permafrost microbial communities from Stordalen Mire near Abisko, Sweden - Palsa_T0_3 | ecosystem: Environmental > Terrestrial > Soil > Palsa > Peat permafrost | place: Sweden: Abisko...
AGGAACTCGAGACGCTGGTGCAATTGTCGGCGGAGGAGGGCATCCTCGAGGCGACGGAGAGCGAAATAATCCAGGAAATCCTTAAATTAGGCGATAAGACGGCGAGGGACTGCATGACGCCGCGGGTGGATTTATTCGCGATTCCGGACGATCTGACGAATGAGGAGGCCATCGAGCGGCTGCGGGCCGGGCGGCACCGGAGGACGCCCGTGTACGGCGAGACGCCGGATGACATCGTGGGGACGCTCGAGGTGACGCGGTTTTTGTTGAATCCGGGGGAGCATTATACCGAGCAATTGAATCCGCCCTCCTTCGTGCCGGAGACGATGAAGGCGCTGGACCTGCTCAAGAGTTTCATCAAGCACCCGCAAGGGATGGCGGTGATCGTGGATGAATACGGGGGGACGGAGGGGGTGGTGACCCTGGCGGACATCGTCGAGGAGATCATCTCCGACGCCGTGCCCAGCGGGGAGCAGGAGCTTTATATCGAGCCGCTGGGCGAGGGCCGGGTGATTGCAGCCGGCCGGACGCGGCTCGAGGACCTGGCGGAATTCGGTTTCAAGCTCGAGGAGGATGGGGTGGACACCATCGGGGGGCTCATTTTCAACCGCACGGGCAGCATCCCGAAGGTGGGGACCTGCCTGGAGATGGATAAAGTGTGGATCCGGGTGCGGCGCAGCTCGCGGCGTGGGGTCGAGGAGGTGATGCTGGTGAAGGATCGCCGGGATGAGGAGGTGGCGGGATGACGGCGCTGGCGCTGCTGCTTTGCCTGGTGACCTCGTTCCTGTTTTCGGGGACGGAGGCCGGGATTCTGTCGCTGAACCGGGTGCGGCTGCGGCATCGGCTGAAGCTGAACGACAAGGCGGCCATCAAGCTGCAGCGGCTGGTGTCCCACCCGGAGCGGATGCTGGTCACGGTGTTGCTGGTGACGAACCTGATGAACATTTGCGCGATCCTGCTGATCACGCGGACCTGCGTGCGGGAGTGGGGGACGCCGTGGGGTTACGTGGCATCGGCGGCAATCTGCCTTCCGCTCTGCCAGTTTTGCCTGGAGCTGCTGCCGAAGTCGCTCTTCCGGCGGTTTCCGTACCGGTCGCTGGCTGCCCTCTCCGACGTGCTGAGGCTGGCGGACCTGGTGCTGTCGCCGCTGCTGGCGCTGGGAGGGCTGCTGCTGCGGCTGGCGCCGCGGAAACCCGAGGAGCGCAAGCTGTTCGCGGCCCGGGAGGACTTCAAGTACCTCACCATCGAGAGCGAGCGCCAGGGCACGCTGCTGCCGGTGGAGCGGGAGATGATCCACAATGTGATGGACCTCGGCGCCGCAAAGGCGCGGGACGTGATGGTGCCGATCTCCCGGGTGCGTTCGCTGCCGGCATCGGCCACGGTGCCGGAGCTGCTGGCGCTGGCGCGCGAGACCGGGCTCGAGCGGTTTCCGCTCACGGACCGGCAGGGGAATTTCGTGGCGCTGGTAAACGTGTTCGAGGTGCTGATGGAGGGGGCGCGCAAGCAGCAGGTATCGGCCTACCAGAGGCGGATCGTGACCGCGACGCCCGTGGAGGAGGCGTACAGCATCATGAAGAAGATGAGGGCGGCGCGGGCGACGCTGGCGGCGGTGATGGACGGGGAGAAGGGAACGGTGGGTCTGGTGGGTTTCGAGGACCTTGCGGGGCTGCTGGTGAGGGTGGGAGGCGGAAAAAAAGGTTGGATAAAGTAAAAAAAGCTTGAAGTCTGGCATCTTTCTGCAATTATTGTTTTCATGAAATTGAGAATTTCCATAATCGCTCTAGGGGCGTCGATGCTGCTGAATTCGGGCTGCACGACGGTGAAATCGGCATACAACGGCACTGAGCGTTCTCATTTTACCAATCCGACGAAGATCGCGGAGTTGAACAACCCGCAGAACCTGCCGCCGGTGGCGGAAGGCCCGGTTGAGCCGCAAACGCACACGGCGAATCCCGGCGGAACGGGTTCAGGATCGATGTCCGGGATGAGCAATCCCGAGGTGTGGGGCGGGGCGCTTACCACCCGGTAGGCCGCAGCGCGGGACTGAGGGTTGCTAAGGGACCGGCCTCTCAGATGTGAGAGAACTGCCGGGAAGATGTGCTGCATGTTGACGATTGCCTTGGGTGGTACCACTCATCGGGTCATTCCAGCGGAAGTCCCGGAGGGACGACCGAATATAGCCCCGGCTTTCAACCCTGGGTAAACCGGCAAACGTGATCCAAGCCCCGGAGGGCGGCAGAACATCCGAACAGACGTGTCCCGGAATGACTTTCGAAATAGTATCACCGGCGCGCCGCGGGAAGATTTCCGTTGTTCCGGGGAGTGCGAAGCCGTAATTTCCAGGCGTAGCGGCAGGATTAGCTCAGTGGTAGAGCGGCTGCTTTACACGCAGTTGGCCGGGGGTTCGAATCCCTCATCCTGCATTTATCACCAACATCGGGCCGCCTCTATAACGCATTTTGCCCGTTTCTATAACATAACGCCGAAACACCATACTGCTTGGGAATGTCGCAGAAGAGATTTCTATCCGTTCCAATCCCCTCCCCAATCCCCTCCGTCTCGATCGCTTCGCGGCCCGGGATGAATGCCAAGATCATGACCTCGCCTATGAACTGGGGAAGCCTTCAAAACTCAAGCATCTGCTGCCGATCCGGTGACCCATACTTCCGGCGCCTTAACTCGATTTTCTGCGGGACCTAATCCACGGCCTCACAGCTATCGCGAAGGGCTTGACCTTTTCACCCTACTCTCCACGGACGATGAACGTGCAACTCGTCCTTGCGTCACCCTTCGCCGCCTCCACGGTCCAGCGCCCCACCTTCAGCGGCCAGAGCACCCTGCCGCTCGCGTCCGAAGCAAGCAGCTCGCCGTTCATTTTCCAGGTGATGCCATCCCGAAGATTGGCTTGAAGCTCCATCTGTTGCTGGACGAGAGGAATGTTTTCATCGAGCACGAATATGGATTCAGCCCGTGGGGCCAGGATGATAAGGCTGTTCGCTTGCGGGCGCACGGTGGCTCCAAGATAGTTATCCGCCGATGCGACCCAGGCGGCGTATTCGGGCGGCAACAGAGGATGTCCATCCGGCGCGAACCAATTGGCGGAGCTCTCGCGGGGCTCCGTTCCTGGCAGGAAGAGTTCGCCGACTGTAGCCGGGCTCCGGCGGGATGGAAGCACCCCAGTCAGCGAGCAAATGGTGGTCCGCTTCAGTTTCGGGGGCGGCACGGGATGATCGGACAGCAATAGATCATCCACCATGCGACGCCAGAGGGGGGCCGCAGATGCGATCGAGCTGATGTGATCCATGGGACTTCCATCCGTATTTCCCACCCACACGCCCACCGTATGCTCTTTGGTAAAGCCGATGGCCCATCCATCGCGATAGCCGGCACTGGTCCCGGTTTTGCATCCAACACGTACCGGAAAAGCGAGCGCAGAGTGTGGCCCGAAACTGTGCAGCCGTGCCGAGTTGTCGCAAAGAATATCGGTGACGATTTCCGCGGTCTCTGGCGAGATCTGGCGTCGCAGCGGCATTCGATCCTCGGTGAGGAGGCGGGGCGGCCCGGCCAATCCCCCGCGCGCCAACGCCGCGAACGCTCCCGCCAGATCGAGCAGCCTCACCCCCGAATTTCCGAGGATAAATCCCGCTCCCGCCTTATCCAGCGGCCGGTCAAATCGAATCCCCCAATCTCCGATCGCGTCGAATGCCGTCCGCGCACCGATCCGGCTGAGCGCGATCACGGCCGGCACATTCAAGGAGTTGCCCAAGGCCTCGCGCACCCGCACCGGCCCGAGGTGAGATTGCATAAAATTGTGCGGATCGTAATCGCCGTAAGCATCGCGAACGGCATCCGGGGTGTCCGGCAGGAGTGTGGCGGCCGTGAAAATGCGCCGGTCGATGCCGGTCGCATAGAGGAATGGCTTGAGCGTGGAGCCGCAGTCGTGGTAGCGGAGCGCCTCATTGACCTGGCTGCTTTGGAAATCGCGCGATCCCACTAGCGCCCGGACGGCGCCGGTTTCATTCTCGATGATCACCATCGCCGCCTGCGCCTGATCCACCCGGTGGAGGGCGGCAAAATGATCCGCGAGCAGTTGCTCCGCGCGACGCTGCAAAGCCAGGTCCAGAGTACAGGCCACCACGCCACGCGGCTCCCGCGAGCGGATCGCACTGATAAAGTGAGGGGCGGCGTCGAGCGGGAGGTGATGCTGCACGACGGGTTGAGCCTCTTCCGGTTCGGCGCCAGTCAAGACGCCGCGCGCCACCAGGTCGGCCCATGAACGGTGGAATTGGAGCGCCGCAGCTTCGGGATGTCTCCAGGGGTTCAGCAGCGACGGCCTTCTCGGGATTCCGGCCAGGAAGATGGCCTCGGCCCGGCTCAATTCCGAGGCCGGTTTCTGGAAGTACGCCTGCGACGCCGCTTCGATGCCAATAAGCCGATTCCCATAAGGGAGCCTGTTGAGATAGGCCTCGAGGATCTGGTCTTTCGTCCAGCGTCGCTCGAGTTGCAGCGCCAGGAGCATCTCCCGCAGCTTGCTGGAGATGCTTCGCACCGAGCGATGCGTGGCCATTTTCACCAGTTGCTGGGTGATCGTGGAGCCGCCCCCGTGCCTTCGCACCAATGCCCGGAGTGTCGCCCCGGGATCCACGCCGGGATGGGAAAAGAACCGCCGATCCTCCAGGGCCACCGTAACGGTTTCGATCCACGGTCCCATCGCCGCGCCCGGGATGGGACGGTTCGAGCGGGCTTCAGACCCCGCGATCTCCGCGATCAGGCGCCCCTTCGCATCAAGGTACACGGTGGTCAGCGGCTGCGGTTGCGCCAGGGCCTCCGGCAGCGGAGTCCGGTAGAGGAAATACCAAAACCAGCAACCGGCGACGGCGCCCGTGGCCATCATCGACCGCAGCCAAAGCCGTCTCCACGGCCGCCGCGTCAATCTCCGGAGATGTGGCATAGGTCCGAGGGCGAGAGGCCGGAGAAGCGACTGTCATACATCGGGACCGCCTGCGTCGCCGGCCAGTGAAAGATTCCCGCGCAGGTGGCCCGGGCCAGCACCGAGTAAGTGGTGATACCGGGGTCCACGACATCGAAATAGAGGCAGGTCACGCGGTCACGCAATTCCGAATGCGATAGCGTAAGTTGGATCATCCCTTCGTCTTCCGGCACAGACCAGGTCCTGGCGATGGAGGCGATATCCGGGTTTATTGTCTCGAGGCCCGCCGGCAATTCATCTTCCACGGCCACGAAGTGGTGCAGCTTCGGCGAGATGAGCCGGTAGGTGATCAGGATTTGGTCGCCCAAGTGGAATGGGGCTTCGGCCGAGCCGGTCCGCGCCGGATCAGTCATGTTTTTCCTCACCCGCTCGACGCGGAATCCATTGTCCGTCCGCGCCGTGACGGGAGAATCGGTTCGGAATTGCGCGCTCATGAGGCAGATGAGCGGATCGGTTCCATCCAGCCGCGGGGCAAAGTCCTCTGTCTTGCGGATATCCTGCTTACCCCAAAGAGCGGAGGCTCCATTTGGCGAAATCGCCTGCGGGGCAGGCTGGGCTCCCTTGAATGGAACGGCGATCTTGATAGTCTGGGAGTGCAACGTGTCGAAGGCCAGCAGGAGCCAGAAGTTTTCCTGCGTCGAGAGATCCTGGGATGAATCGAGAAAGTTGTCGATCCGTGCCCGGAGCAGCTCACGAGGTTTTCCGGAGGCGCCCTCGGGATCGACGATGGCAAAGGCGAGCGCCCGGATCGCCTCGGAGCGGGTGGTCGATCCGAAGTTATCGGGCTCGAACGCCTGCTCCTTGAGTGGCGTGTCGATCTCCCGCAGCAATTGTTGCTGCTCGGCGGGCATTATCCCAAACTGGTGCATCGTAATCGCCAGCAGCGCGCGAACTTCCGGTGCAAAGGTCTCCCGCCGCAAGTACATCTCCCGCGTCACGGGCTCAAACGCCTCCTTCTCCCCGGGCTCCTGGGAGAGTACCATCAATGCGAAGGCCCGGCAGAACGGATCCGCGTCCACGACATCCTTGTCCCCCCGGGCGATTGCTCGCGCCGCTCCAGCCAGGGCTTGCGCCGTTTCCGCCGGCACGGCAAATCCCGACCGCGCGGCACTCTGCACCGACCAGAATCCGGCGACCGTCGGGTAGGCGCTAGATTTGCTTTCGCCTGGCCAGTACGGAAGATAACCCGCTGTCGTGACGGCGCTTGCGATTTGGCGCAGGCCATCGTCGATGCTCCTTCGATATGCGTCGCGGCGCTTCGCCGGTTCCGGCAGCCAGGCCAGGAGATTCGCCAGCACCGTGTAGCCAAGGACGCGGCTGGTGATTTGCTCGAAGCACCCGTGCGGATATTCCAGAAGGAGCGGCAGCCCCATGAGCTTCGGCAGCCATGGCGAGGTGGAAAGCGTCGTTTCCACGGCGCCGGAGGCCCTTTTCCAATCTGGCGGAATGCGCTTCCGCACGTCGTCCAGCGGGCCGAAGAGCGCCTGTTTGCGCAGGAGCGTCGGCGGATAAACCGGGAGCGTTACGGCCACCGCATCATGCGACCCGGATTCGGTTTCGAAGCCAATCGCCACGGAGTCCATTTCTCCCACCGTCGCGTGGAAGCGGTACACCGCCGGAATTCCTCGCAGCACAGTCTGCTCCTGCGTGTCGCTTCCGGACGAAATAAGCGGCGTGGTGCAATGGACCTTTACCGGCAGCGCATCAGCCATCTTCTGCCGCACGATGACGCGCAACTCGACGTCGTCGCCCACGCGGAGGAAGCGGGGCAAAGCCGGCTCGAGTTGCACCGGTTTGGAGACTTCCACCCAGTCGGAGCCGGTGCCGAATTGCCCATCCTTCGTCTGCGCGAGCGCGATGACCCGGTACTTCGTCAGGCTATCGGGCGCCGTGAACGCGAAAGAGACATTCCCGTCTCGACCCGTCTTCAAATGCGTCTTCCAAAAAGCCAGCGGCGTAAAATTCGTGCGAAGATCGGCCACACTCGCCACGTTTGCCACGTCTTTATAGACTCCGCCGCCGCCGAAAATGAAGCCCTTCTGGTGCAGGCTCGTGTCATCCACGCCGGTCGATAGGTGCGGCAAGCCAAGGTAAGTTCCCACGTGCCACGGCCGGTCGGGATACATGCTGTCGTAGAGATGCGGTTCATGCCAGTCGCCCGCATCCAGCACGGCTTCATCCACGGCATACACCGTGAGGTCCGCGTCCTTCGCGGGACGTCCGTCGCTTTGGACCAGGATCCGGCCGGAAATGGCGCCCTTCGGCTGAACCTCTTTGGATGCCAGCAGCGGCATCACCTGGAGCGTAAGATCGGGGCGCCGGACCTTGATGCGCACGGAGCCGAACCGTTCCGCCGGCAAACGGTCATCCCCGCCCGGGCGTAGAAGATAGACCGTCACCCAGGCTCCGAGCCCATATTCCTTTTTGATCGGCAGCGCGAACCGGCTGGAATTGCTCTCCAACGGCAGGAAGAACGTGTCCAGCACCTTGTCCGCCTCTACCGAAATCCAGGCCACTCCGGAAAACGGTGACTGCACGGAAATCATCGCCTTTTCGCCCGGCAGGTAGCCGCTCTTCGGATCGCTGTCGTCCATGTTCCGGTCGCAGCTCACGCCGATGCTTTCCTCGTCCCGCACAGGAAATTCCGCATCGCCCGTCCCGGCCACGTAGATCTGGCTCGTCGCCGGCGGCACGTTCGGATCCGCGGTGTCGCGCACGACCGCGAGGTAATCGCCCGGACCCCGCACGTTCAGGTCCCTCCCGAGCGGAGCCTGGCCTTCGGCGGTCTGGTCCTTCTCGTAGGTCACGGAGTTCCGATACCGGTACACGTTCGGCGCAATCTGCTCCTTCACGCTCCTTGTCAGCGCGCGATAGAGTTCAATCGAGAGAGGCGTCCCCGCCACCGGTTGTTGATTTGTCCCCGTGGCGTCGGCCTGCAACGATACGATCAGCGGGTTCTCGTCGTCTGCTTTCGGCGCAATTTGAGCCCCCGTCACGGACAGCTCGACTGGGACGGCAAAAACCGAGAAATCCGTTTTCTCGGAAATCGTCTGCCCATCCACTGCGGTCACGTCCGCGGACCATTCGACACTGTACCATCCGTGCGCTGCTCCATCGCGGAAGGGGGGCTTCACCTTGACTTCCAGCGTACCGTCCGAGGCCAGGGTACCCTCGCCTTTCACTGTCTCCGTATCCTCCGGCCGCGCCGTCGTTTGCCGGGGGATATCCGTGACGACCACGTTCGTATTGCCCGTATGGTGGGCCGTCCAAAGCGCCTTCCACTTCACATTCGCCCCGGCATTTGGCGCCCCATGGAAGTAGGCAGATGAAATACGAGCGCCCGCCTCGGCGCCGGGCAATTGAAGATCGGCAATCGAGACCAGGAAAGGGGGCGGCCGGAACTCCTGCACCGCGAAGTCCTCGATCTCGGTGGCGTCCTGAAAAGTCGCGCCGATCTGGAACGAGCCAACCTCCGATGCGGCGGGCACCGCCCATTCGCCTTCAAATCCGCCATACTCGTCCAGCTTTGCCGCTCCGCTGGCCACCGGTTCACTGGAGTCGGCGCCGGAAATCTCCCACGTCACATCGCGCCCGCGCGGGACGCGCAATGTTCCATCCCCCTCCACCTCGCGCACGAACCCCTTGAACTTCATCGTCTGGCCCGGCCGATAAATCGGACGGTCGCAAGTGATCGCCAGCCGGTTCGCGTCGGGCACCGGCACCTGGTAGGAATCGTATCCGCTCTCCGCGAAGCGGCTCGCGTTCACCGGCTGCAGCACGGGTCCGTCGGCCGTCTCAAGATAAAACCACTGGGCGCTCCGTTGGCCGGCCTCCCGGTCGCCGATCAGCGCCCGTTTATCGAAAAGCGCCGTTCCGTTTCGGTCCGTCACCGACTCCGCCAGCCTCTCGTTTTCCGGCCCGATCACCCGAATGCGCATCCCCGGAACCGCCTGCCCGTCCGCAATATTCAGCACCCGCAGCAGGCAGTTTCCGTCGACCCGTTTTTGAGTGGCCGCGTATTCGGTAAAGGTAACCAGCGCGCGATTCGCCAGCGTCTTGCCGCCCGCAATGGTGCCCGTCACCTCGATCACATAGGTCCCCGCCGCAGATCCCCGGTCCGGCTTCCAGTTGATCTCCCGGCGCGTGTCCGCTTCCGGGAGAGATGGCCCAATCTCCCCCTGCGCCACGGTTGCCAGGTGGCTCGCCTCGATCAGTGATTCCGATGATTTCCAGATCGGCAATCCCGAGTCGGGATCGACCGCGTCATCCCCGGTCACGGGATCGACCTCGGGATCGGTGAATTCCCGCAGCCGGGCGTTGATCGCCAGCAGCTTCTCCGGCGGCACCCGCGCAAGTCTCCACTGGAGCAGCCCCGTGTTCACCTCCATGAAGGCAAAGCGGAGGCCCAGGCGGGAGCGCTGGTGCAGGTCTTCGGTCGGGAAGATCAGCGATGGCTTTTTGGCATGAAAAGTCGCGCCCCAGACGCTCGGCCCCGCCATCGCGAATCCTCGCTTCCCGGTGATTTCCGGTGGCACGGTCACGCGGTAACGCTGGTGAATATCGAATGCTCCCTCGAGCCAAAGCTCCTCTCCGCTCGCCGCGCATTTCACCTTAACCGCAGGTTCGATCTTGATGAGGCCTCCTTCCGCCGGATCGACCGGCTCGCTGAATTCGACTGTGATGCGCGGTTGCATCATCGGGTAGTTGAACGCAGCCACCTTCAGAACCTTCAGCTCCGCCGTCTCTCCCAGTGGCGCCACAAAGGGATGCTTCAGCGCCGTTCCCGTCGCTGCATCCTTCAGCCCGTCCACGATCAGGTCAAAAGTGCGCCCGGCTGGCAGATCCGTCCGCGGGCTCACAGTGGCAGAGGAAATCGCCTTCTGCTGATCCTCAACGATCACCTCGGCCGGAATCCGCTTCCTCGAATCGCGATCCAGGAACCAGGCGGACTCAGCCAGATCGCCGGGCCTCACGGTCACGGTAAAGGAAAGCGGCACGGCGGGCCGGCGGTCGATCTCTCCCTGATTGAAGCTCGTCTCGACCGTGAAGTCTTGGGAACTTCGGACGCCAAGCAACGCTCCCCCTTTTTCGGCATGCACCGGGTTGCCCTCGAGATCGGTCAGGCCGGGCGCCAGCATCACCTTGAACTGCATCCCGGGAGGCACTGCCGCTGGAGTAAATTCCCCTTCCGTCTGGCTCTTCCAAAGGAAATGACCGCGCACTTGCGGGAGAAAAGCGATCGGGCTCTCCTTCGGCTGCGTGTCGATCTCCGAAGCCGGCACCATGGCGCCCGCAAAGCTAACCGTCAGCGCAGTTTCCGCGGCGAGCAAGACTTGCGGATCGCCCACAAGCTCCGCATTGCCATTGGTCCCGCTCGCTGACGCCTCTTCTCCACGCGCTCCGTTGCCCGCGAGCAGGAGCGCAAGCGGCAAAAGCGCGACGATCCATCGCTTGTGCGTCATCGGGTTCCAAGCCACAGCAAGGCGGTTTTTCGCAGATCCTCCGTCTCCGGTGTCTTGCCCAGCCGGGCCGAGCGGTTCACCGCGTCGAGCGTTTCGCGATAATTCCCGTTCGCCAGTTCCCAGCGCGCCAGCGCCATCCA
>Ga0302326_10031493_pt1 | contig 10592 bp, 4 predicted proteins | sample Palsa_T0_3_FD_202264 | JGI IMG/M metagenome (GOLD analysis project Ga0302326, IMG submission 202264) | Peat permafrost microbial communities from Stordalen Mire near Abisko, Sweden - Palsa_T0_3 | ecosystem: Environmental > Terrestrial > Soil > Palsa > Peat permafrost | place: Sweden: Abisko...
CGTGAGGTGAAGGCCGTGCAATTACCTGAGGCTGCCTGGCAGAACGTTTTGGAAGCGATGGGCACGCCAGCTGATCGAACGGGGCTCTATATCGAAATGGTGAAGAGCTTCAACTCGGGCTGGATCCACTTCGGTAATTCGGGAACAGAGAAGTTCCATGGGCCGACGACGATTGAGGCGTTCGCACAGGGGCTGGTCAAGTAAGGGGAACGGGCGCAACGACTCTTCAATGCAACAAATTCGGCATCTCGGATGCTGCGTTAACTTCCGGGCTAACGTCTGTCAGGGCTGATCTTTTTGGCCCCCCAAGCCGAATCTGAGGTCAGCGGACGGAAATGTCTGGTCCACCGTCCGACTGCTACTCGCACCCCAGTCTTTAACTGAGAACGAGATGCGGTGGGCCCCAGCAATTGGCCGCGGGATCGAATCCGTAAGCAGGTGCGAGTTGCCATTGCGCGTATCCGATCGGGAATTTCGCAAAAAGCGTGTTGGTCGTGGGGCTTCGGCGCGTAGGTAAGACAGTACTGCTTGATCAAATGCGCTCCGACGCCGAGCGGAGCGGTGTTCATAGCATCCGAATCGAAGCTCCAGAGAATAAATCACTCCCGCCGCTTCTTGTCCCACAACTTCGTCTCAGCATTGCTGAGGCTGAGTCATGTCGACGCGGCTAAAAGCCTTAGCGGGCAATGGGGCTTCGAGCACTGGCAGGGTTCGCCAAAGCACTGAAAATCAAGTATGAGGACATTGAAGTAGGTTTGGACTTCGAGCCTGAGGCAGGCTTGGCGGACAACGAGGACTTAGAAGGAGACCTGAGCTCGCTGCTCGAGCAAGTTGGTTCTGCGGCAAGGAGTGCCGGAACCGCCGTGGTTCTCTTTATCGATGAATTGCAAGTACATCGAGCAAGATCAGTTTGCGGCGCTTATCCCCGCTTTACGTCGTTGCGCGCAGGGACGATTGCCGGCGACAGTAGTCGGGGCAGGTCTTCCCAAGCTGCAGGCTCTCGCTGGAAACGCTAAGTCCTATGCCGAAAGGCTATTCAACTTCCCGCAGATAGGCGCATTGGATCCTGAAGAAGAGGAACTAGCGATCGTCAAGCCCGCAAGGAAAAAGGGGGCTGATTTCGTTGCGAAGGCGGAAGATGAGACTGTCGAGCAGACTCGAGGGTACCCGTATTTTCTTCAGGGATGGGGTAAACACTCTTGGGACATTGCAAAAGCCAGTCCGATCACGCTTAAGGATGTGAAGGTAGCTCAGACTGAAGCAATCGCCGCACCGGACGAAAGCTTCTTCCGTGTCCGCTTTGATCGCTTAACCCCGAAGGAGAAGCACTATTTGCGAGGTATGGCAGAACTAGGCTCGGGCCCGCATCGCTCAGGTGACATTGCTACCGTTCTGAATAAACCAACAAACGCTCTGGGGCTTCTTCGCTTCTTCGTGCAAGCTTGATCATTAAAGGCATGATCTGGAGTCCAAACTACGGCGATACTGCCTTCACAGTGCCCCTTTTCGACGAGTTTATGAAGAGAATCATGCCTGGAGATGACTGGTAGTGGGGAGACGACCAGATCGCGGCTCGCCGCGATCTGGCTACAACTCAACCGGCTGAAAACTAACCCTCATCTTGGTACAGCTTTTTCAGGCCCTTCAATATGGTCGAAGACTAACATTTGCTGTGGTTCAGAAATACCGAGGACGATCACCCATGGAGAGGAGGAAAAGATGAGCCGTTAGCTCGAGCCGACACCTCATTGCATGTAGACGATCTGAACGCTACCCGGAGGAATCGTCACAATTGCCACCTTCCCCACTATCGGCAAAGCAGGATTTGAAGCGGCTTCCCAGTTTCCATTGTTCTGAATTGGGTTGCCCCCCAGTGCGAAACCTGATTCCGCGGTAAGGGAGGATGCCGTCATCAGGAGAGAAGTCGCCATCGAGCTTCCACCCGGACGCGCGACGCTCACCGTGATGCTGTGGTCTGGATCTTTGTTGCTCAAGATTAAGTTGGTCATGCCATTCGTCTGTTGAGTGGCGTAGGCAGAAAAGGTGCTCGGCGACGGAGTCACCTGAGTTGTCAGCAGCTCCGCACCTGGGTGGAGGAGCGAGTAGGCGGCGAACATCCCGTAGTAGTCGGGGCCAAGTCCCACGACGCTGGTGCCGTTGTCGAAAATTGGGCTGTACCCTTGCATTGGTTTGGCACCACCCCCATTGAAGTTAACTCCGGTAGACTGATATTCCGCATTCTCAAACAGAAAATCAATCGCCCACAGAGCAGCCCCAAAGCCATCGGTTACTCCGCGAACCGGCGAAGACGCGCCCCCCGAAACCGAGTTGCATTCAGAGATCCGGTAGCCGCCAGGGATATTGGCTGACGCCGCAGCCTCGGCCAATTCAGGAAACTGTACTGGCACGGTTGGATCCGGCGCTAAGAGCTCGGTCATGGTGGGCTCGGTACCCGCGGGAGGCATGCGATAGTAATGCCGCGTGAGCAGAGAGAGGTGAAGGGCCTGATTGCTTGCCGCAAAGCTGATGGCCGAGGTGAACTTACCTGCTGGACCTGTGAGAGGTGCGTTTGGAACTGCCGCCAGGATGGCGGCAGCGAACTCGGGCCAGCTCGGCAAAAGCTTGCCGTCAGAGGAATGGACGGGCGTAGTGGACATGTAGTCCGCAAAGGTGTAATCGGGAATTTGCGCGACTGGAGGGGTTCCATATACGGCTCTGCCATAATTGTCGGGCTCGTTACCGATCTCAAAACCCAACAGACTGCTGCCGAATGCGTGTGCTGCCGCTGCCGCTTCGCTCGCCGCCTGAGCGGGCGTGTTGTTTACCAGAGCGATCCCGTACAGGATCTTCCAGTTGGTGGCCTTCAAGAATTCTGCCAATCGCGTGAGGTCGGCCGTTGATACTTGTCCAAACGTCTTTCCTGGCCCGTTGGGGTTCCAATCAACCGGATCCAGGGGTCGTTCGGCAACGATTCTCAGGACGCCCGGGCCAAGGTTCTGGCAAAGGGAAACAAATCCCTTGTTCTGTGCGCTGAAAATGGGCTCCGCGATCCAGTCCTTTTGATAGCTAAGTCCCATAAAGTTAGCCGGTATGTATTGCGGCGTCGAGCTGAACTGCGCGGTTACGACGGCATCGACGCCTTCGGTCGCCACGAACGGCTGCGCAATGCTCGTGCCGTCAACGTTCGCGGTTGCATTATGCAATCCGAACCTTTTTCCCAGGGTCAGGGTGCTGCTGGCATCTCCATTGGAATCGGTGATCGCAGACGTCAGGGAAAAAGAATCGGCTCCGGTGCTGGCTGTCCAGTCAATTGGGGTGCCCTGCACGGGATTTCCATAGGAGTCGGTGGCCTTCACTTTGAATGGGTTTGAGAGCGCGCCGGCTGCCCTGCCTACCTGGTCGTTGCCGCTGACGATCACAATCGCTGCGACCGGGCCAGGGACACCGTATTCCGTGAATCTGTGCGACAGGCTTGTCCCATCCACTCTCGCATTGGCTGTGTTGACGCCCGGGACCGTGCCCAATGTCAGCGGTCTGGTAGCGATTCCCCCGCTGGTATCGCTGATGCCATAATCAAACGAATCGCCTCCGCTGTCCGCGGTCCAGTCGACCTGTGTACGACTGGCTCCGTTGCCGTACTTGTCTAAACAGATGACAGCGAGGCTATTCCGGAGAGGGGCACCCACAGTGCCGGTCTGATAATTTCCGCTGCTAAAGTCAATCGATTTCGCAGGGCCTGGAGTTCCAATTGCCCCGAAGATGGCATTTGCACCGATAGCAGTGGTCGCAGTCACCTGATTACTGCCGCTGAGTGTTCCAATAGTCAGAGTATTGTTGGCCAGCCCCCTGGCGTCCGTAGTTGTGGATGCCTCCGACAAGGAACCATTTCCTTTGCTGACCCTCCACTTAACCGGGGCGCCTGATATACGCTTGCCGCTCGAATCTTCCACCACGGCCACCAATGAAGCAGGCAGGGTCGTGCCGACGATGGCCGTCTGGCTGCTTCCGCCACTTACAAGAATAATAGACGCAGGGCCGATGGCTCTCGCGTCGAGGAAAGCGCTGGCTGACATGCCGATAAGAATGGTAGCCTTCACCACGTAAGATCCTAAGCTACGAGTCCTCATGTTATTGCTTCTTTCTCACTATGTAGGTTGTGGCTCGTTGTTTGGAATAGTGACGCGTCACCCTGTCGCATCACTCCCGCAAACTTACGAACGTAGTTAGCACTTAACCTTAGCAACTCAAGCACTGCAATCGATCTATCCTTCTCAAAGGGCGCACATGTCCCGCAGTCTGACCCGAAGCTAAACGGAGAACTCTTGTCGTGCTGGCATAAATACCTTCGTCGGCGGGGCCCTGCAACACTATCTATATCTACCTGTCGGTGACTGCTAGCGCAGTTCACCATCCAGGCGAGGCAAGAGCTAAACGGTAAGAAAACTCCTGTGAGCTGTGAGTTGTTACAGACGGAAGTACATCCAACTCACTACCAGCGACTCTACTAGCCGCCACTTGCACGATCAACAGTAAACAGCACTTGAGGGTTACTCAGGTAAGATGACATCGGTAACAGGGTGGCTAATTCTAAGCAATACGAAGTACTGAGTGTGCTGCCTCGCGTCTCCGAGCCGGGCTATGTAATCTTCGACATCAAACACTGCTACAGGCCGAGGACCAACTGGGGGCCGCGGCCTCGCCGCCAGGTGGTTTGCCGCAAAGGATTTAAGTCGAAGTAATATCGTCCGAATGGGTTGATGTGCTTGCGAAGAAGCGGGGTGACATGACTCAGCGATTTGTCCTCGATCTGCTGCCCTTCAGCGCGCTAATCGCTAACGATCCTGCCAATCTGGAGGTGTTCCATGCTCATAGAGAGTGACCCTTTAGGAAAACCCATGACAACCGGAGTATGTCCTGGGTAGCGCCAGCGTATGGTGACCGTGCGGGCAGTCGTCATGCACCCTGTTTTCGTGGACGTTTACCACGTTACTCCGCTCGTTAATCAGCCTCGCCGGTCGAACACTTTCCCAAGAGTGCTGTTCCTGTTTGCGATCTTCGCCCCCATATCTTTCGCTGTTGAGTGGCTATGGCCGCTGCATGGGGGACAGTGAGCATCAGAGCCATGGCCGTAAAGGAACTTGTACCCGATCGTGGCATTGATGTAATTACGCAGGATGCCGCGCCCGGTAGCGAAATCGCCTTCATTGATGAGCTGCATGCCTTCACGGAGAAGCGCCTGACGGAAGGCTGGTTCCCGCTGTGCGCGTTCGCGGATCGTGTCGCGGAAGTCTCTTGTCAGTGCCATGTCCTCCTCCCATTTCCGTTTCGTCTCCACCGCTGCCTTTGCAGCGGCCTGTTTCAGTGCGGCTTTCTTCTGCGCCCTGTATTTCCGCCATACTTCCTTGGCGTCTTCTATGTCGCGATCCTGTCGCTTCTTCGTACCGCCGCCGAGCAGGATCACAAGCTGCTCGCCATCTTTGCCGAAATAAACCCGGTAGCCCGGCCCAAAATCGATCCTTGATTCAAGGACGCCTTCCCCCTACTCTCTTGACCGAGGAGACGTTCCCTTGAGCAATTCGCTCAAGGGCGACTACCACCTTGGTCGCGGTCGGAACATCGAGCCCATCGAACCACGTCCGGTATTGACTGCGGCCATTGGCACCAATGTATTCCCGGACTCCGGCTGCGAAGCTGAACAGATGATCGAGCGCCTGGGAGTAGTTGCGTTTGGAATTGGCTGCAATTACGAAATCGAGGACCCTCCGCTTCAGCCGGAGCTGGCGGGGATCGACCGGCGCCGGAGCTGTAGCGGTAGGAGGCACCGGGACCAGGGCCGTTGTCGCGCTGCACTCAATTCGCGGACGGCTCTGCTCTATTTTTCAACGGTTTTCCGTGATTTAACTACAAAGAGTAGCCGCGGTTCGGTTAGAGCTTACTCGTTGGGGCCGGTCGTTAGCCGGTCCCCTTGAGTTACCGGAGTTAAAAGACAAATTTAGCCGCTAGTTGAAGAATTCTTGCGTTGTGTGCGCTGGTGGCAGTGAGGAAGGTAGAGGCCGAGCAATTGGCTGCGCCGTAGCAGGATGAGTTATCCACCCCGCTCCATTGAGTGTGATTGAAGACATTAAAGGCCTCGGCGCGAAACTCAAAGTGCATATCTTCGTGAACCGCAAAATTCTTGAAAAGGCCCATATCAAAGTTCGTTTGATGGGGCATCGCGAGGACGTTGCGCCCAGCGTCGCCATAGGTGAGCCCCTGGGGCGCAGCGAAGGCGTCGCTATTGAAAAGGCGCGGTCCCTGCACTCCGGATGGGTGCTTGATGGCAATTGGACCGTGAAGGGGGCCGACAATATCCGGGTAAGATTGGACCGATCCAGTAGACCCAGAGACCAGCGACTGACCATTGTTGCTAACCGAATTGCCGGTTCCGGCATTATCCGCATTTTGGGTGTTCACAATACTGAAAGGCTGACCGGACTGGATACCGGTCAGGTCGGAGACCTGCCATCCTCCGAGCAGGGAGTGCAGCAATCCGGGCTGGGTGAAGAAGGGCAAGTCGTAGACGAGGCTGAGTTCCAGAACGTGACGCTCGTCGAAGTTCGAGCTGGCCAGGCTGCCTTGCGGGTTGTAAGCGTTCACGATTTCGGTGACTGAGCCGTCGGAGCCGTCGTCGATCGAATGGCCGTAGGTGTAGGCGAGGCTCCCGTTCAGATGGCCAAAATACCGGCTGACGCCGACCTGGAGGGCATCGTATTCCGACTGGCCGATATTGCTGATGTTGGTGATTCCGCTGACCCCGTAAAACGGCCTCGACGGATCGGCGGAAATCCCGCAGGCAATGGCGAGGTGGGTCGCGACCGTTCCGGCGACCGGGTTGCCGTTCACGGTGCCGGTGTAGCCGGTGGCTGCCGTCCCGCCGATGCTGTTGCAATCGTCGCCGCTGATCGCCTGCCCCGGGGCGTATGGATTCAGCGAGGGCGAGAGCGGCTGGAGCTGGTTCAATTCTGTGCGGATGGGCAAGTGCCGACCCAAGCTGCCCACGTATGCGACCTGCAATACAGTGTGGCTAGGCAGTTCACCCTGCACGGCGAGATTGAATTGCTGAACGTAGGGCCAGACGGCATGGCGGGGAATTGCGGTCAGGCTAAGCGGAAACTCCAGGCCCGCTCCACCGATCTGGTTGTAGGCGCTGAGGTTGAATTGGTTCGGAGTTTGCACGATCGGGGCCGAGCCTTCCAGCGCCTCGGAATTGCTTTCGTTGCCGTTGGTGTGCTCGAAGAAAATCCCGTAACCGCCGCGGACCGAGAGCTTCCCATTGCCAAAAACATCGTAGGCGAAACCGATACGCGGGGCCGGATTGAAGAGGTGTCCGGTCATGCATCCGGCATAGACCCCATTCACTCCGCAGCGAACCAGACCGTTGAAGACGTTCCCCGATCCGGGCACGATCGCCCCCGGCTGGCCGGTGATCGATCCGTCTTCGTCGATGGTCGGCGCAGCGGCGGAGGTCCAGGTCCCGGGCTCGAAGTTGCCCGACTGGTTGCTGATGTCGTGGTAAGTCCCGAAGAGGCTGAGGCGCAGGCCGAGATTCAGCGTGAGCTTTGGGTTGACACGCCAGTTGTCCTGAAAATACGGCTCGACGATCTTATAGCGATTGTAGTATTTCGGCTGCGCCGAGGTCTGGGAGAACTGGCCGATGTTCCCGGTCAGCAAGTCCGCGAAGGCATTGCCGGTGGTCACTGCCGATGAGGTGCTGAAGGTAAGGCTGCCTTGATTGTTTCCGGTACTAGGTTCGTTCTTCTGGGCGGCGATCATACTTACGCCGAAAAGAAGTGTCTGATTGCGAATTGTCTTGGTAAGGTCGTCGCGGTAGCTGTAGGTGGGATTCGAGTTTTGCCACGGGAAGTATCCACTGTCGACTACGAACCCTCCACTATAGGCGGTTCCGCCAGTGACCGTGATCGAAGGCAGGACGCCTCCGTAGCCGTTGTCGAAGAATCCGCCGGGAGTAAAATTCTGTCTTCCAATTCCCGGGCTGATGTTGGTCAAAGTAATGTGGTCGGTGGTGTAGTCGGCGACGAACTCGTTGACCAGCGAGGGAGAGGCGGCGTAGGTCAGGTTGGCCACCATGTCGATACCCGGACCGGCAAAACTGTTCTGCACGGTCGGAAAGGCATTGGTGTTAAAGGTCGGAGACGAATTGACCGTGGCCCAGGAGTCATAAATGAACCGGTAGAAACCGTGAAGCTTTTCGTTGACGGTATGGTCGATGCGAAACAGTTCTTCGCGATTGGTGGTCAGTTGCGATGGAGACGCCTGATAGATCGAGGAAGTTCCAGAGCCGGAAGTCGGCGCCGGGATTAAAGCCAACAGGGCCGCGCCGTTGGGGTCGACCGGGACCTGATTGTTGGGATAAAACGCCCCTCCGCTGCCGGGAATCGTCGGGCAGTTGGCGTAGCTGCCGGTCGGATCGGGGCAATAATCGGTAAAGTTGCCGGTGCGCTCGGCAGAGGAGGGCAGCAGCTGATTGAAGACATTGCCGGGCACAAGTTCGTGACGCCATTCCTGCGAGTAGAAGAAAAATGTCTTTGGCTGCGCCGGATGGTAGAGCTTCGGAATCATGACCGGACCGCCGATGGTGAATCCGTAATCGTGCTTCTTGTAGGTCGGCACCGAGGTCTCGAAGTAATTGCGCGCGTTGAAGGCGTCGTTGCGTAGGAACTCGAAGACATCTCCATGAAACTTCTCGCTGCCCGACTTGGTCTGCGCCTGGACGGTACCGGAGGAGTTGCGGCCATATTGCGCGCCGTAGTTGGAGGTCAGCACCTCGGTTTCCGCGATTGCGTCGACGTCCGGATAAACGTTGAGGGTGGCGTTGCTGCCGTTGTCCATGATGCTGGCGCCATCGAGTTCCCAGTTGTTGTACTCGGTGCGGCCTCCATTCATGCTGTATTCGACGCTGCCGGCAACCCCGGTTTCTCCCTCGTCCTGCCCGGTCTGGTTGATAACCCCGGGAGACAGAGTAACCAGCTGGGTGAAGTTGCGCCCGTTCAACACTAACTGCGTGATCTGCTTGCCGGTGATCGTGAACGAGATTTCCGGAGACTCAGTCTGCACCGCGCCGAGCCCGGTGCCGCTCACATCGACCTGGGAGGTGACCGCGCCCACCGACAGCCTGGCGTCCACTCGCTCCGTGCGGGCAACGCGCAGCACAACATCCTTGGCTTCGAACCTCTCAAATCCCGGGGCGGTTACTTGCAGGGTGTAAGTACCCGCCTGAAGCGCCGGCACGGAGTACTCCCCAGCGCCATTGGTGGTGGCCTTGGAAACGGTTCCCTGCGCCGCGCTGATGACCGTCACTTCGGCGTTGGGAACGGCGCTGCCGCTGGGGTCGGTGACCGCTCCGTTGATTGCGCTCGATTGCTGCGCAAAGAGCGCTGCGGGAAAGAACAGAGATAGGGTGAGCAGCAGCAAGCGGCAAATCGATGCCCTCAACGCCCGCTCCGATTTCCGCAGCAGGCCGGATGGAGAGGGAAGGAAAGCTGAGGATTGGGGATTCTCGTATGGGACACGCTTCGGACAACACATGGGTGACAATGCCTCCGTAAGTACTCAAGTAGCGGCGATCGAATTGGGTGAACAGGGCCTGCTTGTCGGGCACTTTCATACACGAGTAATAATCAAGATTATTAAAACGTTTGAATATGTCAAGAAAATTTTATGGTACAAACTTTTATGGGACGCGGCCGGGTCCTCCGCAAGCCTGGTTTGGTTTTACCCAAGGTCGGTGCCGGAATCTTTCAACCGTCGCCTCCCTTGGAGCTTTCCCGGTAAGCTGGTCGCTGACGAGGATGAAAGCTCCCGGACACCGCGCCTGCCTTAGTTTGCCGCTGGCACTCTGCTTGCTGCAGGCGATTCCTGCTCGCGCCGCCGCCTGCGCGCAGGCACCGGGAGAGGCCGGGGCGGAAGCGGGAAACAACCCCGCGGAGATTTTTCGCCGGGGCAAGGAGGCCATGCAGAGCGGTCAACTGGAAGTTGCCGAGAAGTGTTTTCGCAAGGTGATTGCGCTCGCTCCGACCTCCGGCGCCGCGTATGTCAATCTGGGCGTCACTTCTATGCGGGAAAGACGATGGGACGAGGCCCTGACCCAATTGCGAAAGGCGGAAAGCCTTTCGCCCAGCGAGCCGGGGATCCAGTTGAACATTGGCCTGGCCTATTACCGAAAGAACGATTTCGCCGCGGCGATAGGGCCTTTTTCTGCAACTCTGCGGCGGACCCCCGACTCGCTACAACCGAGATATTTGCTCGGCCTTTGCTACTTCTTTACCAACCGATACAAGGAGGCGGCGGATACTTTGACCCCGCTCTGGGACAGGGAATCGACCAATCTGAATTATCTCTATGTCCTCAGCATTGCGGCCAGCAAGTCGGCCGACTCGCCGCTTGAGAAGCGCGCCTTCGATCAGATGATTCTTGTCGGCCAGGACAAACCTGAATTCCATTTGTACCTGGGCAAAGCGTGGCTCGCCGAGGGCAACACCGACCAGGCCCTGGCGGAGTTTCATGCCGCGGCCACCGCGCAGCCGAAGCTTCCT
>Ga0302326_10031494_pt1 | contig 10591 bp, 9 predicted proteins | sample Palsa_T0_3_FD_202264 | JGI IMG/M metagenome (GOLD analysis project Ga0302326, IMG submission 202264) | Peat permafrost microbial communities from Stordalen Mire near Abisko, Sweden - Palsa_T0_3 | ecosystem: Environmental > Terrestrial > Soil > Palsa > Peat permafrost | place: Sweden: Abisko...
GCTTCCCGAGGAATTGTTTGTAATCGATTCCGCCGTTGTCCAGCTGGTAGCGGAGGCCGTAGAGCTTGCAGTATCCGCCTTCGTCCGGGGAAAAGGTGAATACGAAGGTGCTGGGCGGGATGGCGGTCCCCGTTTCCGGCTGGACGCCCACGATCTTCGTGGTCGATCCCGCCTGCTTGAGGTTCTTCATGCGTGCCGCGATCCAGATGTGGTGGCCGCCTTGCGGCCCCGCCTCGGCCTGGAGGGTCTGCTCGGCGGCGAGTGGCAGGTAGCCGCTCTGGCCGGTGCCGACGTAGAGGACGGGAGGACCGCCGCCGCTCGGCTTGCATCGATCGGGCGCGTGGGTCGGCCAGTTGGAGGCATAGGCCTCGAGGTTGCCGGGGGCGACGACGTCGGACTGGCAAGTTCCCGCGATGCAGGTGGTCTGCCCGACGCACGCAGGCCCGCTCAGCCGCCCCGGCACCTTGCTCGGCCCGCGGGGGGTCGGAAGGTAGACGACGCAGCGCGACTCGAGGGGAATGCGGAGGAGCTCCAGGCGGCCGGGGACGAAGTGAGTCGACGCGCGACGCGTGAGGAGGGGCGGCCCGCCGGCAGCGCCGAGGGCTTCGACGGCGACGTCGACGGAAGCGGCTTCCGGGCCGGAGAGCGTCTTCTCCCAGGGCTGAGGAAACGCGGCGCGGGAGCCGCCGGGAGGCTTGACCACCTCGTCGGTCACCACGTTCCCCGCCACCTTGATCACCACGTGCATGGCGGACACGATGCCGCCCATCGGCTCGCTCTGGATGCCGACCACGAGCTGCCGCGAGGTGGCGAGTGGACACGGCGAGGACATGGCGGAGGCGAACATGAGGAGAGCCAGCGAAGACGGCACGGAGAAGGACGTCCCGCGCATCGATCGCCCCCACGGTAGCAAGCCTCGTCCCAGCTCCGTACGACTCGACGCGAAACGAGGGAGCCGCCGTGAAATGGCCCGTTCTTCTCGAAGGATGCGCGGCTTCGAGGGCTGCGCGTTCGGGACCCCGAGGGGACCGTCGTCCGCTGGACGGCGTGTCACGTTGCGCCGCGGCCGGACTCACCGGTCCGGATCCGCCACGGGAAGGGGCCCGTGATCCCGCGGTTTGCTTACCATGGTGCCCGTGCCCGGCGGATCCCCCCTCCCCTCCCCCATCGATCCGCGCCGCGCCCTCGTCCGCGTGACCGCGTCCATGGTCTTCGGCGTCGTCGCCTACCTCCTCGCCGCGCGGCACCTCCCCGGTCTCGTCCCTGCACTGATCGGCTGGGACACCGGCAGCCTCGCCCTCCTCACCGTGTCGTGGGCTTTCCTCGGCACCGCCGACGCGCAGGCGACCCAGGAGCGCGCCGGCTCGGAGGACCCGGGACGCACGCTGGTCTATGTCATCGTGGTGCTCTCCTCCGCCGTCAGCTTGCTGGCCGCGACCACCGTCGTGCGCGACGCGCACACCCTGATGCCCAAGCTCGCGCATGCCGTGGCCGGCCTGTGCCTCGTCACCGTGGCCCTGGCCTGGGCGATGACCCACACCGCCTTCGCCTTCCGCTACGCACGCCTTTATTACCGCGCCGACTCCGAAGGCATCGGAGGCGTGGACCTGCCCGGGAACGAGCCGCTCAGCTATTTCGACTTCGCCTACTTCGCCTTCACCATCGGCATGTGCTTCCAGGTCTCGGACATGTGCGTCACCAGCCGGCAGATTCGCCGCACCGTCCTTCTGCACGCGGTCATCAGCTTTGCCTACAACTCGGTCATCCTCGCCTTCGTCCTCAGCCTGGTCTTCGGGATGGCGGCCTGACGTGCACCCGACCCTGCGCGAGGGCCGCTTCGTCATCCTCGGCACGCTCGGCGAAGGGGCGCAGGGACAGACCTTCGACGGCGTCGACAAGCGCGTTGGACAGCCGGTCGCCATCAAGCGCTTCGACGTGCGCGGCGCGACGTCGTGGAAGGACGTAGACCTCGCGGAGCGGGAAGCGCGCGTCCTCCAGTCGCTGTCCCATCCCAGGCTGCCCCGCTACGTCGACCGCTTCGAGGAGGACGGCGCCCTCTACCTGGTCATGGAAAAGATCGAGGGGGCGAGCCTGGCTGCCCTGCGCAAGCGCGGCGAGACGCTGAGCGAGCGGGACGTCGGGCGCTTGCTGCACGACGCGGCGGAGGTGCTCGACTACCTGCACGGTCGTTCGCCGCCGGTCATTCACCGCGATCTCAAGCCGGGAAACGTGCTGCGGCGACCGGACGGGAGCTTCGCCTTCGTGGACTTCGGCGCGGTGCGCGACAAGCTTCGCCCCGAAGGCGGGTCGACCGTGGTCGGTACGTTCGGCTACATGGCCCCGGAGCAGTTCCAGGGACGCGCCCTGCCGGGGTCCGACGTCTACGCGATCGGCGCGACGGCGATGGCCATGCTCACCGGCAAGGAGCCCGAGGCGCTCCCGCACCGAGGCCTGGGCATCGACGTACGCGCGGCGCTGCGCGGCCGGGCCAGCGATCGCCTGGTGGCGATCCTGGAGAAGATGCTCGATCCCGATCCCGACCGGCGGGCCGCGCGCATCGGCCCCCTCCTGTCGCGCCTGGACGACCGCGGCCAAGCCCGCCGCCCGGCCGGAGACGACCGGCGCGGACGTCGCGACGACCGCTTCGAGCGACGGCAGGCCCGTCGAGCCGCACGTCGAGCCGATCGCGCCGCACGCTGGCAGGCTCGCCGCACCGGGAGCCGCCCCTTCCCGTTCTCCCTGATCATCACCCTTCTCTTCGTGGTGGCCATGGTGGGGGTCTCCGTCGCCACGCAGGTGGTCGTCCCCCTCGTTCTCACGGTTCTTTCCCTCTTCTTCGCGCGCCGCGCCCTCCTCTCCAGCATCGACGCGGTGCGCCGGGCGGGTCATCGCGCCGTCGACGCGATGGACCGCGTGCGGCGGGGCGCGGGGGACGACCCTCCCGAGGACCCTCTGCACCTGCGCGTCGATCCCGAGAACCCCGCGGCCCGCACGCGCGTGGATTCCCACGACGACGAGGAGGACGAGGAAGATCCGGAAGACGCCGAACGGCGGCCCAGGCGCTGACACCCTCATAGCGGCGTGCCGCCCGCGAAGTCGCGCGCCGTCGTGGTCGCCACCTTCGACACCTCGCTGGCGGCGTCGAGGAGCACGCCGAGTTCGCGGTTGCGGCCCAGCGATCCGGCCGAGAAGTTCGCCGATCCCACGTAGGCGTACGCCCCGTCGACCACGATGGACTTGGCGTGCACGTAGAGCGCGCCGTACGTCACCAGCGCCACGCCGGCGGCCTTGAGCGTCGAGGCCTGCAAGGTGCTCGACGCATCGGCCAGCACCGCCCGCACCTGGACCCCCCGCCGCGCCGCGGCGATGAGCGCGCCGACGATGGCTTCATCGCTGAGCTCCTCGGCCTCCATGTCGATGGTGCTGCCGGCCATCTGCAGGAGCGACACCAGCTCGACCTGCGAGTTGGTGGGCGACACCACCAGCTTGCCCCGCGGGCTCAGCGAGGTGCTCGTGAAGTCCGCGGCGAAGAGGGCCTCGGCCTCGGCCACGTCGGCCGTGTCTCCGTCCACGGCCAGGTACTCGCGGTTGTCGGTGGCCGAAGACGAGGTGGCGTTCATGGTCATGATCCAGGCCACCTTGCCGTCGACGATCACCGCTTTTTCGTGGGTGTAGGTGAAGCCGGCGGGCGCCCACCGCACCTTCACGCCGCCTGCCTGGAGCTCGTGGAACGACCCCGCGTTGGTGGCGGAGACTCCGTCCGAGGCAGGGAACGTCTCGTTCAGCAGGACCTCGACGTCGAGACCGGCCGCCGACCGGGCGAGGAGGGCGCCGGTGATCGCGGTCGAGGTGAGCAGGTACATCTCCATGTGAACGGAGGTCGTGGCGCCCTGGATGGCGCCGATCAGTCCGGCGGCGTCGTCGCTCGGCTCGACGAGGATGCGGACCTCGCGGGTGAACTGAAGGCCATCGCTCGAGCCGGGATCCCCCGTGCGGCTTCCCCCTCGCCCATCGAGGCCGTCGCCGCCCGACGCGCTGGCGCCGGCGCACGCGACCGAGCCCGCCAGCAGGCTACCGCACAGACAGACCAGACCCTTCCGCATGGCTTTCTCCCGTCGGCCGGGCATGCCCTTCGAGCAGGGACACGCCAACGGTTCCCGAACGCCGACGACTCTCTCGTACGATCGACGCGCGCCGATGCATGCAACACCTGAGGGCTTCACCTTTCTGCCTGGAACGGAGCGAGCCACCGGAGCGGCCACCCGCGTCTTCGGCGTCGCGCGAGAAGGTCGGAGCGGAGTCTGCAAGCGGCTCGGCCCCCGCGCGCTCGGCGAGGCCTGGATGCGCGAACGCCTGGCCGCGGAGGGGCGCCTCCTCGGGCTCCTTGCAGGACGCGGGGCGCCGCGGCTGCTGGCGTCCGGCGAAGACGCGTACGGGCCCTGGCTGGTGATGGAGGCCATCGCCTGGCCGGCCCTTTCGTCACGCTCGGCTCGACTCGACGCGCGCTGGCTCGAGGGAGCCGCCGGCGCGGCCTTTCATGCGCTGGCAACGGTGCACGGTGCGGGCGTGGTGCATGGAGACGTCACCCCGGACAACGTGCTCGCCTCGGACGACGCGGCGGGGGCCGTTCTGATCGACTTCGGCCTGGCGCTCGGGCCGTCGATGCCGCCCATGCCCGCCGGTCCGTTCCGCGGCACGCTGATCTACGCGGCGCCGGAGGTGGCGCGAGGCGAGCCTTTCGACGCGCGGGCCGATGTCTTCGCCCTGGCCGCGTCGCTGCTCCACGTCTGGTCGGGGGAAAGCCCGCGCGCGTTCGCCGGCGAGGGGGCGATGCTGCGGGTGGCGGGCGAAGAGGGCATCGAGGCCTGGGCCGAGCGTGCCGCGCGGGGCCTCGCGCTCGGCGTGGCGCGGAGGTTGGTGGCCTGCTGCGCGTTCGACGCGAAAGAGCGCCTGCCGTAGCCTGTCGCCCTCGGTCCTTATCTCCCGCGCGCCGCCCGATGGTCGTCCGTCCCCTCCTTGCTCCGTTGATGCGGATCGCGCTGGTCGCCCTCCTCGGCGTTGCCAGCGGAACGCTGGAATGTGGCGGCGCGCGGGTCACCGTCCAGGAGCAACGCGGCGACCTCCTCTACCACCGGATGTGCGCGGTGTGCCACGGCGCGTCCGGGCAAGGCTACGCGGCGGACCAGGCCCCCTCGCTCACGCGCGGCGACTTTCTCGCCGCCGTGGACGACGCTTACCTGCGCAGCGCCATCGTGGACGGACGCGGCGGCACGACCATGTCCGCGTGGTCGTCGGGGAGGGGGGGCCCGCTGACCAGCGACGACGTCGGCGCGCTGGTGAGCTACCTGCGCTCGTGGAGCGACCGACCCGCGATGACGCTCGATGGCCACGCGCCGGTGGGCGGCGATGCCACGCGCGGCGCGGCTCTCTTCGCGCACGAGTGCGCGGCCTGCCACGGCGCGCGCGGCGTGGAGGGGACCTTCGTGGGCATCGGCGGCTTCGATCTCCTGCGCAGCGCGAGCGACGGCTTTCTGCGCCAGGCCATCCGCGACGGTCGCCCTGGAACCCCCATGCCGGCGTTCGCCCGCAAGCTCGGGGACGCGGGAATCGACGATCTTCTCGCCCACCTCCGCGCCTTGCAGAAGAGCACCACCGCCCCGCACAAGCCTCCCGCCAAGCCGCCGCCGCTCCCGCTCGGCCCGGTGCCGATGCACCCGCACGGCCCGGAGCCGAAGGGCTTCGCCGCCACGCCGCTCACGACCAAGCTCGACGTGGTGAAGGCGCAGCTCGATGCCGGCGCCCGCATGGCGCTCCTCGATGCGCGCGCCCCGTCCGACTACATCGGCGAGCACATCGCCGACGCCGTGAGCGTCCCCTTCTACGATCCCGAGCCCTACCTCGCGCAGCTCCCCCGGGACGCCTGGCTGGTCTGCTACTGCTCCTGCCCCCACGCCGAATCCGGCCAGCTCGCGCAGAAGCTGGTGCAGAAGGGCTTCACCAAGGTCACCGTGCTCGACGAGGGCCTGCGCACCTGGAAGGCCAAGGGATACGCCACGCACTCCGGCTTCGATCCCTGAGACGAAGCGCTCGCGCGCGGGGGGGGGGGGCGCCGCTGGCCATGCGGCGTACCGCCCTATGATACGACCGCACGAGCATGTCCGTACCTCCTCGCGCCTCGCTCGACACGCTCTGCATCCACGCCGGACAGGAACCGGATCCCGTCTCCGGCGCGGTGATGATGCCCATCGTCCTTTCTTCGACGTTCGCCCAGGACGGCCCCGGCGTGCACAAGGGCTACGACTATTCGCGCGCCGGCAACCCGACGAGGAACGCCCTCGAGAGGTGCCTCGCCGCGCTGGAGGGGGCCGCGCACGGGATCGCCTTCGGAAGCGGCTGCGCGGCGACCACGGCGGTGCTGCTGACGCTCAAGAGCGGCGACCACGTGCTGGTGGGCGACGACGTCTACGGGGGCACGTTTCGCATCTTCGACAAGGTGCTGGCCCAGTTCGGGGTGGAGGCGACCTTTCTCGACATGAGCGATCCGGCGCGGGTGCGCGCGGCCATGCGCCCGAGCACGCGCCTGGTGTGGATGGAGACCCCGAGCAACCCCATGCTGAAGGTGTTCGACGTGGCGGCCATCGCCGAGGTGGCGCGCTCGCACGGCATTCCTCTCGCCGTGGACAGCACCTTCGCGACGCCGGTGCTCCAGCAGCCTCTCGCCCTCGGCGCCACGCTGGTCGTGCACTCGACCACCAAGTACCTGAATGGCCACTCGGACGTGGTCGGCGGCGCGGTCATGACCAGCGACGACGCCCTCGCCGACAAGCTGCACTTTCTCCAGAAGTCGGTGGGCGGCGTCCCCAGCCCGTTCGATTGCTATCTGGTCCTGCGCGGGCTGAAGACGCTGGGCGTGCGCATGAGGCGCCACGTGGAGAGCGCGCGCGGCATCGCCGAGTGGCTGGCACGTCATCCACGGGTCGGGCGAGTGCGCTATCCGGGGCTGGTGTCGCACGAAGGACACGCTCTCGCCGAGCGTCAGATGAGCGGCCCGGGGGGGATGATCTCGTTCGAGCTGAGCGGGTCGCTCGCGCAGGCCAGCGCATTCCTGAGGGCGCTTCGCATCTTCGCCTGCGCGGAGAGCCTGGGCGGCGTGGAGTCGCTCGCCGAGCACCCCGCCATCATGACCCACGCCAGCATGTCGGCCGAGGTGCGGCGGAGCCTGGGCATCGGCGATGGGCTGCTCCGTCTCTCCATCGGGCTCGAGGACCCGGGCGATCTCCTGGCCGATCTGGAAAGGGGCTTTGCCGCTGCAGGCCGCGCTTAGTTAGTTTCTCCCTCTAGCGCTTCAATGGGAGCGCGCATTGCTTCGGCTGACAGAATCCCTAACGAAACCGCGGAAGTGTGCGCCGACACGCCGCTGTCGAGCACGGTGTTCGATGTACGTGCACGGGCGGGAGCACGAGGACGAGCACGGCCTATCGAGCAGGAGTACGTGAACGAGGCACGCATGCCTCGCGGGCAGGCCGACGCGATCGCGCGTGGCTCTGCGTTCGCGTGCCGCCGACGCTGCACCGTGCTCGCCCCTGTCCTCGTGACCTTGATCGACAGGCCGTGCTCGTACTCGTGAGCGCGCACGTGCACGTACCTCGAACCCCGTTCCCGTCCTCGAATAGGAGCGGTCGATTTGCTTCTCCCAAACCTGAAGGAGACGCCGCTTAGTTAGTTAGGAGCAGCGCGGATTTCAACCTATGCTTCATCCTGTAAAAAGGGAGACTAGCGCGATGGTCCTTCGCATTCTTCGTCCAGGGCACAGAGCGGACGTGCTCGGTGCTCTCGCCCGACAGGCCGGGTGGGTCGCTCTCGTCGCTGCGTGCGCGGTGTCCAGCGCCTGCTCGAGCAGCAATTCCTCTCCCACGCCGGAGACTTACATCGCTGCGACGGTCGGGCCGGGGGAAAACGAGAACCTGTGCAACCTGGGCGTTACCACGCAATGGGTCAACCTGGGTCTCTTTCATCCCGACTTGCCGGACACGGTGAAAGACGGGGGCAACGTCGGCGGCAATGCGGTGAGTGTCGTCTGCACCGTGGCCACCTCGGGGAACGGATTCGACGTCGCCCTCAGTGCGACCGAGGAAGGGACCGCCGGAGGAACCGTGGTCATCACCTCGCCGACCGGGCAGGGCGCGGTCACCGCGAGCGGCGGGTCGGGGATCACCGGGGTCTTCGCGAGCGGCGCCAACGGCGACTACCGCGACACCGACTGCACCATCGCCTTCACGTACGCCGGGGGAACGGTGCCCAACGACCCGCCCATCGCGGCGGGCCGCATCTGGGGACACATTTCCTGCCCCCAGGCGACGACGACCGGGAAGAGCGTGAACAACCCCGACGGGGGCGCGCCCCTCCCGGTCACCTGCGACGCCGAGGCGGACTTTCTCTTCCAGGAATGCGCGCAGTGACGCGGGGCGGACTCATGGCCATCCCACAGTGAGCGCTCGATGCCACGAGGGTTGAATGGACCCGTGGAGAGGCCTTCAGGCCGGGTTTGTCAGGAGGTTCGCCCGCGGAAGTGCGGCTTGTTTCGATGACTTGCGACCGTTAGCCAGCCGTCGCGGGTGCTCGCACGGCGCCACGCCCTCGCGCGGAAGGTTGGCGCCTCGGGCCTTCGCGGTCAGGACCACGGGCTTGCTCGGTCGAGACCACTGGGCTTCACCGTCGAGACCACGGGCTTGCTCGGTCGAGACCACCGGGCTTCACCGTCGAGACCACGGGCTTGCTCGGTCGAGACGGCGGGCCTGCTCGGTCGAGACCACGAGCTTGCTCGGTCGAGACCACGGGCTTGCTCGGTCGAGACGGCGGGCCTGCTCGGTCGAGACCACGAGCTTGCTCGGTCGAGACCACCGGGCTTCACCGTCGAGACCACGGGCTTGCTCGGTCGAGACGGCGGGCCTGCTCGGTCGAGACCACCGGGCTTCTCGGTCGAGACGGCGGGCCTGCTCGGTCGAGACCACCGGGCTTCTCGGTCGAGACGGCGGGCTTGCTCGGTCGAGACCACGGGCTTGCTCGGTCGAGACCACCGGGCTTCACCGTCGTGACCAGGGGCTTGCTCGGTCGAGACCACCGGGCTTCACCGTCGTGACGTCGGGCCCGCTCGGTCGAGACCACGCGCCGGCTCGCTCGAGACCACGGGCCTGCTCGGTCAGGACCACGGCCCTGCGCGGTCGAGACCACGCGCCGGCTCGGTCGAGACCACGCGCCGGCTCGGTCGATACCACCGGGGTTCTGTTGCAGTCACCTCCAGATGGCGCGCAGCGACTGCCTCTGGACTTCGCGCTCTAACTCGCCAATCTCTCACCCCACGACGACGTCACACAGGGCGGCGGGTCACGGAATCAGCACGAGCTTCCCGCGGACGTGGCGGAGTTCGAACTCTCGGTAAAGGGCTCTCCAAGACGGCCCTGGCGCAGGAGGCCTGCCACGGAGTCGTTTCCAGGCTCCGCGTTCTCGCCGAGGGTCTTGCCTCCACATGCCACGACGAACCCCCCCATGACGAGGGGAACGACGACGCAAACGCGGTAGCCACAGAGCGTCACGATAGGGAACGCTACCGCAAGATCGGGGCCCCATACGGGGCGCGGGGAAAAACGGAGAAAACCTTCCGATTTATTCCGCCAGTGGCACAGTCGATATGGCGTCGCTTGGGACGCAACTGTCGCGGAGCCAGTGCACATCCCGTGGTTGTCGGCCGAGCGGCCTCGGTCGCGCCGACCCTGGTGGTCTCGCTCCCGGTGGGCTCGGCACCTCACTCGTCGTCGTCGTCCTCGCCGCTCTCCTCTTTCGGACCGCCGGGCAGCGAGGCCAGGAGCGCCCGCGTCTCCACCGCCACCTCGAACTCCGGATGGGTCGCCAGGTAGGCGTCGAGATACCGGCGGGCCAGCACGTCGTCGCCGCGCGCGTGGTACGCGAGACCGACGGCGTGGAGCGCGTCCGGATCCGCGGGGGCGCGAGCGAGCGCTTCCAAGCCTTCGCGGAGCGCTCCGCGGATGTCCCCCCCGATGCGCAGCACGTGGCAGAGGGCCACGCGTGCTCCCAGGTGCCCGGGCGACAGCTTCACGCACGCCGCATAGGCATCGCGCGCCGGCTCGATCTCGCCCACCTCGAAGAATGCGATGCCCAGGAAGTAGAAGGCATACGGATTCTTCGGGTCCTTCTTCAGGACGCCGCCGAGCTCCACCATGGCCTCGCGGAAGCGCTCCTCGTGCAAGAGCTCCGTCGCTTCTTCCACCGCGGCCCAGTGCGCGGCGTCGCCGTCCAGCTCCTTCGCCATCATGGCTCCGCGCGGCTGGGCACATCGAAGGCCGCGAGGGCGATGGCCACTTCCTGAATCCAGCGCACGAAGGCGATGTTGCTGGCGCCGCCCAGCACGTCGATGTCCTCCTCGGCGACGGCAAGGTCCAGCCGAAAGGTGTCAGGTTCGCTCACGGCGCGGCAGCGTAGTCGGAAAGAGGTGCTCGCGCGCACGGAACGTGCTTCTTTCTTTGGTACGAATGGCTTTACCGGCCGGCCTGGAGCGGCTCCTCGGGGACGAGCG
>Ga0302326_10031498_pt1 | contig 10591 bp, 12 predicted proteins | sample Palsa_T0_3_FD_202264 | JGI IMG/M metagenome (GOLD analysis project Ga0302326, IMG submission 202264) | Peat permafrost microbial communities from Stordalen Mire near Abisko, Sweden - Palsa_T0_3 | ecosystem: Environmental > Terrestrial > Soil > Palsa > Peat permafrost | place: Sweden: Abisko...
CCATACCCAGGGGATAGCTGCGGTTGCGGCTGGTGCCCAGGCTGCGCCCGAAGCGGGAGTTGGCACCATCGGCCACGATCACATAACGGGCCCGCACCGACACCGTGGTCGGCTCGGCCCCCTCCACCGCGATGGAAGGGTCGGCCCCCGATTGCGCCGCCGCTCCGTCCTTGCGCCGGATCAGCGCGCCGCGCACCAGGCCCCGCTCGACGATCGGCTCGACCGCCTCCGAGGCCTGCCACACCGTTGCCCCCGCCTTTTCCGCCCGCTGCGCCACCAAGTGGTCGAGGTCCTTGCGGGTGATCACGTAACCGTGATCGGGGAAGTCGTCATGCTGGGGCCAGCGCAGCTCCAGCGTCCGGCCGAAGGCGTGCGAGCGGAGGCCGTCGAAGCGATGGTGCTTAACCATCTCGTCGGCCAGGCCCAGGTCGTACAGCTGGCGGACGCTGCGCGGTGTCAGGCCGTCCCCGCACGTCTTGACCCGGGGATAGCGCTTCTTTTCCACCAGCAGCACGTCGTGGCCCGCCTCGGCCAACCAGTAGGCGCACGCCGCGCCCGAGGGACCGCCACCGACGACGAGGACGTCGACCCGGGGCGGGAGCGCGGTAAGGCTCACAGGGCGGTGCGCTCGTACAAGACCACGTCGGAGATCTGGGCCGGGGTCAGGATGTTGGCGAAAGCGGGCATGTCGTCCTTCGAGGCCTTGTGCTGGCCGCCCACGCGGGTGGCGCTGCCGTAAGGCTGGTTGGGCTTGAGGCCCATGGAACCATTGTCCACCCAATTGATCTGGTCGGCGACGTTGGGGAAGGTGAGGACCGCCTGGCCGCCGTGCAGCACCGGCCCCACTCCGCCCTGGCCCATGGCCCCGTGGCAGGTCGAGCAGTTGTTGGAGTAGACGAGGGCGCCCAGCTGGACCGGGTCGGTCACCACCACGATGTGATGGTTGCTGAAGGCGGGGGGAAAGAAGAACGCCCACAGCGGGATGGCGGCCAGCACGGTGAGGGCCCACAGCGGGATCTTCAGCTTGTGCGGGCCGACCGGGGCGACATAGGTGGGGACGACGACGACCGGTTCCTCGATAAACGCCGGCTTGGGCGCCGCCTTGGTGGCGGCGGCAGCCGGTCGAGCGGGAGCAGCGGCAGCCGAGGAGGCAGCCAACGCGCCTTGCCCGGACTCCCCGTCGCTCGCGTCACCGTCGCCGCCCAGGCCCAGGGCGGCACGCCGCTCCCGTGAGCGTCGCAACAGATGTTCGGGGATCTCGGTCAACGCCTGTCCTCCGCTAGGGCTGGTCGGGATGGTGTTCGGGTGGGTGGATCACTGTGCCCTCGCACTGTAGGCGGGTGCCGCAGCAACGACCAAGCGGACGATCCGGGGGCGCGATGTGCTCGTCTGGGAGTCCAGGTGGTAAAACCGACGACGTAGGCCGCAGACCCTAGAGGGGGCCGTGGCATTAGCATGTGAGAACGTTCACGAAGTCCCGACGCAGCCAGCCGTAAGCACCAGGAGATCGCTCCGACGTGACCGCCTTTCTAACCTCCATCGTGGTGTCGCTGCTCATGACAGGCGCGATCATTTGGGAGGGCAAGCGACGCCCCCCAGGCGCCAAGCTCACGTGGGGCGAGGCCATGATCGCCGCCCTGTTCATCTTCACCCTGCTGTTGATGATCTACGGCGTGGTACCCGACCGCTGGTTGCGCTACGCCGACAGCGAGCTCAAGTGGCGGACCGACAAGATCGGCATCCCCATGGGGCCGATGGGCCACTTCCTGCACAACACGCTGGGCATCGGCAGTGCCACCAACGTGATCGCCCCCAAAGGGATCAAGTTCTTCGGCCGGGGCAAGATCGTCATCAGCGCCAACACCATCGAGAACATCATCTCCACCCTCATCTACGGGGTGGGCATCATGGGCCACATCCTGATGATCATGTGGTGGCAGAAGCGGGGCAAGAAGCCCGCGACCGCCACACTGGAGAAGACCTCCGCCTACGGGCGTCCCCTGGTCCGGACCTCATGACCCCCTCGTTACGCAAACAAGAACAAGAAGGAGCCCGCGATGGCTCGCACTGACGCCAATCCGCCCATGCCCAGCTTCCCTGGTGACTACGTCCTCCAAGAGATCGAGACGGCGGACCTGTCCAAGGCGGTCAAGCCCAAGCAGTTCCTGCACATCGACCAGTCCGAGTGCATCATGTGCGAGGGCTGCGTCGACATCTGTCCGTGGAAGTGCATCCACATGCTCTCGCACGACACGATCGTCGACTCGGTCGACACCGACATCCCCGGGGTTGACCCTGCCGACCACGTGGTGTTCATCGTGGACGAGGATGTGTGCACCCGGTGCGGGTTGTGCGTCGACCGCTGCCCCACCGGCGTGATCATCATGGGCCGGGCCGGCCTGGCCGCCCGGGATGGCGATCCCCACGGGCGGGACAACAAGCACGGCTACTCCTACGGCATGCGGTTCTAGGGAGACACGTCAATGGCTCGACTTTTCGGACTGGGCAGGGGCGGCGGCTCAGCATCTGACGAGACCAAGGAACGCAAGACTCCGGGCGAACGCCTGTCGGAGGGGGTCACCAAGTTCCAGGGCTCCCAGTTCGCCACCTCGGTCTTCCGGCCCGGTTCCATCTTCCGCAAGGGCTACACCGACAGCCCTCGTAACCGGTCCTACGTGATCATGAACAGCGTGATGTACCACCTTCACCCGGTGAAGGTGAAGCGCCACGCGGTGAAGGTCAGCTACACCCTCTGCCTGGGTGGTCTGTCGTTCTTCCTGTTCATCATCCTCACCGTGACCGGCATCTTCTTGATGTTTTTTTACCAACCCTCGGCGGCCAACGCCTGGGGTGACATCCGCAGCCTGCAGACGGCGGTCACCTTCGGGCTACTGGTGCGCAACATGCACCGATGGGCCGCCCACTTGATGGTGTTGTCCGTGTTCCTCCACATGGCCCGGGTCTTCTACCACGGGGCGTACAAACCGCCCCGGGAGTTCAACTGGGTCATCGGCATCATCTTGCTCCTACTCACCCTGCTGCTTTCCTTCACCGGCTACCTGTTGCCCTGGGATCAGCTGTCCCTGTGGGCGGTCACCGTCGGCACCAACATGATGGGCTACACCCCGGTGTTCGGGAGCCAGATCCAGTACGTCCTGATCGGCGGGGCGACTATCGGCAACGCAACCCTGTTGCGTTGGTACGTCTTGCACGTGCTGATGTTTCCCTTTGTGATCGTCATCTTCATGGCCGTCCACTTCTGGCGAGTCAGAAAAGACGGCGGCATATCCGGGCCCCTTTAGGAGGTGACGCATGGCTGAAGTTCCCGAACATCTCCTGAAGCGGGCGGCGGAGCGCAAGGCCGCGCTCGAAGCCCAGAAAGCTGCGGCTGCGGCCGAGGCTGCACCCGCGACTTCTGACGCGGATGTGGCGGCATCCAACGCGGAAGCCGAGAAGACGGGGAAAATACCGGCCCACCTGCTGGCTCGCAGCGCCGAGGCCAAGGCCAAGGCGGCAGCGGGCGGCCCCGATGCGGGCGCCGCGGGGGCGAGCAGTGGGGGGACCGCCACGGCTACTGCCACGGCCTCGCCGGCCGCCACGGGTGGGGCAGCGGCGGCCCGCACGGCCGGGGTGCAACCAGGCCCTGGGCTGGTCGGGCCGGCCGGTCACACCCAGCGCCTGCTCACCGTGGTCAAGGCGGGTTCCATCCAGGACGTGAAGGCCACCCCGACCGACAAGGTCAACGTCTGGCCCCACCTTCTCGTGATCGAGTTCGTGGCGTGCCTTGCCACCCTCGCCTTCCTGCTGGTGTTCTCCACCTTCGTCAACGCACCACTGCTGGGCCAGGCCAACTTCAACCTGACGCCCAACCCGTCCAAGGCGCCGTGGTACTTCCTCGGGTTGCAGGAGCTTCTGACCATGTTCCACCCGGAGGTGGCGGGCGTCATGCTCCCCGGCATGGGCCTGATCGGGTTGGGCATGGCTCCCTACGTTGACAAGAATCCAAGCCACAAGCCCGAGGACCGCAAGGTCGCCATATGCATGTTCACATTTTTCATGATGTTCTGGGCGATCCTGGTGATCATCGGGTCCATCTTCCGGGGTGAGGGGCAGAACTTCGTCCTGCCGTGGCGCCAAGGCGTCCACGCAATCTTCGACCTTTAGGAAAGCTGAAACGCCATGATTCTCATCATCGCAATCGTCGTCGTCGTCGTGCTGGCGTTGGTCCTGTTGGTCACCACCAGCGCCCGCAAAGACCGCCAGGCGGCAATCGGCGTGATGTCGCGCGAGACCCGCCAGGCCGACAAGAGCGAGGCCGGGGTCGAGGCTGTGGCTCCGGTCGCCGTCGGCGTGACCACGGGGAAGGAGATCGAGCGGGCCGCCGTGCTGGAGCGCACCGGTGGGGGGACGGTGGCGGTTCGGGCTCGTTCTGCTCCCCCCGCCACGATCGGTCCGGTCGATCCCGAGACCTACGGCCAGACCAGGCGCCAGTTCCTCAACCGAGGGATCATCGGGCTCATGCTGGTCTCCCTCGCTGGCTTCGGCACGGCCATGCTGGGCTTCCTCTGGCCTGGGGCCACCGCAGGCTTCGGCGGCAAGATCGAGGCCGGGGCGATCGCCGACATCGAGAAGGTGCTGGTCACCATGCAGCCCTTCTACCAGCCAGTGGGTCGGTTCTACATCCAGCCCTACCCCACCGACGCGGGGACACAGGCCAAGGCCAAGAAGGTGTACTCCCCAGCCCTGCTGGTCGGCATGGCGTTGGGCTACGTGGCCCTCTACCAGCGCTGCGTGCATCTGGGTTGCCGGGTGCCGTGGTGCCAGAGCTCGCAGTGGTTCGAGTGCCCGTGCCACGGATCCAAGTACTGCCGAGTGGGCGAGCAGCGTCACGGCCCCGCCCCTCGCGGCCTGGACCGATTCGCCCTCAGCGTGTCGGGCGGGATCATGACGGTGGACACCTCGACGGTCTTCGTGGGCCCCCCGATCGGCACCAACACCACCGGTCAGGGCCAGGACGGGCCCCACTGCTCGTGACCGTGCCCGCCCCCCGGCCTGTCTGCAACCTGTCGACTTGCGGTGCTACCTGTCGGCCGGGGCAGGATAGAGATCGATGGCTGACCCGCTGATACGTGAACGTCCGATACCTGAACTTCCGAGCCTGACACTGCCGTGATACTCGCTACCACCATCGCCCAGAAGTTGGGGACCGTCTTCGCGGTGGCCCTGGTCATCGGGTGGGTCCTGTTCATCATCGCCCACTCCAAGCGGGGTACGTTCCGCCCGGGCGACGAAGTCCGCACGGCGCCCAATCGCAAGCAGTACTACGACGACGACATGCTGGAAGGGCCCAAGCTGGAGCGGGCTCTGACCATGGCGCTCATCCTGCTGGTGATCATCGCCATCGGCCTGCCGCTGTACTGGCTCAACGAGACCCGGCGGGAGAACGGCGCCATCGCCCTGCTGAGCCGCCAGGCCATCGAGGTCGGCTTCTCGCTGTTCCAGCCCGCCACCTCGACGTTGGTGGCCGACGCCCACCTCAACGAACTGCACTTCGGATGCGCCGGCTGCCACGGCAGCGTGGGCCAGGGCGGCGCCACCACGTACAGCATCACCACCCCGCTGGGCGCCACCGAGTCGGTGACCTGGCAGGTGCCGGCGCTCAACACCGTCCTGCTGCGCTTCACCCCCGACACCGTGTACGACATCATCGACTACGGGCGGGCCAACACCCCGATGCCCGCGTGGGGCCTGGACGGCGGCGGCCCGATGAACGACCAGCAGATCAACGACCTTGTGGCCTACCTCACCAGCATCCAGTTGACGCCCCAGCAGGCGCTGCAGGCCGACGCCAAGATCGGGACCAACGGGGCAACGATCTTCGACAACTTCTGCGCCCGGTGCCACACCAAGGGATACTCCTACGCCGAGCCTGACCTGCCGGGGGGCGGCGCCTACGGGCCCAACCTGACCGGGGGCGACGAGCTGCGCCAGTTCCCCAACATCGCCGATCAGATCGACTACGTGACCAAGGGCGCCACGTTCGGCAAGGCGTACGGCACCCGGGGCATCGGCAGCCTGGCACCCCAGCCCCAGCTGGTGGCGGGCACCGTCGGCGCCGCTATGCAGGGCGGGGGCATGCCGTACTTCGAGGACATGCTGTCACCGGCCCAAATCATGGCCGTGGTCAACTACGAGAGGACCCTCTAGGTGCATCTCGCCCTGACGCACGTGGGTTTCCTGGCGGAGACCATCACCTGGGACCCGTTCATCCGCGGTGTGCTCATCACACTGCTGTTCGTCGTCCTGCTCCCGGGCAGCGTGTACCTGGTGCTGTCCACCGACGTGGGTGCCCGCCTCGGTTTCCTGCTCATCGCCGCCGGCATGACCGGGATGCTGTCGGTGATCGCACTGCTGTGGATGCCGTTGGCCTCATCGGCGGACATCGGCCGGCCCAACTCGTGGAAGCCGCTCGAGGTCATCACGGGCGACTACGCCTCCCAAGTGACGGTCAAATCGGCCGCCTCGCTGCCCATCAACAATTTGGCGGCGGGCACCAAGCCGCCGGTGACGGCGCTCAAGGGCAAGCACTGGTACTGGCCGCTCCAGTCGTGCAACGACAACTCGTGGCACAAGATCGACCCCACGCTGATCAGCGACCCGGAGTCGGAATCCGATGTGGTGCTGGCCAACACGTTGGGGGTCAAGTACGGCCCCAACCTGTCCAGCCCGTTCAGCGCCACCACCGACTACGTGTACATCGACGGGTACCGCAAGGGCTTCAACAGTGGCTGCGCTTTCGCCATCAACCGCCACAAGGTGTACATCCCCTTCGCCCGCGGTCCCGACATCGTGGTGCTGCGGGTGCTGCCCGCCCTGCCCAGCCTGACGCTGTCGGCCTCGCCCCCCGTGGTCCAGCCCGACACCTCTAAGCCGTACACCTACGTGATCATGGAGCGGAACCTGGGCTCGGTTCGCCAGCCCCAGGCGCTCATGGCCATCAGCATGATGCTGTGCTTCCTGGTCATCTGTTACTTGCTTCATGTTCGGGAGCGCGAACGCGACAGCGGCGAGTCGGATGGCGACGGCGGCACCGGCGGTGGCGCCGGCCCGGGTAGTGGCGGCGGCAGCGGTGCGGGCGCCGGTGCTACACCGCGCGAAACGGTGGGCGCCGGGGTCTAGCGAGCCGGGCCGTCGGACTCTGGGTTTCTACGTTCTGTGAGGGCTGGGCGTTCTGTGGCGACTTATTGCCGTGGGCTGACCACAAGTCGCCACAGAACCTCAATCCCGCACAGTTCGCCCCCCGTTTAGTCACCTGATCCGCGCCAGTGGCCACGCACTAGGGTGAGCCGCATGGCGCAGTATCTCCCCATCGTGGTCCTGATGGTGTTGGCGACCGGGTTCGCATTCGTCTCGCTCATGGCGTCGCGCATCCTCGGCCCCAAGAAGCCGACCGCGGCCAAGGCGGCACCGTACGAGTGCGGCATCGTCCCCACCCGACAGCCGGCCCAGCGATTCCCGGTGCGGTTCTACCTGGTGGCGATGATCTTTGTGATCTTCGACATCGAGATCATCTTCATCTACCCCTTCGCGGTCATGTACCGCCAGCTGAGCACGTTCGGCCTGGCAGAAATCGTGGCGTTCTCCATCGCCGTGCTGGTCGCCTTCCTCTACCTGATCTCCGGCGGCGCGCTCGACTGGGGCCCGGTCAAGCGCGTGGCCCAGGCGCCGCCGGTCGACCGTGCGTACACCTCAGTTGGCAGTGTCCGCCGGGTGCCCCGCCCCGAAGCGTTGCTGGCTGGGTTGGAGCCGATGGAGGGGACGAGCCCCGAGGATGCGCCCGAGGACGCACCTGAGAGCGAGCCCGAACTGGTCCCGGCGGCAACGGGGAACTGACGATCATGGGGCTTGAGGATCTCAACCACAACTTCCTGACCGGCCGCCTCGAGGACATGGTGAAGTGGGCCCGGCGCAGCTCCATGTGGCCCGCCACCTTCGGCCTGGCCTGCTGCGCCATCGAGATGATGGCGACCGGGGCGGCCAACTTCGACATGTCGCGCTTCGGCATGGAGGTGTTCCGGGCCTCCCCGCGCCAGGCCGACCTCATGATCGTGGCGGGCCGGGTGAGCCAGAAGATGGCGCCCGTCCTGCGCAACGTGTACGACCAGATGATGGAGCCGAAGTGGGTCATCTCGATGGGCGTGTGCGCCTCGACCGGGGGCATGTTCAACAACTACGCCATCGTCCAGGGGGTCGACCAGATCGTGCCGGTGGACGTGTACGCGCCGGGTTGTCCGCCTGGTCCCGAAACGCTCATTCACGCCATCGTGACCCTGCATGAGAAGGTGCGGCAGGGCGAGATCATGCGCCGCCCGGTGACGGCGAGCGAGGCATCGTGACCGACGCCGCCCCGAGCGAGGACGCCGACGCTGCTCCCCGAATGCATGGTTGGCCCGTGGTCGACTCGTTCGGGCAAACCGTGGTGCACTGCACTCGGGACGGCTACCTCGCACTGCTGACCGCCCTCAAGGCAGACGGCTACGACATGTGTGCCGACGTGTGCGGGGTCGACTACCTCTCCCATAAGGGGCGGGTCCTGCCGGCCGCCGTTGCCCCGGAACGGTTCGAGGTGGTCGCCAACCTGGTCTCGGTCAGCAGCCACAAGCGGCTTCGGGTGCGAGCCCAGGTGCCGGAGGCCGATGCCAGCATCCCGACGCTGTTTTTTCTCTGGGCGGGCACGGAGGCCCCGGAGCGTGAGGTCTACGACATGTTCGGCATTCGCTTCGAGGGTCACCCTGATCTGACGAGGATCCTGATGCCCGAGGACTGGGAGGGCTACCCGCTGCGCAAGGACTACGCCGTCGGCCGCATCCCGGTTCAGTTCAAAGAAGCGCCGTCCCCCCGCTAATCACCCACCTGGGGTGGACCACGACATGACGACTAGGCAAGGATCACGTAAAGAATGGCACGGTTAACGCCTGAGAACGCGCAGCGGGCACGCGATCTCATCGCGTTGTACCCACAGCCGCGCTCGGCCCTCATTCCCATGCTCCACCTGGCCCAGGGACAGGACGGCTACCTGACCGCCGACGCCATGACCCACATCGGCGAGCTGATCGGGTTGACGTCGGCCGAGGTGCGGGGCACGGCCACGTTCTACGACATGTTCTTCCTGGAGCCGGTGGGCCAGTACCTGCTGTCCATCTGCACCAACATCGCCTGCCTGTTGAACGGCGGCTACGAGTTGCTGGAGCACGCCGAGAACGCCCTCGGGACCAAGGCCGGGGGCACGACGACTGACGGGGTGTTCACGGTGGAAGAGGTCGAGTGCATCGCGTTGTGCGGCAACGCGCCGTGCCTGACGGCCAACTGGCGCTTCTTCGGCGATGTCACGCCCGCCAAGTTCGACGCCCTGGTCGACGACCTGCGCACCGGTCGCTATGCCGACGACCTCCCTGCCCACGGCACCCTGTGCCGGGTCCGCCGCACCGTCGGCCTCTTGGCCGTCGGAGCCCCCGCGCCCACCCCGCTTGCCCCGGCGCCTGCCCCCGCCCCGGCGCCTGCTGCGGCCGCCCCGGCGCCTGCTGCCCCCCCTGCCGCACAGGCCCCCGCCGCTCCCGCTCCGTCGGCCGAGGCATCGCCAGCCCCAGCCGCCCCCGCGGCCGCGGCCGCCCCGCCCGCTAAGGCTCCGCCGGCCGAGCCCGCTCCCGCCGCGGCCGCCCCGCCCGCTGAGGCACCGCCAGCCGCGCCTGCTCCGCCCGCGGAGGCACCGGCCGAGGAGCCACCGGCGCCCGAGACCGCGGCTCCGCCCGCCCCCATGGCGGAATCCCCGACCGTGGAGACCGTTGCCTCGGTACCCGAGATCGCGGCAGCTGTGGAGGCGCCCCCGGTTGCCCAGGAGTCCGTTGCGGAGACCCCGGAGACCTCGGAGGCTGAGGCCCCGGCGGCCGCCGAAGCGCCCGCGGCGGTTGAGGCAGATGCGGGCGATGAGGGGACTACTGAGCCGACGGTGGGCGCATGACAGTAACCAACGCTCCCAAGATCGTGACCCGGCACCTGGCCAACCCGGAGAGCTGGACGCTGCATTCCTACGTGAACGCGGACGGCTACCAGGGCCTGCGCAAGGCCCTCACCATGCCCCGGGAGGACGTCCACGAAGAGGTCAAGAAGGCCTCCCTCCTGGGCCGGGGCGGGGCGGGCTTCCCGGCCGGTCAGAAGTGGGCCATGCTGCGCAAGGCCGAGCCGGTCTACCTGGTCATCAACGGCGACGAGTCGGAACCGGCCACGTTCAAGGATCACATGCTGATCGAGCAGGACCCTCACCAGATCATCGAGGGGACCCTGATCACGGCGTATGTCATCGGCGCCTCCCAGGCCTTCATCTACGTCCGAGGCGAGTTCGCCCTCGGGCTGGAACGAATGACCCAAGCGGTCAACGAGGCCTACGAATACGGCGCCATCGGCCGCAACATCTTCGGCAGTGGTTGGTCCATCGACGTGGTGGTGCACTCCGGTGCCGGCGCCTACATCTGCGGCGACGAAACGGGACTGCTGGAGAGCCTGGAGGGCAAGCGAGGCTTTCCCCGCATCAAGC
>Ga0302326_10031499_pt1 | contig 10591 bp, 14 predicted proteins | sample Palsa_T0_3_FD_202264 | JGI IMG/M metagenome (GOLD analysis project Ga0302326, IMG submission 202264) | Peat permafrost microbial communities from Stordalen Mire near Abisko, Sweden - Palsa_T0_3 | ecosystem: Environmental > Terrestrial > Soil > Palsa > Peat permafrost | place: Sweden: Abisko...
GATCGCGTTGGTTGCCGTGTCAATGAAGGTCACTGAGTTCGAGCCGATCGACACCACCGCGAGCGAGCGATGATCGGGGGAGAAGCCCATGCCGTGCACCAGTAGCTGCCCGCGATACAGAGGACTGAAATTGGCGGGCAACGGATCGCCGAGTCTGATGACACCGAGGAGCTTATTGTCGGCGGGATCGGTGACCGACACCGTATTGGAGAATTGCTCCGCCGCGTAAACCCGATCGCGATGGCTGATCCGAATGTCAGGCTCGCTCGCCGCCCCCGGGGCTTGCCCGGCGAAGGCAGTGCTGAGCGTCACTTGTAGCGCAGTCCACAGTACGATGCGGGAAACCGCCGAATGCATCATTTTGTTAGACCTCTTGGCCCGCGTATTTTCGAGCCGTGCGCGGATCTCAGGGCTTTGTGTTCTGCGTTGGGGTGCTGCTCGGAGCTTGATCGGGAGCTGCGAGCGAAGCGGGTGCCCCCTCGCCCAGGGCCAGGTGCATCGCCGTAACTTCCTGCTGCTGCTCGATGATGATTTCTTGGGCGATCCGGCGCAGTTGCTCGTTGTGTCCGTAGTGAAGCTCGCCGCGCGCCATGTCGATGGCGCCCTGGTGATGCGGGATCATCATTGCCGCGAAGTCGACGTCGATATCACCCGTCGGCCGTACGGCCATGGCGGAGTGCATCTTCTTCATGGCTGCGCGCATCTCGGCGAGGAACGGCGCTTCCGGCGCGGCAGCCGCCCATGCGGCCGTGGCGCCGAGAAGAAACACGCCGATGCAGGTGATTGTGAGACGCGATCGCACGGCTGGGACGGACATCGGTTCGTGCTCGCTTGGCCTCAAAGCATCGAGCGATTGTAGCTGAGTTTGGCTCGTACCGGTCAGGCGTGGTCGCGGCCACGGTGATCGTTGCGTACGCGGATTTACTGTTGGTGGCAAGCCATGCAGGAGAAAACCGAATCGATCATGATGCGGCGTGGTTCGCTACCGTCGGCGTGCGCGCTTGCGTTGAATGCGGTGACATTGCCCCGCGCGTCCCGGATGCGCTCTTCGAGCGCCTGGCGATACGGCCATTGCGCGTAAGTTGATGAGAACTTGGCGTTGGAGTACATCCGTTGTGCTGTCTGCCAATCGCCTGCTTTAACGAGCATATCGCCCATGTTGAGAAAAAACCCCTCGAAGTTGTGCGGCGCAATCCAGGAGTTCCAGCAGGCGCGTTTGGGGCCCTGCTGCGTCTGAAGCTGCATATACTTTGAGATGTCGGGGTTATTTCGATCGAACTTCTCGCCGACACACACGTCGAGATCGCGCCACTGCCAGCCAAGTGCTTGCCTGAAGCGCTCCGACGTCGCAGGCTGCGTACTCATGACGTAGCCGGCAGTGAACAGATTGAACTCAGGCCAGGCGTTGATGGCGTTGAGCATCGTGTAATAGCCGCGCCGTGTTACGCGCTCGTCTTGGTTGAGATGGCCTTCAATCAACGTGGCGCTCGCGAGGAAGCCGCGATAACGAGCCTCCTTGGGGTTCATGGCGAGCGCCTCGGCAAAATATCCCTGCGCGAGCAACGCATCATCGCTGATGGAGGCTGGAACGGACGCAAGCCGTGCGCGCTCCGACAGGCGCCAGATGTGAAGCCACGCGACATGGGACGCGGATACCGCGTCGTGGGGATTGGCGAGATACGCAGTGGTTTCCGCTTCGAGCGCCGGCTGGATTTGCTCGTATTTGCCGCCGTGAAAGGTGGCCCAGAACAGCTCATCTGCGCGCAGCGCTTCCGCGGAGCGGGTGGTGGCAGCAGCCTTGCGGGCTACCGTGTGCTCTGCAATGTAGCCGCAACCCGCAAGCGTGAGGCCGGCGACAATCACGGTCATGAGCGATTTCATGCCGATCACTCCGCCGAAAGTGCAGAGTTTTTGCGCAGGATGCAGGATTCGGCGGCCGTAGAAGTGAACATCGGAAGGAAACATTACACCGTTGCTCGTGTGCGGCCATGTTCCTAATGTTTTGGCGGATGGAAGCTTAGATGAAGCCGCTCGCGAGGTCACGGCCGCGCGAGCAATCCCGTGTCGCCGGGTCGTCCGCGCCTCGACTGAAATCCATTGGTCTCGCTTGTGCTTGCGCTAGGCGCCCGCCTCCTGCACGAAGCTGTTTCACTTAATGCCCAATTCGATTCCGTGCTCATGCCGGGAACTTGTCCTGCAGTTGCGTGTTACCTGTTAAGGAATTCTCGCGGACCGGGAACTTTCATGTCGACTAGAACAATACTCATCATTATTCTCGTGCTGCTATTGATCGGGGCACTGCCCGCATGGCCATACAGCGCAGCGTGGGGTTTCTACCCGAGCGGCGGTCTCGGCCTGATCCTGCTCATCGTCCTGGTGCTGCTGCTTTTGGGACGCTTGTAGCGGCCGCTTTCAGCGCGGCCGCCTGACGTTGGCTCGTCCGCGGGAGATTGCGGCGCGCTCGCCAAGCGCGCGTCAGCCGCAGGGTCATCCCCGGATCACTTTCAAACCTGAATTTACAGCGCGCGGGCTAGTCCCTTGCCGCTTCCCTGCATCGGCGCAGGTCGGACGACTTGGAATCGCAAATTTTCAGGCGCGATGCTTGCGTGCCCAACATCAAGGTTTTCCGTCGACTCGAGCACGTTCTTCAAGAGCACCGCTTTAGGGTCGCGAAAATTTCCAGGGGTCGGAACGATATGAGCGAAGAGATCCCGTGCAGTCACATTGAGAGGGGCCTTTCATGCTGCCAGACACACCGCGCAGACGATCAAAAGTAGGGGCCACCGGCTCAGCCACACCCGGCAAACCCAAGGACTCTGGCAGCCGTCAGCAAACCGGCCGTGACCAGAATTCTCAAACGGGGTCCGCTCAGACGGATAAAGAGATGACAGGCCGAGCCGGCGCGCCGACCAAAAACACACGCCCGCAATAGCTGGACAGATCTGGCGTCGGCGTCGCGAGTAAAAAATGGCCAAGCGCAGGGTCCCGGAACAAGCGCCCTGGGCGCAAGCACCGCTGCCGCGGTTTGCAGCTCTTCAGCATGACCTGAAAGTTGACGTCGTTGTCGTGGGCGGCAATAGCGTACGGCACATCTATCGACCGTCATACACTGCTAATTTTATCCGTTGCCCACGCCGCATTGAGCACGAACGTGACGCAACGCTGTGTAGGATTTGGCCTATATCCGCTTGCGCGGCCAATTTATATTTCAGGCACTACATCGGTGGAACAAAAGTTTGCCGCTCGCCGTTCATTGGTATCCGCGACGCGCGTCTTCGCCAAGCGGTCAATTGCTGATCATCAACACGACATTCAAACATTGAGGAGAGGCATCATGAAAGCAATTTATCTCGCGCCATTAGCATCGGCAGCGCTGTTTTTCAGCGCCATCGGTTACGCACAAACTTCAGCTCCACCTCAGGATCAATCGGCTGCATCGTCAACGTCAGCTCAGGGAGATTCGAGCAGTGCGCAGACGGCTCCGCGTACCACCGGCCAGGACACTTCCACCGGCAACGACATGGTGGGCGGAAACCGCAAGCCATCCGGCACATCATCACAGCCCTCGACAGGTCAGAATAAGGGCACCGGCAACGACATGGTCGGCAACAGCACTCGGCCGGACTTTAAGAGTCTGGATACCAGCAACAACGGCTATCTGACCACGAAGGACGTCAAGAGCAACAAGTGGCTGAGCAAGAATTTCGCCCGGTGCGATACAGATCATGATGGCCAGTTGAGCCGGCAGGAATATGCGAATTGTCACTAGCGATGGTGCTGTGCTCAGGCGGTGGACCGACCTGTGGAGGCCTGCTGCACTGGGCTAACCGCCTGACAGGCGGATTATGGGGGCGGCGCCGCGAATGCGGACGCCGCCCTCAGATCATCCCTCCGATCCCATCTGCACCGATAAAGCGGCGGCCCGCGCGGTCGCTCCGGAACATTCGCAAGTTTGGCGCCCCGTCGCGCATTAAGCCAGGCTAGCGGTGGCAGTTTTCATCGTCGTGGTGGCTGTCGCACCAGTGAACATCGCGGTGCCCGTCGCGATCAATCCGGTCGCCGTTCTCGTACCTGTACGGTCCGTGATCGTACGGCCCGTGATCCCGGCCGACGTAGCAGCCGGATACGTTTACGACGGCAGTGATCACAGCCAATACTGCCATGCGATGCAATGTATTCATTCATTCTTCCTCTTTAATGCGCTCAGGCGCAGCTAACATTCGGTTCAAGCTCCGCAGGCAGCATATTTCGTGCCCCTCCGGCGTCCATTCATCGAGCCTCGCGCGGCGTTACTGCGCGCGTCAGGGACGAGAAGGAGCCGGCCCGGATGATTGGAACTGGCGCATCATGATATTTTGAATATTGCCTCTTTCCAGCGTAAGTACATCCTGCAGGTCCGTTTGATACAGCGCTCTTAGGAAAGCCAAGTCGCCGGCCGTGACGCCCATGAGCTTTTCGCTGGCACTGCAGTCGGGCAACATCAAATCCGTGATACTCGGTAGCGTACCGCACTGTTCGGACCTGAATGCCTGAGTGAGGGCCAGCACGGCAAGATAGTCGGCGACTGCTCCGATCGCGCGACCGATTATTTTGTTTGCGTCAGCGACAATTATCACGTTCACGATCGCACTGCTGACGTAGCTCGTCAGTCGGCTCCCCGGCAGTCCCGCGGGATGCTTGCCCTGATCAAGAAGGCGGGTCTCCAGGGGCAGCAGAGGTTCAGCCTCGTCGATTGATTCATCGCCCTTGATCCCGCGGCTCGACGTCACATACCAACCCTGAATGGGTCGGCTGATCGTCTCCAGATCCTTCGTTTGTGCTTGATAGTGAAACCCCAGTAGTCGCGGATCCTGCTTCACCAGCGCATCCAGTGCCTTCGTCGGTTCGGTTGTGAAAACGATGTACACGTTGCGGCGGCTGCATTTTTCACGGGCTTGGACTGGGGCGCCGACACTCGCGGCAACCGCCAGAATGCGCGCTGATATGAAGTCATTGAAACGCGGCGAAAGCCCCACGGTCACCGGAGGACATATTCCGATACGCCAGCGCGATAGTTGCCCCGTGAGCACCGCGGGTTCGGCGTGCACGCGTACAAAGTCAGGGACGGCAGTACCGGCTAATTCTTGCGGCGTGGGCGGCCTTGGGGCGGTGACTGTCACTTCAGGTATTGAGGGCGATGCGACGCTCTGCGCTTCAGCGCTCATAGACGCTATGAATGTCACGAGTGCTGCAAGTAGGCCTCTGAGCGACGTCATCGCACATCCACGCGCAGCGAACAAATTCGGGAGATTTTCCCGAGCCGAACAGAAGCCGCCTCTGGACCCGCGAGCCTGAAACCCCGAAACCGTAGGCGACTGACCATGGAAAAATCCCAGGAATTGGTCGGGGTGACAGGATTTGAACCTGCGACCTATACGTCCCGAACGTAGCGCTCTACCAGGCTGAGCTACACCCCGAAATCGAACGTCGAAGCCGTCCGAGCGAACCGCGTCTAGCCAGCGCGGGGGGCGAGTTTAGCCGCGCCCGCCTCCCCGCGACAACGGTTATTCGCGCTGTCGGGCGGGCATGCTCCGGCCGTGCTCGTTCGATGGCATACAACTTGCTTATTTTTTCAAATCGCGGGCCCCTATTTGCACTAGACAAATAGGGTTGCGCGACACCTGTCGCGTACCATCGAACAAATTAATGAATCATTACACGCGGTACGTCTGCCAGCGCGGCGCGACCCCATTTTTTCGATCGCGCAAGCCTAGATCCCAGCGGGGTTCGTCATTGCACTGCTCTTGTGCGTCGCAGGAGCAGTTGCTGCCGCGCGCGCCGCCGATTGCCCTGAAAACGACGTGCGCAACTTTACAGTAGGCGGGGGTAGGACTTTCCGGTTCTGGTACACGCCGGACAGTGTTGTTGTGCCGGTCACCATGACCTGGCGGTGCGAGCGCTGGGAACTCGGCGCGTTCTACTTCGGTCGCCAGTACCAACGGTTCGACGGCGAACGTCATCTCGTCGTCAGGGGCGACGCCGCGGTTTCCCTGACGCGCCGCTTGATTCTGCACCGGTGGAAGTCGCAAGACGCGTTCTTCGGCCTCGGTGGAAGCTATCGCACGAAGGCCGGATCTGAAGAAGGCGACCCGTTCAACGGCAACTACCTTAATTTTACCGAGCAAGTTGGCGTGCGCTGGATGCGCACCGATCACCGGCAGGGCATCGAGCTGTCGGTCAGACATTTCTCCAATCTTGGGATTGTCAAACCAAACATCGGACAGAATTTTCTCGTCGCGGCGGTCGTGTTCTAAGTGTCAGACATGCGCTCGTGAGAAGTACGCGCGCGGGGCTAGGTGGTGCGATCGACCGCGAATCGGGCGAGGCAGACAAGCCCCTCCTTATAGGCGGATGCGGGCAAGACACGCAGTTCCGCCAGCGCAAGTTCCGACTCTGTCTGCGCGGCTCGCTGCGCATAGAAAAGGCCGCCGGTAGCCTCGATGGCGGCAACGATGGGCGCAAGCTCCGCAAGACCCCCGTCTTTGATGGCACGCCGGATGGCCGTGCGCTGCGCAGCATCGCCATGCTTGAGCGCATGAATGAGCGGCAAAGTGGGTTTGCCCTCGGCCAGGTCGTCGCCCAGGTTTTTGCCGCGATCGGACGGATTTGAGCGGTAGTCGAGCACGTCATCCACGAGCTGATAGGCCGTGCCCAAGTGCCGCCCATATTGGGCGAGTGCGCCTTGCACCTCCGGCGGACTTTGCGACAGAACGGCTGCGACCTCAGCGCCCGCTTCGAACAGGCGTGCGGTCTTACGATGAATGACATCAAGGTAGCGCTGCTCGCTCGTTTCAGGATCGTGGGCGTTCATGAGCTGCAGCACTTCCCCCTCGGCGATTACATTGGTCGCATTCGCCATAATCTCCATGACGCGGTGCGAATTGAGTCCCGCCATCATTTGAAACGCGCGACTGTAGACAAAGTCCCCGACGAGTACGCTTGCCGGGTTCCCGAATACCTCGTTCGCCGTGTCGCGGCCGCGCCGCTTGGAGGAGCTGTCAACCACATCGTCGTGCAGCAGCGTTGCCGTATGGATAAATTCAATGAAAACGGCCGCCTCGATGTGCTCGGCAGAGGTGCCGCCACAGGCGCGCCCGGCAAGCGCGACGAGGAGCGGCCGCAGGCGCTTGCCACCCCCGGAGATAATGTGCTCTGCGACCTGGTCGACCAGGGCGACGCTGCTCTTCAGGCGCGCCCGAACCAGGGAGTTCACGGCGTCAAGGTCGGGCTTCACGAGCCTGCGGATGTCATCGAGGGTCATGGATTCAAGTGTAGCCGGAACTCCGGTGTTCTGGCCGGTGCCGGTTTGACCCTCTCCTGCCCGGTCAGTAGAATGCGCGGCCCTTTGACGGCTCAGCCTCGAGCCCCAGGAACACATGATGTACGCGGTTATTGCCACCGGCGGCAAGCAATATCGAGTCACCCAGGACGGTGTCTTGCGCATCGAGAAGCTCGATGCTGAGCCCGGCTCAGTCGTGGAATTCGGTGAGGTCCTGCTCGTCGGTGAGGGCGCGGACGTGAAGCTGGGCGTTCCGCTGCTGAAGGGCGGAAAGGTGAGCGCAACCGTCCTGCGCCATGGCAAGGGCACCAAGGTTTCGATCGTCAAGTTTCGCCGGCGCAAGCATTATCTGCGCAGAAAGGGTCACCGGCAGATGTTCACCGAAGTGAAGGTGACCCAGATCAGCGCGGGCTGAACCGCGCCCGGCTCCTTTAGGATTTTTCGATATGGCACACAAAAAAGCAGGTGGCAGTACCCGCAACGGCCGCGATTCGCATTCCAAGCGTCTGGGCGTCAAGCGCTTTGGCGGCGAGCAGGTTCTGGCTGGGAATATCCTCATCCGCCAGCGCGGCACACCGGTGCGCGCAGGTTCAAACGTGGGCGTCGGCGTGGATCACACCCTGTTCGCCAAGGTGAGCGGGCGCGTGAAGTTCAAGAGGATCGGCGCCGACCAGCGGCTCTACGTGAGTGTGCTGCCCGAGGCGACCTGAAGAGGCGCCTTGCGCATCTCCCGCAACGACTATTGACCCCGGCCTTGCCGGGGTTTTCGTCTCTTAAGCCATGAAATTCGTCGACGAAGCTCGAATGAAGGTGCAGGCCGGTCACGGCGGCCGTGGCAGCACCAGCTTTCGGCGCGAGAAGTTCGTGCCGCTCGGCGGCCCGGACGGAGGGGATGGCGGCAACGGCGGCAGCGTCTACCTGCGAGCGGCACCCGGGATCAACACGCTCGCCGATTTTCGGATCGCGCGAACCTTCAAGGCCGGCGTCGGCGAGTATGGCTCGGGAAACGGCTGTACCGGGCACGGCGGTGAGGATCTGTATATCCCCATGCCAGTCGGCACGTTGATCCGCGACGCCGATACCCAGGAAATCCTCGGGGATCTGACGACCGAGGGCGCGGCGTTGCTCGTGGCGCGCGGCGGCAAGGGTGGCTGGGGCAACACCCGCTTCAAGTCGAGCACTAATCGCTCGCCGCGCCAGTTCGGGCCCGGGCTTCCGGGCGAGAAGCGCTCACTTGAGCTTGAGCTTAAGCTGATTGCCGATGTCGGCCTGCTGGGCTTCCCGAATGCCGGTAAATCAACCCTCATTCGCGCGGTGTCCGCGGCTCGCCCCAAGGTCGCGGACTACCCGTTCACGACACTGCATCCGAACCTCGGAGTCGTGTCCGTGGGCGAGCACAGAAGCTTCGTCATGGCCGATATTCCGGGCCTGATCGAGGGCGCAGCCGAGGGAGCAGGCCTTGGCATCCGGTTCTTAAGGCATCTGCAGCGCACGCGCCTGTTGCTGCACCTGGTCGATATTGCCCCGCCTGACCCGGACAACGATCCCGTGGTCGACGCGCGCGCGATCGTGAAGGAGCTGAAGAAGTTTGACGCGACGCTGGCCGCAAAGCCTCGCTGGCTGGTGCTCAACAAGCGCGATCTCATGCCCGATGGCGATGCGGTCAAGCGCTCAGCCGACATCGTGCGGCGCTTGAGGTTTCGGGGGCCGCATTTCCTGATCTCCGGCGCCACGGGACGGGGCACACGCGAGCTGTGTGCGAAGGTGATGAGTTTTTTGGAGGAGAAAGAGCGCGAACGGCGCGACGGCGCCTGAGCTAAGCCGGCATCTTGCGGATGCGCGCGGCAAGCCGGCTTTTGTGCCGCGCCGCCTTGTTGCGATGGACGATCTTCTTCGTCACCAGCGTGTCGATCATCGGCACGGCTTCCTGGTAGCTTGCGCGAGCGGTTTCCTTGTTGCCTGCCGCGATCGACGCGGCCACTTTGCGCAGCGCCGAGCGCATGCGCGAACGCAGGGCGATGTTGCGAGCGCGGTGTTTTTCCGCTTGGCGTGCGGCTTTTTCCGCGGATTTCGTGTTGGCCACAGTGGGTCTTCCAGCTTCAGGGCGCGGTAGTCTGGGCAGCGTTCAAGGCCTTGTCAACGCCTCGCAATGCCCTGAGGTAGGAGTCCTGAGCTATAGTTTCGCAGCTTCGGTACAAGGGCGCCCATGGAGCTCATTCGAGGACTCACGAATCTGCGCCCGCGTCACCGGGGCTGTGTCGTCACGATAGGTGGCTTCGATGGGCTGCACGTGGGTCATCAGGCGCTCATTGCGCGCCTGCATGGGGCGGCCCGGCGCCTCGCAAGGCCGACGATGCTCGTCAGTTTCGAGCCGATGCCGCGCGAATATCTGGCGCCCGAGGCGCCTCCGGCCAGGCTTACGACCTGGCGCGAGCGCTGGCGGCTCCTGGGCGGCATGCAGCTTGAGAATGTTTTCCTGCTGCGATTCGGGGAAGATCTGCGGCGCCTGTCGGGGGAGGATTTTGCCAAGCTCCTCGCACGCGACCTGGATCCTGCGGCCGTCGTCGTCGGCCACGACTTCAAGTTTGGCCGCAATGGCGAGGCGACCGCAGAAAGTCTCGCCGCCGACGGCGCACGCCGCGGTTTCGCCGTCGAGGTCGTCTCGCCGGTGATGCTCGGGGGCGAGCGCGTAAGCAGCAGTGGCGTGCGTGAGGCGTTGGCGCGCGCGGATTTCGCGCGCGCGCGCCGCTGGCTCGGCCGGCCGTACTCGATGATCGGCCGCGTGGTGCACGGTAGCCATCTCGGGCGCGAGCTCGGGTTCGCGACCGCGAATGTGCGGCTGCATCGCAAGCGCGCACCGCTGGCGGGAATATTCGCGGTGCGTGTGAAAGGCGCCGGCTTGCAGACGCTGCCCGGGGTCGCGAGCTTGGGCACACGCCCGACGGTGGGCGGCATGGAGCCTCTGCTTGAGGCTCACGTGTTCGACTTTTCGGGCGATCTCTACGGCCGCGAGATCGAAGTGGAATTCGTCGCCAAGCTGCGTGAGGAGGAGTGCTTCTCGAATCTAGCTGCGCTCACGCAGCAGATGCATGTGGATGCCGCGCAGGCGCGGCGCATTTTGGAGTGTTGAGCCGAACGATGGACTACAAGCACACGATCAATCTTCCGCAGACGGATTTTCCGATGAAGGCGGACCTCGCGCGGCGCGAACCTGCCGTGCTGCAGCACTGGGATACGCTCGGAATATACAGCCGTCAGCGTGAAGTCGCCCAC
>Ga0302326_10031500_pt1 | contig 10591 bp, 8 predicted proteins | sample Palsa_T0_3_FD_202264 | JGI IMG/M metagenome (GOLD analysis project Ga0302326, IMG submission 202264) | Peat permafrost microbial communities from Stordalen Mire near Abisko, Sweden - Palsa_T0_3 | ecosystem: Environmental > Terrestrial > Soil > Palsa > Peat permafrost | place: Sweden: Abisko...
TACAAAGATCGCGGTAGGAGCCCTGCGCTACTTCATGCTGAAGTACACCCGCAATTCGGTGATCGCTTTTGATTTCGGCGAGGCGCTGAGCTTTGAGGGAGAGACCGGACCCTATGTGCAATATGCGGCAGTGCGTGCGCGCAACATTTTGCGGAAGCTGGAGGAGCGCGGCGAGAAGCTGCCGGATTTCCAGATGGAGCTGACGCGAGATGGAATGGCACGTCAACTAGCCGACGAAAACTGCTGGCAGTTGCTATTGGCGGCATCGAAAGTCAATTCCGCGATTGAGCGCGCTGTTGTGAGCGGCGAGCCGGCACACATGGCGCGGTATGCGTTTCAACTGGCGCAATCGTTCAGCAACTTTTACCACGAATACCCGATACTTTCGGAATCCAATCGTGAAAAGAAGACCTTCCTGCTGTGGATGACCGAATATTTCCGCGTGCAATTGGAGCGGACGCTAGCGGTACTAGGGATTGAAGTGCCGGAGTATATGTAAGTTAAAATGAAATTAATCCCATGACAAGTCTGAACTCCTTTGGCGCCGCGGGACAGCTTCAAGCCGGCGGCCGCACGTATGAGATTTTCCGTCTCTCCGCTCTGGAGAAGGCCGGTGTCGACCTCTCGCGGATTCCGTACTCGATCAAGATACTCCTGGAGAATCTGCTGCGCTTTGAAGACGGAACCACTGTCAAACGCTCCGACATCGAGTACGTCGCGAAATGGGACGTCCACGCCGAGGCGCGCGAGATCAACTTCCGGCCGGCCCGCGTCGTGTTGCAGGATTTCACCGGCGTGCCGTGTGTGGTGGATCTCGCGGCCATGCGCGACGCCCTGAAGAAGATCGGCGCGGATCCCAAGAGAGCGAACCCGCTGGTCCCGGTGGATCTGGTGATCGACCATTCAGTGCAGGTGGATCACTACGGCACCAACGATGCGTTCCAGTTGAATGCGCTGCTGGAGTTTCAGCGCAATCAGGAGCGCTATTCATTTCTACGGTGGGGACAATCGGCCTTCCAGAATTTCCGCGCGGTGCCGCCGGATACCGGCATCGTGCATCAGGTGAATCTTGAGTACCTCGCGTCGGTAGTCATGACCATGGACGGCGCCGCGTACCCGGATACCGTGGTGGGCACCGATTCCCACACCACCATGATTAACGGGCTGGGCGTGGTGGGCTGGGGCGTCGGCGGCATCGAAGCCGAGGCGTGCATGCTAGGGCAGCCTGCTACTATGCTGCTGCCGCAGGTGGTGGGTTTTAAGATGACCGGCAAGCTGCCGGAAGGCGCCACGGCCACAGACCTGGTGCTGACCGTGACCCAGATGCTTCGCAAAAAAGGAGTGGTGGGCAAGTTCGTCGAGTTCTATGGCGACGGGCTGAATGCGCTGAGCCTGGCGGATCGGGCCACCATTTCGAATATGGCTCCCGAGTACGGCGCGACCATCGGCGTATTTCCTATCGACGAGGCGGCGCTCGAATATTTGCGGCTCACCAATCGTCCACAGGAGCAGGTCGATCTGGTGGAGACATACGCCAGGGAGCAAGGGTTATTCCGTATAGCGGGGGCTCCGGATCCAGTATTTTCGGATACTCTTTCGCTGGATCTCGCCGCGGTGGTGCCTTCCATGGCGGGTCCGAAGCGGCCACAGGACCGCATCAACCTGCCGGATGTGAAGAAGAACTTTTTGGATGGACTGGGCGCCACACCGAAGACCGCCGCGATCAAGATGAACGGAAACGGCGCGACCATTCAGGATGGCAGCGTGGTGATTGCGGCCATCACCAGTTGCACCAATACGTCGAATCCGTCAGTGCTGGTGGCCGCGGGATTGGTCGCGAAGAAAGCGGTGGAGCGCGGGCTGACATCCAAGCCGTGGGTGAAGACCAGTCTCGCCCCGGGTTCGAAGGTCGTGATGGACTATTTGAACGAGGCTGGGCTGCTTCCGGCGCTCGAGGCGCTGAAGTTCAACCTGGTGGGCTACGGCTGCACGACATGCATCGGCAACAGCGGTCCGCTGCCGGACGAAGTGGCAGTAGGCGTGACCGGCCAGAAGTTGACGGTAGCCGCGGTGCTCTCGGGCAACCGGAACTTCGAGGGGCGGGTAAATCCGCTGGTAAAGGCGAACTATTTGGCATCGCCTCCACTAGTGGTGGCTTACGCGATCGCGGGCCGGGTCGACATGGACCTCACTTGCGAAGCACTCGGCCAGGATCAAGCCGGCAAGGACGTTTTCCTCCGTGATATCTGGCCCTCGAACCAAGAGATACAAGCTGCGGTGAAGAAAAGCGTTCACCGCGAGATGTTCGCGAAGCAATATTCGGAAGTATTTGAAGGTGACGCGGCCTGGCGTGGAATGAAGGTTCCGGAGGGCGATCTGTACGTTTGGGACGATGCCTCCACTTACATCAAGCGGGCTCCCTACTTCGATGCGATGGTCGACCCCAAGACTTTCGTCAAAGACCTGGAGGGTCTGCGGGTACTGGCGATGGTGGGCGATTCGGTCACCACCGATCATATTTCACCGGCTGGAAACATTGCCAAGGATAGTCCCGCGGCGCAGTATCTGATGTCGCTAGGCGTCAAACCGGGGGATTTCAATTCTTACGGGGCGCGGCGCGGCAATCACGAAGTAATGGTGCGCGGCACCTTCGCCAACATCCGTCTGCGGAACCAGATGGCTCCGGGCACCGAAGGCGGTTGGACCCGGCACGTGCCTTCGGGTGAACAGATGTCGATTTACGATGCGGCGATGCGCTACCAGAAAGAGGGCACGCCGTTGTTCGTCATCGCCGGCAAGGAATATGGCACCGGTTCCTCGCGCGATTGGGCGGCTAAGGGCACGCTGCTGCTGGGTGTGAAGGCGGTACTCGCGGAAACGTTCGAGCGCATTCATCGATCGAATCTGGTAGGCATGGGCGTGTTGCCGCTACAGTTCGCGGAAGGGCAGAGCCGCGAGTCCCTTGGCCTGACCGGCCAGGAATCGTTTTCGATCACGGGCATTCCCGCGGCGGTGGATTCGGCGGGCAAGACCCGCGCGAAGGTGACAGCTACGCTAAACGGAGCCAGCAAGACGTTCGAAGCGCATGTCCGCATCGATACCCCCCAGGAAGCCGAATACTATCGCAGTGGGGGGATTCTCCCTTACGTGTTGCGCCAGCTGGCAGGGCGACCGGCCGCCGTGTAGGAATAGCTTACCCGCGAGCCGTGGCGCGCGCTTCCACTGCTCCCAGAACCCGTTCCAGGTCCGGCTCCTGGAGGGGACGCCGCAGTAAATAGGCGCCCCTCTCTTGCAGGCTGGCCGCCAGATCGGGATCATAGCCGTCGCTCACCAGGATGATAGTTGCGATCAGCTCGCGTAGCCCGTCCTGAAAGTCGCTCCATTTATCCCCACCGGGACGCAGCGCCCACACCAAGCCATCGAAGCGCAGGCGACGGGCCAAGTCCGCAGCCTCATCGGGCCGGGCAGGGACCACGCGATGGCCGCGAACGGAGAGCAACCCCATAAGCTGGCGCTGGGCGCCTAGATCGGCATCCACCAGCATGAGGGTGAGCACGTTCCGGGAGGTGGACGGCATTGGTCTGATCGGGCGCGGATTTGAGCCGCGCGCGAGCGGCAGATCGACGTCGAAACTCAGAGCCCCGGATTGAGTGCGGACGCGCAACTCACCTCCATGATTGTGCGTGATGGCCCGGCAGACATCCAGATCGGAGCCGCCCAGATTGGACTCGCCAGTAGCCGGTTCCCTCGCTTCATCTGGGTAATGAATTTCCACCACGACACGCCCGGCTATCTGGCTGCTGGTGACCTCCAATGTCTTGGCCGTCGAACGGGAAGCGGACTGCTCGGCGGAAACCAACAAATTGAGGAACACTTCCTCGATTTGTCCTTGCACGCCCAGCACGAAAGCGGGTTCCGGCGAGAGACGGTTCTGCACTCGCAAGCCGAGCGCTTTCCATTCGGGTTCGCGGAATTGCATCAAGCCCTCTGCCAGCGCATTGACATCCACCATCCGCGCGGCCGTCTCGGCGGGATTCGCAAACGAGACCAGGCGCGCAACGATCTCAGAGGCCCTCTGCGCTTCGGCGGCGAGCTGCCGCAATCCGCGCTCAGATTGAGAATTGCTGCCGGGGGCCGACAGGTTAGCCGACAACTCCTGAATTCTTTCGAGCGGCGCGCGCAGATCGTGGGCGACACCCGAGATGAGTTGCCCGGTGGCCGCCAGCTTTTCACTGCGGAAGAGCTGTTCACGCATCTCCTGCTGCTGCTGTAACTCCATGGAAGCCGCTACTTGGTTAGCCAGATGCTGCAAAGTCGCCTGTTCTTCCGGTGTGAAATATCCCAGGCGGCGAGTGCTGCCGACCTCAATGACGCCCAAAGCGTCACGCTGCGCCAGGAGAGGAGCGAACATCGCCGAGCGAGGCAGGCCGGATTTCCATCCCGTGTTCACCAACGCGTTGCGCCGGACATCCGGGATGTTGATCAGCGCCCGATTGTGGAAACATCGAACAGCTCCCGAGGCCAAACCTTTGGCGGGGCCTTCGAGCGAAGCCGCCATGGGTTCGGGATCGGCGGCAGTGGGAACCGATTCGAGCGACATGGTTCGGCGGTTCCACAGATACAGACGGACAGTGTTGGCGTGCAGAATGGACGGCAGCGTCTCGGCTAGCTTCGCCGCAATTTCCGCGGACGAAAACGCGGCGAAAATCTGCTCGCTCAAGGCGTAGAAAGAGCGCATGGAGCGGCGCTGCGCTCCGAGATATTGAGTCCGCGCCCACCAGATACCCACGCCCAGCGCGGCGGCGAGCAGCAATATCAGCCAGAAATAGGGTGGCATCGCCACGAGTTCACCCGGTCCTCTGCGCAGACAACCAAGAGTCTAATACCGGATCCAGAAAATTCGGAACAGACAACTGCACGCCGCCGAGAGGGCCGGAATGGGTAAGCACTCCTACGACGCGCATATCCGCGGCGCGTGCGGCGGCAACCCCGACGGGCGAGTCCTCGAAGACCACGCAATTACGCGGCGGGACTCCGAGGAGTTCGGCGGCCCGCAGATAGACGTCGGGAGCCGGCTTGGGGTGTTCCACCTGGGAACCGTCCACGATCACCTCAAAATAACCGTTCAGACCCGTGCCGTCCAAAGTGAAGTCGATATTCGCGCGCTCGGCGTTGGTCGCCAGCGCGATAGGCGCGCCCGAAACGCGTTTCAGCCAGTCTGCGATCCCCGGCACCAGGTTCTGCTGAAGCCGCTCCCGCATGATCTCTCGGAACAGCCGTTCTTTGGCCGCCCCATGCGCCAGAACCGTCTGTTGGTCGACTTCTTGGCCCAGGAAATCGCGGACAATTTCATCGTTGCGGCGGCCGTGCATGCGCGATGGAATATCATGGGCGTCCATGCCCAGAGATTCCAGATACTCCCGCCATGCGAGCTCGTGAACCGGCATGGAATCCACGATGACGCCATCGAGATCGAAAATCAGAGCCAGACCGGGCGCCACGGCAAGCTTCGGGGAAGAGCTGACCAGGGGCCGCGCGGTAACAAAACCCGTTCCTGACATTCTGGCCGAATCATAGCACGAGCTGAATCATAACCGGGGAAAGATGTTTGGTAGAATCGACGGAAATGGAAGACCAGACAGCCCGGCGTTTTGTGGTCTCGGGTAGAGTGCAAGGCGTCGGATTTCGGGCTTTCGCCCAGCACGCGGCGCGGTCCATTGGTGTCACTGGCTGGGCGCGGAATCTCGACGATGGCGACGTCGAGGTGCATGCGAACGGGACGAAAAATCAGCTCGATGACTTCGAGGCGCGCTTGCGGCAAGGGCCGCGCTGGGGCGAGGTGCGCTCCATGACTGCGGCGGAAGCGGAAGTCTCCGACGCGACGGCGTTCCACATCCGCTAATCTGGTGACTGCATGATCACTACCGTTCAGCAACACATTCAGCAACAGCAACAGGCCATCGGAGCGAAGGGCACCTTTTCCTGGTTACTTTCAGGCATGACTCTCGCCACAAAAATGATTCAATCCCGCATCCGGCGGGCGGCGTTGACGGACGTGCTGGGATCTGCGGGTGAAATGAATGTGCAGGGCGAGGTTCAGCAGAAGCTGGATGTTTACGCCAACCAGGCATTGCTTGAATCGTTGGCCGGGCGTGACGGCGTCGCCATGCTGGTGTCCGAAGAAAATGAGGAGCCAGTGGTGTTTGACTGCGCTCCCGGCACCGGCCGTTACATTGTCGTGTTCGATCCCCTGGATGGTTCTTCGAACATCGACGTCAACATGAGCGTGGGCACCATCTTTTCGGTCCTGCGGCGACCGGAAGGTTTTGAGGACGATCATGCCGGTGCGGCGCTCCAGCCCGGAACCAAGCAAGTGGCCGCTGGTTACGTGGTGTACGGTTCGTCCACAATTTTTGTATATACGGCTGGCCGGGGCGTCTACGGCTTTACCTTGGATCCGGGCATCGGAGCTTATGTCCTAACCTACGACAACATGAAGATGCCCCACTGCGGCCAATATTATTCGGTGAACGAAGCGAATGCCGAGGCCTTCCCGCCGGTTTACCAGCAATACCTAGCGGGACTGCGGCGCGGCTCGTTGGGGCGCGAGTATAGCTCGCGCTACGCAGGTTCTCTGGTTGCGGATTTCCATCGCACGCTGCTCAAGGGCGGCGTGTTCCTCTATCCGCCCACCAACAGCCATCCCACCGGCAAACTGCGCCTGATGTATGAGGCGAGCCCGCTGGCTTTCATCACGGAACAAGCCGGCGGCTTGGCTACGGATGGCGAGAGACGCATCCTGGAAATTGTGCCCGAGTCTATCCATCAGCGCACGCCACTGGTGATCGGCAGCCGGCAAGAAGTGGAGGCGTTCGGTCCTATTTCTGTGGGTAAATCTTCTTGACCTTATCCGGGAGTTTCAGCGCGAACGCCGAGTCCGGCAGGTCCGGATTCACCTTAATGTCGGAGTAATCCACTAACTCGTAATTTTTCGATGGTTCGCTGAATTTCGCGCGAACCGGATTGTTCTGGCCTTCCGGAATCCACAATTCGATCTTGGTAATCAGCTTCTTCAGTTCATCCGACCGGGGCGTCAGCTCAATTCGCGTCGTATCCACACCATTGATCTTTTGCGCTCCGCCATCCTTGATGTCATAGGATTTCTTGAGCTCCGCTGACGTCGTGCCAAAACCCAACAGCAGAATCTGATCCATGTTTGACGAGTACTTGCTGGCGTCGTAAACCTCCAGATTCTTCGCTTTGGGGTAGTAGATCTGAACCGACTTTCCTTTGATCGAAACGGTCCGCTGCTCGGGTTGTTGAAACTCGATGAGGCCCTCGGTTCCAGCTTTCACGTGCCTCAACCGCAGCACACCATCCATTTCGGAGGACTCGCTCAGTACCGCAGTGTACTGAACGCGCTTCATCTGGGCGGAGAGCGAGTGGAACTCGGCTGCCGCGCGATCCATGCGCGCCAAGACGTCCGCCAGGGGCTCGGCCGGGGCCAGGCCTGCGAAAAACATCAAAGTGATGAAGGCAATCTTCACGATCGCGTTGGGGCTTACTGCTGCGGGAACGCCAGGTAGCCTTTCAGCTCCCGCTCATCGTCGTCGTAAATCGGTTCGACGCTCGCGATGACGGCGTGGCCTTTATACTTGGCATTAACCACTGCAGCGGCTCGGGCCGGCAACATGGGTGCGGGCACGCCGACCAACTGCTGGGGTTCAATCCAATAGCCGCCGCGCACGATGGCGACGCTGGCTGCCTTGGGCCGGTCTCCGAAATTAACAAAGTGCGGGGTGACGAAAATAAACACCACGATGGCGCCGACGATCACGTCGTACTGCCAGCTCGCCCGCGGATACTCCCACAAAATAAAACGCTTCAGAGCGTTCATGCCTCTAGTTTAACAGATGGATTAATGGAGACTGTCGTTACCCTTGAAGGTATTGATCGACAGACGCAGCGGCCTTGCGGCCTTCCGCAATGGCCCACACCACCAGTGACTGGCCTCGCCGTGCGTCGCCCGCTGCGAAAACGCCGGGAAGGGAAGTCTGATAGTCCTGTTCATTGGCGGCCACATTGCCACGCGCGTCGAGCTTCAGGCCCAATTGTTCCACCAGACCTTGCTTGACCGGCCCCGTGAAGCCCATCGCCAGTAACACGAGATCTGCGTCCAGGGTGAATTCGGTCCCCGGTATCGGATCGAACTTAGGAGCCGGCGTAACGCGAATGCCATGAAGCTGTTTCACGTTGCCGTCGGCATCGCCGGTGAAGTGGGTGGTGGCCACAGCCCATTCGCGCTGGCCGCCCTCTTCGTGCGAGCTTTCCATACGCAACTGCAGCGGCCACAGGGGCCAGGGCGTCAAGGGCGAACGGTCGGCCGGCGGCATCGGCATGATCTCGAATTGATGCACCAATGCGGCCTTTTGGCGGTGGGAGGTTCCCAGGCAGTCGGCTCCCGTATCGCCACCCCCGATGATCACCACGCGCTTGCCAGTGGCCAGAATCTGGTCTGGGACATCGTCTCCGTATCCGCGCTTGTTTTGCTGCGGCAAAAAATCCATTGCAAAATGGATGCCCTTCAACTCGCGGCCGGGTACGTTCAGATCGCGCGGATGTTCGGCGCCCATGGCCAGCACGATGGCGTTGAAATCCTGGCGCAGCGTTTCTAGCTGCACGGTCACGCCGACGTGCGCATTGGTGACGAACTCGATGCCTTCAGCGGACATTTGCTTCAGTCGCCGGTCGATCCAGTGCTTCTCCATCTTGAAGTCCGGTATGCCATAGCGCAGCAGTCCGCCGATGCGGTCGGCCTTTTCGAATACTTTCACGCCATGACCCGCGCGCGCCAGTTGTTGTGCAGCGGCGAGACCCGCGGGTCCGCTGCCTATGACGGCGACTTTCTTGCCGGTGCGCTTCTCCGGAATCTCCGGAGCGATCCAGCCCTCCTGGTACGCATAGTCGATGATGGAGCGTTCAATTACCTTGATGGCTACCGGAGGTTCGTTGATTCCCAGCACGCAGGCCGCTTCGCACGGTGCTGGGCAGATGCGCCCCGTGAACTCGGGAAAATTGTTGGTGGCGTGGAGCACGCGCACGGCCTCCCGCCAGCGGCCCTGGTACACCAAATCGTTCCAGTCTGGAATGACATTGGTGAGCGGGCAGCCGGTATGGCAGAAGGGAATACCGCAATCCATGCAACGGGCCCCTTGTTGTTGGATCTTTTCCACCGGGAAGTCCTGGTAGATCTCGAACCAATCATTGACGCGCTCTGCCACCGGCCGCCGGGTAGGCAACTCGCGCGCGTATTCCATGAAGCCGGTAACTTTACCCATGCGCCGCTACCGCCCTGCGGGGAACGCCCAGAACGCGTTTGAACTCGTGCGGGAAAACCTTGACGAATTGGGGCAGCAAGGCCTCCCAGTTCTCCAAAATCCAATTAGCGCGCGGACTGCCGGTTTCCTCGGCGTGGCGCGCGATCCAGTAGCGCAGGTCCGCAATATCCTTGGCGTCTTCCATCGGCTCCAGATCCACACTGGCGGGGTTGCACCGGGTCTTGCGGAAGTCGCCGGTTTCGTCCAGCACGAACGCGATGCCGCCCGTCATGCCGGCGGCGAAATTCTTGCCGGTCTCGCCCAGAACGATCACCAGGCCTTTGGTCATGTATTCGCAGCCATGATCGCCGACACCCTCGACTACCGAAGTTGCGCCGGAATTGCGCACCGCATAGCGCTCGCCGGCCACACCGTTGAAGAACGCCTCGCCGGAAGTAGCGCCGTAGAGCACGGTATTGCCGATCAGAATGTTCTTTTCCGGCGGGAACGTGGAATTGCGCGGCGGGTAGACGATCAGCTTCCCGCCCGAGAGTCCTTTACCGGCATAGTCATTGGCATCGCCTTCGAGTTCCAGCGTCACGCCGTGAGCCAGAAACGCCCCGAAACTTTGTCCGGCCGAGCCTGTAAAGCTGAAGTGGGTGGTCTCGGCGGGCAGTCCAGCACCACCGTACTTGCGCGCAATCTCGCCCGAAAGCATGGCCCCCACAGTGCGATCCACGTTGCGAATGGGCAGCTTAAAGTCCACTGCCGCGCCATTTTCCAGCGCCGGTCTGGCGAGCTCGATCATACGGTTGTCGAGTGCTGCGCCCAATCCATGATCCTGCTTGATGGTGCAGCGCCGGCTGACCCGTCCAGGAACCGGCGGCACGAACAGCAATTGCGAGTAATCCAGGCCTTTCTCTTTCCAGTGTTCAAGAGCGGGGCGCATCTGGATCATGTCAGCGCGGCCGATCATGTCGTTCATCTTGCGGAAGCCCATTTTAGACATCCATTGACGAATCTGTTCGGCCACAAAGAAGAAATAATTGATGACGTTTTCCGGAGTGCCCGTGAACTTCTGGCGCAGCGCCGGGTCCTGGGTGGCGATACCCACCGGGCAAGTATTGAGGTGGCACTTGCGCATCATGATGCAGCCCATCGAGACCAAAGGAGCCGAGGAAAAACCGAATTCCTCCGCCCCCAGCAACGCCGCGATCACCACATCGCGGCCAGTTTGGAGCTTGCCGTCGGTCTGCACGATGATGCGGCTGCGC
>Ga0302326_10031501_pt1 | contig 10591 bp, 5 predicted proteins | sample Palsa_T0_3_FD_202264 | JGI IMG/M metagenome (GOLD analysis project Ga0302326, IMG submission 202264) | Peat permafrost microbial communities from Stordalen Mire near Abisko, Sweden - Palsa_T0_3 | ecosystem: Environmental > Terrestrial > Soil > Palsa > Peat permafrost | place: Sweden: Abisko...
TCTATCCATTTCAAATCCCCAGAAGCGCCGGGATAGCCTCGGCGGGACGCTGCAACATATTCAGACTCACCTGTAACTGGAACATGGCATTCGCGCTTAACTGCTGTTGACGGTTCATCCACTCAAAGACCGTCTGGAGCATGCGTCCAGCGGCCATGAGAACGCATCGCTCCAACCGGTGTGAGGACTGAACCGCTTCGAGTTGCACGGTGTCCGCGTAGGCGCGCCAGAATGCGCGAATCGCCGGCTGGACGCCGGACAGGGGCGTTCGCGCAAGTTGCTCCAACTGTTCGGCGGTTGCGCCGGGCGTGGGTGGGATCGAGTACAGCCATGAATTCAGGTAGGCCTGAAAAACGGAGCCGACATCCCAGGCGGCATCTCCAAAGTCGGCTGTTTCCCAATCCACCAGCTTGAGATCGTAGGGCGTCCCCGGCCCTCCAGGAAAGAAAAGCGCGCAGTTTTCAAATTTGACGTCGCCGTGAATCAACGTGTCGGACTGCCAGGCGGCCCGAACCCCATCCAATTTTCGCCCGAAATCCGGATAGCGGTTCAAGATAGCATGCAGTTGGGCATTGGCGGCGCTGAGGGTTTGAATCCCTGCCGCGTGAGTTTGGTGGAATTGCAGTATCCACGGAATGGCTCGCGGAAAGGCGGCCGATCCGCTTTCGGCGCTTGGGCTGGTATTGCGATGATAGCTGCCCAGGGCGGTACCGAGCCGCTCCGCGATGTCCACCGGAAAGCGATTCTCGCGACTCTGAAAGACGCCGAGGTTTTCGGCATCGGGCAGCAATTCCAGCACGAGCACATAGCGCAGGCGATCATAGGCGATCATGCGAGGCGCCAAGGCTCGCAATGCCGCGAACTTTGGATCATGTCGCATGAGACCGTAGAACGCGGCTTCCCGCTCCAGCGTCTGAATGCTGGCGGGTTGATCCGGCTGAATGTGTTTGACGAAGTAGCCACGCTTTCCGCTCCGCATGATCAGAAAATTTCGATTCCGGCTCGTGCGCTCCAGGATCGTCAAGCCTCCCTCCACAACCTCCTGCCGCGAAATGAGACCGCGGCCGATGAGGTAATGAACAATCGAGTTTTTGGTATTGAGGATCAGCATGGCTAGAAGCGAAAGGGGACGTCCGGATTGCCGGTCGTCCCCTTAATAATGGTCAAATTATCCAGCTCTTATAGCGGTTGGCCGCAGTTGCCTCTAGGGCGGGCATTTGTATGTCGAAGTGCTCGGGCACGCGCTGTGTACGCTCGGGCAAGGTACGGTCGGGCACGGAACGCTGGGCGGCTGGCAATGAATGTGCACGGTCGGCGGGCAATGGATGTGCAGGCTCGCCGGCTGACCCATGGGGCAAGCAGGAGGATAGGTTGGCGGCGGCGGGCAAGGTACGCTCTGGCAGTTAACGGTTGTGTGCGGCGGCGGGCACGGTATGTGGACGCTCGGGCAGTTAACGATGGTGGGCGGCGGCGGGCACGGAGCGTGCACGCTCGGGCAGTTAACAATAGTGGGAGGCGGCGGGCACGGTATGTGTACGCTCGGGCAGTTAATGGTGGTGTGCGGCGGCGGACACTCTGGCAGAAGTGTCGGATGGCAGGCCGGCGGCTGCGTGGGATTGCACACCGGCGGTTGCGTCGGAGGGCACTGAGCCGGGAGTGTAATTTGGCACTCCGGCGTCAGAGTATGGCAGACCGGCGGCAGCTGCGTCGGAGAGCACACCTGGGGTTGCGTCAGTCCCAGTTCATGGCAAGCCGCGAGGCTAGGGCATACCGGATGAGTAGCGCAGGCTACCAGGGTCTGGCATACCGCCGGGTGGGTGGGACAAGCCAAGTTCACGCTCGGGCACTGAGCTTGTGTCGGGCAATTGATCTGAGTGGGACAAGCCACGTTCACGCTGGGGCACATGGCCGGGTGAACAGTGGGGCAAACTACATTCAGACTGGGGCATATGGCCGGGTGAACGGTGGGACAAACCATGTTCACGCTTGGACACGCGGCGTATGTCGGGCAGTTGATCTGAGTAGGGCAGATATTCACACTCGGACAGGGAACGGTGGGTGGTGGCGGGCAATTGGGTGGTCCAAATGTTACGGGCGGCCCGCCCGGCCCGGCTCCCTCGCCCGACTGCTCTTCTTGGATCGGACCTTTGAGGAAGCTCTCAGGTTTGTCGCCGGTTGGCTTAAGTTCGTGCTCCTTGCCTTCCGCTGGCGGGTGCTTGGAACCCGCAGATTTTGGTGACTTCGAGGCCATGACTTTCCTCCGCATACTCTCGTTGGCCCTAGAGATCAGGGGCATGAACTTACAGCTCACGCTCGCTTGGAGAAGCCGGCGGGCGCTTGCAGGAACGATGCTCCAGTCATGTTCGTTCCCACCGTTCCCGAAAACCTTAACTAGATTAATGGAATTTCAGGTGGGATGCAAGGTATTTTCTCGCGGCTGTTCGAGTGGTTTTCAATGCTCAACGGGGATCGATGGAGTTTCGGGCCAACCTCTCGCAACAACATAAGATCCGGCTTCTCGTCTAAGGAGCCTTCGCGAAGGAGGGCCGCAGGGCGATGCAGACGTCTACTCACCGCGAGACGCCGCAAAATAGGGATTGCGAGTGAGACGAGAGAGAGAAGATATTTGACCCAAATCAACAGATTTTTGGTTTCGAAGCTGATCGATTCGACGGCTTGGCATAGGCTCAGGCGGCCTTTACCTGCAACGCAAGTTCGGGTTTACAATGATGGCATGCGTTCCCTTGGCTCGCCGGAAATGCTCGTTATCTTTATCCTGGCTCTATTGCTGTTCGGGCGCCGAGGCGGTCCCCGATTCAGAAGGCCGCCCGTCCACCCGATTCCAGCGGACGATTCCAGGCTTCTGACCCGGCGAAGAGGTCCAAACTTTCAGCAGCCTTCGTAAAGAAAGTGTGGATAGCGGATTATCTTTTTGTTTCCGCGCTTGCGGGCGATGCAATACATCTGCTCGCCGCGGAATGTCGCTGAGTAGCGGTTGCGCGTGAGGAAATCCGTCACCCAGGCTTCCGTCCCGTAGCCGGCGATAGTCTCGGTGAACAGGTTTTCAATTTCGAAGCCGGCCGATTCGATGACTTCACGGAGCTCCGGAGGCGTGTATTCGCGAACGTGAGGGATTTCGGTCTCGGAGTATTCGCCGCGCGGATCGGGGTACTTGGAATAAAGCTGAGGGTGCCCGCTCTGCTCCAGCACGCGAGCCACAGCAGTGAAGCTGGTGACATTGGGCGTGGTCAGGATCAGCGTTCCATTATCCTCAAGAACGCGGCGCATCTCCAGCAGCATGTGCATGGGATCGTGCAGTAGGTGTTCGAAGATCTCGCAAGCAAGCACAGTTTCAAAGCGCCCGTCTTCATAAGGGTAGAGATCCTTTTCGGCGTCAAACAGATCCACCGAACAGCGGAAAACTTCCCTGCCCTGGACGGTGGTGCTCTTTTGGTCGGTGCGTCCCAAAGGCCCGAAGTACGCACCCCGCACTTCCTTATAGCCGAGCACGCACTGAAGCGCGGGCGTCATTTGCATATATGCGCCCATTTCCAGAACGCGACCCGAGCTTTTCGGAGGTGGAACTAACCCAAGCGTTCGCGCGATACGCGGAACATGGATTTCGAGATATTGCCGCGCGCCTTCGTCCGGCTGATCCATCGACCGGACGAAAGCGGCGATTTCGTCATAGCGAAGGCGCGGAGGGACAGCCTCCGCACCATGTACGTGATCCAATTGTGAAAGCCTGGCATCGAAACGCTGGAGCCACCAGCGGAGTTTGGCGACGACGGGCACCTATTCGGCCAGAGTATCCTCGAGCGGCGTTTCCTTCTCGGACAACCCACCGTTGTAGAGCGCGCGGGTTTCTTCGTCGTAGCCAGGAATCGCGTCGAGCGCGGCGGCTTCCTGCTCCGCCACCATCTCTTCCTCGATATCCTCGCCCGCGATCTTGACGCCGCGATAATAATCCATGCCGGTGCCGGCCGGAATCAGGCGGCCCATGATGACGTTTTCCTTCAAGCCACGCAGATGATCCACCTTGCCGTTGATAGCGGCTTCGGTAAGCACGCGAGTGGTTTCCTGGAAACTCGCCGCGGAAATGAACGAATCGGTGGACAGCGAAGCCTTGGTGATGCCGAGCAGAATGGTCTTGCCCAAAGCAGGCTTGCCGCCGGCCTCTTCGACGCGAGCGTTTTCCTCGCGGAACTTGAACTTGTCGACGACTTCCTCGGGGAGGAATTCGCTATCGCCGATGTCCTCGACCTTGACCCAGCGCATCATCTGCCGGGAGATGACTTCCAGGTGCTTGTCGTTGATGTTGACGCCCTGCAAGCGGTAGACTTCCTGGATTTCGTTGACCAGGTACTTTTGCAGAGCCATTTCGCCGAGCACGGCCATGATGTCGTGCGGATTGCGGGGGCCGTCCATGAGAGGATCGCCGTGGTGCACGCGCTCGCCTTCCTGGACATTGATGTGGACGCCGCGGGGGATGGCGTATTCACGCTGCTCCCCGTCATCGCCGACGATGTAAATCTTGCGGACGCCCTTGGAGATTTCGCCGTATTTAACGATGCCGTCGATTTCAGTGATAACGGCGGTTTCGCGGGGCTTGCGCGCCTCGAACAATTCCACCACGCGCGGAAGACCGCCGGTGATGTCCTTGGTCTTGGTGGTAGCGCGAGGAATTTTCGCGATTACGTCGCCCGCGTGAACCTCATCGCCGTCGCCGACCATAAGATGGGCGTGCATGGGCATGAGGTAACGCTTTTCCTCATGCTTGGTGCCGCCCGTGGGCCGGACGTAGACCGCCGGAACGCGCTTCTCGTCGGTGGAATCCATGACCACCCATTGAGAGCGCCCCGTAATTTCGTCCACCTGTTCCTGCATCGTGACGCCATCGGTCAGGTCCTTAAAATGAACCACGCCGGTGACTTCAGTGAGGATGGAGAACGTATACGGATCCCATTCGAGCAGCACTTCGTTGGCTTTGATGCGCGCGCCGTCCTCGAAGTAAATCCGGGCGCCGTAGACCACCTGGTAGCGCTCTTTTTCGCGCCCCTTGTCGTCGAGGATGGCGATGATGCTGTTGCGGTTCATGGCGATCAATTCGCCCTTGGCATTCTTGACGGTCTGAATGGCCATGAACTTCACGAAACCGTCCGATTTCGCGTCCTGCTTGGATTGTTCCGCCGAACCAGTGGCGGTTCCACCGATGTGGAAGGTGCGCATGGTGAGCTGGGTGCCCGGCTCCCCGATGGACTGCGCCGAGATGATGCCGACGGCTTCGCCGCGTTCGACCATGCGGCCGGTGGCGAGATTGCGCCCGTAGCAAAGCTGGCACACGCCGCGCCTGGATTCGCAGGTCAGAACGGAGCGAATCTTGACGCGCTCAATGCCGGCGGCCTGGATGGCGTTAGCCAGATCCTCTGTGATCTCCTGATTGACCGCGACGATGCGGTTGCCTTCGTAATCGAGCTGGTCTTCGAGCGCCACGCGGCCCACGATGCGGTCGCGCAAAGGCTCGATAATTTCACCCGATTCGACAATCGGTTCGACATAGATTCCGTCGCCCGTTCCGCAATCGGATTCGGTGACGATGACGTCCTGGGCCACGTCGCAAAGGCGGCGGGTCAGGTAGCCGGAATCGGCGGTCTTGAGCGCAGTATCGGCCAAGCCTTTACGCGCGCCGTGCGTGGAGATGAAGTATTCAAGAACGTTGAGACCTTCACGGAAGTTGGCCGTGATGGGAGTCTCAAGAATCTCGCCGGACGGCTTGGCCATGAGGCCGCGCATGCCGGAGAGTTGGCGGATCTGCTGCTTCGAACCGCGCGCGCCGGAATCCGCCATGATGTAAATCGGATTGAGATAGCGGCCGGTGCGGTCGTCGTCTTCCATGGCCTTGAACATCTCTTCCGAGACGCGTTCGGTGACTTTGGACCAGATCTCGATGATCTTGTTGTAGCGCTCACCCTGGGTGATGGCGCCTTCCTGATATTGCGAGCGGACCTCGATGACGGCCTTCTCGGCGTCGCGAACCAGACCGGCCTTTTCGCTAGGCACGGTCATGTCGTCGATGCCGATGGAAATGCCGGCGCGGGTGGCCGACAGGAATCCCAGCGACTTGACCTGATCGAGCATGCCCACGGTAACGGTGAGCCCGAACTTCAGATAGCAATACTGCACCATCTGGCTGAGGCCCTTCTTCTTCATCAAGCCGTTGATGAAGGGCATGTCCTCCGGAAGCACGTCATTGAGAATGACGCGGCCGACGGTGGTGTCCATGTACTGCTTGTTGAACTCGATCGGCTCCGTGTGCATCAGGTTCTGGTTGTCGAAAGCTTTGACCAGATCGATGACTTTGCCGGTGTAGCGCAGCTTGATGGGAGAGAGAGTTTCCACCTCGCCCATTTCGAGCGCGATCAACACGTCATCAATGGAGGCGAAGGTGCGGCCCTCGCCCTTGGTTCCGGGACGGGCTTTGGTGAGGTAATACAGGCCCAGCACCATGTCTTGCGTAGGCACGGCGATAGGAGCGCCGTGCGCGGGCGACAGAATATTGTTCGAAGCCAGCATGAGTGTGGAGGCCTCAATCTGAGCTTCCGGCGAAAGCGGAATGTGCACGGCCATCTGATCGCCGTCGAAGTCGGCGTTAAAAGCGGTGCAGGTCAGCGGGTGTAGCTTGATGGCTTTGCCTTCGACCAGCACCGGCTGGAAGGCTTGAATTCCCAAGCGGTGAAGCGTGGGAGCACGGTTGAGCAAAATGGGGTGGTCTTTAATTACTTCTTCCAGAATGTCCCAAACCACCGCGTCCTGCTGCTCAACCAATTCCTTGGCTTGCTTGATGGTGGTGCAATGACCGCGCTGTTCCAGGCGATGATAAATGAACGGTTTGAACAGCTCCAGAGCCATCTTCTTCGGAAGACCGCACTGGTGCAGCTTGAGCTCGGGCCCGACCACGATGACGGAACGGCCTGAATAATCCACGCGCTTGCCGAGAAGGTTCTGGCGGAAGCGGCCCTGCTTGCCTTTGAGCGTATCGGAGAGCGACTTGAGCGGGCGGTTGTTCGCTCCGCGCAGCACGCGGCCGCGGCGGCCGTTATCGAACAATGCGTCGACAGCTTCCTGAAGCATGCGCTTTTCGTTGCGCACGATGACGTCGGGGGCGTGAAGCTCGATCAGCTTCTTCAAGCGGTTGTTGCGATTGATGACGCGGCGATACAGATCGTTCAGATCGGAGGTCGCGAAGCGGCCACCATCGAGCGGCACGAGAGGACGCAGCTCCGGCGGGATCACCGGGAGAACGTCCAGGATCATCCACTCGGGCTTGTTGCCGGACTTGCGGAAGCTCTCGGCGACGCGCAGGCGCTTGGCAAACTTGAGCTTCTTCTGCTGCGAAGCCTCGGTCTTCATGCGCTCGCGGATTTCCAGGCTGAGCGATTCGACGTCGATCTTCTTGAGCAGTTCTTTGATGCCTTCAGCGCCCATCATCGCGATGAATTTACCGGGAAATTCCTGATCGAGCGAGCGTTTGCGCTCGTCACTGATGACTTCGGCTTTGTTGAGGCCGGTGCCCTCGCCAGGATCGACAATGACGAAGGCCTCGAAATACAACACGCGTTCGAGCTCGCGCAGAGTGATATCGAGCAGATATCCAATTCGCGAAGGCAGGCCCTTGAAGAACCACACGTGGGAGCAAGGGCTGGCCAGTTCAATGTGGCCGAGACGCTCGCGGCGGACGCGAGACAGAGTGACTTCGACGCCGCACTTATCGCAGATGACTCCGCGATGCTTCATGCGCTTGTACTTGCCGCACAAGCATTCCCAATCCGCGATGGGTCCGAAAATACGCGCGCAGAACAGGCCGTCGCGTTCGGGCTTGAAGGTACGGTAATTGATGGTCTCGGGTTTGGTGACTTCTCCGTGAGACCAGCTTCGGATTTTCTCGGGAGAGGCGAGGGATATCCTTATGGAATCGAAATCCGCGATCAAATTGGCGCGATCATAGGGCGATGAACGATACATAGTTTTGGCCTCTTCCTTTCCTATTAGTCAGCGGCGAGAGCCGTCTCGTGCGTTTCGATGGGCTCTTCGCGCATCTTCATCAATTCCACGTCCAGACATAGCGATTGAAGCTCACGGATGAGGACGTTGAAGCTTTCCGGCACTCCCGGCTCGGCAGCGGCTTCGCCTTTGACGATGGCTTCGTAAATCTTGGCGCGGCCGTAGACGTCGTCGGATTTCGCGGTCAGCAGTTCCTGCAGAACATACGCCGCACCGTAGGCTTCGAGAGCCCACACTTCCATTTCTCCGAAGCGCTGGCCGCCGAACTGGGCCTTGCCTCCGAGAGGTTGCTGCGTGATTAATGAATACGGCCCGATGGAGCGGGCATGGATCTTGTCGTCCACCAGGTGGCTCAGCTTGAGCATGTAAATGTAGCCGACGGTCACCGGCTGCTCGAAAGCCTGGCCGCTGATGCCGTCCCAGAGCTGGACTTTTCCGGAGCCGTCGTAAAGGCGCTTGTCCAGACTTACTTCCCTGGCGCTCGCTAGCTGCTTCTTGATGTCCTTCTCAGTTGCGCCGTCGAAAACCGGCGTAGCGAAGCGAACTCCCAGAGCGCGAGCTGCCCAACCCAAGTGGGTCTCGAGAATCTGACCCACGTTCATACGACTGGGAACGCCGAGCGGATTGAGCACGATTTCAACCGGCGTGCCATCCGGAAGATAGGGCATATCTTCCTCGGGAACAATGCGGGCGATGACGCCCTTGTTTCCGTGGCGGCCGGCCATCTTATCGCCGACAGAAAGCTTGCGCTTCATGGCGATATAGCACTTCACTTGCTTGATTACGCCGGGAGGCAATTCATCGCCCTTGCGGAGCTTGGCGATCTTTTCCTCGGTGATCTTTTCGAGCACGGCAATCTGGCGCGAGGTCATTTCCTCGATTTCGTCGATCTGCTCATTGACGCGCGGATCTTTCTCTTTGAGCCGCATGCGCTTGAGATCGCGCGCGCGCAGCTTTTCGATCAGATCGCGTGAAAGATCGGTGCCCTTGGCGAGCAGCTTCTTATTGGTCTTCTCGTCATGCAGATCGACAAGAAGCTCTTTACCTTCCAGAATCTTGGCAAGACGATTGGCGCGCTCATCGTTCAAGATGCGCTTTTCGTCGTCCAGATTGCGGCGCAGGCGTTCTTCGGAGCCTTCCAGAATCAGCTTGGAACGCTCGTCGAGTTCAGCGCCCTTGCGCGAAAACACCTTGCAATCGACCACGGTGCCTTCGATTCCGGGCGGGCAGTAGAGCGAGGCATCCTTGACGTCGCCGGCCTTTTCGCCGAAGATCGCCCGGAGTAACTTCTCTTCAGGGGTCAACTGGGTTTCGCCCTTGGGAGTGACTTTGCCGACCAAAATATCGCCAGGCTTCACAGTCGCGCCGATGCGGATAATGCCGCTTTCATCAAGGTTGCGAAGGAAGGTTTCCGCGATGTTGGGGATGTCGCGAGTGATTTCCTCTGGCCCCAGCTTGGTATCGCGCGCGTCCACCTCGAACTCTTCGATGTGGATGGAGGTGTAGTAGTCTTCTTTCACCAACTTTTCGGAGACCACGATGGCATCCTCGAAGTTGTAGCCGCGCCAGGGCATGAACGCCACCAGGACGTTGCGGCCCAGAGCGAGCTCGCCCATTTCCGTGCAAGGACCGTCGGCCAGCACGTCGCCCTTCTTGACCTTCCAGCCTTGGCGAACGATGGGCTTCTGGTTGATGCAGGTGTTCTGGTTGGAGCGCTTGAACTTGGTCATCGGGTAGATGTCCGCGCCAACCTCACGGGAGAGCTGCCCCTCCTGAGTGTTGCCCGTAACACGCACGATGATGCGTTCGCTATCGACCGAATCTACTTCGCCAGAGCGCTTGCAGATAATGACCGCGCCGGAATCGCGCGCGGTTACGCGCTCCATTCCAGTGCCGACAAACGGCGCCTCAGCGCGGAGCAAAGGCACAGCCTGGCGCTGCATGTTCGAACCCATCAGCGCGCGGTTGGCGTCGTCGTTTTCAAGAAACGGGATCAAGCTGGCGGCGACCGAGACCAACTGCTTGGGGCTCACGTCCATGTACTGGATTTCGGCCACATGCTTGAGCACGAAGTTGCCGGCTTGGCGAGCGTTCACCAGCTCGGCCGTGATCTTGCCCTTTTCATCGAGGCCGACGTTGGCTTGGGCGATGGTGTACTTGTCTTCCTCCCACGCGGAGAGGTAATCGCAGTGCGCTTCGAATTCCGCGGGCTGCTTCTTGGCGCCGACGTTCCGGTTGATCTTGTCGATTTCCCCGCGGGACGTGATGAAGCCGACTTTAACGTCGGTATCGCCGGGATTCAACACGCTGATTTCGTCGACCACCACGCCGTCTTTGACGCGGCGGTAGGGGCTTTCGATGAAGCCGTATTCGTTGATACGCGCGAAGCAGGAAAGCGAACTGATCAGACCGATGTTCGGACCTTCAGGCGTTTCAATAGGGCAGATGCGGCCGTAGTGAGTGGGGTGCACGTCGCGGACTTCGAATCCGGCGCGTTCCCGAGACAGACCGCCCGGTCCAAGAGCCGACA
>Ga0302326_10031504_pt1 | contig 10590 bp, 10 predicted proteins | sample Palsa_T0_3_FD_202264 | JGI IMG/M metagenome (GOLD analysis project Ga0302326, IMG submission 202264) | Peat permafrost microbial communities from Stordalen Mire near Abisko, Sweden - Palsa_T0_3 | ecosystem: Environmental > Terrestrial > Soil > Palsa > Peat permafrost | place: Sweden: Abisko...
TCCCTTGCCCCTCGCGCTCCCCCATCCCGGCTCAGACCCAGGATGGAAGAGCAGAAACTTGTCGTATTCTTACGTGAACGAAAGCAGGGGGCAGGTCAGTACCAGCCACCCCAGTCGTCCCAGACGACGAGGATGACCGTGTCCTCCCACGGTGGCTGGCCGGCATAGGGTCCGGCGGGTTCTTTGCAGGTGGCCTGGCCGACGGCGTTGACAATCGTGGCGACCCAATTGGGGCCGCCTTCGATGTCAGTTGAATAGGGATCGCTCGGACTCTTAAGTCCAGCGTGGTCAGAGTTAGCGCCGTCGGGGATGATCCACGCCACATTAGGTAGCGCGCACAAGTCGCTGGTTAGTATGTTAGTGCCGCCGCTGGGAAGGTCCTTGAAGAACTTACTGGGCGGAAGCACATTAACCGTGAAATCAGTATTGTTGCAAGTACTCGATCCTGGGGCGGTGCCGCTCTGCAGGCAGATGTGCCCGATTGAATTGGGGGCGGTCCAGATGCCGTTAGGAGTGGGGGTATAGTACTTCCAGGTCAGCTTATTCGTTTCAAGCAGGTCAGACATGGTGAGATGTTCAAAGCACGGACCTAAGTAAACAGGCCCACCATAAGTCTGGTCCTTGAAATTGCCGTCGGGATTGATCATCTCAAGCTGCTGAGTTCCTTCGCAACCGGCCGGCGATGAGCTGGGATTGTTGGCGTCAAAGTAATTATAGTATCCTTGGGCTAAGATTCCGCTGGGCGCCGACGTTCCGCCGAAGAGAAAATCGTGTGCTGGTTCGCTCGGTCCCTGGTTGGTTTGATAAAAATAATTCGCAAATCCCCACCGAGTGGCGATTTGGATGTAAGGGGCAATGACGGATTGTCCGCCGACCCCGTCATAGGTTGTACTGACATAGCCTTCTTCGGGCCAAGTCGGGAGATTGATAGGACTGGGTTGGCTACACCCGTACCAGGATTGGCTCTTGGTGCTGCCGCAGACCGGCTGAGCATTGCAATAAGTTATGTGGTAGTTGCCCGTGGCCGTCGTGAGCCCGCAACCATTTGTGTTCAGGGCGGGATAGCCGTTTTTGTTCTCGTATACCCAACCGTTGTTCTCATGGCCTGGGTCGAAACAGGCACCTAAACACCATGGCTGACCGCCCTGCGGATTATGGGTCGACGTCGGTGCGATCGCCAGGTCGACGCCGGGTTCGAACCAAGGGTATTGACTGGGTTGAGGCGAGGGAACCCCTCCAAATAGGTTATCGGGCGAGCGGTTCTCCTGGACGACGATGATCACGTGTTGAAATTGGCCTGGAACCGACTGCGCGTGAGCCAGCACAGCCCCGAATAGGGTGAACGGGAGAGTGAACAGCGCTACGGCCTTCACTGCGGATTTCATCTCAGATCCTCCGAGAGCAATGTGTAAATTGGCACACTAATCACAGGGAGCCAGCGGGGGCGGGGAAGATCTGCTCGGGGTAGACTACCCCCGGTCGAGAAAGTCGTTCGGCTGGAAATATGAGCCGACTATCGGCGTAAGTCAAGCAGAAGGATGGGATTTTAACCGCGCGTTAGCGCTCCAACCGTGGCAATCCCGTTTATGTTTTTCGACGATGCGGTAGTAAGACGGTTTGGCCGATCATAGTCATAGGGGTCGCAATCGCGAGCTATCGAACTCCTGCTGATACGGCTCCCGCTGGCGAGCCCCCGCCATGATCGTCTCGTACGCGCCACATCGCGGCCCGTAGAGATAGTGGCCGTTACCCAAGGTGCGCGCGATATTCCCGCCTTCCTGCACCATCGGTTTTCCTAGTGATTCGTCGTTACCGTTATGTTCCCCTTGGGATTAAGCAATAAAACGGGGTGTTGCAGGGAAATCTGACATCCCCCGGATATGTATGATCCGCCGCTGGACTGCAAGCGGGAATCCGGAAATGGTGGAAGCAGTCTGCAGATATGTATCCGGCCTGTGTGTGGAGCATTTGCTCCTGGCCACTATGGAATCTGCGCGCACCCTCCCTTTTAGCGTGAGCGATCTTTGCGATCTCATCCGGGGCCGGGTTTGGGGTGCGCCGTTTGACTGTTCTGCCATCTCCTTCTCTCGCTACGCAGACTTCGGTGGAAGCCGGGAAGACATCAACTAATTTTCTTTTTTGCTGGCAGAAAGACCTGAAGCGCGTTGTGCAGGTTCAGTCAAGGGCGCGCGTTCGGTGCGCGGCGGAGCGGACCCTTGACGGGTTCTGCACAACGCGCAACGCTGAACACCAGCAAAAAAGAAACCTCTTTCTCCATGAATGAATTGCCTTCAGGCCACTTGTACCACCGGATCGTGGGCGCGGTATCGTTCTCCCCTGGCCAGCACCGACCAGGCGATTCGCGCAATTTTGTTCGCCAGAGCAACGGAGGCAACATTGCTGTGCGATCGTTTCTCCAGTGCAGTCACCCACTCTCCAAATGGATGCTTTTCCCGATTCATATGCGTTTTGCAGGAGCGAGCGCCATGCACAAAAAGCTGACGGAGGTATTTGTTGCCTCGCTTGCTGATACCCAGCAGGCGGGTTTTACCTCCGGTTGTGGCTTGCGCCGGAACGATACCCAGCCATGCGGAGAAGTCCCTTCCCCTGCGAAACGCCGATCCGTTCCCCACCGCGGCGATCATCAGCGTCGAGGCCAACGGCCCGATTCCTGGAATTTCCATCAAGCGCTGACAGGCTTGGTCCTGTTCGGCAATGGTCTCGATCTGCTGTTGCAGTTCCGCAATCTGTACATCAAGATGTTTCCATTCCTGCCAGAGTATGTCGAGGAGCCTGCGGACCAGACCGGATAGTCTTTGCTCTCCATCTTCCAAAATCGAAGCCATTTGCCTTTGCAGATACAGTCTTCCTGTCCGCAGCACGATTCCACGTTCCAGCAGATAGGCTCGAATTTGATTGATCACGCGCGTACGTTGAGTGACGAACCTCTCGCGTGTTCGGTGGATTGCCTGAAGATCGAGTTGGTCCTCAGTCTTGATCGGAACAAAACGCATGTTGGGTTTCTGGACGGCTTCGGCGATGGCCTCCGCATCGTTGTAATCATTCTTGTTCGACTTAACAAAGGGACGGACGAACTGCGCCGGGATGAGCCGCACAGTGTGGCCTTGGGCTCTTAGGGTTCGCCCCAGGATATTGGAACCGCTGCAAGCTTCCATGCCGATCAGGCAGGTATCTAGCTTGGAGATGTAAGTGATGAGTTGCATCCGCGAAAACCTCCGCCTAAGAACTACGTTGCCACGCTCGTCCATCCCGATCAGATGGAAACTCGTTTTGCCAAGGTCGATGCCAATTGTGTGAACCTTCGTGGGAATCCTCCGTCGATGCCAAAAATGGTTGCGCGCCCAGAATCTATCCTGCTTCTTGAGGAAGCAAGCGGCGGATCATCCCATTAGCTGAATGATAAGCCGAGGCGCAAAGGCCAGTGTCAAGGCTCTTCGACCGCGAACGCGGCGCGCGAAGCGCGGCCTTGACACTGGCCGGGCCTCGGCTATGCTCTGGCTATCCGGGGCACGTCATTCGGAAATGCTGCATCACAGACCTAGACCGAAACCCTGACTGATCTGATTCGTGTGCGTGGTTTGTGGTTCTATCTTGTGCTCTCCTGGTTCCTGCTGAATCGCAGGAGAATGGGACACGTCGCGGCTGAGTTCTTGCCCGAGCGTCTGTGCGTTGTTCGTATAAATCTGCGCATCATAGCGTCCACGTGAGACCGAGACATAGGCCATGCGGCTGTTGAGCAGATCCTTAGCACCCAACTCGGTGTCCACGTGAATGAGGATACGGTCGGCAGTCTGTCCCTGGCTGGAGTAGCTGGTCATTGCATAGCCATAGTCGAGATGCGGACGCTTGTGAGTATCAAGCTCGACCGCGCGACCACCGTCCATCTTCAAGCGCAGCCGCCCGCCTCCGTCGATGCTTTCGATGGTCCCCAACTCGCGGTTCGCAACTCTGAGGTTGTTGGCCGGCGCGGTAAACTGAATGCGGTCCCCTACTGAAAAACTCCGCATCTCCTCCCGAAAGACTGAGACGCCTTGCTGTCGGCGTGGATCGTAGGTGCGCTGCGTACCGTCGTGCAGCTCGATTGTCAGGCGGTTGTTCGGAGCGTCGATGCTCTTCACCTGTGCGTACACGCCTTTGCCGATGCCGGTTTCCTTGGATGCTCGCGAATAGCGCAGCACGTCGCCTACCTCATAGCGTTCGGCCCATGTGCGGTCCGCGCCGGTGAGATCTTGACGTGGCACTAGTGTCCTGATGCTGTGCTCCTCCCTGCTGATGAGTCCACCCCGCTGCAATTCCGCATGGACGCGCTCATTGATCTCCATACGAGAGCGATTATCGGGAGAAATCACCAGCGTGTTTTCCGGCGATTTTGCGTAGTCCTTCGCAATCGCGGCGATGCGCTGGTCGTGGCCTTGAATCTCATGGACTCGGCCCTGCCGGTCAAGATTCTGTATTGCTTCCTGTACTTCGCCCTGGGCAAGCTGCTCGACTACCTGTTTCAATTCTGGGTCTTTCTGGCGCACAATCTCTTCGAGCTTCACCGTTTTCATACCGGCGTCCTGGAGCTGCGCGAAGGGCCTCCCGGCCTCAACCGCCTCATGTTGCCGCCGGTCGCCGACCAGCAACACACGGTCATTCGAATGGAGCCGATTCACAAACTCATGCATCTGCCGGGTCGAGGCGAGTGAGGATTCGTCGAGCACATAGAGCCGTTTCTCGCCTGTATCCGGCTGCTGTCCACGTACCAGATGCTTCTGTAGTGTAGATGTCTCCATGCCCGCTTCCCCGAGCCTCTGCGCCGCGCGGGACGTTGGCGCGAAACCTTGAACCTTATAGCCCTCCGCCTCCGCGCCTTCCCGAATGACAGACAGAGTTGTTGTCTTGCCCGCGCCCGCTATGCCATCTAAACCGACGACCTTCTCCCGCGAAAGAAAGATTTCGTCTACTGCCTGGCGCTGCGACGCATTCAACTCCGGGTGGCGGTCCTCCGTGGAGATGCGCACTTGCGGCGAGACCAGCATGGGATCGCTGTAGTCGCGCCGACTGCCTTCCTGCATCCGGCCAACGATCTCACGCTCCATGCGTACCATCACTGCGGTTGTGTACTGTCGGCCGGCACCAACGTGTGAGACTTCGCGGAACTCCCCGGCCTCGATCCGGCGCTCGAATTCCTGCCGGACCTGAGTGTACGTTGTCTCTCCCATGCTGCGCACAAGCGCTGATTCAAGGATCGCGCGGCGGTCCTGCACGGCCGATCTCTCGAAGACATGATCACGCGCCCATGTCACGGCCTGCTTCGCCTGAACCTCTGGCTCCGGCATCTGGTATTGCCTATGTTGGCGTGCCTGTGCGATGACGCGGTCCGCCTGATGCCCGTGCTGTGCGGCCAACTCGCGGTGCCGCTGTAAGACTTCTCCAGGCGACAGTAGTTCCTTGCGGTCGCGCGTATGGTGGGCCGCGATCTGTGCCGCCGCGGCTCCGTCGATTCCTTGTTCCCGGAGATGGTCTTTGATCTGTTCACGCCTCGGACTGGAGGCCTCCATATATTCCCTCGTGTAGCCTTTTACTTCCGGCTGTCCATGCTTGCCGCGCTCCAGTTCGTAGCCCAGCTTTTCCAGACGCAGAGCCAACTCGGATCGATAGACCGCCGTGGCGTAGCGCTGTGACACGAACATCTCGTGCGGCTGCAAAGCGCGCATCTGTTTCCCATTTTCGAGACCGTTCTCGCGCTCGGTCATGTTGAAGATCACGGCATGGGTATGAAGCTGGGGTGCTGCATAGCCTTCGACAGGCCTCGCGGTGTCGTGCTCGAAAGTGGCGGCGATAAATTTTCCGGTCGTCTCCGGGGCATGGACATTACCGATCCGCGCCTGCGTGTATCGTTCAAGCTCCTGAAGTGCCGCGCGTACACTCTCCCGATGGGCCTCCCGCACCCGATCATCGCCGCCCACAAGAGCGGTAAGCGATACCGACTTCGGCGCAGAGAATGTGGCGTCCCACCCTGCGCGATGCTCGGCGCTGGTGACCTCTCTGCCAAATTTGCCTTCATAGGTTCTCGAAACTTGATGCCGTACGAGCTGCTCTTCGGTGTGCGGATGTTGGCCTTCACTCAGTCGTGCAAAGTGTTCGGAACCAACGCCACCTTGCAACCCCCATTGCTCTGCGAGTCTGCCCTGCCACTCACTATGACCCTGCTGATCGCGGCTCCAGTAGTTCTGTTCCTGTGAGGCAAACTCCCGCACATGGTAGGCCTGTGCCTGGCTGGCTGACAGAGGTTTCGAGATCGTGAGCATACCGAGCGTTCCTCAAGCCTGAAGTGTTGTTCTTGGCAATCTGTCTCTCATTCGATTCCCTTCGTTTTCTCCCAGGCGAACGCCTCTTTGGGTTTGGTCTCGGGCGCACCGATGGTCGAACCATTGACGGTCGAACCAAAGAGCGTGAGCATCGGTGGGGTAGGCTTCTTCGGCGGATCGGCGGGAGCGTTCGCGGGCACTGATGGCGCTGGTTTCGGCGCGATCTCTGGCATCTGACGCTGCGAAAATCTCGGCAGTCTGAATCGGATTCTGCCCATCTTTTTCCTCCATCTCTGGATCAAACTTGGCCGGGGTGGGCCCCATTCGATCGTCTCCCTATCCCGCCCTTTACGTGAGGACCGGTTCTGCAACACACTCCGCACAGCCAGTAGCAAAAGGAACATCGCGGCTACCCAAAGCAACGGCGTCAAGAGCGAAAAGCTTCTGGGAAAAGGCATGGCACTCATGGCATACGAGTTCCTTCCTTGCCCTCGCAGGCGAAGAACTCATCAAGCAGTTTGCGCGCCTGCTGAAGCTTTCGTACGTCTGCCTGGTCGCGAATTTTGAGGACGGAATCGGGCAACAGTTGTCTACCTTCCGCTGCGGCCTCGGCGGCTGCATGGAAGAGATTCAGCAGCGCATAACGCACCGCCCAGACTTCGGCCAACACCAGTTCTGCGGGATCAGCGGGCCGCTGCCGCGCAGCGCACAGAGCGGTCCCCCGCAGCCACTCGGAGAGAGCCTGTCCCGCTCTTTCGGCGGCAGCTTCTATCTCTCCCAGTTCTTCGGGAGTCAGTCGCGTGGCCGCAGTCTTGGTGCGGAAGCCGGGCTTCGCCTCTTCTCCAAACGGCAAACTGGACTGTGGAGTGGCTTGAATGCGGGGAATGCTCATTTGGGACACCGCCTTGTCGCCCGTGCTGCGTCGGACTCCTCTTGCATTAAGATCGCTGCTTCACAGCAAGGTCTTGCGCTTTAACGCGTTTACGTGATCGACGATGGGCAGCGCTTTGTCGCAAACAAACATCATCGTTCGATGTTGCAGTCACCCAGCGGAGACGAAATTTGTTGACGCAGCGAAAGTTAACCGGCGTAAACACCAGAGCCCTCTTTGGCGCTCCGCAGTTCCCAGTTTGGGGGTGACGTGTCCACCCTTCTTCCGGTGCGAAGCACCGTTCTTGCGCGCTGCCACGAAATCGAACGGAGGATTCCGTCGCCACCACCGTAGAACGTGAGTGGCGGGCCCTTGGATTAAAGGCGCCATCCATGGCTGCTCCGCCTCATCCTCACTCTGTAGCGCATTCGCAATATTTTCCAGACAATAACTTCCTCTCCCCGAGTCCAATCTTGCGTGGCCGAACGGAGCAGAATTCGGTCGAAATTCCGAAGGGATAGCAAACCTCAAATTTCGTAACAACGTCATCCCCCCGGACAGCAGCGAGGCGACAAATTGCGATTGATTGCGACATTGACGGCCCGGGCTGCTCAATGAAAGAGAGCGGTTTGATAGCTGCGACGCAACGCCAGCATTGCCACGTTTCTCCGTGCCTTTCTGTGCTGGCAGCTTCTGCCCCAAATTCCACCAACTCCTGATCGGCATAGGTGCGCCTTCCGAAACGCTTTCGCGATGGAATTGAACAGGGCAAAGCAGGGCATTTTCCGCAACTATATCGAACCGAAAGCGACCGGGATTCGAGATCGAATCATCAAAGCATTTGACGATGATGAGGCAGCACGAATGGTACTTGGAATCCACGAATCCGGGCTGGCAAGGAAACGTGTCGCATTCGGTACCGACCGGGTCACGGCGAAAGCTAGCCGCACGCGGTTTCTGGATGCTATCTCGCCGTTCGAGAGTGACGCCGTCAACGCGACAGAGGACCTGGTATTCGCCGGTCGATGTCGAGTCGAATGCAACCAAGTTAGCGGTCGCCTCCGAAGCCTGCAGCCAAGTGAAATCAGCCGCTCCATTGATGGTGGAACCCGAGTCGAGATGACGCACCGTATTGCCGCACACTTTGGTGTGTTTGCGCTTGCCATGGCGAGACGGATTGGGCTCAACGCAGAGTTCGGCTCGGGTAACACTCACTTGCAACCGGCGTGATGCCATGTCCCGGTCCTCGCGGCAGAACAATTTAGAAATGGATGCTTGCGGCGCAAAATTAACCGAAATCGCTCACGCCGTCCAATGACTTTTCGTCCGCCTCTTATTCCTGGGAGGAATAACACAGCGACCTTAGGGATACGATCTGAGCGAAAGTACTATTGAAATCCACTTGGAAAATCCTTATCCGCTTCGCGATAAAAGACATAGTCAACATCGTTTTCGGTAAGACGTAATCACGAGTAGCGGACAGGGCCACTGACGGCTGTCTGGGTGGCATCGAGGAAACGCCAGGTAATACCCATTGTCTATACTGTCGCTTCGGTGTTTCTTCACTCTCTTGGCGAACAACATCAATTCCGTAAGCTCCTTATTCTAAAAGCACCTGCGTCCGCCAGGAGTTCTGCGTTAGCGGGAAGTCCGTGTGACCAATCGACTTTGTGCTGTCTGACATTCCTCCCAGGAATAAGAGGCGGACGAAAAGTCATTGGACATGGCATCAAGAATGAGCCATGTTCGCTGTTTCACGCGATTGTTCGTGCACTCGACTGCCCATGAGAACCGAGATGATTGCAGCAGCAGACATGCAAAGGAAGGTTCCACAGCCTTCAGAAAGACCCGTGAGCGCAAAGGTCGCCGCCGAATTTCTACAGATGCACGCGAGGAGCGTCACGCGGCTTGCCGGAGCAGGACACATCCCTGGCCACCCCATCGGCTACGGAAAGCGCAAGAAATGGCTCTTCTATATCTTGGAACTAGACGAATGGTTGCGAGCTCAGATATCCTCCGAGACATCCCGGCGTCGTCAAGGCAAAGGAGAACAAGTTGCCTAGACGAAACCGCTATCAGTTCGGAAGTCTCGAACTTCGCAAAAGGACTAAAGGCCCGGACGTATGGCTATTCCGTTACTGGGACAGACAAAATCCATCGTCGATGCGACCCTCAATCACTCTGGGGACAGTCGAGGATTATCCGTCCCAAGCGGATGCCAGGCGTGCGGCCGAAGGTCTCCGACTGGAGATCAACAACGGGTTGCCAGTGCGCGAGGCAACCACTTTTCAAGGTCTGATCGATCGCTATATCAGCGAAGAGATCGAAAAAGGCGACCTTGCACACACGACAAAGGAACCCGATCTAAATCGCATTCACAAACACATCTCGCCGAAGTGGGGCACTTGCCTGCTTCGGGAGGTCAAACCGTATCCTGTTCAGGATTGGCTCCGGAAATTGCCATTGGCCCCAAAAACCAGAGGCCATCTTCGGGGTCTCATGTACCGCCTCTTCGAGAAAGCTATGCTCTGGGAATTGATTCCCTTGGAACGCAACCCCATGGGCCTAGTCGAACTCAAAGGAGTCAGCAAGCGCCTCAAACCTCCCCGCATTTTGACGGAGGAAGAATTTGGGGCGCTGCTCAATCAGCTCGACCATCCCTATCGTTGCATGGTTCTCTTGGCAGGGTGCACGGGGCTTCGTGTCAGCGAGGTGATGGGACTGCGTTGGAACGTGATCGACTTCGAAAATCTCGTCATGGAAGTCAGGGAAGGATACGCTCGCAGCGAAGTCACGAAGCTGAAATCGGAATGTTCCCAGGACGAATTGCCGCTGGATCCAGACGTCGCAACCATTCTGCTGGAATGGAAGCGTCTTTGCCCAGAGACGCAGGGAGACTGGGTTTTCCCCAGCCCAAGGACAAACAAACCCTACGATTCTGGCTCGCTAAGGAAGAAAGTGCTCAAGACCGCTGCGGTGCGGGCCAAGATTCAGGGATCGCTCGGATGGCACACACTGCGTCACAGCTACCGCGCTTGGCTCGACGAAACTGGTGCGCCGCTTGGCGTTCAACAGAAACTCATGCGTCACGCCAATATCTCGACCACGATGAACGTTTACGGCGGGGCCTTCATGGAAGCGAAGCGCAAAGCCAACACATCGGTTGTGCAGCGAGTGCTGCTGCAAGACCGCACCAAATAGCAAAAGGCCGTCACATGGACGGCCTCCGCGCTGGTGCTACAAACTTTACAGGACCATTTCAGACCACAATCGAAAATCCACATTCCTCGTAACCTTATGATTGCGTTGGTTGCGGGGGGTGGATTTGAACCACCGACCTTTGGGTTATGAGTTCAAAGGGAAACTGATACGAAAACACTTACACGCGCACGGATGACACCTAAG
>Ga0302326_10031505_pt1 | contig 10590 bp, 8 predicted proteins | sample Palsa_T0_3_FD_202264 | JGI IMG/M metagenome (GOLD analysis project Ga0302326, IMG submission 202264) | Peat permafrost microbial communities from Stordalen Mire near Abisko, Sweden - Palsa_T0_3 | ecosystem: Environmental > Terrestrial > Soil > Palsa > Peat permafrost | place: Sweden: Abisko...
ACCACAATGACGGCGACTGGGTTGAAAGCTGCACTGCACTTGTCGAAGATGCCCGAGGACCTCTGGAGATTCTCCGCTGGGCAAACGCGGGCTCACGAACCCTTCCCGTTCCTGCCGAGCACGCAGCGGACGACGTTCCGGCCGCTGTACCGGCCTGAACGCGAGTGCGTGATGAGCGCCGGCCTCTCGCTGGCGCCGGTCGTCGAGGCCGCCGACGAACAGCCGCTCAGGCTGCTCGTCGTCACCGATGCCTGGGCGCCGCAGGTCAACGGCGTCGTGCGCACGCTCGAAACGTTGGGCCGGGATCTCGAGGCATTGGGTCACGAAGTCCGCTATGCGACGCCCGAGGGGCGATTCACGGTTCCGCTTCCCACCTACTCCGAAATCAGGCTCGCCGTATTTCCGCGTCGCAGTCTCGAACGCATGATCGACGCGTTCAAGCCGCATGCGATCCACATTGCGACTGAAGGACCTCTCGGTCTCAGCGCTCGCGCGATCTGCCTGAGCCGGAATATCCCTTTCACGACATCGTTTCACACGCGCTTTCCCGACTACGTCCATGCGCGTTTTCCCTTTGTGCCGGAAAGCGCAGTCTACGCGTTCCTGCGCTGGTTCCACGGCCCGGCCAAGACCCTGATGGTGGCGACACCGGCCTTGAAACAGGAACTGGAGCTCCACGGGTTTCGCAATGTGCGCATCTGGTCGCGCGGTGTGGACGTGGAGAAATTCCGTCCCGTGCCCGAAGCGAGCCTGCCCTTCGCGCACCCCATCTGGCTCTATGTGGGCCGTGTCGCGATCGAGAAAAACATCGAAGCCTTTCTCGAACTCCAGCTGCCGGGTACGAAAGTGATCATCGGCGACGGACCGGCGCGCGCCCACCTCGAGCGGCGCTATCCCGAAGCACGTTTCCTCGGCCCCAAGCTCGGCGAGGAGCTCGTGCAGAATTATGCGGCGAGCGATGTGTTCGTATTCCCCAGCAAAACCGACACGTTCGGACTTGTGATGCTGGAAGCGCTCGCCTGCGGCGTTCCCGTGGCCGCCTTTCCGGTGCAGGGCCCGCGCGACGTCATCGGCGATGCGAACGTTGCAGCGCTCGACGAGGATCTGGGCCGTGCCTGCCTGAAGGCCGCAAAGATTTCGCGCGACGCTTGCCGCGCTTTCGCGCTGACGCGCTCGTGGCGGACCTGCACGGCGCAATTTTTGTCGAACCTGCCGGTGAGCGGGTAACGCAGCGGTCAATCGCCGATTCTCACGATCACCGCGCCAGATCCCTTGCGGCTCGCGACATAGTCGAAGGCATGACGGAGATCGGCGAATGCGAATTGGGCCGCCACGCGCGGCTCCAGCGTTCCGCTTGCCGCCCACGCGACCACGCAATCGAGGGCCATGCGCGCTGCGGCGCCGTCGCGCGCCACTTCGAACGGCGTGTTGGCCGTGAGAAGCCGGCCGCCGCGGGAAAAGAGCTGCACGACGTCGACCACGGGCGGTTTGCCGCTCGCAAATCCTGCGGAAATCAGGCATCCGCCGGATGCGAGCGCATCCAGCGCCGCCGCCGAAGCATCGCCGCCAACGGGATCGAAGACGAACTCGACGCCCTTTTCGTCGGTCAGTTCGCCAACCGCGCTCGCGAGCGCCGCAAGACCCGCATCGATGACGTCATCGGCACCGTGTTCGCGGGCGTGCGCCAGCCGGTCTTCGCCCGTGGAAACTCCGATCACGCGGGCGCCCAGCGCCTTGGCGACCCAGACGGCGGCGAGACCCGCCTGCGCGCCGGCACCGAGCACAAGCACGTTCACGCCGGGGCCTGCCTTGCCCGCCAATGCGAGCAACGCTCCCGCATAGGCAACCGGCAGGGCCGCTGCCTGCAATGGCGTGAGCCTGTCCGGAAGGGCAACGCAGGTTTCGGCCCGGGCAATGACGCGCTCTGCGAGGCCACCCCAGGGGACGAAGGCCACGACCGACTGACCGGGTTCGAATCCGACCGTGCCGTCGCCGACGGCAGCGATCTTGCCGGCGACCTCGAGCCCCGGTGTGAACGGCAACCCGGGACGCGGCAGGCGCTCGCCCGAGACCGCCGCCAGATCGGCCAGATGGAGGCCGGCGGCCTCAACCGCGACGACCAGCTCGCCGAAACCGGGCTCCGGCACCTCGGCCTCTTCCAGAGCCAGGCTTTGCGGTCCCGCAAGCCGGTGCGCGCGATAGGCTTTCATCGATTTGGATCGAACCGGACGACTTGCCGCGCCGATATGAACAGCGTAATCCGCCGCGGGACAAGCCCGCCCGCCACTTCAGGTTTTGCCGCTCCGTGTCTTCCGGTAATCGCCCCGCCCAGCCGTCCGGCCGCGTCCTCTCGCTGTCGCTCCCGGAATGGCTCTTTCTCGCAAGCGTCGTGCTGGCCTGGGCGATCTTTGTCGTCTGCCGCGGCGAGGACCGCGCCTGGGATTTCCGCAATTACCACTGGTACATCCCTTACGCCTTCCTGCACGGGCGGATGGCTTTCGACGTCGCCGTCGCGCACCAGGCGACCTTCTACAATCCGCTGGTCGACATCCCGTTCTACTGGCTCGCGACGCATTTCCATTCCTGGATTGCGCTGGGCCTGCTCGGCTGCGTCCAGGGCGCCAATGTTGTGCCGCTCTACCTGATCGCGCGTTCGATCCTGCAGCTCGAGCAAAAGGAAATCACTGCCGCGATTCTGGCTCTCCTTGGAATGACAGGCAGCCTGACGCTCTATCTCGCCGGCACGACTTATTACGACAACATCATGAGCGTGTTCGTGCTCGCAGGTCTGGCGCTCATCATCGCCAACCGCGAGACCCTTCGCGAGGGCGCGCCCTGGCGGGGCGCGGCCGTGGCCGGCCTCGCCGGCTTTCTCGTGGGCAGTGCCGTCGGGCTCAAACTGCCGGAGACGCCGTTTGCTCTCGGTTTTGCCGCCGCCCTTGCCGTTCTTCAAGGCGATTGGCGTCACCGTGTGCCCCGCCTTCTCGCAGGCGGCGTGGGCGGCGTTGCGGGCGCAGCACTCTTCGCGGGCTTCTGGTTCGTCAAGATGGCACATCTGACGGGCAACCCGCTTTTTCCCTATTTCAATCAGTATTTCCACTCGCCGCTCGCGCTCGCGGCCTCCTATCGCGATGTGCGGTTCATTCCTGCGGGCCTGAAGCTGCAGCTGCTTTTCCCCTTGCTGTTCTCGATCAATTGGGGTGTGGCGGACGATCTGCCGTTTCACGACGTGCGCGTGGGACTGGCCTACGTGCTCGTGATTGCCACGCTCTTCGTCGCACTGTTTTGGCTGAAAAAACGCGAAAGCCTGGTCGCCGCCGACGGGGCCTGGGCGCTCCTCTGTTTCGCCATCGCAAGCTACATCGCCTGGCTCAAGATCTTCGGCATCTATCGCTACATCCTGCTGCTCGAAATCATGGCGCCATTGTTGATTGTCGTGTGCGTCGCGTTATGGCCGCTTGCGGCGCGTACGCGGCTCTGCATCGCCGGCGTGCTGCTGGCCGCAATCGTCTGCCTGACCCATGCCGATCTTCCGGAACGCGCGCCGGTCGGCGATCCCTACATCCAGGTCACGATTCCGCCCATCGCCAATCCGGACAAGACCATGATCCTGATGACCGGCGAGGCGCCACTGGGTTTTCTGGCCCCGTCGTTTCCTGCGCAAATCCCGATCGTGCGAATCGACGGCTGGATGATGGCGCCGAAAGACGGTTCCGAGATGACGGCCAGGACCAGGGCGCGGGTCGCAAGTTTCAAAGGCGATCTCTATGTCGTCTTCAATCCCTACGAGGGCCTACGCAATCGCGATGCGCTGAAGACGTACGGGCTTGCGATCCTGGCTCCCAAATGCCGTGATATTGTCACCAATCTCGGTGGGCCTTATGGCTTCTGTCCGCTGACCAAGGCTCCCAATCCATGACAAGCGCCAACATTGCCGTTCTGGTCCCCTGTTACAACGAACAAGCCGCAATCGGCACGGTCGTGCGCGACTTTCGCGCGGCGCTGCCTGACGCGACCATCTACGTCTACGACAACAATTCGAAGGACGAAACGGTCGCCTGCGCGCTCAAAGCCGGCGCGGTGGTGCGCAGCGAATTGCGCCAGGGCAAAGGCAATGTCGTGCGCCGCATGTTCGCCGACATCGAGGCCGACGTGTACGTGCTCGTCGACGGCGACGACACCTATGATGCGACGGCGGCACCTGCCCTCGTCAAGCGGCTCATCGACGACGGCTTCGACATCGTCTCGGGACGCCGCGTCGCCACGGGGCAGGCGGCCTACCGCGCAGGCCATGTGCTCGGCAATCGCCTGCTCACGGGTTTGACCGCAATGATGTTCCGCGTGGAACTGAGCGATCTTTTGACCGGCTATCGCATCATGTCGCGTCGCTTCGTCAAGTCCTTTCCGTTCACGGCCGAAGGTTTCGGCATCGAGACGGAGCTGACCGTTCACGCCGTGCGCCTTCTGATGCCGATGGTCGAAATCGACACGCGCTACAAGGAACGTCCCGTGGGCTCCGTCAGCAAGCTCAACACCTGGCGCGACGGCTTCCGCATTCTCTTCACCATCGTGAGCCTTGTGCGCGAAGAGCGCCCGCTGATCTTCTTCTCCGGCCTCTTCGGTTTCTTTGCGATCTTCTCGCTTGCGCTCGGCATTCCCGTCATCATCGAGTTCTTCCGGACCCATCAGGTGACGCTGTTGCCGCGCGGCGTGCTTGCCGTGGGCTTGATGGTGCTCGCGTTCGTCTCGCTCGCAAGCGGGCTGATCCTCGACACGGTCACGCGCGGGCGCTGGGAATTGAAACGCATCGCCTATCTCGCCATTCCCGGGCCGCAGGGACTGGATTTTCCTTGAACGATCTCAAGGCCATCGCAGAGCGGCTGATGCAGGCGCGCTTCCTGCGCTTCGGCCTGGTCGGCGGCGCGGGCTTCGTCGTCAACGAGGCGGCATTGTTCGTGGTCATCGCGCTCGTTCATCTGGGACCGAAGCTCGCGCAGATTCCGGCCTTCTTCGTCGCCGTCACGTTCACGTGGTGGGGCAATCGCGTGCTGACGTTTCGCGAACACGCGGCGCAGACGAGCCTCTTTCGCGAATGGGGCAAATTCGTTGCCGCCAACGGGCTCGGCGCGTTCGCCAATTATGCGGTTTATATCGGCCTGCTCAGCTTCGCGCCCTATCCGGCCAACATTCCCTATACTGCACTCGCCGCCGGCACGCTTGTCGGCCTCGTATTCAATTTCACCCTGTCGAAGCGGTTCGTGTTCCGGCCAGCGAAGTAAATTGCGACTTCAAAAGGAGTGTCATGGCCCGCGAGTGCGGGCCACCCAGGTAACACAGATGCGATTGCGAAGATCGATCTCGAATCATTCTGCGGGACATTTCGCGCTTCAACTGGGTGGCCCGCGTTGGCGGGTCATGACATACAAGGGCTGCAGTTCACCCCATCCGGCCCAATTCGCTCAGCACCGCCATGCCGCCGGGCGCGTCGACGTCGGTGCGGGTCGTCTCCGTCAGCCGCGCCATCGTCATGTAGAAGCCGCAGGTGAGGATCACTTCGACGATCTCCTGCGGCGAGAAATGCGCCTGCATGGCCTTGACGGCTTCCTCGCTCGCCTTCACGTCGCGAATGACTTCGCGGGAGAAGTAGAGCAGCACTTTCTCTTTCGCATCGAAGGCGGGATCGTCGATCGCGCCGCGCTCGAGCGCTGCGATTTGATCCTTCCTGCAGCCCACGCCTTCGGCGATCGGCACGTGCTGCACCCATTCGTAAGTCCCGCCTTCGAGCCGTGCGACGAGCAGGATCACGAGCTCGCGCAAGCCCGCGTTCAGTTTCTGGCGCGCGAGGATATTGCCGCCGAAACGCAGGCCGGAGACGAAACAATCGGGCGCATTCGCCCACATGCGGAAGATGTTGAGCTTGCGCGGCAGCCGGTCATACGCCTCCTTGGCTTTCTGCGGCAGCGCGTCGGTATCGGCGAAGGGAATGAGGGACATGTTTCTCTCCTGGGCAATTTTGTCGAGCATGACGGATGTGCGCGCACTTGCGCAACTGTGTCCGCGTCGAGAGCACCCCTCACCCGCGGTGTCGCAGAATTTGAAATCTCGCCCCTGCATCCCTCTCCCTCAAGGGGAGAGGGGAAATTCGGAGCGCTGCACACAAAGCTCATGCTGTAAGCGAGGCTCGATATTCCCCTCTCCCCTTGAGGGAGAGGGATGCAGAGCCGGGTATTTTCAATTTGCGCTGACGCGGGTGAGGGGTGCCCTCACCGCGAATCCACCGTCACCGATTTGACGATCGCAAAAAGCTGCAACCCGGGCCGGATGTCGAGGCGGGCGAGCGAGGCGCGGGTGATGCGCGAGACGATCTTGATCCCTCCGACGGCGAGCTGAACGTCGGCATGCGCCTCATCCGTAACCCGCACGACCGTGACGGTGGCGGAAAGAACATTGTTGGCGCTAATGGCGCCGGGTGCCGCGCGCGCCAGCATCACGTCTTCGGCCTTGAAGCGGACGCGGAGTTTTGCGCCCGGCTTGCGATCGAGCTGGGGAACGAGAATGACGCCGCCGTCGAATGCCAATTTGGTCAGGCCTTCACCCGCATGTTCGGCCGCGACGGTTGCGGGAAATACCGCGCCCACCGGCGAGGCGCCCGCAGCGCCCGAGAATTCGATATCCGGCAGGAGGTCGAATGTCGAACCTTGCGCCGCGACGCGGCCTTCACGCAACAGCACGATGCTGTCGGACAGGCGCGCGACTTCATCGATGGCGTGCGTGACGTAGATCATGGGAAGTGCGGCTTCGTCGCGCAAACGCTCGAGCCAGGGCAGGATTTCGTTTCTGCGCGCCTCGTCGAGCGCCGCGAGCGGTTCGTCGAGCACGAGCAGTGTGGGCGAGGAGAGAAGCGCGCGCCCAAGCGCTACGCGGGATTTCTCGCCGCCGGACAACCGTGCGGGCTTTCGCGCGAGCAGCGCATCGAGTCCCAGGAGCGCCACGACCCGTGCGAACTCGTTTTCGGTTGCGCGCTCGCTTGCGCGACGCCAGCCGAAGCGCAGATTGTTCTCCACCGACATGTGCGGAAAGAGGCGCGCATCCTGGAAGACGCAACCGATCCGGCGCACGCGTGGCGGCAGGAATATGCCGGCGGCGGAATCGAAGACGACGCGCCCGTCGATAGCGATGCGGCCCTCGGCGGGACGAAAAAGACCGGCGATCGCGTTGGCGATGGTCGACTTGCCCGCGCCCGACGGACCGAACAGCGCGGTCACGCCCGGCTTGCCGATCGAAAATGTCGCGTCGAGCGCGAAGGTGCCAAAGCGATGAACGAGTGCGACCTCGATCGTCATTGGGCCCCTGTCATTGAGCAACGAGCGCCCGCACCCGACGATCGGCGAGCTCCGCGAACGTGACGCCCACGAGAGCCAGAAAAATGGAAAGCGCCGAAAGCCGTGCCGCTTCCACTTCGCCGCCCGGCGTTTGCAGCGCGCTATAGATGGCGAGCGGCAGCGTCTGGGTTTCGCCGGGAATGTTGGAGACGAAGGTGATGATGGCGCCGAATTCGCCGAGGCTGGCGGCAAAGGCCGTGACGGCGCCCGCGATGATGCCGGGCAACGCCAGCGGCACGACGATGTTGACGAAACGGTCGAGCGGGCCCGCGCCCAGCGTCTCGGCAATTTCGCCGATGCCCTTGTCGAGCCCTGCGAGCGCCAGGCGGATCGCGCGCAGCTGAAAGGGAAAGGTGATGAGGCCCGCGGCCAGCGCCGCACCCGTCCAGCTGAAGGCAAAGCGCAATCCCAGATGCGCGAGCAACCACCCGCCGACCGGCTCGCGCGTGCCGAAGACGATCAACAACAGGAAGCCGACCACCACGGGCGGCAGGACGAGCGGCAGGTGCAGGATGCCGACGAGCAGCGTTTTTCCGGGAAACCGGAAGCGCGTGAGAGCCAGGGCTGCGCCGAGTGCAAATGGCAGCGCGCACACGACCGCCACCAGCGATATTCGCAAACTCAGGAGGAGTGCTTCGCTCTCCGCTGCGGTCAGCACAATCGAAATCTCAGAATGTGGCGAACCCGAATCGATTGAAGACGGTACGGGCTTGTGGCGACGCGAGAAAGCGGAAATAGGCCTGAACCGCGGGGCTTGCACTGCCCTTCACGATCGCGGCCGGATAGACGATCGGCGAATGCGTGCTTTCCGGAAATACGCCGACGATTCTGACCTTCGTGCTGACCCGCGCATCGGTGACATAGACGATGCCGAGCGGCGCTTCGCCGCGTTCGACGAGCGCAAGCGCCCCGCGCACGTCCTCCGCACGGGCAAGGCGCGGCTCGAGCGACGGCCAGACACCGAAATGGGTCAGGGCTTCCTTCGCGTAGATGCCTGCCGGTACGTGATCGGGATCGCCGACCGCCAGACGTCCGCCGTCCCCCAGAAGGTGGGCCCAGTCGAGCCTGCGGTCGATCGCAAGGCTGGCCGTGGCGCTGTCGGCCGGTGCGATCAGTGCCAGCTTGTTGCCCAGAAGGTCGCGGCGCGTCGCCGGCTCGATCAGCCCTTTCTGGGCGAGGTAATCCATCCATTTCGTGTCGGCGGAGACAAACACCTGGGCGGGTGCCCCGGCCTCGATCTGGCGGGCCAGCGTCGAGGAGGAGGCGAATGAGGCGACGACCGAAGGATGATTGCCCGACAGGGCTCCATAAGCGCTGTCCAGGGCGCTCAGGGCGTCCGTGAGGCTTGCTGCGGCATAGACGGTGATCTTGTCCGCCGCGACGGCCGGGAGCGCCAGAACGAGCGCCAGCGCGCCCGCCAGAAGGCCCACAAAACCCTTCACCCGCATGATCCGATCCCCACTTATTTTGTTGCGCCGGCCGGACCGGCAACCCGTAAACGTTATAGCCTGACGGATATCACGAGGCGAGCAGTCGTGTGACAGGCGGCAGAAATCGGCAGGGTCCGTCGCGCCTTTGCTTGACCCGATTGCGGCCGGCTTTAGGCTCGCCCTCGGGTGGCGCGTCCGCCCTTAGGCGTTCGGGGGGAACGAATGCGCTTGCGTGTGGTGATTTTCGCGGTCGTGGCGGCGGCGCTGGGGTGGGTTGCCTATGCGGCGGCCGACGGCGCCTCGAATTCGTATCTCTACGTCGCGCGCTACGACCATTGGACCGCGGCCGACGAGCGCGCCTATGGCGAATTCATCACCGCGATCGGCGATTCCCAGTGCCGCACCGTCGATTCCTGCCTTCACGGCACCTGGAACCCGTTTGCGGCCGGCGATCCCGATTCCATCTATTTTCGCTCCGACTGCGCCGACCTTCCCTATGTGCTGAGAGCCTATTTCGCCTGGAAGCGGAGCCTGCCCTTTTCCTACGAGGGCGACGTGGAACCGCGCGGACCGACGCGCGACTTTCGCTACACGCGTAAGGGCAACGAGGTCACCGAACGCAAGGATGTGCTGACCAATTCCTTGACGGGCTACACATTGCTCGAGGACGTGCGCGAAGCCGTCTCGTCCGCGAGCTATCGCATCGATCCCGACGTCGAGACGCCCGCCGAACCCGACATGTATTCGCCGGCGATCGATCCCAAATCCATCCACCCCGGAACGATGGTCTACGACCCCAACGGCCATGTGGTGACGATCTACAGAATCTTTCCCAACGGGCGGCTCGAATATTTCGACGCCCACCCCGACGATTCCGTCACGCGCGGCTTTTTCGACGAACGCTTCGTGCGCGCCCGCCCATCCATGGGCGCAGGGTTCAAGAACTGGCGGCCGATCAGGCTCGTCGGCGCCACGCGCCGCGCCGACGGCGCGCTCATCGGCGGCCATATCGAGATCGCGGCCAACAAGGACATTGCCGACTTTTCCGTCGAGCAATATTTCGGCAACGGCAAACGGCCGGATGACGATTCGCTGTGGGACGAAGGTGGCTTTTCGATCAACGGGCAATTGTTCGAATATTACGATTACGTGCGTGCGAAGATCGCCGGCGGCAAGCTCGAATTCGATCCCGTGCAGGAAGTGCGCGACATGGTCGATTCCAACTGCAACGATCTGCATTACCGCGGCGATGCGGTGAATCTTGCGGTTGCGGCAGGCCTCGACAAGCACGCCGAACCGGAACGGCTGCCGATCAACATCTACGGCACGGAAGGGGATTGGGAAATCTACTCGTCACCGTCGCGCGACGCGCGACTGAAGACGTCGTTCAAGGAATTGCGCGACAACGTGCAGCGCTTCGTCGAACTCTACCGCGCACACGATTCGAAGATCGTCTACAAGGGTACCGATCTTCCGGCCGACATGCTCGCCGCCTATGACAATCGCGCCGGCGCCTGCAAGCTTTCCTATACGAAGAGCGACGGTACGCAGGTATTCATGAGTTACGAAGAGGCGCGGCGGCGGTTGTTCCTGATGTCGTTCGATCCCTATCAATGCGTCGAGCGGCGTTGGGGCGCGACCGATTCCAGAGAACTTGCAAGCTGCCGCGACGGCGGACGAAAGCAGGAATGGTATGCGGCCGAACAGAATCTGCGCAACCAGCTCGACCGCACCTATGACGCGCGCATGGACTTCACGCTCGAAGAACTGAAAAGCCC
>Ga0302326_10031507_pt1 | contig 10589 bp, 4 predicted proteins | sample Palsa_T0_3_FD_202264 | JGI IMG/M metagenome (GOLD analysis project Ga0302326, IMG submission 202264) | Peat permafrost microbial communities from Stordalen Mire near Abisko, Sweden - Palsa_T0_3 | ecosystem: Environmental > Terrestrial > Soil > Palsa > Peat permafrost | place: Sweden: Abisko...
GCGCGTACTCGGCCAGGATCCGCCGGAGGTGTCGTTCGCCGTGGATCAGCAGGTGGTCAAGGCACTCGCGCCGCAGTGTTCCCACATACCGCTCCGCAAAGGAATTTGCCCGAGGCGACCGGACCGGCGCCTTGATGATCCGCGCGCCATTGCCGGTGAACACGTCGTCGAACGCCGCCGTGAACTTGCTGTCGCGATCGCGAATCAGGAAGCTGAACTTGCCGGCGCGTTCACCCAGATCCATGAGCAGGTTACGGGCCTGCTGGGCGGTCCACGACCGGGTGGGGTGCGCGGTGACGCCCAGGATGTGCATGCGGCGCGTCTGGATCTCTATCACGAAGAAGACGTACAGCAGGCGTGCTTCGGCATGCCTGACTGGCCAGTGGAGTGGCCGGTGCCGCAGGCGAGCGTCGAGTTCGAGTTCGAGGTCGCGGACGCTGAGATCGTCCAGGTCGCTGCGGAGGAGTTGAAGGAGAAGGACTTCACGCTGCTGCACGGCGCACGTACCGAGCCGTGGGACAGACCGTCGCTCGACTGCAGTCCAGCGAGGGTGCGATCATCGGCATCTCCTACGCGTCCTCGATGCATTAGCAGCGGGAAGGAACGTTGTCCGCGGGTCCCTTACCCGCCTATTCGTCCCGTGACTTGCGCTATCGGCGCCGATCATTACGGTGTCGAGATATGGATTGCCGGATCAACAAAGTCCTGGTCCGTTTACGTCGAGCAAGGTGGCGGCGTGCCCCTTGTTGCACTACACGGTGCCGGTGTCGATCACGCGAGATCGAGGCGGCAATCGAGGCCGTCGTCCCCAGCGTGGGCTACCGGCGGATCTTCCGGATCTGCCGGGGATGGGTCGCTCGACAACGGACGGCCTAACCTGCAACGACGATGTCGTCAAGCGGCTCAGTGACTTCATCGATCATCTAGGCGAGGGGCCGGTACCCGGGCAATGGCCTATTGTCACAGATTGCCGCGTCACCTGCAGCGCAGCCAGAAGTCGCTGATCGACTGATCGATAGGTATGAGCGACACAGGGCCGCCGATTCTCAGCTGGCGGGAAGGCCGCCTCTGCTCTTGACGGCGAAGGGATTCACCTTCAACCGCCCCGTACAGTGTGGGCACAGCATCTCCGTGCCGAGCTGCTCCTCGTCCCGTGGGCATGTGGCGGTACACCAGGGGCAGCGGATAGCAAGCCCACCACCGGCATCGAAGGCCGTGACGATGAGCGGACGCGAAGCGGCTCCCTCGACATTTCCGAGCTTGGCGATGGCCAGGTCGAGATCATCCTGGAGCGCGAAGACTCCGGTGTGCGTCTGCCTGACCCGCCCCTGGGCATCTGTGTGTTCCAGCACGGCCACTTCGGTGGCCTTGCGCTCCAGGAAGCGGAAGTCCGTGAGTACCTCGAACAGCTCATCGAGCCGCCCGGCTTCCGCGAGGTGATACGGCAGTTCGCTGAGTGCGCGGTGGTGGCCGCCGGCCCAGGCTCCCTCACCTAGCGGGTCGGCCTTCCGGCGGAAGTAGGCCGCGATCGCGCTATGCGCCTTCTTGTGCGCCTCGCCGAGATGGAGGTACCGCTTCTTCACTGCCTGGCGAAGCTGGCTGTGGAAGAAGTCCAACTGGCCACCACGCCGCTGGAGGTACTGGCGGATGCCGCGCTCGATGAGGGACGCCATGGACGCGTCCCGTTCTCCGTCGCCGGTGGCGACGAGCTCGCGCAGTTCGATGCTGGACATGCCCGCCCGGCCAAGGCACAGGTATGAACACCACTCCCGCACCTGGTCCACTCCGAAGGCCCTTTCCAGAGACTCCAATCGCCATTCGAAGAGGCTGACCGTGTCCGGTCGCGTCCGCGGAAGCTCGGCGATGAGCGAACGGACCACCCGCTGCATGTCATTGCCGCCCAGCGCGCGCAGCTCATTGAGCATCACCAGGAGGTACAGCGGATTCCTGGCATGCTCCATCTGGCAGATCTTGCTGATCTCCGCGGGCTCTAGTTCTTTGCAGTACTCCTCCAGGTACCCGACGACGATCCCACGGACGTCCTGCTCGGTGAGCCCGGGCAGCTCCACCAGCCGGGGCTGCGGTGTGCGTGCACGAAGTGCCGACGCGAGCGGCGCGGCGGTTCCGTCGGCCGGTCCCGCGTCGGCGCAAGTCAGGACAATACGCACGCCGCTGCCCAGCTGGTATGGCAACCATGCCAGACCCTGACCGCCGGCCAGCTGGTCGACGGCGTCGATGAGCAGCACGATCCGGCTTTCATCTTCGTAATCCCACAGACGCGCGGCAAGGGACTTGCTCAGCGTCTCCAGGTCCGCCGCGGGGCCCGCTGGTTCCGGACTGGGAATCCCGACACGATCGAGTTCACCGGTGAGCCGGGCGAGCATGGCCCGAACGTTAGCCGACCGCTCGGTGGCCCCCACGAAGTGGCTTAGGGCATGATGACGCGTGCCGGCCAGGTCAGCAGCGAGCTTGGCCAGTAGCGCGGACTTGCCCTGACCCGCGGGAGCCTGGACCACGCACAGGCGGCTGTCGTCAATGGGCAGATCGTCGTTCACGAACTGCGTGAGCGCACGCAGCTGATCCGCTCGGCCGGTGAATCTCCGCAGCCGCCCGCTCGCATATCCGGCCATTTCCTGAGCTTCGGCGACTAGGGGATCGGGCGGGCGCGGCTTGGCCGCCTCGACGAGCCGGCTCCAGAGATCCTCGGGAATCGGCTGCGACTCGTCAGTGTAGACAGGATCGTCGCTGGGGTCGTGCCCGAGAACGCGCCGCCATGCCTCCTTGGCGACATACCGCTGGTCGCGTAGGACGCCCGACCACAGGTCCTCGAGTACGGTCCGGCCGAAGCCTTCCAGGGATGAAAAACCCGAGCCTGTCCACCGGCACTCGTACCGGCGAACTGGCCTTCCCGATGCCTCGACCCGCGTCCTGAGCGCATGAAGGCGGCTCTGCTGGGCACGGTCCACGTACTCCGTGTAGATGTTCTCCGGGGCGGTCTCGGGCACCGGGGCCGAGCGGAGGTAGAAGAAGCTGCGGCGGCGCAACCGGCCGTCGAGCACCGCATGGTGTACCTCCATCTCGGTGATCGACATGCCCTGGTATGCCTGCTGTTCCTCCTGCCCGCCGGTGTCGGCGGGAGCGAGCACAAGGCCGTAGCGCTGTCCCAGAAGGCAGATGAAGAAGGGCTCCACGAGGTCGATCCAGCGCTTGCAGTACTGCCAGGGATTCGCCCGCTCACCGTCCCATCCGGTCTCCGGCACCCCCCAGCGGAGATCGACGTCGTAGAACTCCAACCCGAGACGGTCCAGCCGCTCCCGCAGCTCCGGGAACACCGTGGCGACCAGATGATCACGCTCGGCGTGCATGTCCCGGAACGTTGACGAGATGAACAGGCGAACCTGTCTAGATGCCTCCGGCATGATCGCTCCGCCCGCGCGGTAGGGAGTACAGTGACGAACATTACCCTCGGCCGCGCCGCCGGTCCTGTCAGCGGATCGCTGTGCTACGGGTACCCGGGCCGCGTTCATTTGATCCTCCCAGCCGCCGCAGCGCCCCTGGGAAGCAGCAGCGTGGCGGCCGGGAGGTGAGGCTCGTGGAGGGCGCGGAGCGCCGGGAGTTGCTCGCGGTCATCCGTCGCGCGCTCCGGCGTGAGGCCGAGATGCTAGCTGTCCGCCCGGAACTCAACTGGCAGCAGCTGCACAACCGGGTGCAGTGGGCAGGCAGCGTCGTTACTGACGTGTTGGACCGGGAGCGGCGGCGGCAGCCGCCGGCACGGACCTGGTTCTGGTTGCAGTCCCCGCCCACGGAGTCGTCGGCCCTGATGGGGGTGCTCGGTAACACCGGCTCGGCCTTCGCCTTCACGCCCGACGGGTCTACGTTGATCGTCGCGCGCGACGGCTTCCTCCAGTACTCGGACCTGCTGACCGGCATGCCGACCCGCACGGTGGAGCTCAACGGCGGGGCAGAGCGGCCGGTTCGCGGCTGCGCGGTCAGCCCGGACGGCTCGTTCATGGTCACTGCGACCGTGCAGGGCCTCCAGCTGTGGCGCCTGCCCACTGGAGAGCTCCTGCGCACGCTCGAGGGCGGCGAGCTCGCCGACGATAACGGTGCCAGTAGCGGCGCACCCGGTACGCGTACCGGCCCGCCGCATCTGGACACGTCGCCGACGGCCCTACCCTGCGCGGTCAGTCCGGATACATCGTTCGTGGTCGGCACCGGCCCCGACCACGACGTCAGGATCTGGGACACGGCCACCGGGCAGCTACGTGTGGCATTCACCGGTCACACCGAACCGGTGACCGCCTGCGCGGTCAGCGTGGACGGATCGTTGGTCGTCTCGGCATCGGCAGACGGCACGGTACGGCTGTGGGACCCGGCGACCGGGTGGCTCGGTACGATCGCCGCCGTCTTTCACGGCGGACGGCGCCGCCCCGCGGCCGCGCCCGGCTCAGCAGCAGGCCCGGCCCTCGAGGACCCGGCCCGGGCAGGTACCGGGTCCAGGGAGCTGTGGGTCGGTCCCGTCAACGGATGTGCCATCGGCCCCGACGCCTCGTTCCTCGCCGGGGTCAGCGAGGACATGGTCACCGTATGGGACCTGCCCAGCGGACAGGTCCGGTGGTCCGACCAGCATGTGGGCGGTGCTAAGTCCTGCGCCGTCAGCCCCGACGGGACTCTCGTCGTCTCGGGCGGCGAGCGCGGGAACCTCCGCATGTGGGACGCGTCCAGCGGGGCGGAACTTTGCGCCCTGAGCGGCCACACCGGTCCCGTATACGCGTGTGCGGTAAGCCCCGACGCGACCATCATCGCGTCCCGAGCTGATGACGGGATCCGGCTGTGGGACGCGCGCGCCCGCGGCGAGCAGGAGTCCCTGGAGGGGCACGGTAAACGGATCACGGCATGCCGCTTCGATCCGGCCGGAGAGCGCCTGGCATCCGCGGCGGCAGACAGCACCCTGGTGGTGTGGGAGGCACGTGGGCGGCGCCGCATCGCGTCCCTCGAGGGGCACGACGACGTCGTGCAGGACTGTGGCTTCACCCCGGACGGTCGGCAACTCGTCTCCACCTCCCGAGACGGAACGGTCCGGGTATGGGACGTCCGCAGCGGCACGCCGCTGCGCATCTTTACAGCGCGCCACCCGGTATGGGGGTGCGCCCCGCGGCCCGACGGCTGTGCCGTCCTGTTCAGCTGGGGCAAGCGCCCCGCGCAGTGGGACCTACAGACGGGCCAGCACCTCATGGCGTACGAATCGCAGCAGACCGAGACCTGGCGGTGTGCCTTCAGCCCAGACGGGTCCTGGGCGGTGACGTCCGGCGGCGACGGCACGCTGACCGTCTACGACAGCGAAAGCGGCGAGAAACGGGCGACACTTAACGGCCACACCGATGCGGCCGGAGTGTGCGCGGTCAGCCCGGACGGTACCTTCATCGTCTCCGGCGGAGCCGACCACACGGTACGAATCTGGGACGCCAAGACGTTTCGCCAACGCCACCTGCTCAAGGGGCACTCCGATGCGGTCTGGGGCTGCGCGATCAGCCCTGACGCGCGGGTCGTCGCGTCGACGAGCTGGGATGGATCCCTGCGCGTGTGGAGCGCCGAATCCGGACGCGAGCAGATGCGCCTCCAACTCCCGGTCAGCCTAACCGCGCTGACATTTCACCCTTGGCGGCCCGTCGTGGCCCTCGGCGACCAGGCCGGATGGTTGCACCGCGTGGAGCTGATGGGCCTGGATACTGGACCGGTTATCGTCACCGCCCACGAGGCCGACGGTGCCCTGTTCCTACAGTGCCCCGCATGCCGCACCATGGGCCCGGTCGCCGAGACCACCCTCGGTCACGGCCTGCCGTGCCCGACGTGCGGCATCTCCCTGCGGCTGGCCGCGTCCGTCCTGCGGCCACTGCCGGAGCCCGGCGTCGGCCGCGGGTACAAGCGCGCGATCCCGCTGGCCGACGAGCCGGGTGGCACCGACGAACGCTCGCGGCGACTGATGAGCATGACGAAAACGTGCCCGTGCGGCACCCGGTACGAACTGCTTCGGTACGCTTGCCCCAACTGTGGCCTCTCGATGTCCATATCAGCACCACCGCTGCCCTTCGAGGCCACCGAGTTCATGGAGAACCGGCAACAGCTGGCCAACCTGCACGTGGATCGAGGCGTGATGCTGGCCAAGCGGGGCCAGCATGAGGAGGCACTGGCCGAGTACGGCAAGGCGATCCAGGCCAATCCGTGGAATGCGACCGCACACCAGAACGTAGGTACCGCGCTGTGGCAGCTGGGCGACCTGACCGAGGCGCTGCGCTGGTACGAAAAGGCCCTCGACCTCGACCCTCGGCGCGCACTGTCGGCGGAGATGGCCGCGCTCATCCGCCGGGTGCGCAGCCTCGAGGAACACGCGAGGACCGAGATGCAGGCCGGGCGGCGCGACGCTGCACTGGCCGACCTGACCGCCGCCGCCGACCTCTGCGGGAAAGGCCGGTACCGGCAGGAGATCGAACACGCCATCCAAGCGCTGTCCGCCGGATGACCTTCACCCGACGGTGAACCGTTCGGGAATTCGGCATTCCCTGTGATCTAGGCATTCGTTCCACTCGGGCGAGCACCGGCGGGTTCTCGAGCAAACACTCAAACAGAATTAGGGTCTGCGTTGACAGTCCATGCTCGCCAGGGACCGGAATGCCCCTTTAGGCCGACCAGTTTCCGGTAACGCTAAGTTACCTGGGGCATGGTCGGCCACCAGAGGCTGCAGTGCACTGGTGCCACTATGTGGCTCATCTTCTGTGCAGTCAGGGCTTTCTGGAAGCCCCACAGAAATTCCACAAGTCCGCATCCCGGTGGCGATCCCCACAGAAATCCCACGGACGAAACGGCACTATGCGGTACACTTGTTATGCATGTTAAAGGAACGGAATACGTTCGCTGACCAGCGTTTATGCGCGTGAGCTGGGCTTTTTTGGCTTTCCCAGGTAAGTGCTTTCAGGGTGATAGAACCCCTGTTAAGCGGACGGTCGGCAGTCCGATCAGCACGGTACCGCTAGATGGCCGACTGCCTTTCTACTCGTGAGCAAAGGACACCTCCCCGGGGTGGTGTGGGCTACCTCCTGCGCGGATGCGCTGGACATGCTCACCCTGGCAGCCGTGCTTCCCCGTCGTCTCGACAATGCCACAGTCTGGTGCCCGCGCTGCCTGAATTCAGGCCGTTCCCCGGCCGACCATCGGGCAAGATCTGGCGAGACAGCAGCGCCGCGCGCACAGCCACTCCGACGATGTGCTGAGGGTTCATCGGCTGCGGTTCAGCTTAGTTCGCATCTGGTCGGTTCGGATACCTGCGCGTCACTGCGGTACGAAGAAGCGGGATGACTGTCACTTGATTTGGGTGCTGCCGGGTCTGGCCTGAGGCGGCCCAGTGCTGCACAGTGGAGGTATGACAGATGTTGCTGCTGTGTATGGCCTGATCGGCGTGGTTGGAGGAGCAGCCATCGGAGCCTTGGCAGCGATCTATGGCCCACTTCGCCTTCATCGGAAACAAACTGAACAGAAGACGTTGGATCAACAGGCCGAACAGGCGCAAGAAGATATTGCCCGGCTACTTAAGATGCGTACTACTGGTAGAGCCTGGCTTGATGCGCTCGAACGAACGGTCCAAGAGCTGCACGCGCAGAGGCCGGTTGACCTCGGTCGCTTCGATGAAATGATTATTAAGTTGAGTGCTGACGCCACGGAGGCGAGCCACTCGCTAGCTTACAACAGTCTTTGGCTTGAATCAGACGATACAGGGGCTCATGGAATTCCTATACCTCCTGAACATCTCGATGACGCAACAGTTGCCCGTTCCCAGCTTATCGGCCACTTGCGAAATGCGACGCGAATAATCCGAGCTGATATACTTCAGCAGTCTCAGCGGCAGCGCAACTCTGCAGAATCAAAAGCTTACTATGCGTTGAATGACGTCAGGGCTGCTCGCGCACAGCTAAATGCGGCACTCCTAGAGAAGATTGAACAGATCAACCAGAGACGCGCACAACGGCTGTAATCAGTTTCGGAGTACGTCAGTCTACCCCTTTACCGCTTGCAGCGTTGATTGGCCTCGGACAGGCTGCGACTCGGCTCGACCGTCTCCTGGTCTGGCGACATCCGGCAATGGCTTAACAAGTTAAGCGTCATCTTCCCGCGTGGAGTTCCAGAACTCGGTCACTGGTCTTGACCTTGGCTTCTATGCGGCTCGCTCGTATTCGTTGATGAGGCCACGGAGGATGGGCCGGCGCTTGATCCGCTCCTGAGAAAGGCCGGCGACAGGGTGATCGGGCCGGGGCGGTTGGAGCTGGAGGCTGTGATGGGGGCGCCGTCCGTTGTAGTGTCCTCGTACCCGGCCAGGATCGTCTGCAGATGCCGCTGGCCGAAGATCAGCAACCGGTCGGTGACCTCCGTCCGGCTGTTAGCACGAATCTTTCCGCATAAGCGTTCGCGCCCTGGCTCCGGGGCGGATCTTCACCGCCTCGATACCAGCACTAGCCAGGACCGAGTCAAACGACGCGTGAGCTGCCCGGCGCGCGGGGATGCATGAGATGCAACGAGAGCGGCTGGTTGCCAGGTCAGGCGTGTGACGTGGCCAATGATGCGGAGGCCTGGCGCGTCCCTCGCAGTTGCAGGGCCGGCCCGCCCGGCGACGGACGTTCCCGCAGCCGCCAGCTCGCCCGTCAGCCACGCCGCACGCCGATGCGCCGCCAGGCTGCCGACGTGGCTGGCACGCGTGGCGGCCAGTGGCCGGTGGAGGCTCCTGACCTGCCCGTGCTCGATGGCCGGGAGATCCATGCCCGTAATCGCCAACCCGAGAGCAGCCTCTAGGCGCCCCGCTTTGGCTGAGGTATTCAGCGTGGTTGGAACATTACTCTCTACCAGTTTGGATCGCGGCGGCCCTGAGGGAGACCTGATGGAACTGAACGGGTGGACCTCCCCGCAGATGCTCCGTCGCTACGGCGCCAGTGCCCGCAGCGCCCGCGCTCGCCGCACCTACGACGGCATCATGACCGACACATGACACCGTGGGCCTGACAACACCAGCGCAGCCAGGGCCCGGGCGCGGCCCCGCCCACTTGCCGGATTCGCCGGGTGTTGAGCGGGACCCTAGCGCTGAATGGCCGTCACGCCGGCTGTCCCGGACTCCGCGTCCAGGTCACCGGAGCAGACTCACCTCGCCCATCCTCTTCCGGGGTGAGAAGCCTCACAACCCCCGGGATACGTCAGCGTAAGCCAGCGCTCCGGCAGTCACCCGGTCGGTCACCGCGGGCCAACCTCGCGGGCCTAGCCGCAAGGTTGCCCTTCAGAAGTGGAGTCCCAAGTCTCTGACACCCAGCTACGTGAGCCTCCGGAGGCCTTCGGCGTGCCCCACAAAAATCCCACAAGTCCGCCGCCCCGGCCGCCCCCACAAGATCCCCACGGACACGACGACACCCCGCGGCACACCCCGGCACTCATGCTAAAATTGAGACGAAAACCTCACCTGAACAGGCGAAATGCAGGGTATCGCAGGCTGTCAGCCGTGCCGATCGGTGGTGGTCAGGGACAGGATCGAACTGTCGACCTTCCGCTTTTCAGGTCAACCGCGCTAAGCGCTGTGCAGACCTGCAAAAACGGACGTCACTGACAAGCGAAACCGCGCTAGGCGGAAGGTGCAAAATCTACGCTAGCAGGATCCGGGCACCCCGTCCACCAGGCAGGACAGCGATCCACCCAGACCACCGCGACCGTCGTCGGCGTGATCATAACCGCCACCCAGTCGTGTGTCAGGCGGGGCGGGTCCTTCCGAGGGCCAGGCCGAGTGCCTGGTCGAGGCTGAGCGCCGTGCCCTTGGCGTAGGCCCGCCCGGACTGCTCCTCCCCGAAGGAGGTACGGACCTTGTGGAGGCTGTCGCGGCGGTAGCGCGCTTCGGGTTCTTGCCACGGTTCTGCGATTTGGTCGATGAAGGCTTGCGCGGCGCCGTGGAGCCCAGCTGCCCGCGGCCAGTCGCCGTGATCGGCGGCGAGGCACGCCAGTCCGAGGCTGGCGTAGGCGAGGCCGGAACGGTCCCCGTTCCGGCGGCTTACCCGCAGGGCCGCCTCGAACATCGGCCGCGCACCCTCGGTGTCGTTCTCCTGGCGCAGCACCCAGCCCCGGTTGGTTGGCACCCGGGGGTCGTTGTCCTGCCCGATCGCCTGCATGGCTTCGGCCGCCTGGTCCAGGTGAGCCCGGGCGGCGGCGGTGTCCCCGGCGTCCAGTGCGTGCACGGCGGCGTTGTTGTGCAGCCGGTAGTTCCGGAGCTGATCACCGGACCGTTCGGTCGCGGCGATGGCCTCGCTGAACAGCCCGGCGCGAGCCGGGGTCATGAGGTCGCTGGTCAGCAGCCAGCACAGCAGGCTGACGCCCAGCAGGAAATCGTCGCCGAGCTGGCGCGCGCGCTCGACGGCTTCCTGGCCAAGCGGAAACCCCCGCTCGGGCTGGCCGGCGAAGTAGTAATAGGCGCACAGGGCGCTGAGGGCTTCGATGATCAGCCGGTCGTCCCCGAGCCGGCGGGCAAGCTCCACCGCCCGTTCCGCAAGCTGCCCTGCTGCCGGCAGGCC
>Ga0302326_10031510_pt1 | contig 10589 bp, 10 predicted proteins | sample Palsa_T0_3_FD_202264 | JGI IMG/M metagenome (GOLD analysis project Ga0302326, IMG submission 202264) | Peat permafrost microbial communities from Stordalen Mire near Abisko, Sweden - Palsa_T0_3 | ecosystem: Environmental > Terrestrial > Soil > Palsa > Peat permafrost | place: Sweden: Abisko...
ATCTGCGCTCCTCAGTGACTTGGTCGGTAACATCGCGGAGAAGCGTAACGCCTTACCGATTAGCTCACCTTCATCCGAATTTCGACACTCCGATTTTTTAAAACTTGAATCAACCACGGGCTGCTAGTGCACTTACGGGAGTCGTTCTCGGTTCTTGATGTAGGCGCCGGATCCGGAGACATGGGCACGTGCATTCGAAGCCGTTTTCGGAATGCGACGGTAGTCTCGCTTGATCATCGAAGCCTTCACCTGCGCAACGCGCAGAGGCCACGGGTTGTGGCTGATGCCTTTGAACTCCCGTTCTTGCCAAACGCTTTCGATTTCGTGCTGTGCTCGTCGGTTCTGCATCACTTTCCAGATCCCCAAGTCATAGAACTGATTGCCGAATTGCGGAGAGTTGCGCGTCGCGCCTTGATTGTGCTGGATCTGGAGCGTCACCAACTGGCTTACGATTTCCTTCCGCTTACGAAAAATCTGTTCGCGTGGAGCGCATTAACGGTCCACGATGGCCCTGTCTCCGTTGCGGCGGGGTTTCGTCCTACAGAACTCGCACAGCTAGCCCGCGCCGCCGGCGTCAACGGAGCAGCAGTTCGGAGACACTGGCCATGGTTCCGTATCTCCCTTGTTGTTCCAGCTACCGTGCCAAGAGAAGCTGAGCAGAACTTGGATGTGAAGTCCATTGCGGCATAAAAAGAAAGGATGACCCGAATGAATTGCGGCCCAGTGGTGATCGCGCTATTGGCGTTTACAGCGTTTACGGCGTGCGCCCAGGATGCGCCGTCAACAGTGGTCAGCGAGATCAAAGTGACCGCCAAAAAGTACGAGTTTTTGCCAAACATAATCAAAGCAAACAGAGGTGATCACATCAAGCTGATCATTACAGCACTCGACCGAGATCATGGATTCAAGCTCGAAGCTTTCCACATTGACCAGAAACTGCCGAAGGGCCAAGCCGTTACAGTTGAATTTACGGCCGATCAGACCGAAGCTTTTCCATTTGAATGCTCGCACTTCTGCGGCTTGGGACATAGCAAAATGAACGGTCAATTGATAGTGGAATAAATGCGGACGAAACTGGCGACGCGGCATGCGTCTCCGACCGCATCCACGGTCGGCAAACGAATCAGAACGGTAGCAATGAAGATCGTTCGTGACGGTATCGAACGTCGCGGAGTACCAGGGGACCAGCCTTTTGCGGGCCGGTCAACCACTGTTCGAGCGACTGGCTATCCCAGGAATGCCGCCAAGGCCAACCAACGGCGAATATCTGCTACCTCACAGGCTGCGATGTTTGTAATACAAAGCCCCGGCAGGCGTTCCGTTGGTGCTCTCCTGTGACCGAGCGCCCAGCGGCCATTTAACACCGTCACGGACCCGAAGCGCTTCAGATATGTGAGCGATTGCACGATCGGCGTACCGGTTTTGCGCTTGCAGATTTGCCCGCAACCCGCGTCGAATTCGCAGGGGTGGGACATATGGCTGAGTTCGCCCGTGTGAATGATGAACTCCAGCGGCCGCGGAAGCGCGTCGATCTTGTCCACCGCAGCCTTGGGTGTCCACCAGGTGCGGTTTGCGCCTTATTGAAAGCGACGTGGCTGTCGCTGATTTACACAAACGCAGCACTCCCTTGAGATCGCCCGCTAAAAGCGCGCGAGGCAAGCCGTTCCCAACGGTCCAGATTACGCAAGTCCGGGCCCACACTGTTAGCGATCATCTGAAGTCGTATTTTTCTGGACTTTGGGCCGGGTAAGAGCGACATCATCCGCGCCGAAGGCGCGAATCCCTCCCAGCCGTCCGATCATCAAGCCCGTTGGCCCGGTTGGCGACTTCACGTTTGGTCTTTACCGATGGCATAATTCCGAAGCGCCCAATACCGACCGAGACGGCAATGCGACTCTCCGGTTGAAATTGTGTGGCGCCCCGGATTGCCGAAAGGTATTCACCATCTGCATCAGCTGCGACCGCGGTCAGCGCTACTGCAGCCCGGCGTGCCGTGCGGCTGTCCGGCGTCTACAGCGGAAGTCGGCCAACAGCCGTTATCAGCAAGCCGAGCATGGCAGAGACGCCCACCGTCGCTGTCAGCGGCGGTATCGCGAGAAGGTGACAACGGTCCCCGTGACAGATCAAGCTAGCTCTGCGATCACAAAGCCGACACCTCTCCAGCCGCCCACGTTATGCCGATGCGTAGTCTGCGGTTGGCAAAGCCGTTGGATTGATCCATTCCCACCCATCCCGCGCAGTTGGGGCCGCGGCAGGCGTCCAAAACAATACGTTTTTACATGATCGCCAACAGCCCATACCACGCGCTGGAAAATCCGCCCCGGAACGGTGAAGACTTATACTTCGAGCAAACGTTTGTTTGCTGGCGCCGAAGTCGATCCCGGGGGGGCCACATCATAGAAAATCCTGCCAGGATTTGCCACTCAGAGAAGACGGAGTTGCCTTGGTATAGCTACTTCGCCCCGATGTCTTGGCTGATTTAGAAGGACGTACGCCAAGGACGCAACTATTTGAACCTATCCCGCTGGGATGAGTATGACCGCCCGAACCAACGTCAGATCCTCGCGGGAATGGCGGTCGTCCTCCGGAACCGCCAAATGCCGCTCCCGCGATACGCTCTCTTGCATACGGGCGCAAAACCGTCTGGAGGGGAGTATGACCAAATCTATCAATAGGTGAAGGCCGAACGCCAGCGTTTGAGGTCACTGGCCTTGGCCGGCACCGCTGCCGTCACGAGCGACGGCGCCGGTCGGTAGAGCCGCCGGAGCCTCCGCGCAGTCGCGAATTGAACTCGCCGACCGCCCTCTCATCAGCGCTACTCTACGCCACGGCAGGTTATGCGGCATTGGCATCCCGTCGCCGTCAAGCTCAATATCGGATCGAGCCCCAAGTCCTAAAGACGTAGTGCCACCTATCCGGCACTTATAGGACACCCGTTACCGGAGCTGGCACTCTCACACTAAGAACAGTTTCAAACCGCCCTGCAATCTCGGCACCCGGTGTCCGTCACGCACTTTACCGGAGCGTTTATACCTTCTTTGAACCTTCTCGAAGATTCTTGGGACCAGAACCCATGTGACTTACCTTCGAGCGAGCCCGCTCGGGTTAGATTCCAGCTTCGCATCGTACGATTTCGGCACTCACCGGTCCGAGAACTCTCAGAATTCGACTCAACCCGTTCGACACACCGACGATATTCGACGCCTCCGGTCAGAACGATAAACTACCATGGTCGATGCTTCCTGACTGGCGAGGCTCTCGCTCGTTTTTACGTGTCACGAGTCTTCTTGCAGGTCCCGAGCTGAGCGATTTGCTCATCAGCGAGCTTCGAACCCGCTTAGTTTGGTTGGGCGGCGATAATATTGGATGTTCGAAGTCTCACGGATGTACCGGGATCAGGCCGGTGACTACCTCGGCGAATTCTCTCAAACCTTGGCACAAAGACTGGGCAAGCCACGCGCGATTACCGGCGTAGCTCACAAATTGGCGTACGTTGTATTTCATCTAAGAGGCGCTCACGAGGCTTGCAACGAGAGGCTGACAACGCGCTGAACTTCAATTGAACGAGCCTCTCTCTCGCCGAGGCCAGTTGCATCCTCCGAGGGGAACCGTTACACGTTCGCAGCCGGTACGACCTGGAAGCCGAGTCGGGCCGCGTGCTCGCGTACAGATCATTGATGACGTTCGGCCATGCTGACGATCTTGTGTGCAGGTCTGCCTTTTAGCGTCGTGCCCTGGGCTGCCCTGCATCACCTGAGCGACAGGGGTATGCGGGCGAGTTTGGAAAGCTCACGGCAACCCGATGTGGCGGCCGTGAGCGGGTGCGGTAGATCAGTCAACAGCTTCGGTGCCGATCGTATTTTCGATCTGCTTCTCCCTGGCGCGGAGATCTTCCAGACGGATGAACTGGCCCACCGTGGTGGAGAGGCGGGCGGATTCCGCAGCGATATTATTCACGTATTTCTGGTAATCCGGGCGCCACAGAGTTGCGTGGTTGTCATTGAAAAATCTGATACCGGCTTCGGCGTTGTCCACCATCTGCTTGAGGTGGCGCGCGGCGTGGTCAATAGCACCCCGCTCGGCGGGTGTAGCGGCCCCTCGGAGACTCTCGAGTTCAAAGAGCTGGCGGCCCATGTCGTTGACGGACGTTTTGAGAGTTGTCCATGAATCCACTTGGCTCTCCCAACCACTGTTTTCAGTGTGGCTGAGACTCGCGAGATCCGATGCGTCGGCCGATGCCTTGACGGCAGTGGCGTGGAGGTCCTCAAGCTTGTCGAGAACGGAAGTCCCAGTGCCAGAGGCAGCCAACAACATAGCCGGCGCTGCGGCCATTCCCACAGCTAGGCAAACGGAAAGACGCGACTTGGTAGTCTTTAACATTGTTTATTTCTCCTGTCTATTTGACGTGGATTCGCCCCCCACGCGTTAGTGCTTGTGGAGTACCGATCCAGTTATAAGATGTAGCGACTCGTGAACAGATTGTCATGGTTTTGTGAATTCGTTTGTAAGTGACTCGGACGGCGTTAGCTGGAACGGCCGAGGCCATCCACGGACGCGGAGTTGATTAAACTCAAGTCCGAAGACATATGAAAAGTGTTCCCTGGCTTCATCCGGTCGTGGCAAACTCTCCGCAATGACCGGTGCTGCCGTAAAATGCTGTCACACTATGGATCGCCGGCCGCGGCGGCCAGTTGTCCGGATGGGCAAACACTGAGTTCCGATTCGACTATGCCAGCGATTAGCGCATCCATTTCGCGACGCGGGGCGTTGGACTTTTAGTGCGGAGATGACGTTGCGACTTATGCAGTCATGTCTGCTGAAGTAAGTGTAGCATGCGCTTGGCGATCCGGGAAAGCGTAAGGACCCTACCAGCGCTCGTCTTACGCATAGTACGATTCGGGTGGCTCTCTCGCCAGACAATCACCGTTTCTTGATGTTCATAACGGTGTTGAAACTGAGTTATTAGTTGTAGGCGAGAGGAGTCGGATTAATTGAGGCCTCGCCCGGCCCAGGAACAGTTCTTCGTGATGTCCATGGGCCGGCGTCGATGATGTAGAATCTTGACGGCGAGCCAGATTTCTAGCACGTCTAATACGCAAACATGTCGATGGTGTTATTCAACTCGTTATCCGGCTGTCCATTGTAAACGCCGGTGACAAGCGTAGAGTCGAACGACGTGTAAATACGGCTTTGGCCAACCTTGCCGGTGCCGCGGGCCTTAATACCCATGTATACATCCGATTGGAGCAGGCCCAGGCCTTGTGGATCGCTATCGATTGGGTCGAGTGTCGTCGTCACCTGTTGCGGCGTCCCCAGCGTGGTCGAACCCGGCGCGATTTGGTTACGCAATACCTGAACCTCGTGGTTGTATTTGTCGCCCGACGCGCTCATATAAGACAGATTCACCACACCGGTTGAAGTATCGGTCGAGATCGCCGGAAGGAAGTGATGTCCACTAGCCGTATCTACCGATGCCGGAGTTGTCCAAGTATTTCCGTTGTCGGCCGACGTTGCCATCACCACTTCCGCATCCAGGCAAGGCCCGTTCGGAAAAGGACTCTTACAATCCTCATAAGTGAGGAAGGTGGTGAAACTGCCGCCGGTATTCTTCCGGTTGGCATGTTTCGGAAAAGTAAAGTCCATGATCTTCATGTTCACCATGGGCGCGAGAATGCTCAAGGAGGGGGACAACGGATTAGCTACCTGGGCAACCGTTGTGGGACTGCCGCAAACCGGCGCGCTCGGGGCCGCGTTCGGGGTGCAGGTGGTGAACAGGATGGTCGCGCTTCCGTCTGAATTCGCGTTGCTGAACGAGACCGTGATCAATCCGTCGGAACGCACCTGGACATCGGCAAACCCGGCGGCTATATTGGACCCGCTAACGAGCACAGGCGCGGCGCATACCAGCGTAGTCGAACAGGACGCCAGCATCACTGTATTGGTCTGAGCATCGAAGTTGAACTGGGTAATCACGACGTAGACGTTGCCGGCGCCGACGCCCGCGGAGGTGGTCCGCTCGTCCACTGCAATGCGCGGTAGATCGGATACCGAATCGAAAGTGGGTTGAGCGAAGAGCAGCACCGGCGCGGTGGCCATCCAGCAGGCTGTCGCCTGCGCTTCGCTGTGCGTGCCGGCGGGACAAGCGCTCGCATTGAGCAGGCGGGACGCGCCCACCCGAAAAAGTCCGACGCCGCCGGTTGCGGCCGAACCAAACCGTTGATCGGCAATGAAGAATGCGTCGCGATTGGGATCGGACGCAACTGCCGGATTCCCCACCCCCATTTCGGTGTTGCTTTGGGCCGTGAAGGCCGGCAGACCACCTTCGAACTGCACGCTGCAATCGGCTCTGGCGGCGCGGTGCACATAATATCCGCTAACACTCTGGTCCCATTGGGCGTCCGATGCCAGGTTGCCGCGCCAGTCGTTCGCCGCTTGAACGATCAGGTCCTCGTTGAGGCCGACGCGGTTAAGGAGAAAGTCAGCCGAAGCCTGATTCTGGGGAACGGCATTCGCGCTCGGTTCCAGATTAAATCGGGCTCCTTGGGGGCCGCCGCACGGTGAAGCCGCGGGCTGCACTGCCGCTGCTTTGCTGGTGAAATCCGCGAGCCACGAGTGCGGCACCTCGGTGGTCTTCAAAGGTTCCCCGAAAGCGCGTATCGCCGGCCCGGCCAGCGGGCTCCCGGTAGCCCTCAGAAAGCTGCGTCCCTCTTCGGACGCCAGGAACCGGAGCGGTGCGGAAGGCGGGACGCGAAAGTTCTGGAACACCTTCGGCACCGCAGGCTGCTGGGCACCGAACGCGGATGAGATCAGAAGGCTTGCAAGAGTATAAGTAAATCGTTTCATATAAGTTCCTCTCAGTACTGCAGGTTAGTCAATTGGTTGTTGACATCCGCACTGGAAATACCCTCATAGACGCCAAAAACGCTATCCCAGGTAAAGCCCACATAGGCACGGCTCTGGCCGGGTTCACCCATGCCACTCGCCGCCAGAGCAAGCCGGTCGCCGAAGCCTTCTGGTTGATCTTGCACCGAGATTGGCGGAGTGGCCAGCACATCCCCGAAGTCCGAAATCAATAGGTGGGATTTTTCCACAATCGTGGATCCCGGGGCGATCTGCGCCAGAAATACCTGCGGGCGCAGTTGAAACGTGTCGTTTTCCGTAGAGTAGTAAGCAACGTTGACAGTACTCGTGGATGTGTCCAATGCGACAGCCCCAAAGAACTGTTGGCCAGCACTCGGGCTCACTTTAGAGATTGGGCTCCAACTAACTCCACCATTTGTGGAAGCTGTCACAACGACATCCGTCTTCGGACAGAAGGTGTTGCCCGCGCCGAATTGCTGAATCACCGCCACATCGCAGCGGTCGTAGACTAAAAAGGTGGTTACCGTCTTTCCGTCGCTCTCCATCCGGTTGACATGGCGGGGATAGAGTTGGTCCATCATCGGCAGGTCGCCGATGAGTGTGGCGAAGACGGGATTGTTCTCGGTTGTCACGACCTGCGGTGAACCGCACGTCGGCGCTGCAGGTGCTCCATTCGGCGTGCAAGTAACGAACCTAATTTCTTCGGGATTAACACCAGGGAAGGTGGTGTTTCTGTACGAGATGGTGATGAGGCCGTCGGGGCGAACTTGGACGAAACCGAAGTCCGCATTGAGGTCGCCGCCATTGATCGTAATGGATTTGCCGCAGTCGAGTGTGGAGTTCGTGCATGCAGTGAGGGACACGCTGGTATCCAAGCCGGTGCCGATTCGTTCGGTAACTACGGTGTACAGATCGCCGGCCCCGGGTCCAGCGCCGCTCTTCCGGGGGTCCACAGCGATATGTGGTGACGATAGGAACTCATTAAGACCCGTTATGTTGGTGACTGCGCCAGCGGGCCAGCAAGAGGCACTGCTGGTCTGTGTTCCGCTGGGGCAGGCCGTCGAACTCAAAAGATTCGCAGACGTCGTTCTTAAAATGCCCACGGCGTTTCGATCCGGGTCGTTAGCGAATCTCAGATCCACGATGAAGAACGCGTCCCGTGCGGGATCCGCGATCGCCGTGGGGGTGCCGGCAGGAGCAAACATATTGTTAATGAATGGGAGTCCACCCTCAAGATCCGGCGAACAGTTGGCGCCCGACCGCTGAACATAAAAGCCATCGTGGCTACCTTCGAGATTACGGCCGTCATAGCCGGTGGCGACGACCAAATCCATATTGGGACCGACTCGGTTGGGGAGCATGGCGACGGATAACGCCGTCTGTACGACCGCGTTAGGCCTGGGCTCAAGGTTGAATAGATTGCCGTCCGGCTTAATACAATCGGACTGTGCGCGTGCGGCTGGCAATAGGACCAGCACCACGCCGAGGAGAAGAGGTTTCGGAGAAAGTGAGTTCATGGGTTGTGTTCTCTGTTGAGGTCTACTTAGAAAGTCGAGTAATTATTCCGATGAAATGTAAACATTTGGTGAATGGTCGCAGGTACTGCCGTTAGGCTAAAAAGCAAATAGAATCGGTTTGGTTATGGTTAGAGTCTACCCTCCAGCCGCAGCCATTTGCTTGCGGGTAGCGACAAGCGAGGAAACTGACACGTGAATCTAGAGTGCATCTTTACCGCGTTCTCAGGTGTTGCTCGATCCACTGGAACAACCGAACGAACAGGGCCCATCACAACGCCCTGCCGAAGCCAAACACCTCCGTCCTCTGCTACACACAGTTTGGATGTTTCGTTATTCCATCCTGCAGGGCAAGTAAACCGCTCCGCTAAGCGGTTCACTATCAATGACTTTCCGAGTGAAAGATTCTTGAAGAAAGGAGGGCTGACTGTACATTGTGCGGTCCAGCAGCAATCCGTTAGGATCGTCTCAGCGAGCAAAAGCGATCGTGAGGCCTCACTTGCCGTCCGTACCCAGTGAACGGCCATGCGAGCATCCGGAAGACGCCAATGATTGGCTAAGCCCGAGTTGATCGAAAGTAATTACAGCAACAATACAGTAACACCGACGACGAGATGTGCCATGTGGCATTCCTGGCTGGGCACCAGTACCGTTGGAACCATTTGGCTATCCAGTCGAGGCCACTCGGATACTTGCCACAATGGATAAAATTCTTTAAGGCGAGACTGAGTCGCGCCACTCGGGAGGAATGAACCATGACATCGATTTCGCAAATCGTGTTCTCGGCGGTGGCCACTGCGGCACTGTTGGTAAGCGGCCTGAGAGTCCTGGCGGCAGATGAGTCTGCTTCACCGGCAACTCCGGCCGCCTCTTTGGGGATTCAGTTTATCGAGGGTTCGACCTCGACCATGATACTGGAGCGCGACGGCAGGCAGTACGTGGTCGATCTGGTGGCAAAGACCGTCACGGAACAAGACCCGCCGGCTTCACCCAAGCGGAAGCCAGATTCCAAGCCTAAAGGTCAGCTCGACGCAGCGGCCATTTTCAAGCAACGCTGCTCAGGCTGCCACGGTGCGGACGCCAAGGGGCTCCGCTACATGGGGACACCCGACTTCACCGACCCCAAAAGTATTGGGGAGCCTCACGGACGAGCAAATCGTCAGCACTATTGAGAATGGAAAGGGCACACAGATGCCGGCCTGGCGCGGCAAGTTGTCCCCTGAGGATATCAACGCGACCGCCGCCTATCTTCGATCCGTCAGTTTGGCGAAAGCCGGGCCGCAAATGAGTGTGGGAGAGGCGGGCAACGCCGCGCCCTCCAAGATTTATCAGCCCGGTGACGATTTGCTGTTCAGCCTGCCGACGGGGCGTCGCCGTGATGAACACGGCCTCTACGTGAATTTCGACCATCGGTTTGCCTTCGATCCGCCATTCACAGGGCCGGCCCGGGGCGGTGACCTGTTCGGTCTGGATGGCTTTTCATTGTCGTCCTTTGGTTTTGGATATGGAGTAACAAAGAATCTGTCGGTAGACGTGTATCGTTCCCCTACATTCATTGCCCGGCCGATCCAGCTTATGGGAGCTTACAACTTCTTGGACGAGCGCGATGGCCAGCCATTGAATGCTGCCGTTCGGCTTTCGGTGGAAGGACGGAATGACTTCAGCCGGCAGTTTACGGAAAACATAGAAGGGATTGTTTCACGGAGCATAACCTCTCGCGCCCAGATCTACCTGGTTCCCACACTTTCCCTAAACGATCGAATGTTGGTTCAACCGAATTCTATTCTCTCTCAAGGTATCCCATCGGTTCCCGGCGTCACCTCCTTCGCCTTAGGCTTTGGGGGCGCCTTTGACATCCGCCCTACGGTAGCACTGGTGGTCGAGATCAACCCCACTCTGCTTGGCGGGAGCGAGTTGGGCATTCACCGTCCGGCGTATTCATTCGGCATTCAGAAAAAGATTCTGAGGCACGCTTTTACGCTGGGTTTCACGAACAGCCCGGGGAGCACGGTGTCCCAACGCTCAGGAACGCTGGCGGCATACCAGAATAGGCCCGGTGCAGACACACCCAACGGGATCATTATCGGATTCGACCTGACCCGGCAGCTTCACTGAGGTATGTCTGCCGGGGCGTCAGCCGAGTGGTGGAACTGGCTGGCGAGGCAGGAAATGTTCTTGAAAGTAAACAACCCCGCCGGGTATATGGTGCGTGGG
>Ga0302326_10031511_pt1 | contig 10589 bp, 8 predicted proteins | sample Palsa_T0_3_FD_202264 | JGI IMG/M metagenome (GOLD analysis project Ga0302326, IMG submission 202264) | Peat permafrost microbial communities from Stordalen Mire near Abisko, Sweden - Palsa_T0_3 | ecosystem: Environmental > Terrestrial > Soil > Palsa > Peat permafrost | place: Sweden: Abisko...
TTGGCTGAGGCCATCACGTCCACCTACGGCACTTTCGATGCCTTTAAGGAAAAAATCGAGGATGCGGGCACAAAGCGTTTCGGCAGCGGTTGGGCCTGGCTGGTGGTCCATGGCGGAAAGTTGGAGATTTGCTCGACCACGAACCAGGACAGCCCCCTCATGGGCAAAGCCGTCGCCGGGTGCGAAGGCCATCCAATCTTCGGCATCGATGTCTGGGAGCATGCCTATTATCTGAAATATCAGAATCGCCGCCCCGATTATCTCAAGGCCATCTGGCACGCGGTGAATTGGGATGAGGTGGCGAAGCTTTACGCCGCCGCCAAATAACGGCCGGTTGCGACGGCGCCGCCCTCCATCATGCTTTTGCGCGCGCGCCAATTCGCCTTCACGTTCCCACGCCCTGCGCTCCTAATGGGCGTGGTCAACGCGACCCCGGATTCCTTCTACGACGGCGCCCGCTTTGACGACGCGGACGGCGCGGTGGCCCATGCCTTGCGCTTGGTGAGCGAGGGGGCGGATATGATTGACATCGGGGGCGAATCTTCCCGGCCCGGGGCGGCGCCGGTCAGCGAGGCGGAGGAATTACGGCGGGTCATACCAGTCTTGGAATCCCTGGCCGGCAAGGTGGCGGTCCCTCTGTCTATTGACACGGTCAAACCCGGCGTGGCCCGAGAGGCTTTGCGCGCCGGGGCGAGCGTCATCAACGACATCGCGGCCAATCGCGAAGACGAGGAAATGTGGCGTCTGGCGGCCACGAGCGGGGCGGCCTACGTGGCGGTCCACATGCAGGGTTCACCGGCGACCATGCAGAAAAATCCGGTTTATGCTGACGTCCTGTGGGAAATGGAGCATTTTTTTGAAGATCGTTTGAATCGTTTACTCTCCTGCGGTGTCAATGCAGAGCAAGTCGTGTTGGACGCGGGATTGGGGTTTGGCAAACGCGTGGAGGACAATTTGCAGTTGCTCGCGCACTTGAATCGCTTTACTAAATGGAGGCGTCCGTTGCTCGTGGGAGCTTCCCGCAAATCTTTCCTGGGAGCGGTTTCGGGCGCCAAAGTCCAAGAGCGTCTGCCGCCGTCGCTGGCCTGCGCGTGCTGGAGCGTGGAAAACGGGGCGGGGATCATTCGCTGCCACGATGTGGCGGCCACGCGGCATGCCGTGCGGATGACCGAAGCTCTGATGAAACAGCAAACAAATGCCGGAAATCTTATTCATCCTGATTGATGACTTGCAGCGCGTCTGGCGGCCGCTGCTGGAGATTACCATTCTCTCGGTGGGCATTTATTACAGCTTCAAATTTGTGCGCGGCACGCGCGGGGCGCCGGTCGTTTACGGTTTCGTGCTCCTGGTTCTCAGCCTGACGGTCCTGGCCTATTTCCTTAAGTTGGAGGTCCTCAGTTGGCTTATCCGTTCCTTCGTCGCGTTCGGCGCCGTGGCCATCCTGATCATCTTCCAACCCGAATTGCGCCGGATTCTGGCGGAACTGGGCACGCATCCGCTGTTCGCCACCAGCCATGAGCAACGAGAAAACATCGAGGTCATCATCCAAACGGCTGAACGGCTCTCAGAGGTGCGCATCGGCGCGCTCATCGCCATTGAACAAACCATCAGTTTGCAGGAAGCCACGGAATCGGGCCTGCCAGTCAATTGCGTGGCCACGCCGGAAATGCTCGAAGCGATCTTCTTTCCCAACAACGCCATTCATGATGGCGGGGTCATCCTCCAGGGCGACCGCATCGCCTTCGCCGCTTGTATTTTCCCGCTGACCCAGCGGCAGGATCTGAATCCTTCCCTGGGCACGCGGCATCGCGCCGCCATTGGCCTGTCGGAAGAGACTGACGCAGTGGTGGTGGTGGTGTCCGAGGAGACAGGGTCCATCTCGCACGCTTACAAAGGGCAACTGGTGCGCGGCGTGACGGCCGAGCAGTTGCGGTCCTTTTTGACTTCGGTTTTGGTCAAGCCCGGCAAGCCGCATCACATCCTGAAAATGTTTCGGCCGGAGCAGGTCCCATCCCAGCAGGAAAACCCCGCACTGGTCTCGCCGGAGCCTAAGATCAGTCCAAAGGTATAATGTCCTTGCGCGCCCTCATCCTGCACAATTTCTGGCTCAAATTATTCTCCCTCGCCCTGGCGACGGTCATCTGGCTGGCCATTCATTACAGCATCCACGACGACAACGAGAACCAATCCCTGACCCCGCAGTACATTCGAGTGCCCTTGTCGGTCAAGACGCACGATGGCGACAAGTTCCGCATCACCCCCAATGAAGTAGTGGTGACGGCCGTGGGCAAAGATCCCATTTTGTTTCAATCCACCCAAAAACAAATCCGGGTCAATCTTGATTTGACAGACTTCAAGGCCACGGAAGCCACTTCCGAGAAACTCAAAGCCTACGCGCCGGAAGACATCATTGTGCTGGAAATACTGCCGTCCTCGGTGGAGGTGCAGCGGGTCATGCCGTGAAGATGCTTTGAGGGGCAACAAGTTCTTGACCATGATATTTGCGTGGTTCAACGTTGGGGCTTGAATATGGCTCAACCGGTCAGATGGTCTTTTTTATGCGGCGTGGTGGCGCTGGCCTGTCTGGCGGATGCCGCTCGTGCCGGTGATTGGCCTCAGTGGCTCGGTCCGCAGCGCGATGGCCACGCCTCCCCTGGTTCTCCCGCCGTGCAAAAATTGGCGCCTGAGTTGAAAGTCCTCTGGCGCAAACACATCGGGGGCGGTTTTTCCTCCCCGGTGGTCGCGGGGGGCAAACTTGTCGTCTTTGATGAGGATGGGGGGGAGGAGGTGACCCACATGTTGGACGCCAGGACTGGCACGCAAATTTGGAGCGCCCCTATTGGCGATGTCTTCCGGGATGAATGGGGCGCCGGCCCGCGCAGCACTCCGATCATCGACGGAGATCGGGTTTTTGTGCAATCCTGCAAGGGCGAATTTCAATGCCTTGATCTGGCCACGGGGGCGAAAATTTGGGGTGTCAGTTTTGAGAAGGATTTTGGCGTCAAATTCCTCGGCAGCAAGGCCAATGAAGGCACCGCCGCCCGGCGCGGCAACAACGGCTCCGCCGTGGTGGATGGCAATGCGGTCATCGTAAACGTCGGCTCGGTCAACGGCGCGACTCTTGTTTGTTTTGACAAGCACAACGGAAAGATATTGTGGAAGGCGGGCGATGACGAAGCGGCCTACTCCTCTCCGGTCGTGGCGACACTGGCCGGCGTCAAACAAGTCGTTTCCTTCACGGCCGACGCCTTGATGGGGGTGGAACGCGACCACGGATCGGTCTTGTGGCGGGTGCCGTTTCGGACGGAATCCAAGCGCCATGCGGCCACGCCGGTCATTTTTGGCGATACGGTCATTGTCAATTCCCATACCATTGGTTTGGTCGCCACGAAGATCGTGCGCGAGGGCGGGGCGCTGCGGGCCGTTCCCCAGTGGGTAAACAAGGCGTTGAAGATCAATCTCTCCACGCCGGTGCGGGTCGGGGATTATCTTTACGACCAGGGGCCGGGGCAGACTTACATTTGCGCCGATGCCCGCACGGGCGAGACAAAGTGGGAGACGCCGGGGTTTGGCTCCCGCGGCACGGAGAATTCCTCGACCATTTCCATCGGGAAAAATCTCCTGGTGCTGACGGACGCGGGCGAATTGGTCCTGGCCGCCGCCCGAAGCGATTCCTACACCGAATTGGCGCGGGTGCAGGCTTGCGGGAAGAACTGGAATTTCCCCGCCTTCTCCGACGGCCGCCTCTACGTGCGGGATGCCCGCGAGTTGATTTGCTTCGAACTGGCGCCTTGAACTGACCCGAAGTAGGGAATGGAACAGGAGAGAACGGAGGTCGCAGAGAATGAAAATCTCAACGAAAAAGAACCTCTACGGCCTCTGTTAGCTCCTGTTCAAAGTCAGCTTTCGCGCAGGCGCATCAGGTAAAGCTGGCGCTCGGAATCTTGGACCGTTCGGGAATCCTGAATCGTGAAACGCCGCCCAAAGGCCTGCTCGAAATCCTCCCTCGTGTATCTGTCAAATATGTCTTCGCGCGCGTGCAACAACTTCCTCGCGTTGGCATCGTGCTTGGGCACAAATTCCACCGCCAGCCACGGTCCCAGGCGCGCGCAAAAATCGGCCATGCGGTCCAAAGGCACGTTGTTGGCGATGGCCAAATGATGAGCCAGGCCCAGCGCCAAAACCATGTCCGGCTTGGGCCGTTCCAGCCAACTCATCCGTTCGCGGTGGTCCCAGCCCAGCGCGGGACTGGGATTGGTCAAATCCATGAGCAATGGGAGCAAACGCGTTTGGCGGGCACGCCGCGTTTCCAAATAATTGAGTTCCACGCAGGCGGGATCGGCGTCGAAGGACAAAACGCCCTCCGCGCTCTGGGCCGCCAGACGGCTGAATAGGCCGGTGTTCGCCCCCAAATCCCACACGGTGCGGGGTTGCACGGTTTTTAGGAAGCCGGCCACGATCTGTTGTTTATGTTCGACATACCGGCCGCCCGTGACGGTGCCCTGGTAATATCCGGCCCAATCAGTCTTGGGCGGCTGCCATTGGAGTTTTTGAATGGCGGATTCCAGGCTGGACGTCAGGCCGAGAAAGGAACGAAGCGGAAAATTTCTGGGCTGGATTGGCTTTGGGGGAATGCGGGCGACCCTGGTTTCGCTGGCCGCGTGCAGGAACAAGTGCATCAGCAGCCACGGGTCCAGGCGCGCGCGCCAGGGAAGCAAGGTAGCGGCCAGTGGCAGCGGCACTCCGTCAAGTTGAGTTCTCAGCAATTGCCCCAGACGCGCATCGCGCCAGCTCATCAGCGCCAGCGGCGCCAGAAAATGCCGGCAAAATTGGCCATATGCCGCCCACGGACGCAAACGCAAACGCTCGAAGGAGAGCGTGTCGATCATCATGGGCCGGCCTTCCACAAATTGAATATTGAAGGCCGAGGCATCCTTGAGGCACATGCCGTGCGCCATGGCCGCCTTCTGGATGGCCAGGGTGGCCAGCGCCGCGTCCCGCAACTGGCTGAAACACCATTCGTAGGGATACGAAATAAAGGGCACCTGGCGGGGCCGCAAAACCTTGAACGCCCCTTCCACGTCGGGCCGCTCGATTTCTTCGTGCGGGATGAGCAATCCTTGCGCGCTCAGGGCCTGATAAAGACCGGATTTAACCAGAAACCGATAATCCTCGGCGTAGGCGGGCCGCACCACGCGCAAAAACTCGCCTTCGTCTTCGATCACGCAGCCGCTGGGATCGCGGAACGAGGCGCCCACAACCTTCATCCGCCCGGTTTCAATTTCGTTGGACAGCACTCTGGTCTTTGGACTCGCGAGCCAGGGCATTCTTGGACGGAGGGGTGTCTTTAAGTCCCGCGGACGGCTCGGCTTTGTTGAACAATGAGAAAAATTTGCGTTTGATGGAGGAAAAGAAGAAGAACACGCCAGTCACACCGGCGATGAGAAGTTGGTAGCCGTAGCTGCCGGCGCCGGGGTCGATATAGCCCAAAAGCCGCATGGTCCTCCATCCGGTCAAGGCATGGACCAAAATCTGGTGCGTATCATTCCTCATCATGCGACAATTACCCTCATCGACGCCATTGTAGTGCATTCCCTTACAGTTGCAAGAGAAAATTTACGCAAATGTTGCACCAAGGATGAAAACACCGCATAACGAACGAAACTACAAGTTGACGCCGGCTTTTGGCCGGGGAAGTGAAACTGCCTGGCACCCCTGAAGATTCAGCGCGGAGTCAAGATGGCTACCAGTTCAATCACTAATCATTTAATCCCTTTCCATTAAAAATTTGCCGCATATATTTTTCAATCCTTGACTCCCGGGTTTTGGATTGTTTGGGAGCGGAAAAATGAAGAAGGTATCCTCTTTGCCGTCCCGGCGTCAGTGCATCAAAAGCAGTTTTCAGGGCGGGGTTTTCATCTAATTTATTCTGAAATTCTTCGGGAATTGCGAATTCTGATGTCTTTTTAAAATTTACTTCCAAACCGGCTTTTTCCACTTCAATGGCTTCGTGAATATAAGCTTTCAAGATGGTTTCCATCTCGACTATTTCCCTCACATGGGTGAACCGAATCTGGCGCGCCGCCTGCACATTCTCCGTTTGTTGGACTAGAATATCATTGGCATCTCTTAACAACGCGCCCTTCATAAACAAAAGCGCGCAATACTCCTTAAATCCATGTATTAGAACTATGTTTTTGTTTTGAAACGAGTAACAAGGCTTGCCCCACCTCAATTCTTCATTCAGCGGACAGTCAAGAATGATCATTCTCAATTTCTCAAATTCTTCCTTCCACCGTTTGGCTTTCCTAAAAAATACATCAACCTTTGGATTCGTTCTAATCATAAATTGAAGCCATAGTCTGAGTTGCTCCTCATTGTCCAGACAATTTTTGGGTGTTGTTGGATGGTGAATGTATCAGTGCGACAACACAACCCGATAAAAGCGATACGGGTTATCAATCGCATCGGGGTCAAGCACCATAAACGGGCCGGAATTGCCGGTGAAAGAGATCAGCGGGTACCAAGTGACCAAATTCGAGGAGTATTCGAGCGTGTAATTTACGCCCGGCACCATGTTGAAACCAAACTGGAACCCACCGTTGACCCATTGCGGCGCAATAAGGGAGAGCGGAATAACCGTCAGCGTGGCCGGTGGGCTTAAAGTATGCCCATAAGAATTGGCCACGCTCACAAAATAGCTCCCGGCGTTGACCGGAAAGACACTGTCGAGCGTGAAGGTGGAGTTGGTGGCTCCGGCAAGATTGGTGCCGTTAAAAAGCCATTGGTAATAATACGGGCTGAGGCCGGAGGCGGTGACGCTGAAGGTCGCGTTGCTTCCGATGCCGACGGCTATGCTCTGCGGCGCTTGGGCGATCCCAGGCGGCGGCAGGAGGGTCAAGGTCGCCACGCTGCTGGTGACGCTGCCATAGATATTGGCCAGGATGACGTCGTAAGTGCCCGCATTGGACGCGGCCGCGGATACCACCGTGTAATTTTGGCTCGTGGCAGAGGCAATGTTGGTCGTATCAAACCGCCATTGGTAGGCAATCGTACCCGACGAACTCGTGGCTGAAACACTAAACGTCGCGTTGGTGCCGAAGCCGATTGAGAGGTTTTGCGGTTGGGCGGTGATGACGGGCGGCTGGTCCACCACCAAATTGACCACGCTGCTGGTAACGCTGCCATAAGGTCCTTTAATGACGACGTAGTAGTTGCCAGCGTTGTCGGCCATCAGATTGCTCAATGAGAGAAACGGCTGACCCGCCAGCCAGATTTCCCTGACACGATTATTTTGGCTATCTGCCACCAGCACATTGCCGGAGGCGTCGGTCGCCACGGCGGCGGGGTAAGCCAGGGTGGCGTTGGTGGCCGGCCCGCCATCGCCAGAGAAGCCCGCACTGTCCAGGCCCGCCAGGCTGGAGATGACGCCGTTGGGGGACACCATGCGGATTCGTTGGTTGTAACTATCGGCAATAAAAAGGTTGCCTGAGGCGCTCAACGCCACACCTTGAGGATCAAACAGGCTGGCGCTGGTAGCGGTTCCCCCGTCGCCTGAATATCCTGCAAAGCCATCGCCGGCCACCGTGCTGATGATCCCGTTGGTTCCCACTTCGCGAATCCGCTGATTGTAAGTGTCGGCGATAAATAAATTGCCTTCCCCGTCCACCGCGACGCCTTGGGGATAATTCAAGCCGGCGTTGGTGGCCGCGCCTCCATCCCCGGAATACTCGCCCACGCCGTTGCCTGCCACGGTGTAAATAATCCCAAAGAGAGTGATCTTGCGGATGCGGTTGTTGTAAGAGTCGGCAATATACACGTTACCCTCGGCGTCCACCGCCGCTCCAGAAGGATCCGCCAGGCCGGCATCCGGCCCCAGCGCGATGTTGTCGCCGAAATAGCCGAAACCGCCGTCACCCGCGACTGTGCTGATAATACCCGACAGTCCCACCTGGCGAAGACGCTGGTTGTATGTATCGGCGATGAAAAAGTCCCCCACGCCGTCCACGGCAACGCCATAGGGATACTCCAGTTCTGCGCTCGTAGCAGCCAGGCCGTCGCCGTAATAACCATAGCCGCCATTGCCAGCCACCGTGTTAACGATGCCGTTGGTGGCGGCCTTCCGGATGCGATCGTTTGAGGAATCCGCAATGAACACGTTGCCAGGAGCGTCCACAGCGACGCTGGAAGGCATGCTCAAATGAGCCTGTGAGGAGGCGCCTCCATCTCCGGGAAAGCCAGTTGAACCATTACCCGCGAAATTCGTGATGATTTGGTCGGTTCCAACTCGCCGAATGCGCTCGTTGTCGGAATCCACGAAAAACAGGTTGCCCACCTTATCGACCGACACACCATAGGGGTAAGTCATGGCGGCATTGGTGGCGAAACCGCCATCGCCGGTATAACCGTAGTTGGCATCGCCAGCCACCGTATTAATCACGCCACTGGTTCCGACTTTGCGAATGCGATGGTCGTCCGTATCGGCGATAAATATATTGCCCAAATCGTCCACCGTAACGCTCATGGGATAATACAGGCCGGCACTGGTCGCCTGTCCGCCGTCGCCGGAATAACCGTAGTCGCCATTGCCGGCCACGGTGGAAATGATCCCGTTGGTGCCCACTTTGCGAATCCGCTGGTTGCTCGTGTCGGCAATGAACAGGTTGCCGTTGGCGTCCACTGCCACGCCTTCGGGATAATACAAACTTGCATTGGTCGCCTGGACTCCGTCGCCGGAATAACCGTAGTCGCCGTCGCCTGCCACGGTGGTAATGATCCCGTTGGTGCTCACCTTACGAATCCGCAGATTGTAAGTATCGGCGATAAACAGGTTGCCGAAAGCATCCACGGCTACACCGGAAGGTTGCGTCATGCTGGCCCCCGTAGCGGGACCGCCGTCGCCGGAATAACCGTTTTCGCCATCGCCAGCCACCGTGGACATGATGCCATTGGTGCCCACTTTGCGAATGCGATAATTGTCCGAGTCGGCAATGAACAGATCGCCTGATGCGTCCACCGCCACGCCCTGCGGAGAATTCAAGGCGGCATGGATCGCCGGGCTGCCATCGCCATAGTAGGTGGCGGCGCCGTCGCCCGCCACAGTGCTGATCATGCCGTTGGTGCCCACTTTGCGAATCCGCTGGTTGTCGGCGTCGGCGACGAACACATTTCCCAACGCATCCACCGCCAAACCGTAGGGATTGTATAAATTGGCGTTGGTGGCGGGCACCCCGTCCACAATCGAGCCGCCGACGACAGTCGTAATCATCGGCGACAGCGCGACGCCGTTATCGTACCATTGATACGTGAAAGGTCCGGTTCCAGAAACCACGACATTGAATGTCACATTGCCTCCCAAGATGCTGATCATATTGCTTGGTTGAGTGGTAATGACAGGAGAGGACATAGACGACAAGACGGTCAAGCGAGCCACCATACTTGTTACGCTGCCATAGGAACTGGAAACAGCGATGGAATAAGTGCCGGCATTCGCGGCGGTCACGCTTGTCAACATCAGGTCTGGCCCAACCGAGCCTCCCAGGTTGCCGCCGTCGAATTGCCATTGATAGCTGAACGGGCCGGTGCCAGTCACCGCCACATCAAGGGTGAGGTTGCTGCCAGCCCCAATGGTTTGATTCTGCGGTTGCAGGAGCGTCACCGAGGGCGGAATGACGATTGCCAAGGTCGCCACGCTGCTGGTCACGCTGCCGTAAGGGCTGCTGACAATGACGCTGTAATTTCCCGACTCGTTGAGCGTGAGCGGCGACAAGGAGAGCTTGGGCCAGGAAGCAAAGACTTCCCGAACGCGGGAGTTCCCCTGGTCCACTATAAATAAATTGTCCGAAGCGTCCACCGCCAAACCTTCGGGATTGCCTAGACTGGCGTTGGTGGCCGCGGATCCATCGCCAGAAAAGCCATCGTTGCCGTCGCCCGCCACCGTGGTAATGATGCCGTTGGTGCCCACCTTGCGCATCCTCGCATCGGAGGTGTCGCCGATGAACAGATTGCCCAACGAATCCACCGTCACTCCCTGGGGTTGGGCCAAACTGGAGTTCGTCGCCACGCCTCCGTCCCCACTATAGCCGTAATTGCCATCACCCGCCACTGTTGTAATGATGCCGTTGGTGCTTACCTTGCGAATCCGTTGATTGTCCGTGTCGGCGATGAAAATGTTGCCCGAAGCATCCACGGCCATGCTACTGGGATAAGCCAAACTGGTACTCGTGGCCGCCACGCCATCGCCGCCATACCCTTCGTTGCCATTACCCGCCACCGTGGTTATGATGCCGTTGGTACTTACCTTGCGAATCCGCTGATTATCCGTGTCGGCGATATATACATTGCCCGAAGCATCCACCGCCACGCCGCGTGGATAATACAAACTGGCATTCGTGGCCAGCACGCCGTTTCCGGAATAACCGGAGCTGCCGTTGCCGGCCACGGTGGTCATGATGCCGTTGGTGCTTACCTTGCGAATCCGCTGATTATCCGTGTCGGCGATGTACAGATTTCCCGAAGCATCCACTGCCACACCGTCGGGATAATACAAACTTGTATTGGTCGCCTGGAGGCCGTCGCCGGTATAGCCG
>Ga0302326_10031512_pt1 | contig 10589 bp, 3 predicted proteins | sample Palsa_T0_3_FD_202264 | JGI IMG/M metagenome (GOLD analysis project Ga0302326, IMG submission 202264) | Peat permafrost microbial communities from Stordalen Mire near Abisko, Sweden - Palsa_T0_3 | ecosystem: Environmental > Terrestrial > Soil > Palsa > Peat permafrost | place: Sweden: Abisko...
CCCACTTTTTCTACGGGTGCAACGGCAGACTGACGGTTCCCGCCGGGCCGTTATAAACCAACTCCATCGATTTAATATTCTGCTCTTTCCCCCGGTACTGAAAGAAAATCAATCCAGCCACGGGCAATGCGCGGTCTCCTTCGGGCAAGACGGATTGATGAACGCGCAGTTCCATCACCCTGCGTAATTCCAAGGGCATCTTCGGGGGCGGGGCCGAAGTATCGTTGCCGCCGCCGCCATTGAGGCTGGTTTTCGATTTCTTTTCCTTCTCCTCCTCAGGCGGCTGCCACTCGGGATCTTTGAGGCTTCTGGCGACGTAGCCGAAGGGCTGGCTGGTGTAAGGCGCTTTCCGGTCGTTGATCTTCAGAGAGAAGTCTTCGATGGACAGCTTGAGGCGCGCGCTGGGCTCGCCGAAGAAGGCCAGTTCCACCACGACGTACTCTTCCGAAGAATAGGCGGCTTCGAGGGTTGGAACGGCGTGTCCATCAAAATCGGCAGCCAGCGTGACCGTGCCGACTTTGGTTTGAAACTGGTAATCGGTGGGAGCAGCGCGGGGCGGCATTCCTTTGGTTTCGCTGACAAGGACAGGGGTGGGCGCTTGCTTATTCGGTTCGGTCTGGCTGTAAGCCACAGGGCACAGCGCCGCCAACAGAGCAAGGTTTAGTACGACTGGGCTTGTTCGACATGAAACGTTTGGCATGGTTCAAACACTAGAATATACGCGAATGGATCCTGGCGCGTCGGGCGCGCGAACTAAGGCGGTCCACGCTACTCCGTACCGTCAGGTTGAGCCATCGCCATCTAAAACGCACTGTGGGGATGGCGTTTTTTCGCTGCTAATACTACGCTGGGACTGTTACTCTAGAAACTGGAAAATGCCATGCCCAGCCCCCGTTACGAGCTAAAAGAACTTCTCGGCGAAGGCGGGATGGGCGTGGTGTATCGAGCGCTCGACACCCGTACGGGCAGCTTTGTAGCACTGAAAACCCTGCGCGATTCTTCCGATCCGCTCACGCTCGAGATGTTCAAGCGCGAGTGGGCGGAGTTGGCGAAGTTGAGCCATCCGAATATCGTGGATGTTCGCGATGTAGATGAAGTGATCGAGAGCGGCGTCCGCAAACCGTGCTTCATCATGCCGCTACTGCCAGGCGTTACGCTGGCGACGCTGATCAACACAGCCAGCCCGCGCATTACGGTCGAGTTTGTGGTGAGCGTGATTTCGCAAGTTTGCAAAGGTTTGCAAGCGGCGCACGAAAGAGATCTCATCCACCGGGATCTGAAACCAAGCAACATCTTTATCATGAACGACGACACGGCCAAAATCATCGATTTCGGCTTGGTCCATGCCATCGGCAATAAGTCGGCCACCGGATTGAAGGGGACTTGGCAGTACATGTCGCCTGAACAGATTGAGGGTAAACCGCCCAGCCGCAGCTTCGACATTTTTTCTTTGGGCATTGTCGCTTATGAGACGCTCACCGGTCATCAGCCCTTCAGGCGCAGCCAGTTTGAAGATACCGTCGAAGCCGTCCGGCACTTCATTCCGCAGTCCATTTCAGAGATGAATCCGAAGGTTCCGCAGTTGCTGAGCAGAGCGGTGCATGTGGCCATGGCAAAACAGCCGATTCATCGCTATACCAGTGCCCGCGAATTCGCCGAAACATTGCAAAAGGCTGCCAACAACCAGTATCTTGAGCGCTTCGATCCGGCTAAACTCAGGCCGCGGATCGAGCGCGCCAAGCGCGCTTTTGCAGGTGGGGATTCGGATTTCGCTTCGGAGATCCTGACTGAACTCGAAGCGGAAGGCAACCTCGATCCGGATATAACGCTCCTCAGGGCGCAGATCGACGAGTCCAACAAACAGAAACGGGTTCGTCAGTTATTTGAGGCCGCGCAATCCAGACTGGAACAGGACGAGATTCCGCTGGCTCTCGACAAACTCGGGGAAGTGCTGAAAATCGATCCGCAACATCCGGAGGCGCTGGCCTTGCGCAAACGCATCGATCAGCAGCGCAGCCAGCAGCAGGTTGCCGACTGGCTCAACCTGGCGCGCCAGCACCTGGAGCGCAACGATTTCCGCGAGGCGCGCCTGGCGCTGAAAGAAGTTTTCAATCTGAAATACGACGACCCGGAGGCGGGCCGGCTCAAAGCGGAAATCGACGACCGCGAAAAGGAAGTGGCCATGGCGCGCAATGAAAAGGAGCATTTGTATAGCTCCGCGCTCAAGGCTCAGCAGAATGGCGAAATCAGCTCCGCCTTGAGCAAATTAGCGAAAATTCTGGACTTATCGCGGGGCGTGCCAGGATCGTCGGTGCCGGAGCGCGACAAGGTATTCCAAGCGTTTTATAACGACGTGCGGGTCGAGCGCGACCGTATCGACAATGCCTACGCCGAAGCCACGCGTCATCTGGCTGAAAAGAATTTCGAGAAGGCGCTGCAAGTTTGCGATGGAATTCTAGCCCGTTATCCCCGCAACCCGCAGTTTCAAGCCTTGCGTCTGAAAGTGGAGCATTCGCAGCGCCAGGAACTTTCGGCTTTTATCGCTGAAGTGGGCCGCGCGGTGGATAGCGAACCCAATTTGGACCGGCGCGTTGGATTGCTGGAAGAAGCCTGCAACCGCTATCCCAATGAGGGGCAATTCAGGCAGCAGCTTTCACTGGCACGCGAGTTACGCGACTTAGTAGCGTCCATCGTGACCCGCGCTCGCACCTATGAGGAGCAGGGGCAATTTGCCGAAGCCATCACGCAATGGAAGACGCTGGCCAACACGCACCCCCAATACCCCGGAATCGATTTCGAAATCAGCCAACTCGACAGACGGCGCGAACAGCAAGCCGAAGATGAAAAGAAATCGCGGCTCGTGCAAAAAATCGACCGCGCTCTTGAAAATTCCGCTTATGCCGATGCCGAGCGTTTGTGTCACAACGCTTTGCTCCAGTTTCCGCAGGATCAAGAGTTTCTTGTGCTGCTGCGCATGGCTAGCGAAGGAGTGGAGCGGACGCAGGAGGCGAACCGGCTCTTTGAAGAAGCCAAAGCATTGCGTTCGACGGGCGAATGGGAACGAGCAGTCGCCCATTTGCGGCAGGCGCTGGATCTCGACCAGCGGAATATTGTGGTCCTGAACACGTTGGTGAATCTGCTGGTCGAGCGGGCTCACGCGCTGCTCGACAGCGATTGGACTGCCGCGGAACCACTCGCCGCCGAGGCAGGACAACTCGATCCGGAACATCCCTCCGTGAGCAAAGTGATCTCGCTGATCGCCCAAGCCAAAAAGAAGGATTATGTAGAACGTTGCGTCTTGCAGGCGCGGGCTCTACAGACGAGCGACGTGAGACAGGCGGTTGACATTCTAAAGCATGCGCTGGCAATTTATCCGGGGGAACTCCGTCTGCAACAAACCCTCACCAGCCTGCAGAAGGAGGATACACGAAGCGGCGGGGGAGCGGTGAGATACGCGGTCGCCGAGCAAAAGACTGCGGTTTTTCCAATTGAGGAATATAAGCAGCAGGCTGCTGCGGCGCCGCCGCCACCGAATCGAAAGCCGCCCCAACCCCCAGCTCCCGCTCCACCGCCACGAAAGGCTACGCCGCAGTGGTGGGAAAACACGTTAGCCGAAATCTCAGCACTGCTGGCTTCCGCGCGAGCGTTTGCTGCCCAAGGGCTGACGCGCGTGTTTAGCGGGAAGTCCCGAAATTCTTGGGGAGCTGTATTGGGGTTGCTGGCGGCGGTCCTATTGATTGCCCTTGGATATCGTTATTTAAACCGCCCCAGTCCAACCGCTCCCAAGTTAGTGTCCGCCGACGTAAGGATCACTGTTCACGCAACACCTGCAGATGCCGCCATGACCCTCAATGGGAGTACCTTCGATGGCTCTCAGTCAGTGAAGAAGGGCGCAACGCTCCACCTCACCGTGTCTCGGCTGGGTTACGTGACCGAAAACAGGACCGTTGATGCTAACGCCGACACGAATTTGGCAGTCGATCTGAAGCCTGAACCTTTGCATATCAGCGTATCGACTTCCGAACCTGGCGGCACGGTCTTCCTGGATGGCGCAGCCCAGGGGACCCTACAAGACGGAGAGTGGTCAAGCGACTTCCCGTTTAGAGACAAGGAAGAAGAACATGAATTGAGTGCGAGCGGAAAGGGCGGTGAACTTTTCAAGATCCGCTTCAAAGCGGCGGCGGCGCAAACACCGGCGGTCGATCCTGTCAAAAGCAAAGACATCGTCGTGGCCAGCAGTTTAGGCAAGGACGCCGTTCTTTACGGTTCCGCCACTCTGCCGTTAGCAGGCAAAGAACGGCAACAGATCGTGCCGGCTGGATTGGCCGTTAGTCTCGAACAAGTACCCGATGGAAAAATCACTCAACCTCTTCTGGTGGAACCGGGCAACGCACCCACCCTCAGCGTGTCGCTCAATGGCACTTCTAATGTCACTACCGTTACCGTTGCTGCCACGCCGAATACAGCGAAGCTCTTTATCAACGGCCTGCCTATAAAGACAAAAACGCCCGGGACTTGGGTATTAACCAAGACGCCTGGGAAATACAAAGCCAAGCTCATAGCCGAGGGTATGGTCGACGACAATTTTCCAATCGTAGTGCAGAAGGGCCAACAGCAGGTAAGCGTTGATCGTGAATTGAAGAAGAGCGGGCCGGTGCTTTCGACGTTGGTGGTTGAAGATGGCACCCCAGGGGCGACTGTGTTCATTGACGACTCGCCTATAGACCAGCCGGTGGACGACCAAGGAAATCTGACGTATCCAAGTGTGGCGCTCGGAACGCACAGCATTACGCTGTCGAAGCCGGGCTATGGCCCGCAGACGGTTTCAGGAAAGATATTTTCGGCAAACGGTAAAGTGGTTGTGAGCCATATAAAACTTTCACCGCAAGTCGGGCACGTGAGGTTTTCGATCAAACCCGCTAACGCTACGGTCCATTACAGGCGGCGCGGCGAAGAATCTCAGATTGCGGATATCTCTAAAATCCTGGACCTGCTTCCCGGCACTTACCAATTCACCGCCGAGGCCGAAAAGCTGGAGCCACAAACTCAGGAGCTGGAAATTAAGCCCGCGGTGACTACGCCGTTCAGCGTAACGCTGCAGCCACGGGCGCCCGTCACAGAGGAAACGAAAGCGTTTGTCGATCCGGCGCTAGTCGTCAGGAACGTCGATTGGTACACCGGAAAGGACAAGGATTTCGTGCCATTACTGACGCACCACGCGAAAAACACGCTTCTTTTTTTGAAGGGCAAGGCCAAAAGAATGACGTGGAAAATTTTCCTGGACGATGCCAACAACATCACCTACACCCTGGACAACAAGGGTCTGTCCTTCGTCAAAGTGGTGGACGGCCTAAAAGTTACCAACCCTAAGACGCCGCTTGACATGAGCGGAACTGGTAACGCTTCCAACTCCTTTGTGATCCGAATCCACTTGCTTTCCGATGGCGTTAAAATCGCCAAACACGACGAGACGGTGGTGGATAAGACACCCGACGATAAACACGATTGGCGGCGCGCGAAGATCTATGTCAAGGGCGACACAACTTTTACGGTCTGGCTAAATCAGTAGTAGCGGTGCTTTCTTTCGTCTTTTTCGAAGTCTCAACAACTGCTGCGGACATTGGCCATTTGTGGGGTAGGATGGCATCCTGCGCGCCGATTGGCAATCGGCGCTTCGGCTGACCTGCCGTCATCCTTCCGCTCACCGAAACGATCACAACCGTCGGCGATTTATTTTTAGGCCGCTAACAGACTGAAAGCAGACAGTTTGTCTCCTTTGACCCCCGCCACCTTTTTCCAGATGAACCTCGCACCGCGCTAAATTCAAACCAGCCTGAGGCGGCTGTCATCCGGTCTTGCCGTCAGCCTGGATCGAGTCCTCATCCACCAAGCCGGAAGTTTTTCGGCCTCGATCTCTGCCTCGGAAATGCTTTTCTCGCTTAAGCGCCGATTCCTTCTCGCCGCACGGCGTTCGAAGCGTCGGCCCACGGTTATTTGAAAACCTAATATTACAAGTCTTCCGCGAACCTCAATGGTCGCGTTTCTTGGGCCACCCATTTTCATCAGCAGGGATGGCCCAGCGGGCCAAAGAAGTTTAAAACCGAATACAGGTGAGTCGTGAACGCAACGACGAACGAAGCTAACCTATAGAGCTATCCCAACGGCGCGCCCTAGCAATCCCGCCGTTGGGTTCGTTTTTCCAAGTCAGTCTCGCGCCCAGTTACGCGCCCGGTAACCGCAGTCCTACGAAACTTTCATCAGCACAAAAGTCAAATCGTCATGCTGCGGCGCATCCAGCATCCACTTCTTCAGCTCCTGCATCACAGCGCCGGCCATATCGTTCACCGCCAGATGACTCACTTTACGCAGCAATTCCTTGAGCCGCTCTTCGCCGTACTCTTCTTCGGCTGGATTGTGGGCTTCGGAAACGCCATCGCTGAATACGATCATCACATCGCCCGAACGCAGTTCAATCAGGGCCTCTTCATATGCGGCTTGAGCAAACATCCCAATAATCGTGCCACCGGTGGCCAGTTCTTCCACATTCGCCGCGGAAGCAACAAAAGGCACATGGCCGGAAACCCACCCAGGCCCGCGCAGCAGCATGGGCGGATTGTGGCCGGCATTGACATAGCGCAGCTCGCGTTTCTGTTCATCCACTTGCGCGTAGAAAAAGGTGGCGTAGCTGTTCGACCCGGTCGAGCGGTACAGCAGCCGGTTCATCCTGGTTGCCAAATCCGCCAGCGAACAGTTGCATAGATCACTGAGGCTGCGCAACGACGCCTGCACGACTGACATAATGAGCGCCGCCGCAATCCCCTTGCCGGCTACGTCAGCCAAAGCAACGCCCACCTGGCGATTCCCGAGATCGAGAAAGTCGTAGTAATCGCCGCCCACCCCGCGCGCCGGCATGCACATACCTGCTAACTGGATAGAGGAAGCTTGCGGCCAAGCTTGAGGGAAAAGGCGCTTTTGCACCTCGGTCGCCAACAGCATTTCGCGCCGCAGTCTTTCTTGTTCGACGATCCGGTCCGTCAAGCGGCCGTTCTCGAGCATCAATCCGAGTTGCGCCGCGGCCGGAGGCAATGCCCGCAATATCTCCGCGGATAAACTGCCCCGACCCGGTTCGCCCAACAACAGCACCGCAATGATCTCGTTCTTCGAAAACACAGGGACCGCCAAACTCGCAGCCACTTGCCGTAACGTCTCAATTTCTCCGAGACGGTCTGGAGAATTGTTCCTGGCCCAGTGTTCCCAAGCAGATAACTCCCCTTCACTCAGAGGGAGCGGCGTTGAAAGCCCGCGCAGACGACGCACCAGAAAAGCGTCCGCGGGAATGGAGAGTTGCTCAGGCTCAGTTGAGCGATACGGCTCGCCAGGGACGAGTTGCGCCAACAACACCACCTTCTCCGTTTCGAGCTTCTCGCGCAGAGTATTCAATGCGGCCGCAATAGCCTGCGAAAACGATTCCGCCTCACGCCCCGCTGCCACCATATTCGATAGGAGCGTAGCCTGCTCTACTCCCATATCCTGCGAAGGACGTTCGGCCGTGGCGCGTTCCAGTAATTGCCGGTAGTGGAGCTTCGATTCCTGCCAAGCCGAACCCATATCGTTGCGAATGGCAATCATCGGCGGCAACCCCGCGGCACGCCAGGCCGGGAACCACGATGCCAGCAACGTGAGCGAGCCGATGATGACCGCTGAGAAGAGGAACGGCCAGGCATCCACAATTTGCATATGAAAATCGCTACTCGCCAACACGCGCCCCAAGGCGAGCAGCGCGACGACTCCCGCCGCCGTCCCAATCACCGACAGGCGAAGGCCATCGCCCATCACCAGCTTCAATAACTTTCGCGAATCCGCACCCAGCGCCATTCTGGTCCCCATCTCTGTGGTTCGCTGGCGCACCGTGTAAGAGACCACGCCGTAAACTCCTATGACGGACAGCAGCAGCGCGGCCAGGGCGAAGAACGCCAGCAAAATAGCTTGCAAACGCTCGGTAGATAGCGAGTCGGCAATCGCTTCGCGCATCGTTTCGACCGAGTAGATCGTTTGCTCCGGGTCGACGTTTTCCACCGCCCGCCGCACTTCACCGGCAAGCGCGGCTTCACTCAGATTCGAGCGGATCGCCCATTGCATCTCGTCGGCGGCATTCGCTCGATAGCTCAAATAGAACTCGGGATGCGGCGGCCCGTCCAACCCATAGTTGCGGACGTCGCCCACAATCCCCACTATTTGGAAACGTCTGTCCGTCCAGGAGAAAATGCGGGCAAACGCGCCGATGGGATTTTCATGCGGCCATTCTTCGCGCGCTAACGCTTCATTGATCACCATCGCGATAACGTCGCCATCCTGATCGCTGTCGTTGAGATAGCGGCCGGCCAGTAGCGGAATGCGCAAGGTGCGGAAATAACTGGGGGATACAAATCTCTGTTCGATGAAGCCGTTGACCCCCGACCAAGGCTTTTGGGGATGCGCTTCCGCCTGCAAAGCCGTGTTGTTGCCGGTGCCTAAGAAAGGCATCATGCTTGAGAAACCGGCGGCCTCTACACCCGGCAAATGTTGGATGGCTTCGAGGAGCCTGGTCATATATACCTGTTGCGACTTGCCCGGGAATTTGCCTCCCGGTGCGTACACGTTTGCGAGTAACAAGCGATCTGGGTCGAAGCCAGGATGGATGCGTTCCAAACTGTTAAAACGTTCCCACAGTACGCCGCCCGTGGCGAGCAGCGCAAAGGCGAGCATCACCTCCGCTATCACGAAAGTTCGCAGGAGGCGGCGGTGAACGGAAGAGGCCGAAGACCTCAAACCATCGGTGAGCACTTCGTTGGGTTGCGTCTGCGATGCTTGCCAGAGCGGCGCGAGACTGAACAACACGCTCGCCACCACAGCGATGAGCAGCGCGAAGGCCAGCACGCGAACATCGGGGCTCACCTGGTCGGCGCGTGGGATGGAATCGGCTGCCAGCGCAAGGGTGGCATGCACCAGCCAATACGCCAACAGTGTGCCCACGGCAGCGCCCGCTATGGCCACCACCAATCCTTCAAAAAAATACTGCACCCCCAACTGCCAAGTGGTGGCGCCCAAGGCGACGCGGATGGCGGTCTCACGGCCGCGCGCCACTGATCGCGCCAGTAGAACGCTGGCCACATTCGCGCACGTGATGAGCAGCAGGGCAAACGCGGCGGCCAATAAAAGCAGCAAACGGGGCCGGATGTAGCGCACAATCTCCGTCAATAGCGGTGCGGTGGTGATCACCTCCGGCTCGCCCGCATCGGCCGGTTGCTCGCGCCTGATCTCGTCGAGAACCTGCTGCAAATCGGCGCGCGCGCTGGGTTCACTCACGCCTGGCTTCGGTAAAGCGAGGCAAGTCAAATAATGATAAGCACGGTATTTCAGTTGATCGTGGTCAGGCTTGAGCGGCACCCACAGCTCATTATTGGAAGAATCGGCGGGAAAACGAAACCAGGTGGGCATGACGCCGGTAACGGTAAAAAGCGCGCCATTAATGGTGATGGCGTTGCCGACTATCGCCGGATCGGAGCCCATGCGCCGCCACAGCGATTCCGATATCAGCACAACATCCTGATCCTTCTCGCCAAACCACTGGCCGCGGACGGGTCTGATGCCGAGCATGGGCAGCAGGACCGGCGAAATTTGCACGCCGGGCACGTGGCTCGCGTGTTGATGAAACGTGACGTTAAACGCGTAACTCTGATAACAACCGAATGTTTCGAGCGTGCGATTGCGAGCAGCGTAATCGAGATGATCTGCGTAGGAGAAGACCGTCCAAGAGCCGGGCTGACGGCGCCACTCGGCGCGGACCATCAGATAGCGGTCGGCATTTGCGTAGGGGAGGGGCTTGAGCAGCACCGCTTCGACAACCGAAAAAATTCCAGTCGCCGAGCCGATGCCAATGGCCAAACCTGCTGCGGCAAGCAGCGCAACTGGAAGGGCGGTCTTCCATGATCGAAGCGCCTGCCCGAAAAGCCCTAACATTCGAAGCCCCATCATACCTGTCTACGCACAGGCGGCCAGCTTTGTTATGCTCGAAAGTTGAGAACACTCGAGGTTTTTGATGTCTGGACATAGTAAATGGGCAACCATTAAACACAAAAAAGCGGCGCTCGACGCGAAGCGCGGCAAGGTATTCACACGGCTGATTAAGGAAATCATGATTGCCGCGCGCTCCGGCGGCGATCCGGATATGAACCCGCGGCTGCGTACCGCTGTTCTGGCCGCCAAGAACGTTAGTATGCCCGCCGAGAATATTAAGCGCGCGATTATGCGCGGCACGGGCGAATTGGAAGGCGGCCAGATCGATGAAATCCTGTATGAAGGGTATGGGCCCGGCGGCGCGGCAGTGCTTGTTAACGTAGCTACCGACAACCGCAACCGCACGGTGAGTGAGATTCGTCATTTGTTCTCAAAACTGGGCGGCAACCTTGGCGAACAAGGCAGCGTGTCTTGGATGTTCGAGCGTAAGAGCCAGATCATTGTCGACGCCGAGAAAGCCACGGAAGATCAGCTCATGAACATCGCTCTGGAAGCGGGCGGCGACGACATTCGAGATCAAGGCGGAGCGTGGG
>Ga0302326_10031516_pt1 | contig 10588 bp, 8 predicted proteins | sample Palsa_T0_3_FD_202264 | JGI IMG/M metagenome (GOLD analysis project Ga0302326, IMG submission 202264) | Peat permafrost microbial communities from Stordalen Mire near Abisko, Sweden - Palsa_T0_3 | ecosystem: Environmental > Terrestrial > Soil > Palsa > Peat permafrost | place: Sweden: Abisko...
TAATCGAAGTCGACATAAACTGGTCCTATGCTCGTGCCGACCGCGGATCGAAGCACATTTGGTGCGCTTTTGGTTGCGATCCCAGGCTCGCGTCAAGCAACCGCGCGGTCAAGTTTTTAAGATAGCACAGCTTGCAGACCACATCGGAGCCTGTAGAGCCTGCCGAAGCCACTTGACCACCCTGCTGGTTGCGAACCGGCGTCTCCAATCATTGCCCGAAGGCTACCTCTCGATAGACTTTCGATTCGAGGTCCGGAATCAACACGACAGAGGATGCCGCGGCATTCGTGATGTCGACCGAGAGTTTGGCAGGAGCTGACAGGAAGCGGGCAGTGGCAGCGGGTACACCATGGTAGACGATCCTTGTGTGTGCGATCGTTCGAGTGATCTCTTCGTCACCGATCGGATAACTCATCCTGCTGGAGACAAAGCCATGCCCGGCGCATAGCGAGTCGATCTCCGAGATCACTCGGATGCGATCGAGCGAGATCTTTTGGATATTCAGTTTCGGCTCGGAGACGCAGTTTTCTGCTGAGATCAGGTCGTTCACGCGAACCAGCGTCCCTTGATAGCCGGTGAACTTGCGGATGGAATCAGTGGATGAAAAGCCGCCGGATACGTCGTCGACGACATAGATAGTCGAGGATGTGGCTTGTGAAATTTTGCGAATGTAGTCCGCTGCCATTGCCCATCGAGAGCGCATGCGCGTGAGATCGCGAGAAAGATGCAGCATTCGATCTGTAGTGTTGATGATTGGTGGAACAATGAGGAGTATGCATGCGAGGGCGCGGAGGGAGAAGCCGTTCTTCGCCTCTAGAAAGGTCACCAGCATCAGGCCGAATAATGGCACGAAGGTTGCCCCGAATCTCGGCTGCAAGTTCGGTATCAGAAGCAGGATCACAATGCTGCCGGTGCAAAAGATGAGCATCACCTGCAGGGTGCGCGCACGCCGCACACCGGTCCGCAAGGTTCGAGACGACAAATAAAGCGCGGCAATCCAGAAGCATAGGTTCATGACTGCAAACAAGCCCATCGAGAAGGAAATTGAGCGGGCCCCCCCGGTCGCCCTATAGCTCGTCTCAAATGGAATGGGCCACCGCAAGAATTCCTTCAAGACGCGCAAGGGGTACGTGCCAGGGCTGTCGGCAGGGAGTGCGTAAATGCCGTGAACACCGCGAAAGGCAATCATTCTGAGCATGCCCCAGGCGGCATAAGGAACCAGGAAGCAAGCCGGCGAGAGAAAGCGGCGAAACCCTCGCCGCGCCGACGTGCGATAGATGACGATCGCAGCCGCGAGGAGTGCGAAGAAAGCTGTCTCCTTGGTAAATAGCGCAAGCGTGAAGAAACTCCATGCGGCGACCATTCTCCCGGAGAGCAGTTGATTTAGCCCTGCAACCACGAGAAGGGCGGCGAGCAGATCGAAGGCAAATGATGTGGAGTAGAGAGCGCCATTGTCAAACGCGGGGGAAACGAAGCAGAGAAAGCCGAGCCCAACGGCGGTGAACAGGGAAGCCCCCAGGTGGCGCAGCGAGAGATGTACCACACTCGCCACCAGTAGGCTTTGAATTACGTAATTCGACAGCAGGTACCAACCCCAGTGAGCGCTAAACAGCAATGAGCTTAGGTAATATTCCGCGTTGACAACGGGTCGCGCGAAGTTAGTCGAGGCAATGCTCCATTCCGGGTAGGGCACGAAGTAACGGCTGAACCCTTGCAGGAACCATTCTGAGAAAATCGGGTGAAATTGCTTAGCCGAATTAGCAAAGAGAGAAAATTCGTCGCTGGAGGGCGAGTAATACGTCCGAACTTGCAAGAACCAGAAGAGTGCCAGGATTCCGAAGGAAAAGAGGAAGGCGAAGCAGCCCACGATAAGCGGCAAACGCTGCCCCTTTTCGCTCTGCCTGGCAAGCAGCCCGACGCTTCTAGGGTCCGGGCCAGTCGAGCCGTCCATCTTATAAGTTATAGCCCACCCCACATGATCCATCCAGCAGTATCGGCGGGTGGGCTGCTGCTTGCCAATGAGCATTCGCTGCCGGGTTCGCTCCTAATGAACAAAACGATTTCTTCATAAGCATTCGATACTGGGAAGGGGAAACTGCAGATTCCTCGGCTTCGCTCGGAATGACAAAGGGGAGGACGGCGCTCTCCTTGAATTTGGTGGTCCCACCAACTATCCCAATGGATGTCGTTCATTTTTCGGGATGACAAAGGAGAGGGCGGCGCTTCCATTGGGTGGTGGAGTAATGACAGCCCTCACAGACCTCATCGTTCTCCAGCCGTTGCAGAGCCCATTTTTGGCAGAGCCCCTGTCAAACCCGTCGCAGACATTCGATACGCGCTGCTGAACTGGTAATCTTAGGAAATCGATGTCGATGCGACAAAACCCAATCGGGTGTTGAGTGGAAGCTCCGCTATGAATCTCGAAGCTGGAACTCCGGCCGGCACGGCTCTCGCCCAAAGGCTCGATGCGCTCGCTACCGACAGACAACCCATTGAATTGTCTGTCGTGATGCCCTGCCTGAATGAACGTGAGACGGTCGGTGTATGCGTGCGCAAGGCTATCGCCGCTCTTCAAGACGCCGGCATATCGGGCGAGGTTATCGTTGCCGACAATGGATCGACCGATGGTTCCGTCGAGATAGCTCGCGCGGAAGGTGCCAGGGTGGTAAACATCGAGGCGAAGGGATATGGGAACGCCTTGAAGGGCGGGATACTGGCCGCACGCGGGGAGTACGTGCTGATGGCGGATTCTGACGACAGCTATGATTTCACCCACGCTCCGCGTTTTTTAGAACAACTGCGCTCGGGATCGGACCTGGTCATGGGCAATCGATTCCTGGGTGGCATATCGAACCAGGCGATGCCCTTCTTGCATCGCTATCTTGGGAACCCCGTGCTCAGCGGCATCGGAAGACTGTTCTTCAAATCGCCTTGCGGAGATTTTCACTGCGGCATGCGCGGTTTTCGCAGGGACAGTTTCCTGCGAATGGATATCCGTTCGACGGGCATGGAGTTCGCCAGCGAGATGGTGGTGAAGGCTAGCCTGCTGCGGATGAAGGTCAGCGAGGTCCCCACCACGCTGCACCCCGACGGGCGCAGCCGGCCACCCCACTTGCGCACCTGGCGCGACGGCTGGCGGCATCTGCGCTTTCTGCTCATGTATAGCCCCCGCTGGCTCTTCCTTTATCCGGGGATCGTGTTGGTGTTCGTGGGCCTGGTTGGGTGCGTGCTGTTGCTGCCTGGAAGACGAGAGTTCCACGGCATCGGGTTTGATGTACACACACTTTTGTATGCATTCATTGCCGTACTCCTGGGTTTCCAGTTGATTGCCTTCGCGACATTCACCAAGGTTTTCGCCATCACCGAGGGCCTGCTGCCCGAGGATCCCCGTTTGACCCGTGCTTTTCGCTGGATTACGTTGGAAACCGGCCTGCTTGTCGGGGGATTGCTGATGCTTGCAGGTGTCGGCGGATCCATTCTGGCAGTCTCCGGCTGGGCGCGGGGGAGTTTCGGCGCCCTGGATACTGAACGTACGCTTCGCGTCGTCATGCCTTCTGTTTTCGCGCTGACTATGGGTGTGCAGATCACCTTCAGCAGCTTCTTCCTAAGCATCCTCGGTCTCAGGCGCCGCCAATGACATTACGGCGCTCGTTGCTGTGGGCCGGCTCCGCCGTGGTGACTGTTCTCCTGATCGTTGTGCTGATAAAGATAAGCAAGCTCGATCTTCGGGTTACGGTGCAACAACTGAGGAGTGTCCGCTGGCTCTCATTCGCGAAGCTGGTCGTGTTGACCGCTGTTCATGTATTTCTCTCCACCCAAAAGTGGCGCTGTGTCGATGCCGCCCTTCGCCGTTCTACCGATTCTGCCCCATCGAGAACGATGTCGTTTGCCCTCACCAGCATTGGCGTAGCGCTCGGTCAGGTTCTCCCGGTACAGGTGAGTATGTCCGCCGCGCGAACACTAGGAACGTATCTTCACGGAAGGGCTCTCCGCCGCGGGACGGGCGGCACCCTCTTCGAGCAGTCGTTTGACGTGTTGATCGTTGGCTTCCTGGCGATTGCATCGGGGGCCACAAGGGTTTACCGGGGCGGGGGAATGATGTGGGCGATATGTGCGGCTACCATGACGGTGTTTGCCATGATTGCTGTCGGTCCTGCCGTCGGGCTGATCCACCGCCAGGCAATCTCTTTGAATGCCAGAACGATCGCCCCCAGGAACAGGGTCTTGCGGGCCTTTGGTAGCCTGGAACATTCAGGTCTGCTGAGCCCTGGCCTGGCTCGCCAGTTGATGGCGCTTTCCATAGCGCGCTTTGCTGTTCAGGCGCTGATGGCGGCCGTCACCGCGGAAGCGATTGGTGTCCGCATTCCGCTTTGGCACTTGGCCGCCGCGATGCCGTTTGTCATTATCGCTTGCGTCATCATCGTGACTCCGGGCGGACTTGGGGTGAATGAATTGAGCTATGCAACCACCTTGCGCATGTTCGGCACACCCTTGAACGTCGGGGCACAGTGGGCTTTGTCCAATCGAGTTCTTGTGGCCTCGTCGTGCTTTGTTGTCGCGGCCTGCGCGACCGCGGTGCTGGGTCTCACCAAGGTGATGGCCGCAGGCAGGCAGGCTAAAGCAATGCAGGAAGATCCACCATGGTGACGCTGACCGATACCAAAAGTGAAGTCATGGTTAGCCGGTGCACTGTCTGTGACGGAAACCAATGGAGTTTCGTGCGCGCGGGACGCGACCTGTATCAGCCCCAGGACGAGATTAGTTTCAAGCTGGACCAATGTCTTTCTTGTGGCCAGGTCATGCAGAATCCGCTACCTACTCCAGAGCAGCTCGGCAAAGCTTACTCCGCGGAGTACGCACCCTATCGACCCGCCTGGAAAGAATCTGGCTGGCCCTTGTGGAAGATTCTTCGTGAGCTGACGACGCGGCGCCGCATCCGCCGCTTGCGCCGATATGGAGCAGGAACGAAGTTGTTGGAAGTTGGATGCGGGGCCGGTGATTTCCTCCATGCCACGCACCGCGCGGGCTGGGATGTACGGGCAGTTGAATACAGCGGCGCCCTGGCTGAGGCACTCCGCACTGAGCTGGGCTTCGACGTGCGTACCGGAGATTTGAGGCCCGGGCTGTGGGAAGACGGCTCCTTCGACGCCGTCATAATGTGGAGTGTTCTGGAGCATTTACGGGATCCCCTCGGGGCCCTGGTCACAGCAAGCGCATATTTAAGGCCAGGCGGATCTGTCTTTATCCAGATACCAACCCTCCTTGGGGTTAAACAGGGAAAGAGGTTTCAGCAGTATTGGGCGCTGCTCGATCTGCCCCGGCATCTGAGCTTCTTTGGCAAGGAAGGTCTTGCGGATTTGTGCACCAAAGCGGGCATGCAGCTGATTGTGTTCGAGACTCCCCTGCTCGAAACCGCCTGGTGCTATTTCGCAAGTGTCTGCAACTATGCCAACCATTGCAAGAACCCCCTGCGGCGAGCAGCCGGTGTGGTGTCGCTTGCGCTGCTGTCGGTTCTTGCGCTGCCTTATGTAGCAGTATGGGCATGGCGGGGTCGCGGAACTGAAGCTTTTGCTGTAGCAGTCAAGAGGTAGCAGTTGAAACCTCTTTTGTCGGTTGTCATGCCTACTTACAACGGTGAGAAGTTCATCGCCGCGGCACTCGAGAGTGTGCGCGGCCAGCATGACGACGCGATCGAGCTGGTGGTCGTCGACGATGGCTCTACCGACCGCACGCTCGATATTGTTCGTAGTTTTGCCGGGGTTCTTCCCCTTCGGCTGATCACTCCCGGCAGGCTCGGGAACTGGGTGACCGTCAGCAATCTTGCTCTGCACGAGGCGACCGGTGATTGGGCTTGCTTTCTTCATCAGGATGACCTTTGGCTTCCCGGCCGGCTGGCGAAACTTCGGCCGGAGATGGAGAGCACCGAAGGTGCGCTCATCCTTCACAACGCGATGTACGTGGGCCCGGATGGGCGAGGGCTTGGACCCTGGACCTGCCCATTTTCGGCAGGCGCTGTGCAGCCGGATCTATTCATCGAGCGCCTTCTGATTCAGAACTTCATTGCCATCCCGTCCCCCGTTTTCCGGCGAAGCGCGGTCATAGACTCCGGTGGATTGGATGAGACGCTTTGGTTTTCGGCTGATTGGGATCTTTGGCTCCGGCTGGGAGCGCTGGGGCCGGTTCGCTTCATTGCCGAAACGTTGAGTGCCTTCCGCATCCACCCCGCGTCACAAACGGCTGCGCGTAAACTGTTACCGAACGAATGGGAACAGCAGCTGACGAAGGTATTTTCCGAACACCTGCAAAGTTGGCCGATTACCGGTAAGCTTCGAGCAGCAGTGGAGCGGGTTGGAATGACATCGATCGCCGTGAATTCTGCCCTGGCGGCGGCCTCTCGCGGTGAACCTATAAAGTACTCGACGGTCCTGCTTCAGTTGCTCGCGCTTGGCCCCTTGGGTTGGCGCCGATACCTCAGGGATTCCAGGATTGTGCAGCGTGTGCAATCGCGGCTGAAGGTGCAGCGGCTGGAAAAGCTTGAAAAAACTCATCCGCATGGATCTGGAACATAGTTGATAACTGGGCCAAGGACACGAATCCGTACTGCTTTGATTTGACGCTGCGTGCGCTTCTGCCCCCATACTTATGCATTGCCCAGGAGCCCGGTGTTGGAAGCTTCGGAAATTATTCCAGACAATCGAGTGGAAGCATCGGGGGCGCGCCAGGCCCAGCCTGGACGTTTCCGAGCCATCCAGCCCCGAGCTCTTCAGCCCATTGATCTGTACGTGTTTTACGCGCTGGCTCTTGGTGTGTCTATTTCTATCTGGTTCATTGCCATCCGAGCACCCCTTTGGCTGGATGAAACAGTTTCGTTCTACGTGATCAAAGGCGGCTTCTCAAAGATTCTTGTGCGCCAGGGATGGCCCGGGGTTCCGGCCTATCCGTATTTTCTTTCGCTGTGGACCAAGGCGATGGGAACGGGTGAGATTGCGCTCAGAATGTCTTCTGTACTACCCATGCTTGCGGCGGTTTATCTGCTGTACCGTTGCGCGCGGGAGCTGTTCGACTGGGATGTCGCTATGATCGCCGCTGTCGTCTACTGCCTTCATCCGATTGTCATTCCAGAGTCGATTGACATTCGGCCGTACGCGTTGGCGGCGGTGGCGATCACCTCGTCAATTTTTTTGCTGCTGCGCTTACGTCACAGTAGCTCCAACTTGCTGGCCGCGCTGTTCGGCTTCTCGGCAGCTTGCATCCTGTATTTTCAAATCCTGTTCGTGGTCATACTCCCGGCTCTTGCCATTTGCTTTTTCCTGCTCAAAGTTAGGGAACGTGTGATCTCATGGCAGCAGCTCGGCGTTGCGCTGGTCGTATTTGTCCTGGCGTTTCTGCCGGTGATACCCGGTTTGCAATATATGTTGCACACCAGCGGCATTCATGTTTTCGCCGCTGCTGCGAAGCTGGGAGAGCTCGTCCAGGTGCTGGCGCAAAAGCGCCTGGCGTATGTCCTCGCCGTTACCATTCTTATTGCTGCTGCAATGAGGCGGATCGACCTAAGAAGACGGCTTGAGCCTTGGCCTATTTTGGTATGCCTATCGCTCACGCTGGTTCCGATCCTGACGTTGTTTGCCCTGAGCAGGGAAACATCGATCCACGTTTTCGTGGCCCGCTACCGGCTGGTTGCGGCTCCCGGAGTCGCGCTCTGCTGGGCATTGATCCTCAGCCGCATCGATTCACGCGCTCTACGATTGCTATTCTGCATCGCGGTGGTTGGGGTTACCGCGTACCACTACTTCACTACCCCCTCTTCCAGGATCCACAACTACACATGGAAATATGCTTTGGAATTTGCCGAAGAAAACGCGTCTGCCGACAACGCGCCGGTGGTGATCTGTAGCGACCTGCCGGAGGCCGACCACATGCCGATGCCGGTCGGTTCAGCGGTAAAGGACAGCCCGATCTTCCCCCCGCTCGCCTATTACCCTCTCAGCGTTCCGGTTGTTCCGCTGCCGCGCTCGCTGAATGGCGAGGCGATACGCGCGGGTTCGCAGTTCCTGCACCAGGCGGCGCAGCGCCACGAACGATTTCTGGCACTGGGATTTGGGCCGTCGTACAAAACTCTCGATTGGATCGCCAGCAACGCGGCAGGCATGTACTCCGTCAGCCAACTGGGGGTACTTGATGGTGTCAAGGTCCTGGAGTTCCTACCGCGCACCCTAGCCCAATCCTCGCCGTGAACCGCAAGCAAGTAGCTGCAAAAGTTACATAAACAGACCCCCTAGCTAGCTAGTTTGCCTCCCTCCACCAGCTCTGCCCCTTGCAGGAGAGATACCGCAACCCGCTCATTCCTTTGTCCATACAGCAAGGATTGACTTGCCAACAAGGTGGAAGAGCACACGGTCAAGGAGGGTAGATGGGGGTACCAGGTACCGATCCCAAAAGAGTATCTGGCGAAGGCTGGGCATGGATTGATGGAGCAACAGTCGATTTGCCCAAGACGCCAACAACCCCACCGAGTCCAAATAACAGACCCTGCTGAGTGTGCAGGCCTTGGGGCCACAGGCAATCAAGCTGGCCCGATCATACCTTCGGAAGTGCCCTATGGATTGGTCAAATTCCGCATACAACCACTGGTGAGCGGGAGAAAGAACGACCAGCTTCCCTCCTCTCCTCAGTAGGTTTGCAGCCTTCTCAAGCTCTTCCCAATCCCGCTCAATATGCTCAAGTACATCGATGTACAAAAGCACATCAAACCGAAGGTCCGCTTGAAGGGTCTGCGTCGTACCGGCGATGACCCGGATTTTCGATGTTGTCCGGTCGGCCGCAAGATAGGCCGCTGCGCGTTGCGCAAGTTCCACATCCGGTTCAAGGCAGATCCAGGAACGGACCGACTGCGGGGCCAACAAAGGCGTGTTTGCTCCGATTCCCGCTCCGACTTCGAGCACGTCTCCACTCAAAAACGGGCGTACACACGATGACCAATAGAGCTTCCAATTCTTTGCCTGGGCGAAGATATCGAGTTCTTGACCAACGTAAGATGAGCCGTTCATTGAACCTGGAGTTCAATACAATCTGCCACAAAAAACTCGTAATCGCGGATGGGTAGAAATCCCAAGCTGTTTCGACTGATCATGACCGAAAAAATTATGGTGAGCAAGGCCGCGGTCGACTGGGTGATCAAGATAAACAGGAGGCCAACTGTGAATGTCGCCCAGCCAGGAATTGCAAGATGAGTAAAAAGTCTCACTCCTACCACGGCTACCAGCAAGCAGAAGAACGAAAAACCGAGGAGTGTAGTGCCAACCAGTAATCGCGTGCTGACGATCTCATAGCTGGCGAAGAGTGCAGAAAGCCCATGAATGACAAGACCGACGAAATTCATCTTTGAATCTCCCCGGAGCCTGTTCCCCCTATCAGCCCGGATGGTGGTGTACGGAAGCCGAGCTTTAAGCACAGCCGCCGCATAGTGATTCCAAAGTTCGGGATAAGCAACGATGCTATCGATATGCTGCCGGGGCAGAAGACTAAAATTTCCAAATCGAATTGTGCGACCCGTGAGCATTCGATGCATCAAGCGATAGCAGGCATAGAACAGCTTGAACGAGAGACTCTCGACTCGCCGGCCGCGCTCAGCGAAGACCGTGACCGGTCCACTTGCCGCCTCAAACGCTTTTACTAACCCATGAATATCTTCCGGACGGTCCTCGCCGTCAGCGTCCATAATCAGCACGGCGTCCGCTGGGAGGTTTTGCTGGATATACGCAAGCGCCACGGCGATCGCTCGCTGATGGCCAAGGTTTCGACGTAGGCGCAAAAGGCAAATCGATTTCGTAGCTTTTGAAACGTAGCCCGGAAAATTAGCAGGATTTGCTCTGTTAGATCCATCATCTACGACTAAAATGGTGGCGGCAATTTGCGGTAAAGCCGACAGGCATCCATCGATCGCGGCGCACAGCATTCCAGCTGCCTCCCAATCGTCATACACCGGCATGACTACTATAATCTGCATGGGTTTAGCCCAAGAACCTGGGACAGGCTTAATTCGAGATGAACGCCTTCGCTGCTTAGAAAGAGTCAAAGGGGAATACGAAAAATTTGACCACTTCAGATGCTCGGTCTCAAACGTTTGCTGTCACTCGTGTTTTCCTTTGCATCGCAACGCTGGCGTCGGGCGGCTGGATCGCCTATAAGCACGCGTTTACTGGCAAATCTGACACCGATGACGAGGGATATCTCCTCCTGTCACTACTCAACTACTTGAAGCACCATGGATTGTATACATCCACCTTCGCACAGTACGGCCCATTTTACTTCTACGCTCAGCAGACAATGCACGGAATTCTTCACCTGCCGGTTAACCACGACGGCGCTCGGTCCCTCATGCTCTTGTATTGGCTGCTGTCAAGCCTGCTCTCGTTCTGCTTCGTCATCCGTTTAACGCGAAGCATACTATTGGCTACCGGCTGCTTTCTTTTAACCCTTTTGACCTCCAGCGTGCTCGTGTTCGAGCCGGGACACCCACAGGAGATAATCCTTTTCCTGACGCAAAGCGCGCTCGTTTTATCTCAGTTCACGCGAACCAGGTGGTCGG
>Ga0302326_10031517_pt1 | contig 10588 bp, 9 predicted proteins | sample Palsa_T0_3_FD_202264 | JGI IMG/M metagenome (GOLD analysis project Ga0302326, IMG submission 202264) | Peat permafrost microbial communities from Stordalen Mire near Abisko, Sweden - Palsa_T0_3 | ecosystem: Environmental > Terrestrial > Soil > Palsa > Peat permafrost | place: Sweden: Abisko...
GCGCGCATCCGGAAATTGTTCGCGCAATTCGTTCAAGCGCTCTTGCGCATCCGGCAGATCGAGTTTGCTGATGACGAGCAGCGTCGGCCGCTCGAGTAGTGCCGGATTCCACAGACGCAGTTCGCCTTCAATCGTCGCTTTGTCGTGCAGGATCTCCTCGAGTGATTTCGCGCCGTCGAGCAGATGCACGAGCGCACGTGTGCGCTCGACGTGTTTGAGAAATTGATCGCCCAGGCCGGCGCCTTCGTGCGCACCCTCGATCAAGCCGGGAACGTCGACCATGACGAACGATTCTTCATCCGAAACGCGCACGACGCCCAGTTGCGGTTCGATGGTGGTGAACGGATAGTCGGCAATCTTTGGGCGCGCGGCCGACACCACTGAAAGCAATGTCGACTTGCCGGCGTTGGGGACGCCGATCACGCCGCAATCCGCGAGCAGCTTGAGCTCGAGCCGCAGCGCGCATCGTTCGCCCGGTTCGCCGTTGTAGGCAATGCGCGGTGCTTGGCGCGTGCTGGTCGCAAAATGCTGATTCCCGAGACCACCTTTGCCGCCGCGCGCGACCTGAACCCGATCGCCGTCCTGCGCAAGGTCGATGAGAAACGTTTCGGCTTTGCCTTCGAGCGTGCGATACACGAGCGTGCCAACCGGGACGGGAACCGTTAAATCCGGACCACTGCGCCCCGATTTGTTCGATTGACCGCCGGCGTTACCGGATTCGGCGCTGAACTGACGCTTATAGCGAAATTCGACCAGCGTCGAAAGCTCGGACGTCGCCTGAAGAAAGATGCTGCCGCCGCCGCCGCCGTCGCCGCCGGCCGGGCCGCCTTTGGGAACGTATTTCTCTCGACGCCATGCAACAATACCGTCGCCGCCGTTTCCGGCTGCTACGGTGATCGTCGCTTCGTCAATAAATTGCAGGAATGTGTTTCGGCGCGGTTTATGCCGCGGACGGCGGCCGCACGTTGATGTGCTGGCGATTGCGGCGCGACGAGAACTCGACGGTGCCTTCAATCAGCGCAAAGAGCGTGTGATCCTTGCCCATCCCGACGTTCTCGCCCGGATAGAATTTGGTGCCGCGCTGACGCACGAGGATATTGCCCGCGAGCACGCGCTCGCCGCCGAAGCGCTTGACGCCCAGACGTTGGGCATTGGAATCGCGCCCGTTGCGGGTAGAGCCGGCGCCCTTTTTGGACGCAAAAAGCTGCAGGTCGAACTGGAACATAGCCTGGGGAGTATAGCAAAGGGCTCTGCGGATTGGCAAGGACCGTTCTGCGGGTACAATGGACCAAGCCATGCTGGTCGCCCCAATCGCCGCCGCCCCCACCCACGTTACCGACCTCGTCCCGGTTCGCCCGGCGTTGGCACCGGTCGCTGCGGTCGCGCCTGCTCCACGCGAGCCTGCCGTACCGGCTTCGCAGAACCTCAGCCAGACCGCCTACCCGACCTATCAGGCGTTGCAGTCGGTCGCGGGGATCCCGCCCTCGAGCGACCCCACTTTCGTGCCGCCGGCTAGCGGCAATGCGCTGCGGCTCTACTCGGCAGTCCAAGCGATTGCAGCCGAACGGGTTTACCCGGCCCCAATCTTCTCGTTCAGCGCGTAGGGCGCGGCGTCGGCGGCTTGGCGGGCCGGCTCCCGTTGCACGGATTCCCGTGGTTGGCGTTACTATAGTGGCCGCCTTGAGTTGCGCCCCGCCGGCTGTTGCTTGAGAAGCGATTATTGCAACTAAAGGGATACGGATAGTAGTAGCCGCCGTAGTAGAGCGGCTGCGGCGTGATGATCGGCACGGGACCCTTTGGGCCGGCGTGCGCGCTATAAAAGGTTTGCTGCTGCGCGCCGGCGCCGGCAGTGAGGGCCGCAACCAGGGCCGCGAGCGCGAAAATCGATGCGACGCGTTTCACCTAGCTCATCTTCGGAAAAGGGTGACCGCCCTCCCGGCCGTAACTCTGAGGCGTTTTGAGCAAGAGACGAGTCGTCGTCACAGGCATGGGCGCCGTGACCCCCTTAGGAAACTCCTATCCCGAATTTTGGCGCCGGCTGGTCGCCGGTGAGTCCGGCGTCGGGCCCATCACGGTCTTCGACGCAAGCGGTTTCACCACGCGGATCGCCGCCGAGGTCAAGGATTTCAACGCCGACGAGCTGGTCGGCCGCAAGCTCTCGCGCCGGTTGGATCGTTTCGCGCAATACGCGTTTGTCGCCGCCAAAGAGGCGATCGCGGACGCCGCACTTCCCGAGGACCAAGATTTCAAAGATCAGGTCGGGGCGATCATCGGTAGCGGTATCGGCGGCATCCAGACGTTCTGGTATGAATCGCTCAAGGCGTCACAGGTCGGCAATTGGACCAAGACCTCGCCGTTCTTCATTCCGATGTTGATGGCCAACGCCGCTCCGGCGCACGTTTCGATGGCCTATGGATTTCGCGGTCCCGTCTTTTCGGTGGCAAGCGCGTGCGCGTCGGCCAACGACGCCATTTGCACGGCCTATAACGCCGTTGCGCAGGGCGACGCGCTGGCGATGATCACCGGCGGCAGCGAAGCCTGTATCTCACCGCTCGCAGTCGGCGGCTTCTGCTCGATGAAGGCGATGTCGACGCGCAACGATGAGCCTACCAAAGCTTCGCGCCCGTTCGACCGGGAGCGCGATGGCTTCGTGCTCGGCGAAGGCTCCGGCATTCTGATCTTCGAGGAGTACGAGCACGCAAAGAAACGCGGCGCGAAGATCTATGCCGAAGTGCTCGGCTACGGTCAATCCGCCGACGCGTACGATCTCGTGGCGGTCGATCCTAGCGGCGACGGCGTGGCCTTGGCATTCGCTCGCGCCTTTAAATCCGCGGGTATTTCGCCGGGCGACGTCGATCACATCAACGCTCACGGGACGTCGACGCCGATCGGCGATCCGGCCGAATCCAAGGCGATCGAAAAAGCCTTCGGCACGCACGCGAACAAGATTGGTGTCAGTTCGACCAAATCGATGCACGGCCACGCGCTCGGCGGCGCGGGCGGACTCGAGGGCGTGGCAACGGTGATGGCCGTTGCGACCGATATCATGCCGCCCACGATCAATTACGAATTCCCCGATCCCGAATGTACGCTCGACTACGTTCCCAACATAGCGCGCAAGGCGCCGGTGAACGTTGCGCTCTCGAATTCGTTCGGTTTCGGCGGCCACAACAGCGTCATCGTCTTCGGAAAGGTACGCTAACGCGTTACCGTCATGGCGGGTGAGAATCGCAGGCGGCGTCTGCGGGCGCTACTCGCGCATGCGGGCGTGCGCGTTGCCGGCGATGTGACGCTGATCGAGCAGGCATTCGTCCACGAAAGCGCCGCCAAAGAGGGCGCCGGCACCTCGAACGAACGCATGGAGTTTCTCGGCGATTCGGTGCTCGGCTTTGTGACCGCGGGTTGGCTCTACGAACGCTTCCCGGATGAGCCCGAGGGCCGGCTGACGGTACGCAAGGCGGCGATCGTGAACGATGCGCAACTCGCGCAATCGGCGCGGCGCTTGGGATTTGCCGAGCTGGTCGAGCTGGGTGTCGGCATGCGTAATGCAGGCGGCGCCGACAACACCTCCATTTTGGCCGACGCATTCGAAGCCTTTGTGGCCGCGCTCGCGCTTCGATACGGCATCGAGAAGGCGCGCACGTTCGTCGTTGCCGAGCACATCGAGCGGCTCGATCACGCGCCCGACGCGTTGCTCGACCCCAAAACGCGCCTGCAGCATTACGCGCAGGAGCACCTCTCGGCGACGCCCGTCTACCGCGACCGCAGCGCGGGCACGCCGCAAGCGCCTCGCTTCCACTCCAGCGTGCAGGTCAAGGGCAAGACGTTGGGAACCGGGAGCGGGCCATCGAAGAAAGCCGCACAGCAGGCCGCGGCCCAAGCGGCGCTAGCCTCCCTTTTCCCGGAATAGACGGACGAATGCATTTAAAGAGGATCAAGGCCTTCGGATTCAAGACGTTTGCCGAGGCGACCGCGCTCGATTTTGCCAGCGGCATCACTGCTATCGTCGGGCCCAACGGCTCGGGGAAATCGAACATGGTCGATGCGTTTCGCTGGGTGCTGGGCGAAACGTCGAACCGCAGCCTGCGCTCGGGCAAGCTCGAGGACGTGATCTTCGCGGGCAACGACAAGCGCAAACCGCTGGGCATGGCCGAGGTCTCGCTTACTTTTGACAATACGAGCGGCAAGCTGCCGATCGAATTCAGCGAGGTCGAGATTACGCGCCGCGCTTATCGCGCGGGCGAGAGCGAGTACTTCATCAACCGCAATCAAGTGCGTTTACGCGACATCGTCGAGCTCCTCATGGGCACGGGGCTAGGTCCGGGCTCGTATTCGATCGTCTCGCAGGGGCAGATCGATTCAATCCTCACCAGCAAGCCGACCGAACGCCGGGCGCTTTTTGAAGAGACGGCCGGCATCAACAAATTTCTCGCGCGCAAGAACGAGTCGATGCGTCGGCTCGAGCAGACCGAGAACAACGCGATCCGCATCAACGACCTCATCAGTGAACTCGAGAGACGCATTCCTGAGCTCGATACGCAAGTGCGCCGCGCCAAGCGCTACCGTAAGGTGAGCGCGCGCGTTCGCGACCTTGAAATACTTTCGTACATGCGCGCGAGCGCGTCGCGCCGTTCCGAACGCGAAATGCTGCGCAGCGAGCTCGAGAAACAAGAAGACGTGCGCGGTGCGGCGGCCGCGAAGGTCGCGCAGTTGGGCGCAAATTTGGCCGAACTGCGCACGCGAGCATACCAGCAAGAGCTGCAGCTCGAAGAGATTCGTGGGCAAGCGCAGAGCAAACGCGCCGAGCTCGCGCGCATCGAGGCTGACTACGCTGCGGCGCTTGCACGGCGCGAAACGCTCGAATCGCAATCGACGCAGACCCACGAAGACGCGGCACGGGTGCAAGCCGAGCGCGAAACGCTCGCCGTGACGATCGAACGGCTCGAAGCGCGCCTTGCACCGCTCACGAGCGAACTGGAAGCCGGACGCGAAGCGGAGTTGCAGGCGCAGACCACGCTCGCGCAAGCGCGCGCCCAACTCGATGCGATCTTCACCCGCTTGCGCGAAGTCGAAACCCACGTGGCACAGGGAGCGGCCAAACGCGCCGAGCGGCGCGTGCAGGGCGAAAACCTGCGTGCTGAGGCCGAGCGTCTGGAGGGAGAGGCGCACGCCGCGCGCGCGCACGTCGCACAACTCGAACTTACCGCCGGGAGCGCAACGCAGAAATACGCCGAACGTGAAGCGCAGCTGGGTGCGCTCGAAGTGCAGTTTACAGGCGGCCGCGAACGCAGTGACGCGGCGGAAGCTGCACTCTCGCGCGCGCAGAGCGATTTGGGCGAAGCACTCGCTGCCCATCGCGATCAAACCGGTGAGGTCAAGGGCGCGGAATCACGTTTGCACACGATTGAGGAGTTGGAAAATTCGCTCGAGGGGCACGTGCCGGGCACGCGCGCAGTGGTTGAAGCGTGGCAACGCGGCGATCTGCGCGGGATCGAAGGCATTGTCTCGAACGTCATTACGACCGAGGAGCGCTACGCGCGGGCCATGGACGTCGCGTTCGGTGCGCGTCTTTCGAACATCATTACCACCACCTCCGAAGACGCCGAGCATGCGATTGAATTCCTCAATCGCAGCGAACAAGGACGCGCCACCTTCTTGCCGCTCGATACCCTGGGCAATCGCGAGGCGAAGACGATAACGCCGGAACTCGCGCAACAACCGGGCGTGATCGGGTACGCACACACGTTGCTGCGCACGCAGCCCGCGTATGAAGGCGTCGTGCGCTTCTTGGTCGGCAACGTACTGGTGGTCGACACGCTACAGACCGGCATCCATTTGGTCCGCGAGCGCGGCTTGCGCGACACGATCGTGACCCTCTCGGGCGAGCAAATCGCGGGCGGCGGCGCGATAACCGGCGGTCGCTTCCATCGCGAACGCTCGATTCTTTCGCGTCGCGTGCAGGCGCAATCGCTGCGCGAAGCCCTCACCGGCATGCGCACAAAATTGGAATCCCTCGAACATGCGGCGGCAACGGCCGGCGTGCGCGTCGAGAACGCTGTGGCAGAGCGCGACGCAGCACGTGAAGCGGTTGGGCGCATCGAACTGCAGAGCGCGGAGTTACGGACCGAGATGGCTGCGCTCGGCAGTGACGTAGAGCGCATGCACACCGAGGTTGCGCGCGCCCACGCGACCGTCCAAGACGTCCTGGTACGCGCCCGCGATGCGCGCGAACGCGAACGCGTGCTCGAAGGACCCGAGGCCGACGCGGTGCATAGCGATGAAGAGCGCACCGCGCTCGAGGCAGAACTTGCCCGCGCCCGCGAGGAGATCGCGCGCGCCGAGGAGGCGCAACTCGAAGCCAGCCGTCGCGCGGGTGACCTGCGCGAACGATCGGCAGCGCTCACCGCTGAGCGGGATGCTTCGCGCGGACGGCTTGGCATGCTCGATCAAAACAGCGAACGCGCCCGCATCGCACGCGAGCAGATGCTTGCCGAGATCGGCGGCTTAGCGGAGCAAACGCGCAACGCGCACGCTCACGTTGAAGGCTTGCGTCACGGCGTCAGCGATCTCGATGCCAAGCTTGACGTTGCTCGGCGCGAGCGCGAAACGATGGCGAACGGGCTGCTGCAACTCGAAGCCGATCTACGCTCGGCCGAAAATGAGGAGCGCGACGCCGTTGCCGGCGGTGAGCGTCATCGTACGCGCCTCGCGGAAATCGAAGCGGAATTGGGCATGCTCGTTTCGCAATTCGCGCAAAATCCCGCAACCGACGACGAGTGTCACGACGTCGAGGCCCGCTATGTCGACGAGGTCGACACGGTGATCGACGATCTGCCGCGTCTGCGCGAAGAGCTCGCTCGGCTCTCGGCAAACGTCAATCTCAACGCCGAGGCAGAACGCGAAGAAGTGGGAGAGCGCGAGGCGTTTCTGCGCACGCAGATGGAAGATCTGGCCAAGGCTCGCGAGACGTTGCTCGAATCGATCAAGGAGATCGAGGCGCAATCCCAAGCGCTCTTCAATACGACCTTCGAGAAAGTCGCGACCGCGTTCACCGAGATGTACGGCAAACTCTTCCCCGGCGGCGACGCAAAGATGTGGCAGACCAATCCCGAGAATCTTTCCGAAACGGGCATTGAGATCTCGGTGCAACCTCCGGGCAAGAAGCTGATGGCGCTCGCCGCGCTCTCGGGCGGCGAACGCGCGATGACGGCTGCTGCACTCATCTTTGCACTCATTGCGGTCAAGCCGTCACCATTTTATCTGCTCGACGAAGTCGACGCGGCGCTGGACGACGCCAACGTCGAACGCTTCTCCGACATGGTGCGCGAGCTTGCGGGCGATTCGCAGATGATCATCGTCACGCATAACAAAAAGACGATGGAACTTGCCGACCGGATGTACGGCGTGACGATGAAAGAGCCGGGCGTGAGCACGATCATCGCTGCCGAGCTCACACAGGAGCGCCATCCGGAGCTGGCACTTGCCTGATCGAACCAAACCGGCGGCCCTCTTTTCACTGTCGGATAAAAGCGGATCGGTGGAACTCGCACGTGCTCTTCACGAGCGCGGGACCGTCATCTATGCCACCGGCGGAACGAAGCAGTATCTGCAAGACCACGGGATTCCGGCGCAGGATGTCGGCGAGATGACCGGATTCCCGCCGCTCTTCGACGGCCGCGTGAAAACGCTGCACCCCAAAGTGTTCGGAGCGATTCTCTACGATCGCGACAACCCCGAGCATCAAGCCCAAGCCGAAAAGTACGCGATCGCGCCGATCACGACCGTCGCGGCGAATCTCTATCCGTTTGAAGCCACCGTAGCGAAGAGCGGAACGACGCACGCCGAAGCCATCGAGCAGATCGATATCGGCGGCGTCTCGCTGCTGCGCGCGGCCGCCAAGAACTTCGATCACGTCGCGGTGCTCACGCATCCGTCGCAGTATGAGAAGTTCATTGCGGCGCTGGAAGCAGGCACCGTGCCCACGCAAATGCGTCGCGAGTTCGCCATCGCCGCGTACGAGCGAACCGCCGAATACGACGCGGCGATCGCCCACTATCTCGCGACCGAAGGTTCGGTGCTGCCCAGCGATCTGCCCGGCGCCTTGACCGTGACGCTGCCGCTCGAGCAACGCTTGCGCTACGGAACCAACCCGCAAAATCGGGCCGCGTTCTACCTCGACCGTCTGGACCGCTTGCCCGAACAGCTGCACGGCAAGGCACTTTCGTACAACAATCTGCTCGATCTGGACGCGACCCTGCGATTGCTCTCACGCGCACCGCTGGGCGCGACCTTCGGAAGCGAGCACACGCGGTTCGTGCGCGCCGCGGTTGTCAAGCATACGGTTCCGTGCGGCGTCGCACAGCGTTCGACCGTGGGCAAAGCAGTGCACGATGCGCTCGAGGCCGACGCGGTCTCCGCTTACGGCGGCATCGTTGCGACCGATGCGACAATCGATGCCGAAGCGGCGCAGTCGCTTTCGAAATTCTTTCTCGAGATCGTAGCCGCGCCGGCCTTCGATCCGGCCGCGCTCGAGTTGCTCAAAAAAAAGAGAAATCTACGCATCATGCGCTTCGTCCCTTCGCTTCCCGACGAGCTCGCGCGCGAGCTGCGCGTGCGTAGCGCGCTTGGCGGCGTGCTCGCCGAAGACGACAACCCGGCGGCACCGCCCGAAGAATGGCGCGTGGTTTCCAAGCGTCAACCCAGCGCCCAAGAATGGCACGACCTGGCGCTCGCCTGGGACGTCGTGCGCCACGTCAAGTCAAACGGCATCGTGATCGTCAACGGCGGAACGACGCGCGGCATCTGCGCCGGTCAAACCAATCGCGTCAGCGCGGTGGTGATCGCGGCGCATCGTGCCGGTGAAGGCGCCCGCGGTGCCGCGTGCGCAAGCGACGGTTTCTTTCCCTTCGCCGACGGGCTCGAGGCGGCGGTTGCCGGCGGCTGCACGGCGATCATTGCCCCCAGCGGCTCGGTGCGCGATGACGAAGTGATTGCCGCTGCCGATAAGCACGGGGTATCGCTCGTCTTCTCGTCGTACCGCTATTTCCTACATTAGAGGAGAGCGATCATGCCGCGATTCTTGCACACGTCAATCTTCGTGAACAACATGGACGAGTCGATCGATTTCTACACCAAGAAGCTCGGGCTCAAATTACTCGACGGGCCATTCCACTATCCGGGTAATGCCGACATGGCGTTCGTCGGCTCGGATTGGAATGCGTATATCGAGCTGGTCTACGATTTGGAAGAGCATCCGCCGTATACGATCGGTAATCGTTACGAGCATTTGGCAATCGAAGCCGACGGCGAGCTCGAACCATATATCGCGCAACTGCGCGAACGCGGCGTGAAGATTCTCAAAGACGCCTACAAATCGCCGAGCGGCACGCGGGCGATCGCGTTTATCGAAGACCCGAACGGAATTCCCGTCGAGGTGCTCGAGCCGCGCAAAGCTGCGGTTCTTTCATAAACGTTTCGTCGGGAATCGTCGGAGGCAGCACGATTTCGCTCAGGGTAAAACGCCAGATGCCGTGATGCGTCGAGATCCCGAGCGCGCGTAGCGTGCCGTCGATAAGCCCGCCGGTCTCGATCCAGTAACCGTTGACGTCCGAAAAGTCTTGCTCGACGATCCCCGCAAACCCGAGCGCCTCGCTGATGCCGAAGCGTACCATGCAGAAGCGATGCGACGATTCATCGATAATGACGCCGTTGAGCTGATGATGCCAGTCGTGATCGCGGGAATCGAGACGCAGTGCGCGGCCCGGTGCGCCGTTCGGGCACGCGGCCGGCCCTTCATCGGTAACGTTGTAGATATTCGTTCCCATGACCGACGTGATGACGATCGTCTTCAAGGTCAGGTCGGGCGGAGTCGAGGCTGTCGCGGGTGACGTGCGCGGCGGCGCGGGGTCTTGCGAGTTGAGCATGCCTTCGTGTAGCGCGCGGTACGTGCCGTACCAGGTCGGATCGAAAAAGGATCGATGGGTTAGATAAGCTTTCCCGTCTGACTCGTTGACGACCGCGCTCGTGTAGTCGAAGGTGCGGTGATTAATTTGCCATGCGGATGTGCCCGAGCCGCCACGCATGTTCAACCAGAGGTTGCCGCCTCGGACGACCAGCCCGATATTCAGCCCATCGCCTACACCATCGATGCGGTAGCGCAGGTACGGCGGTTGTGGCAGGCCGCTCATCGCCGCGATGGCTTGTTGGTACAACGCCGTTGCGTCGGGTGTTTGGGCCAAGCATCGCGTGGACGAGAGTGCAATGGCGATGATGAAGCCGATCCGCGCGCGCATTGACTAATGATACACGAACGGATCGGCCGGCGGTGTAACCGGCGTCAATGCTTCGACGTGCAGGCGGAGCTGCGAGCCATCGCAGCGGAGCGTTCCTTGTGCGCGCAGCCATCTGCCGTTGAGGTAATCGAGATTGCGATCGAGCGCCAGCACGACCGGCGCGGCGTCGGCGCGGCAACAGGTGATCGCGTAGCGCACGAGTGCGGACTCGCGATGCTCCGCTATGGCGACACCGGTGAAGTCCACGCGCTCGCCGGCAAAACCATCTGCGAGCGTCGTTTCGGTGGCGTGATACG
>Ga0302326_10031518_pt1 | contig 10588 bp, 10 predicted proteins | sample Palsa_T0_3_FD_202264 | JGI IMG/M metagenome (GOLD analysis project Ga0302326, IMG submission 202264) | Peat permafrost microbial communities from Stordalen Mire near Abisko, Sweden - Palsa_T0_3 | ecosystem: Environmental > Terrestrial > Soil > Palsa > Peat permafrost | place: Sweden: Abisko...
AACCGGATGCCGATGTTCTGCATCTCTGGCATGTAGTGAACGAGTGTGTCGGCCGATCGAATGAGTTCGTTCACCAGATCGGTCAGGTACCCAATTACGACTCCGTGCGCCATCGCTTCAAGAACGTTTTCGGTGTCTCGCCGACTCAACTTCTTTTTCGCCTCCGCATGCAAAAGGCGAGTGATCTGCTTCTGGAGACCCCGATGACAATCAAAGAAATTGCCGACCAACTCGGGTATGAGCGCCAACACGAATTCGCTCGGGCGTTTCGCAAGCATACGGGCCGGACCCCCTCTGGCTGGCGGACCGAACCGTTTCCGGAAGATCTCTCGTTCAGTTCCAACGCAGCGACATGATTTTCCGGCTTAGCTAAAGCGGATTGTTAGGCGCAGACTTACTCTCATTCCGTGGACAGGACCGGCCCCTCTTTATGAAAACAGCCATCCTTGGAGCGGGCGCGATGGGTAGCGTATTCGCTAGTTATCTGGCGGAGTCTAAGGACGAGGTCATTCTCATTGATGTTGCCAAGCCGGTGGTCGATTCAATCTCGTCTCGGGGATTGATCATCAGGGACAAGGCGGGCAACGAGAAAACCTTCCGGATCGCCGCGACGGCCGAGCCCAGCAACGTTGGGGGAGTCGATCTGTTGATTGTCTTCGTGAAATGTTATCATACTGAGGCCGCTGTGCGAAGCGCTCTGCCTCTTCTGGGAGAGAACTCCATTGTCCTTTCGTTGCAGAACGGCTGGGGAAACGCTTCGCGGATTGGCAATCTCGTAGGGCTGGAGAAGGTTCTGGTGGGAGTGAGCTACCATAGTGCAACGGCGCTTGGTCCCGGGCATGTCCTGCACGGAGGACAAGGCCCGACCTACCTGGGAGAACTGGATGGCTCGGTGAGCGAACGGGCAGCAAAGGTCGCAAGCTTTTTGGCCTCAGGCGGAATTGAAGTTCAAACTTCCTCCGAAGTTGTGAAGGATATCTGGTCTAAACTGGCCTTGAATGTTGCCACTCTTCCCAGCTCTGTTCTAGCGCGCCTGACCGCAGACAGACTCCTGAGCTCACCGGACATGCAGGAATTGATGCAAAACCTGCTGCAAGAGGTTATTGCCGTGGCAAATGCTCAGGACATCCGCTTGAATTTTGACGAACGCTGGAACGCTATCGTACGACTCCTCAAGCAATTGGCGCCCAACACGAAGGGTTCCATGTTCCAGGATATCGAACAAAGACGTCCTACCGAAATCGATGTGATCAATGGGGCAATCGTCGAGGCGGGACAAAGCCTGAAGATTTCTACCCCTTACAATCGTGCGGTGGTGAGTCTGATCAAAGCTCTGGAGACCGGACTGCAATCAGAAAAATGACGAATCCGACCATCCGTTTTTTTGGAGTAGCCGCCTACGAGCTGATCAGTTCCACGGGCCAGCGAATCCTGGTTGATCCTTTTCTGGACGAGAATCCAGGAAGCCCGGTCAAATCAGACCAGCTCGAACCGCCGGACCTTATCCTCGTTTCCCACGCCGCACCTGACCACTTGGGAGATACCGAAACGCTCGCCCGGCGCACCGGTGCGCCGGTGGTGTGCGGGGGCGAAGTAAAGGCCTATTTAACGGCCAAGGGCATACCGGCCAACCAGATTCGGGCGACGACGTGGGGAATCGCAGTTGAGGTTAACGGGATTCATGTTCAGCCCGTGGAATGCCATCACTGGTCCCAGATCCGGATGCCAGACGGCACATTCGCCAGCGGCGTTCCGATGGCCTTCATCGTTACTCTGGCGCCTACGGTCAGATTCTACCATTACGGAGATACCGCGATCTTCTCTGATCTGAAATTGCAGGCTGAACTCTATAGACCGACCACAGGATGCGTCGGGATCGCAAACCCCTTGGAAATCTTGCATCGGGTTCCGATGCCGGGTCGGATGGTAAGCGCTGAAATGAGCCCACGGGAGGGCGCGCTGGCCGCGCAATGGCTCGGACTCGAAACAGTGTTTCCATGTCATTACATCGATCCAAACTGCCCGGAGGTTGACGAGTTTAATGCCCACCTGGCCCGAGCGGAAGCAGAAGGGTCGAAAGTGCCGCAGTCGATCGTTCTAAAACCCGGCGAAAGCTTCACCGTAAAATGAAGGCGGCGATTTTTGACGCACCTCACGAAATGCGGCTAGGCTCCTGGCCGACTCCAGAGCCGGAGTTGGGCGATGTAGTGATTGCGGTCAATGCGGCCGGCATCTGTGCAGGCGACCTCTACATCTACTCGGGAAAGAATCCCTACGCTCAATATCCGATCATCGGAGGACACGAAATTTGCGGCACCGTGATCAAAGTGGGAAGGAATGTGCGCACGTTTGCCCCAGGCCAACTGGTGGTCATCGAACCATTTCTGAGCTGTGGAAAATGTTATCCTTGTCGCGTCGGCAAACCCAACTGTTGTGCCAATCTGCAGATTGTCGGGGTGCATCGGCCCGGAGGTTACGCCGAATTTGTGATGGCTCCTGCCACCCATGTACACTGCGTTCCAAGCGGTATTTCTCCCTTTCGAGCATCGTTTGCAGAACCGATAACCATCGGACTACATGCCTGTAAGCGTGGTCAGGTCTCAGCGGCCGACTATGTCCTTGTGCTCGGTTGCGGTCCGATCGGACTCGCTATCATCGAAGTGGCCTTAAACCGGGGAGCCCGCGTCGTCGCCACAGACGTAGTCAGTCCGCGCCTGGAGATGGCACAACGTCTCGGCGCGGAAACTCTAGAGGCCGACGAAAAGTTGATGGAAAACGTTTTCGGACAAACCGGAGGCGAAGGTGCACCGGTGGTTATTGAGGCTTCCGGTAACCCGAGCGTCATCCAGTCGACGATCGATCTGGTCGCGGCGGGAGGCCGGATCGTCATCGTTGGACTAGTGGCCAAAGGCGTTGGAGTCAATGTCCCCGGTCTGGAATTTACCCGCAAGGAGGTATCGATATTCGGTTCCCGAACAGAGCTCGGTTGTTTTCCTGAAGCGTTGGCCCTTCTAGCCAGCGATAAGATCAAGTATCCAGAAGTCGCTACCCAGTTTGACCTTTGGTCGGCCCCAACGGTCTTTGCCGACATCGCGCGCAACCCGTCGATGGTGCACAAGGGAGTCTTTCTTCTTAACTAGATAACCGATATGCGTTTTTATAGCTTCGAAAGCGACGGGAACGTTCACCTTGGGATCGGCACGGCAGACGGCAAACGTGTACTGGATCTGGCGGCAGCGGCTCCAGAACTCTCGAAAGACCCCGCAGAGCTGATAGCAAACTTCCCTTCGATCGAACCGGTTCTCAGGAAGATCATCCAATCGAAGCAAAGCTCCAATTGGACTTACGATTTGGAGGGATTGCGGCTCCTGGCCCCAATTCCGCGCCCGGGAAAGATCCTGTGCTCGGGCATTAACTATCGATCTCACCTGAAGGAGAACCCGAAAGCCATCTTGCCAGAAGAACCATTCTTTTTTGCCAAACTGCCTTCTACAGTGATTGGCCCGAGCCAGCCGATCATCTGCCCGCGCCGGTCACAACAGGTCGATTATGAAATCGAACTGGCGGTGGTCATTGGAAGAAAAATGAAGGAGACCGCCGAATCGGACGTATTGGAGCACGTTTTCGGCTATACCATTCTCCATGACGTGTCCGCGCGCGACGTCCAGTTTCGTGACAACCAGATCACCCTGGGCAAAAACTTTGACACCTTCTGCCCGATTGGTCCTTGTGTCGTTACTCGCGACGAGATCTCGCGTCCCGATCGGTTAGGTTTGAAGACGTTTCTGAACGGACAAATCATGCAGGATGGTTCGACTTCGGATTGGTTGTTCAGCCTGCCCCAGCTTCTCAGCTTCCTTTCGCAAAGAATAACCCTGGAACCGGGCGATATTGTTAGCACCGGTACGCCCGCTGGTGTCGGCGTCTTTCGCAAGCCACCGATTTTCTTGAAGCCGGGCGACATCGTTCGGTTGGAAGCCGATCAGATAGGCGTTTTGCAAAACAATGTAACCGCACAGTAAAAGTAAACCTAGTGAGAACTCCCCAGAATCATGAATACATACGATCGAAATAGCGTCACCAGACGCGAAGCTCTTCGCTCAGCCAGCGCTCTTGCTGGAGCGACTTTGCTAGCCAGTTGGGCTGGATCAGCAGATTCCTATGCCCAGTCCAATGAAAAATCCAGCTCGGGTTCCGGGACGCAAAGCAATGAAGAATATGTCTGGCTATCGGCCAACGCAAACCTTCCTCTGTTCGTGGCGCACGACCATCCGGCGCTCCGTGTAGCGGGTCAGACGCTGGGAGTAAAGGTCACCATTGCCGGCCCTGACAGCGTTGATATCCGGGGTTTGGTCGAGGCGGTGGAACAAACAACGGCGCGAAAACCTGCCGGTATGATGGTCGTGGGCTGGGATCCCAGTGCCTTAATTCCAGCCATCAACGGTGCCATCGAGGCGGGCATTCCGGTAGTTTGTGTTGATGCGGACGTGCCTAATAGTAAACGCTACGCATTCATTGGTACTGATTGGTTTGATCTTGGCGTCCGTCAGGCTGAGGCGATGGTGAAGGCACTCAATGGCAAAAAAGGGAAGGTCGCTCTCCTTGGTCTGATCGAACAGACCATCGATCAGCAAGCATTCAGCGGCTTCCGATCAGTGGCCACAAAAGCCGGTCTGATCTGCTTGGATCCACAGGAAGACAAGGGGAACCAAGCTGAAGCAGCCAGAGTCGCCGCGGCGGTTATCCAAGCCAACCCGGACCTAGTCGGTATGGCAGGCTTTGACTCCGAGAGCGGACCCGGCTTCGGCCAAGCGATCAAGGAAGCTGATCTAGCCGGAAAACTCGTTGCCACCTGTGTAGATGCCGAACCTCAACACTTACGTTTAGTGAAAGAAGGAGTTCTAACTGCCGCAGTCGGCCAAAAGAGAGAACTGTTCACCTATCAAGGCGTTAAGGCGCTTTTCGACCTGAATCATTCGTCACTCAAATTTACCAATGACGATAGAGCGGCTGGGGTTGTCCCGATCCCGATTAACTACAACACCGGAACGTATACAGTGACCAAGGATACGGTAGACTTGTTCATGAAATCGTGAAGTCAGGAGTCAGGAGTCAGAATCAGTCAATTGCAGGAGTTGCATCCCGTGACTTCAAACGGACTTCGTTACTCCAATAGGGCGTTGGGAAACTAGCTACCCGTTCTTTTTTTTCCTTAGCGTTTGCGCGCCCAGCGGGAGACTGCGTAGCTCGTTTACCTGAGACGGCCGAGGACAAGGACGAGAGTCGCTTTTTTGGGTTGAAAATATGTCCGAAACTAGCAATCAACCATTGGCAGAACGGGAAGAGCTAGTCGCCATGCAAGGCATTTGGAAAAGCTTTGATGGTAACCCTGTTTTAAAAGGTGTTAATTTCGGACTTTTGACGGGTGAAGTCCACGCGCTGGTCGGGGAGAACGGAGCGGGTAAGTCCACTTTGATGAACATTTTGGCCGGTGTACACCAGCCCGACTCCGGCTCCATTCGACTCCGCGATCGCGCTCAGGCGACGATCCCCGACGAAAAGAGCGCTCAAGCGTTAGGCATCGCCATAGTCTTTCAAGAGCGTAGCTTGTTCGCGCAGTTAAGCGTGGCAGAGAACATCTTTGCCGCTAGACAACCGGTGAAACGGCTCGGACGGATCGACCGAAAGAGACTCCATGAAAATACTCGCCTTCTGCTCCGTCGAACTGGCCTTGAAGCCGATCCGCAACAACCCGTCGAAAGCCTTTCACCGGCTCACCAGCAATTAGTCGAAATCGCCAAAGCCCTCTCCCACAATCCAGCGATTCTCATCTTTGACGAGCCATCTTCTTCCCTTACGGAGCGGGAAACGCAGCGACTCTTTGAAGTCATTCGTCAGCTCAAGTCCGGAGGAGTCGGCATCATCTATATTTCACATCGGTTGCCAGAGGTTTTTCAAATCGCGGACCGCGTTACCGTCCTTAAGGATGGGGAAGGTCAGGGAACTAGACCCATCGCGACCACCAGCACCGACGATCTCGTTCGACGGATGGTTGGCCGCAGCCTGGAATTGCGGCATCAGGATGCCGTGGCGGCCGGAAACCCTATCTTTCTAGAGGTTCGAAACTTAAGTGATCCGCCCACCGCACCTAAGGCGTTCCTGCGGAACATCTCTTTCAACGTTCGACGAGGGGAAATCGTCGGTTTTGCAGGACTGGCGGGAGCAGGTCGAACCGAACTTGCCTTGGCCATCTTCGGTTCCCGGAGCCTGGGCGCCGGTGAGATATTCGTCGCCGGAAAGCGAGTAGAAATTCATTCACCGCGAGAGGCGATCGCAGCAGGACTAGGTTATGTACCGGAAGACAGAAAGGATGGTGGCCTTTTTCTAGATATGACGGTCGCCGAGAACATTGTTTCGGCGAGCCTCAGGCGTTTTGGGCAATTCTGGCTGGGAGATCGCGAGCAAATGGACGTTGCCAGGCAATTCGAACACTCGCTGCGGATCGTTTGTCGGACTCCGAAGCAAGTTGTCCAACGCCTGAGCGGAGGAAATCAACAGAAAGTAGCTTTGGCAAAATGGTTGTTGGTGAATCCCACGGTTTTAATTGTCGACGAACCGACACGCGGTGTGGATGTCGGAGCAAAAGCGGAAGTTCACCAGATGCTTTACCAGCTGTCTCGCCGGGGTACGGCGGTCGTCGTGATCTCGTCAGACCTTCCGGAGATTCTGGATATTTCCGATCGAATCTATGTCATGCGGGAAGGCACCATCAGCGGCGAACTCAACCGGCTTGAGGCGACTGAGGAAGCAGTGATGCGCTTGGCTTCGCTCAGCCCTCCTTGAAAGATTTCATGGAAATTCCGAACGTAGCGAGTTCTGAGAAAGCAAGCGGCAAGAGCATTCAGACCCTAGGTCGTACCGTTTTTTCGCGCGAATTGGCGCTGGCTGCGCTCACAATATTTACGATCATTGTCTTCTGGATCCTATACCCCACTTCGTTTGCTAACTTCCGGAATTTTTCCGCAATCTTGCGTAACCTGGCCTTCGAAGGAATTCTGGCGATCGGCATGATGATCATGCTCGTTGGAGGTAGCTTCGATCTTTCGGTCGGATCTATGGCGTCCATGATCGGTGTGGTCACCGGCGCTCTGATGAAGATGTGGAACTGGCCTGTGCCGCTCGCGGTCGCGACTGGGCTCTTGGTTGCGGCGCTCGGCGGATTCATTAATGGCTTTATTGTAGCGAAAGTGAGAGTAAACGCCTTGATCACCACCCTCGGCACAATGGGGATCTTCCAAGGAATCGCCTTATTGATTGGAGGTCCCGGGATCACTTATTTGCCGGAGTCATTTTCCCGGTTTGGCCAAGCCCAATTTCTTGGGTTGCAGAGCCCGGTCTGGGTATTGATTGTTCTGGCGATCCTGGCCCACTACGCAATGGCTCATACCCGATTCTTTCGCCAGTTGTACTATCTGGGTAGCAATCCGAAGGCGGCGCATTTATCTGGAATGAACGTGGAGGGACTTCAAACCTTTTCTTTTGTGCTAATGGGATTGTTGGCCGGTTTGGCCGGCATCCTTTATGCCTCGCGTATTGCGACTGCGACATCCACTGTCGGCGTCGGAGCAGAATTGCAGGCCATTACCGCGGTTATCCTGGGCGGCGCGAGTCTGGCCGGGGGTCGCGGAACGATTTGGGGAGCAATGATTGGGGTGTTCTTCATGGGTTTAATGAAGAATGTTTTGATCATTTCCCGGTTCTCCTCGGAATGGCAGGGAATCGTACTTGGCGGCGTCTTGGTTGCTGCCGTAGCCATTGACGCAATCGTGAACCGCAAACGGGGCCATTGAACTGGGGAAGTGTCGGTGGTCAGTGTCAGTGTCAGTTGGATGGTAGGGCGAAGTTCCGTCTGAGCCGGATTGGGGAGACTATGGTTGATTCTTTGCCAATCTGGCTTAGACTGCGCGCTGACATCAGGAGCTGTCCCGAAGAATGGGACACAGCAACCGGGCGATGGAGATGCCACGGTGCTTCTTTGAGCGAAAGCTTGAAGGATGTGACTTCCGCGAGTGCGGAGGTAAACAAGGATCTCTCCACGGCATCGTTATAACCGCCGCCTGATGAGGTCGGCGGTTGTTTTGTTTTCCGGTCCCGATGTCGAAAAGCATCTACGAAAGACACCACATGTATTTGGCTGAAGTCGATACCAAGAAGATCCCGGGCAAAATGAACGACCGGGTAAAACTCCATACCTACCTGAGTCCAGGAGATCTCCTGGTGCTCTGGAACAGCTTCAAGATCGCATGCACCCTTTTCAGCCCTGAAGCCGCGGCAGACACCGTTCGCATTACCAACAACCTATGCGGCTTTTGGAAAACAATGTTGGATAAGGCTTGGCAGGCGGTTGAAGCCGGGGAGTATCCCTGCGAGTTCGTCATCACATTTTGCCGGGGCGATTTTTTTATCGTGGTTCTTGTGATGGACAGACTTCTAAACGAGTCGGATTGGTTTACGGAATCAGCCAAGAAACCGATGTTGGAGTTACGCCGCTTCTTTAGTGAACGATTGTACGATCCCAGTGTCGAGCAGGGAACCGAAGGCCGTTATCGGCAAAAGGAATCAGTGATGAACGATCGCTACCTTGGAAAGGAGACATTAAAGAACCCGGAAGGTATAATCTCACCGAATCCGCAACGGATCATTCTCTTCGGCGTAGTGCTAGGTCTCCTGATGCCGCCTGAACGACAACCCTTTTCAATGAGAAGTATTGGTCAGCTTATGGCCGATCTCTTTGATTGGAATCCAATGCGTACGTTAGAAGAAACAAACCGTTGCTTGAAGTTGTGCGCTGAAGATCCCGACTACAATCCGGATTTGTCCAAAGACGAGTTCGGACTTGTCCATGTTAAACTGCCTAAGGCGCTTAATTTTAGTCAAAACATCCTCGATTTTAAACCATCACCAACTCTTCGCAATATCGTTGCTTTCGCTGTCGCGATAGCGCTTCTGGTTCCGGAAGAGAATCGCCGGCGTCAATTGGCACTGCAAAGCATGGCAACACTAATGTGCGATCTGTTTGGCTGGCCTGAAGAGGTGGCGACCGAAGAAATCAATCTCTGCCTGGAGACTTGGAGCGAGGATGGAATGAAAGGCAATTTCTGGACAGACGTCACAGGGCAGGTGAGTGTCGGCATGCCGACAAAGAGAGTATGAGGGAGTGTGAACCCTTATCCTGTCTTTTCGGCCTGTAACTTCTTCTCGGCTTCTAACTTCTCCAGTTCGCGCTCCACTTCCTCGTCGAACGCTGTCGTGTTATAAAACGCCTTGCTGAATTCGTAGATCTCTTCCATCTCCTGGTGGCTAAAATCTTCAAGCTTAGTTAGGCAGAGCGATCTTCGTGACGGTTTTTGATCTGTTCTTTTTCATAAATCATTCAGCCGGGGCTATTCCGCAAAATCGGGATCTATCAACGGTGTAGCGATGGTATTGGCTGTGCGGCTTTTTAGGATCAGAGGCGTCGAGAAAGAAGTGGTCGTAATTGTACCCCATGTAACTCGTCGCGATGAGCAGATGGCGAAGGCCGAATCCGGCAAATTTCCTTACTTCTGGCTCTTCCCCGTCCAATTTAACCAGTATCCTGTCTCCACGTTTGAGGGCGCGGAACTCTTCTTCGCTCGCGGTGGAACCTGTTTCGAGCTTGCCGAAATAATTTACGAATCTGACGCACGGGTTCATTGGGTTATACATTTCACGGGATTTTGCTTTTTTGCCGGATTTGCTGCGGCTGAGCTGATGAAAGTAGGTAGGTAATGCGTCTCGCCTTATCTCTTCAATGAGCAAGATCCTCGCTTTAGACTTCTAGACCGGAGGGTAAGGCGGGACGCCTTACCTACTTGCGGGAATGGCCGCTTTCGCGATCGCGGCTGCATTGGAGAGTTTCTCGACACCCAAGCACAGGTCGATCAGCTCGTGAATCTGCTGTGTCGCAAGGATGCCCTGAGCGAGACCTACAAATTTCGCTTCAAGATCAGCATCTGTCATCGGGGCTTCGAGGCTACCAATCGCGTGCTCGATGTGCTTGTGCAGCTCGCGACCATCCTTTAAGACCACGCTCATATCCACCTGCTCCGGCTTGATGGCAGTATCCACGACCGGCACCACTTTATCCCGCAGCGCGATGATCGTCGGGTCTTGCACGGCTTGATCGCTAAATTGTTTTTCGCCAGCCGCGCCCTCGACAATGGCAACAGCCACGGCGTGGTAAATACTAAACTTACCCTCAAGCCCTTGGTGCGGCGTTTTCTTTCCGGTCAGTTCGAGCACAAGCGGGTTCACTCCGAGATCGATACGCTCGATCTGGTCGGCGGCGATTTGGTATTCATTGCGTAACTGGATCGCGGCGTCGATTGCGGGGTGCATTACGATTCCGCAAGCGAACGGTTTGTAGGTATTGAAAGCAGCCTCGTAACGCTCTCCCAGTCCCTCGGTGATTTCTTGGAAATCCTGCTTGGTCGAGATGGTATTGGCCCAGCCTCGCTTAGCTTCGAGCATCCGATCGGAACTGGTGAAGTTTTTCGAAGCGAGAATC
>Ga0302326_10031519_pt1 | contig 10587 bp, 9 predicted proteins | sample Palsa_T0_3_FD_202264 | JGI IMG/M metagenome (GOLD analysis project Ga0302326, IMG submission 202264) | Peat permafrost microbial communities from Stordalen Mire near Abisko, Sweden - Palsa_T0_3 | ecosystem: Environmental > Terrestrial > Soil > Palsa > Peat permafrost | place: Sweden: Abisko...
GCGGCGCCGATTAACACACAGCCGTCGCAGACCGCGACGAGCTCGTGACATGCCGACGTGATGGGGGCGTCAAACTGAACGTGAGATGGGTCTGAACACGGACCAACTCATCGCCAGATGAGCTCTGATCGCTCGGACACGAGCCTCGGATCCGCCGACGCGCCGTCGCCACTGCGCGTCGGTCACAAGATCATCGTGCCCGGCTCCCGGTTGGAGGATCTGGCGGCGCGACTCGAAGGCGCCACTTGGGACATGGTCGAGCTCGACGTGCTCTCACACGGTGACCGCCTCGTGATCGCACACGATCCCAGCGACCTTGAGCAGGAGATCCTCATCGACTTCGCCGACGCACTGACCGCGCTCGGGGAACTGCTGCCTCAGCACGTCGGGCTCGACGTCGATATCAAGGCGACCGGCTATGAGACTCGCGTGGCCGACGCGATCGGCGCCGCCGGTCTCACGGATCGCACGCTGATCTCGACGATGGAGATCGACAGCCTGCTGGCGCTCCGACGCGTCGCACCGCAGCTGCGACTCGGACTCTCGGTGCCCAAGGCTCGCCGCAACTATCTGGCCCACGCGCTGACCAGGCCGGCCGCATACGCGATGCTGGAGTACCTGCGCCGGACGCTTCCGGCCAAGCTCGAGCCGATGCTCGAGGCGGGGACGGTCGACGCGGTGATGGCGCACTGGGGCGTCGTCACCCCGCGCCTGTCGGAGGTCGTCCGCCGCCACGGCCGCGAGCTCTACGTGTGGACGGTCGACGACCACCGCCGCCTGCCGCTCCTCACGCGCCTCGGCGTGACGGGCGTGATCACCAACGACCGGTTGCTGTTCGCCCGCGCCGGGCTGGACCCGGTCCGGTAACCATCAGCCACCTGCCCTGCCGCCCGCCCGCCCGCGCCGGCACGAGCGCGCGGGGCCGGGGCCGGCGCCGGCGCGGACCAGCGCATTACGGGAGATGCCACCGGCCGAACCATGGCAATCCACTGCGGAGGGGCACGCAGTAACTTGCCGAGGTTCGTGTCGCGCCCGCCGGTCGGACCCCGGCCGGCGCCGCGCCCGCGCACTCACCGCCTGGACCCGGCCGGCGGCGCGACCGCGTCGCTCAGCGGTTGCACCCGGAGCGTCCCGCGCCCCGCCGCGCTCAGCGGTTAGACGCTGGAGCGTGCCCCGCCCCCGCGCGCTCAGCGGTCCGGCGCCGGGGCGCGGCGGGTCATCTCGATCTCGCCGCTGCCCACCTCGTGCCCGTGCTCGCAGCGCAGCTGCGCGTGCACCGGCGCCCCGCAGTCGTGATGGCGCAGCTGCACCGGCCCGTCGTCCTCGGCCAGCCAGCGGTCGCCCCATTGCATCAGCGCGGCCAGCGCCGGGAACAGGTCGGCGCCCATCTCGCTCAACCGGTAGGCGTACCGGGTCCGCTGCCCGGGTTCCTGGTACGGCTCGCGCACGAGCAGCCCGTGGCCGACGAGCTCCTTGAGCCGGGCCGCCGTGACCGGGTCCGAGATCCCGACCCGGTTGGCGAAGTCGTCGAACCGCTCGGTGCCGTAGAACGCCTCGCGCAGCAGCAGGAACGCCGAGCGCGTACTGACGATCTCAAGCGCCCGGGCGAGCGAGCAGCGTTCCGCCCGCCACCCCGATCTCGGGTTCAGCTCCCCGATGAGCTCCACTGTGTTCGTCATCGTCCTCATTGTAGCTGACTTTTGCGTATCTAAGTCAGTGTGCTACGGTGCTGGCCTCGGTCAAGCTAAGTCAGCCCCGAGACAGACTCCCAGAACGCCGCCCGACCACCGCAGACGCCGACCCGGAGGATCGAAACGTGTCCCTGATCAGCAAGTTGCCCACCCGCCGCGGCGATGCCTCATCGACGGTGGTGCTGGTGATCGTCTGCGCGGGCGTCGTGCTCGCCAGCCTCGACCTGTTCATCGTCAACGTCGCGCTGCCGGACATCGCGCGGGATCTCCACACCTCGAACCTGGCCGACCTCTCCTGGGTGCTGAACGCGTACGCGATCGTCTACGCGTCGTTGCTGGTGCTGTTCGGCCGCCTTGCGGAGAGCCGCCGGCGGGAGAACGGGTTCCTGCTCGGCGTGGTCCTGTTCACGGCGGCGTCCGCGGCCTGCGGCGCCGCCTCGAACCTGACGACCCTGGTCATCTTCCGGATCGTGCAGGCGGCAGGCGCGGCGCTGCTGACGCCGACCTCGCTGAGCCTCGTGCTGGCGACGACTGCCCCTGAGAAGCGCCACTCGGCGGTCCGCGCCTGGACCGCCGTGGGTGGTCTGGCCGCAGCGCTCGGCCCGGTCGTCGGCGGCCTGCTGGTGGCCGCCAGCTGGCGCTGGGTCTTCTTCGTCAACGTCCCGATCGGGCTGGCCGCCGCGGTCATCGGCTGGCAGCGGCTGCCACGGGTGCAGGGACATCCCGTCCGTTCGCCCGACGCGCTCGGCGCGCTGTTGGTGACCGCGGGCGTGGCGCTGCTGACGCTCGGCCTGGTCAAGGGCAACGACTGGGGCTGGGGCTCGACTCAGACGTTCGTCTCGCTGCTGGCGGCGGTGCTGGCGATCGGGCTGTTCGCGCTGCACTGCGCGCGCAGCTCCAACCCGCTGATCGACGGTGCACTGTTCAGGGTCCGGGCGTTCACCGGCTCGTCGCTGGTGGCGCTGATCTTCTCGATCGCGTTCGGCGCGATGCTCTTCTCCCGCGTGCTCTGGATGCAGGACGTGTGGGGCTGGTCGGCGCTGCAGACCGGGCTGGCGATCGCGCCCGGCCCGCTGATGGTGCCGCTGTTCGCGTTCGGCGTCGCCGGTCGGATGATCAAGCGCTTCGGCCCGGGGGCGGTGATCGGCGTCGGCGCGACGATCTTCGCTGCCGGCCTGGCGTGGTTTGCGGCGGCCGCGGGCCTCCGGCCGGACTACGTCGGCGAGATGCTCGGGGGCATGATCCTCACCGGCATCGGCGTCGGCCTGACCTTGCCCACGTTCATGGCGACCGGCGCCGGTTCGCTGCCCCCGAGCTCGTTCGCGACCGGCTCGGCGGTCGTCAACATGCTTCGGCAGGTGGGCCTGGCGGTCGGTGTCGCCCTGTTCGTCGCGGTGCTCGGCATCCCCCATCCGGGCGAAGCGACCGTCCTGGCCTACCGGCATGGCACGGAGGTGCTGGCCGCGACGGCGGTGCTGGCGGCCGTGATCGGACTCGTGATGCTCCGTCGCCGCCCGGACGCGCAGGCCGCGTCGCCCTCAGCTCCCGCAGCCGGCGCCGGCGCCGTCGACCAACCGGAGACCGCGGTCACGAGCGGGCAGGCAGCCGCGGTGTAGGCTCGGCGCTCCGGGCACCGTGGATTCGCTGACACGCGCCCGGACGTACGCCGACAGCGAGCAGACGCCAGGCAGGTGGCCACCGATGACGACCGTTTCCGCCCCTCCAGCCCTCAACCCGCGTGACTTCCTGGCGATCGATCGCCAGCTGTCCGACGAGGAGCGGGACATCCGTGACACGGTGCGCGCGTTCGTCGCCGACAAGGTCACTCCGAACGTCGGCGACTGGTTCGAGGCGGGGACGATCCCGATCGAGCTGGCGCGTGAGCTCGGGCAGTTGGGGCTGCTCGGAATGCACCTGGAGGGCTACGGCTGCGCCGGGGCGAGCGCGACCGCCTACGGCCTGACCTGCATGGAGCTCGAGGCCGGCGACAGCGGCATCCGCTCGCTGGTCTCGGTGCAGGGGTCGCTGGCGATGTTCGCGATCTGGCGCTGGGGCTCCGAGGAGCAGAAGAACGAGTGGCTGCCGCCGATGGCCGCCGGAGACGCGATCGGCTGCTTCGGTCTGACCGAGCCCGACGCCGGCTCCGATCCGGGAGCGATGCGGACCCGTGCCAAGCGTGACGGCGACGACTGGATCCTGCACGGCCAGAAGATGTGGATCACCAACGGCTCGGTCGCGGACGTCGCGATCGTCTGGGCGCGCACCGACGACGGCATCCGGGGATTCGTCGTCCCGAAGGACACCAAGGGGTTCACGACCCAGGACATCCACAAGAAGCTCTCGCTCCGCGCGTCGGTGACCTCCGAGCTGCTGCTCGACGACGTCCGGCTGCCCGAGTCGGCGATGCTGCCGGAGGCAACGTCGCTGCGCGGGCCGCTGGCCTGCCTGGACGAAGCCCGCTACGGGATCGTCTGGGGCGCCGCCGGAGCGGCGCGGGCCTGCCTGGAGGCGGCGCTTGACTACGCCAAGGAACGCACCGTGTTCGGCAAGCCGATCGCGGGCACCCAGATCCAGCAGGCCAAGCTCGCCCAGATGGCGCTGGACGTCAACCGCTCGACCCTGCTGGCGTTGCACCTGGGGCGGATGAAGGACGCCGGCGAGCTGCGCCCCGAGCACGTCTCGATGGGCAAGCTGGGCAACGTCAACGCCGCACTGGACGTCGCGCGCACCGCCCGCCAGGTGCTCGGCGCCAACGGGATCACGCTCGAGTACCCGGTCATCCGGCACATGAACAACCTCGAATCGGTCGTCACCTACGAGGGCACCGCCGACGTGCACTCGCTCGTGATCGGCGGCGCTCTGACCGGTATCTCCGCGTTCCGCTGACCTTCCTCGCCCGAGGGTTGGCGATCTGACCCCGGATATGTGGGTGAGATCGCCAATCTTCGGGTTGAGACGCTCGCGGCGTAGCAGCGGCGGTCAGCGGCTTTCCAGCAGCAGCGTCACCGGCCCGTCGTTGACCAGCGACACCTGCATGTCGGCGCCGAACACGCCCCGCTGGGCGTCGAGCGACGAGCACACGCGCTCGTACAGCGGCTCGGCGACGTCGGTCGGGGCCGCGGCGACGTAGCTGGGACGGTTGCCGCGGCGCGCATCGCCGTACAGCGTGAACTGCGAGACGCACAGCACCTGCCGATCGCCGAGCGGCTCGTTCATTCGGCCCTCAGCATCGGGAAACACCCGCAGCCCCCGGATCTTGGTGGCGATCCAGTCGGCCTCAGAAGGACCATCGTCGTGGGTCATCCCGAGCAGCACCAGCAGCCCCGGGCCGATCTCGCCGACCCGCTCGCCGCCGACGTCGACCGACGCCCGCGTGACGCGCTGGACCAGCGCCCGCATCAGGCGTCGCACAGCGCGGCCGCGGCGGCCTCCGGCGAGATCGGGTTGTACGCCAGCCCGGCACCCGATTCGAGACCGCCGTCCGCAAGTGCGCCCGGCAGGTGCGGGAGCACGTCGATCCGCCAGCAGAAGTGCTCGGAGCCCCGGGGCGCGGTCCTGATCCACAGGCTCAACGACGGGATCGCGCCGAGCACCACGCCCAGACGGCGCAGCGCGTCACGGAGCATCGCCGCCCCGGTCGGGCCCTCATCCTCGAATCGCATCCGCGGTGTCCGCGGCACGATCATCAGCTGATACGGGACGCGCGACGCATATGCGCACAGCAGCACCGCCTCGGCGTCGACGGCCACCAGGCGTTCGCGCAGCCGCACCTCCTGTTGCAGCAGGTCCGCCAACAGGTTGCCGCCCATCGTCCGCGTCGCGTAGCCGCGGAAACGCTCGCGCTCACGGGCGATCAGCGCCGGCACGAACTCCAGCGCCAGCAGCTGGGCGCTCGCCCGCGTCCCCGGCCGCTCGTCGGAGAACAGATGCAGGCACGCGGCGTCGCCGTGCGCGAGCATTCGGGCGCGCCAGCCCTCCACCACCTCGGCCACCCGCTCGGGCGAAAGCTCGCCCAGCGAGCTGACCGGCTCGCCGACGTCCAGCAGCTCATGGGTGCCGGTCGCGGGGCCGGCCCAGAACAGGTCTGGATACGCCGTTGGCTCCGGGGGCTGCGCAGCGCGGTCGAGGATCGGGTGAAAGCTTGGCGCCACCAGCGCGCCGTCCGAGCCGCCCGAGCCCCCCGAGCCGCCCGTGGGAACCTGCGGCACCCCCTCGGTGGCGACGAACACACGCTGACCGCTGAGCGGATCGATCCGAACCTCTGCCATCGCCGGGTGACGCTATCGAGCTACAGGAGCTTGTCCATCGCGATGTGCTCGATCCCGGACTCCATGAACACCCGGCCGCGGGGCTGGTACCCGGCCCCGTCGTACAGCGAGCGCGCGTAGGTCTGGGCGTGCAGGACGATCCGGCGCGCGCTGCGCGCCCGGGCCTCCTCGTCGGCGAGCTCCAGCAGGCGGGACGCGATCCCGCGCCGGCGCGCGTCACGCCGGACCGCCAGCCGGCTGAACTGCACGGTCGGCCCGACGAACAGCAGCCGGCAGGTCGCGAGCACTTGACCTTCCGCGACCGCGACCAGGTGGATGCCCTCGCCGTCGCGGCCATCGTGCTCCTCACGCCGGGATACGCCCTGCTCGACGCAGAAGACTTCGCGGCGCACCGCCAGCAGCTCGGTCATCTCCTGCTCGCCGCGATAACGACGGACCTCGTAGTCGACCGCGGCGGTCATCACCGGGCGCACGGGTCGGCGGCGATCGAACCGGCGTCATCACGCTTGAGCGCCATCATCCCGATCCGCAACGACACGACTTGCACAGCGTCACAGCTTGCCACACGGTCATCTCCGCCGGGTGTGCTTAAATGATGCTTAGCCTCCGGTGCATGACCCGGGTCGCTTCTGAGGAATTCACTCGCTGTGCTCGGCAGGCGCCGAGGCCGTGAGCCGCTAGACGTATCGCCGCGGCTCGCTCATCAGACTCAACCTTTCAACAGTCATGGGTGTGACAAACCCGTTTCCAAGCCCTGACGCGATCGCGCGCGCCGAGTTGCTCACGCGAGAGCGCTTCGTATACGAAGGTGAATCGCTCGAGGAGGCCCTGGCCCCCGGGTCCGCTCGTCGGCGCGCGCTCGACGCGGCGGTGGACGAGGTCTCCGCGGGTCACACCGTCCCGTCGCTCGAATGGCGTCGCGAGTTCTCGCTGCTGCTCGGGCTCGAGCGGCTGCTCTCCGAGGAGGAGACGCAGCTCGTCGACGGGACGGTCCTCTCGGCCCACCAGGTCGACGCGCTGTCGGGCACGCTGACGGCGCTGCTGGCCGACGCCCAGCGCATCGGCAACGGCAACGGCGCCGCCAACGGCACAAGCGGCACCAGTCCCACCAACGGCAACGGCACCGGCGCCAGCAACGGCGCGAACCGCTCGTCCACCGCCAACCGCCGCGCGGCGAGCGCCACCGGCAACGGTGCCGATCAGGCCGGGGAGTCCGAGCTCGACGGCGACGAGGAGGGGCAGGACTGGCCGGAGGCCGACGACGAGGACGACCGCCAGTTCGACGAGGAGCCCCAGGACTGGCAGGACCCCGACGACGATGACGCCAGCCAGTTCGAAGAGGCGCCCGAGGACCCCAACGCGCACAAACGCTTCTGGTTCGAGCACGCGACCGGCGCCGGCAAGACCGTCGCGGCGCTCGGGTTCGTCGAGGCCAGCCGCACGGGCGGCGTGCTGATCCTCACCCACCGCCGCAACCTCGTCGACCAGTTCAACGGCGAGCTGCGCGACCGCGGCTATCGCGACCGCATCTCGGCGCCGCTGCTGGACGGCCACGACGCCGCCAACGGCCCGGTCACGGTCGAGACCTACCAGTGGTTCGTGCGCAACGTCGGACGGATCTCCGACGCGTACACGATCGTGATCTGCGACGAGGCGCATACGGCGCTGGGCGAGAAGACCTCGGCCAGCATCCGCGCCTGGGCAGGTCCGATCTTCGTCGGCATGACCGCGACCGGCGCGCTGATCGCCCGGCACGTCACCGACCTGTTCCCGACCCAGACCAGCCGCTTTGACCTTGCCCAGGCGGCCCGCCGGGGCGTGATCGCGCCGCTGCGCTGCATCCGGATCCCGCCCGGACCGGGCGTGCGCACGATCGCCAAGGTGCCGCTGCGCCGCGGCGAGGTCGACACCGAGTTCGACCAGGAGATGCTGGCCGAGCTGCTCGATCAGACGCCGTTCAACCTGGCCGTCGCCGATCTGTACAAGACGCGCTTCAACGGCGTCCCCGGGGTGGTGTACGCGGCCGGCGTCAAGCACGCCTACAACCTGGCGAAGGCGTTCACCGAGATGGGCATCAACGCCAAGGGAGTCTCGGGCGAGACGCCCAAGCGCGAGCTGGCGCGGGTACTGGCCGACTACGAGTCGGGCAAGGTCGACGTGCTGATCAATGCGCAGCTGCTGGCCGAGGGCTGGAACAGCCCGCGCGCGACGATCTGCATGCACCTGGCGCCGACCGCCTCCAAGCGGATCTACCAGCAGCGCGTTGGCCGCGTGACCCGCCGTCACCCGGGCAAGGAAGCCGGGATCGTGATCGATTTCGTGCACCCGGCCACCAAGCACGACGACCCGGTCGTGACCTTGCATTCGCTGCTGGACCGTGACGTCTACCGCGGCGGTGCGATCGTCGTCGGACCGGTCCGCCGCGGCCGCGGTCGCCGGGTCCGAGTCGAACGAAGGGTCCTCCCCGTCACGCCCGATCCCGAGCGCAGAGCCGAGGTGTTCGAGCGGGAGCTGTGGCGGATCGCGGTCGAGAACCTCGACTACGGCGAGCAGCACGTGTGGGCGGCGCTGGCGGGCGCGCGCGTCGCGCCCAACGGCTGGCGGCGCGCGAAGGCGATGCTGCACTTCGACCGCCAGGGCGAGCTCAAGCGCCGCTTTTTGCTGACGACCGTGCAGCGCAACCGTTCCGCGCAGCTGCGCCTGCGGGCCTTGCAGGAGATCGCCGCCAGCCGTGACGCCGAGGCGTTCGACACCGCGATCGACATCATGGGCGGCTGGCCCCGTGACGAGCGGCGTGAGGGCGTCAAGATCATGCTGCAGGCGCTCGCCGAGCGGCGAATCGGCCGCCGGGATCAGGCCAACGCCTGGATCTGGCGGATGGCCGAGTACACCCGTGAGGTCCACGAGGAGTACGCGGTCCAACGCTGGCCCGAGACCAAGCGCCTGCTCGGCCTGCTGGTGAACTCGTCAGGCGCCGCGCACGCACGCAACGCGCGGCGGCTCGTGCATGCCTCCCGTAAGGAGGACCGCCGGCTGAGCGCGGCGCTGCTGGCCGCGGCGCTCGCCCACACTCCCGAGGCCGAGGAGGCGCTGCGCGGCGCCCGGACCCGGATGGCGCGCAAGCCGGCCGCGCTGGCGCGGGAGCTGCTGCGCAACTTCCCCAAGGGTCGGCGCGGCTCAAAGCGCCGGCGGCGCAAGGGGGCCGACCCGGAGGCGGCGACGGCTGCGACCACGGACGCCGTCGCGGCGACCGACGGCGACACCGACCCGCCCGAGGACGACAACGTCCCCGACGACGACGTCGGCGACAACGTCGAGCGGCTTGAGCTTGAGGACCGGCCCGACGACGAGGACACCGAGGCCGCGGCCTAACCGGGCGACGAACCTCGAGTCTGGATCATCGGACCAGGTGGACCTCGCCTGAGTCAAGCACGACCATTTCGCCGTCGCCGGTGCTGACCAGCAGCCGGCCATCGTCGTCGATGCCGGATGCCCGCCCCTCCCGCGGCGGCGCATCGGCAGCGCTGCCCTGCACCCAGCGGACCTGTCGGGTAATCAGCGCGTCGCGGATCCGGAACGCATCGAGCACCGAACGCTCGGGCATCACCAGCCACCGGTCGAGCGCCTGCATCAGCCGCGCCAGTGTCGTCGGGATCGAGGCCGGCGGCAGGCCGATCGTGGCCGCTGTCGGGCGCAGCTCAGGCGGGAAGTCCTCGGCGCGCACGGCGACGTTGATGCCGATGCCGACCACCGCCCAGCGCTCCTGGGGCCGCCCCTCGACGAGGATTCCCGCGACCTTGCGCCCGCGCAGCTGGACGTCGTTCGGCCACTTCAGGGCGACCGCGGCGGCGCCGCCGGTCTCCACGTACTCCCAGATCTTCGACACCGGATCGGGCGGTCGGACCGCCGCGACCGTTTCGGCCACCGCGACTCCGGCAACGAGCGGCAGCAACCGCGGCGGGTCGCGTACGACCACCGAGCACAACAGCGCGCGCCCGGCGGGCGCGACCCAGATCCGTCCCTGCCGCCCGCGGCCGCTCTCCTGAAAGGTCGCCGTGACGACCATTCCGTGGGGCGCCCCAGCGGCGGCGAGCTCCCGGGCCCGGGCGTTGGTGGAATCGGCCCGGCGCAGGTGCAGCCGTGGCGACCCGACCGACGACACGCTCACTGCGACGGGTCCTGCACGGGAGCGATCCGAAGCTCATCGCCGACGCCGATCCCGAGCCGCTCCGAGGCCGAGCCGCGGTTGACGGCGATCGCCGGTCGATGATGCGCGTCCTCGTAGAGGACCAGCTCACCCGTCGCCACGTCGCCGAACGTGACCCCACGGCCGAGGGCCAGTGCTGCCCGGTCCCAGGCACTGGAGGAGACCGTGACGACACCGGCGCCGGTGACCCAGGCGATGTCGTCCTCGTCCGCATCGAGCTGCAGGTTGCCGAACTGGTCGACGTACTGGACGTGGGCAACCAACGTGCGGTCCTCACGGGATGCGTGCGTCCGGTCAAGCACGATCAGCGACGCCGGATCGATCGGCTCGCCGACCTCGGACACCGCGCGCCCGGCGGCGAGCGCGGCGGCGACCGGGGCGAACAGGTCGCGCCCGTGAAACGTCGCCGACACCGCGGCCG
>Ga0302326_10031520_pt1 | contig 10587 bp, 13 predicted proteins | sample Palsa_T0_3_FD_202264 | JGI IMG/M metagenome (GOLD analysis project Ga0302326, IMG submission 202264) | Peat permafrost microbial communities from Stordalen Mire near Abisko, Sweden - Palsa_T0_3 | ecosystem: Environmental > Terrestrial > Soil > Palsa > Peat permafrost | place: Sweden: Abisko...
ATTTTGTCCCAGCCATTACGAATTGTGTGCTCATTGACCGCGAAACACAACCTGTCGTCTGATGTCGCCAGTCGGAACCAAACAGGACGCGTGTTCCCCGTTTGATACAACCCCACATCGGCATATCCCTCTGCGCACCTGGGTGCCGACATTTCGTCGCGAAGTCACCCTCCACGAGTGGTTCGGGGCCAGTCGATCCGCCAACGCTCGCCGGGCGCTCGCACCCAGGACAGACGTTTCACCGGAGTGCCGCGTGCGTGGTGGTAAAGCGCAGCAGTACGTTGGTAAAAGCCGCGTGTATGCCACGACTCGCGGAACCCGAGGGCCTGGCAGTCGAGGTGATGGCAAAACTCGTGGCAGAGGGTGCTGAGGAACGTGCCAAACGAGGTGACTTGTTTCCGGATGGCGGTCCGCATCCAGAGACGGATGAGTAGGGTTTCGGGATGGTAGTCCCCGAACAATTCAATAGCTGAACCGCCTTCACGGACTCGAAGCGGGCGGGCCGCAAGCACCCGGATGCCTGGCGGGCGAACCGTGTAGAAATCAGATGCAGCCGATAGAAACTCTGCACATGCTTGGCGAACGGATGAGACAGTGCCGGCCTGCATGACCGAATGAATGGACTCTGCCGACGCCTGCAACCGGTCGTCCTCGGGGACTTCCAATGCCCTGAGCCGGTCACTCTCAAGAAACCTTGCCCGTAACGCTGCTGTGCGCGGCGGTCGGTCGGTAAACATTGCTGGAAATTGTCAACCAAGCGTGTCGAGGTGCACAAGAGGCGAGCAACGCCATGCGTCTCTCAGAGCTTGAAGTCCCGCAGATGGAACTTTGTCCTTGAGCAGGAACATCTCTTGTCTAGCGGGAAGTCCACAACGGAGCTTTCCGCGATTGCACCGTCGCCGCTTCATCCGCGAGACAGAAACCCATGGAACGAACATCTAAAGAGGAACTTTGCACAGCTCGTCCGGCAACGATCCGCCCCAATTGCGACCGGTGTCGCACCAAAGTCCAGGGCCGGCGCAAGTACGTCTTCACCGACCAAATCGATCAGCTAATCCGAGAGATCTATCTCCTCCATCGAGACGCGAAGACGCGACCCGGCATCCGGCCACTGGCCAAGAAAGTCGGCATGCCGCATTGGGCACTCAAGAAGCGCGCCTGTGAACTGGGCCTGGCGAGAACCAAAGAGCTGCCATGGAGCGAGACGGAGTTAGGTATTCTTGCCCGGTATGCGTGGATGAGCAATGAGCGGATTCGTCTCAAGCTGAAGGCTGGGGGGTACTCCCGAACCGTTACCGGAATCCACCTTAAGCTGAAGCGGATGCGGTTCAAGCATGACGGGAGCTTCTACTCCGCCTACAGTCTTGCGCAAGCGCTGGGGATCGATCCCCATGCAGTAACCCGCTGGATCAGGGACGGCCATTTGAGGGCCAAATTCCGAGGCACAGCACGAGGCCTGCAGCAGAACGGCGACAGCTACCTGATCCAAGAGAAGGATGTCCGCCGCTTTATCCTCGAACACCCAACCGACATTGACTTGCGCAAGGTGGACCAACTCTGGTTCCTCGATTTGATCACCAACGGGTTGGTGCGCGTCGCCTGAGACTCGTCGGTTTGCGGGGCGGTACGGCAGCTTCCCATGACGCCAAGCCAAGAAGGCGGTCGCCTATTGCCAAGGAACGTGAGCATTAGTCGCGAACTCCTTTGCCAATACCATCGCCAAGAGGTCACAGCATAGTGAACCGCGACGTGCTACGCTTCCTCCAACGCAGCCATGAAAGTTCTCGTCGACCGCAACATTGAAATAAATGCGATAACCCACAAGACGATGCTCGTTTCGAGGGCAATTAAGTGGGGGCCGCATTATCACAAGGTCGATGTCGCACAACGAGTCCACTTCCCGCCCAGGGACGATGAAGCTTTTCGCCGAGAGCAGCTTCCTTTTCTTGCAGCGCTCTGCGCTTCCGCAAAACACGGAAATCCAGAACTCTTTAGCTCACATGAAATCCGAATGGAGAGGCTTCGACAAAGGGGGCGTAGTGAAGGCTATCTGGGAATCAACCTGCTTCGGGATGTCCCAATCGGAATCGTCCCCTCGCCAGTTCAAAGATCAATTGCCATTGCTGGGGACTTCACTATGGGCACGACAGAAGACGAGCAAATGGAGTTCTTTCGGTCGATCACTGATCCGAGATTTCTCCACATCAGGAAGCATACCGGCGATGGGCATATTGATGATTCCTACCATCTCTGGACGGCTGAGAATGCGAAGCTGGACGCCTTTCTGACAATGGATAAGCGATTTTATGGAGTGATGAAGCAGAAAAGTGACCTAATCGGTTCTCCAGTTCTGGTCGCCATCCCCGAAGACCTGTGCGGACGTCTGGGGCTACAGCCGCTAGACATTCGCGGACTCGCGGCTGAAACGAACCCCTTCGCATAACTCACGAAGTCATGATCCCTTCGGCTTTATAGAATCCTTCAGGATAAAAGCGTCGGACCTCGCATCTCCGCCACCTGGTCGCATATCTCGTCGGTGTGTAATAAGCGAACCTCTCTAGCGTGCAGCCGGGAAGAACGCACTGCAAGACCGGGCTGGATGGCTCTTTGGCTACAAGGCGCTCAAGACACGGAATCGAGCTTTTCTTCGAGAAGCCATCTGGACTGAGCGGAAGAGGACAAACCGGATGAGACCTTTCACGCTGGTGCCCTAGGTCGTACGCCACTTATTGCCCCCCGTCGAACGAAGGTCGTTCTGAGATCTCTCGTTTGCAAACTGCTTGACCGCGAAGACAAACCCGTCTGTTGTGGTCGGGCGCCGCGCCGCCGGAAGTGGCACAACCAACTCGGGAGAGTCGCAGACCTTTTTGTCTGCTGGCTCTCCCGATTTTCATTTGGAGGAACTGCGATGCAAGAGACAACAGTAATCGAGCAGGACCAGCCAGTTGGGGCAATTCTCAGCCCCGTACCGACCCCAGCTCCAACCATGACTCTGTGCTCCTACGGCACCAAGCTGACTCGGGAAGAACTGGCCCGAGTGGCAACGCCGGCGGCCACAGAAACCCACAAACCCATTCCCCACATTGCCGTGGTGGAGAAGCTGATCGAAGCCCTTGGCTTTCGCCAGATCGGTGTGGTGCGCGAGGAATACGCCGTTTCAGCGGACGGGATGCGCATGTTCGGCGTGATGGACCTCAGCTCCGGCTTCGAGGGCTGCCGTTTTGCCATAGGCCTGAGGAACAGCCATGACAAGTCATTCCGGCTTTCCTGCACCGTCGGCCTGAGAGTCTTCGTTTGCGAGAACCTCGCGTTTCACGGGGAATACACCCCCGTCCTCGCGAAGCATTCCAAGCACTTCTCACTCGAAGACAGCCTGGCCATTGGCGTCGATCGGATGCAGCGGAACTTTGGTCCTTTGAAGCAGCAGGTGGACGAGTGGCGTGCCATGCAGTTGTCCACCGCTGCAGCCAAGCTGCTCATCTACCAGGCGTTCATCGAGGAGGAGTCTGGGTTTCCCAAACACCTGGGCCGGCGGGTCCACGATCTCTACTTTCAGCCGGTGCATGACGAGTTCCAGCCGCGGACAATGTGGAGCCTCTCGAATGCATTCACCAGCGCGTTCAAGGAACTGGAGCCAATTCCTCAGTACAAGGCGACGGCGAAGCTGGCAGGCTTCCTGCAGTCAGTTCGGCCTTCGTAATCCCCAACAGCAACGCCTACGTGCGGTTCCGCCTGACGCCCTCCTTACTGTCCCTGGGATTACGAGGTAGGAGGCGGAACCGCGCATCGCACATCAACCGGCAAATCCCATTGACCGCCACTTAGGAGAAATTCCATGAAACTCCGTCGGAATGAATTCTGCCCAATCCACAGATCACGCTTCTGCTGCGGTCGCGAGCAAGCCCGAAAAGAACGCAGATTTCAGCTTGGTGTTCAGCGCATTGAAGATCCACATCACCCGAGGGGGTATCGCGAACTTCGTTCACGGGCTGAGATGCGGAAACTGCTAAACCGAAAGATCGTCGAGCAGGACGGGAAATGCGCAATCTGCCAGTCAACCTTCACTGATTACAACGAGATCGTGCCCGATCACATCGAGCCCAAAGGCATGGGAGGTGCCTGGCGAGACGACAGCCCCGACAATGTTCAGGCAGTCCATCGGCGGTGCAACCTCGAAAAGGGTTCGAGAAGATTACATCTTGGCCAAGCCCTTTGATTGGTACCGGTGCTTGTGATGAGACCGTTAACTTGGAGGGCAGTGTGTGAGCCGGTGGTTGAAGCAATAAAGCAATCGCCTTGTGGCCCGGACTTTCGGATTGACGGTCGATCAATCGAGGGTGGCTGTGGTTGAGGCGTTGAGAGATTCGATGAAACCGGATGTCAAAAGGAGTAGTTCATATTGCTGTAGTTGCGCTTTCTTCTCCCGCGGATGCGCGGTGCGGTTTCTCAAAAGCCATATTTCTGGTAGCGCAACTTGAACGCTTCCACGCCGCCTTCCATGACGTCGGCGATCTCGTGATTGATTTCTGGAACGTCAATAGCACCCGTGAACTTAATCTGCCCTCCTGACTCCGTGGCCGTCGTGCGGTAGTCGCAGCAGATGATTAGTTCCGCGTCACCGTTTACCACCAAGTTTGCGTTATGGCTCGTGAAGATAACTTGCCGATGCGTCTTCGCTTGCCAAAGCGTCTCGACGATTTCGTTGATGATCTTCATGTTGAGGTCATCTTCTGGCTGGTCGATGATGAGCGGTGGACCTTCCTGAAAGAGAAGCTACGCTTCGCCTTGAACGTGAGGCGTCCATCGCAATGATACTCTCAAGTCGATAGCTCTGGCCGCGAGATTCCCGGGCGCTTCATCAGACTCCATAGTGGGATCACGTGACACAGTCGGATGGAGGCCCTCCAATGGTCGAAGTTGAAAAGCGCGGATTCGATACCGCAGCCTTTCTGGCGAGCGCCGACCAGGGGACGCGCATCGACCAGCTGGCGCGATCCATGTTCGAGCTTTTCGCCATCGTCAAAAAATCATCGACGTTACCGTCCTATCAGATCTCTGGTGAACTCGGGATTAGTGAAGCTAGAAGTGGAGTCGCCTTCTCAATCAACGTCGCAATATTGTGAACGCCCCGATCATCAACATTGAGTCCGACTGCTGATGCAAGGCATGTGGCACAAGAGAACGCCCCGTCCTACCTTCGGTAGGACAGGGCAATCAATTACGTTTGTGCGTTGGCCCGGACACCCGCCCAACTTCTGGATCGTTGCGGCTGACCCTTGGCTCTCGGCCCGCGCTCTTAGTTCCAATAAGGCTTGGCGCCGTAATAGGTGTACACTCTCGCACCCCAGGCGCGGTCGGCCATATCCGGCCAGTGCTCCTTGTCGAATCCGGGAGCGGCTTTGAGCAATTCCTTGTCAACATTCAGAATGAACCGATGTTCAACCGTGTCGACCGTAAGGGAACTCCATGGAATCGCAAACAATTTATCGCCCATGCCCAGGAACCCGCCGAACGAAAGAACCGCATAAGCGACGCGGCCTGACTCCAGGTCGATCATCAAATGTTCGATCTTTCCGAGATCTTCTTTTTGAAAATTTACGACCTTATCGCCCGTTAGCGTATCGGCTGCGATGACTGTCGGTGTTCTTTCCATTGTGCTGTCATGATTTGTCCTCTATTTCTGCGAATTCACCGTTGTGAATTCCGGGTATTACTTACCTAGATATAGGCCACCGAGAATCCAAAGTCCGGTCAAGATTGAACACGTCGCAGGGCCTTGGCCCGGAATCCCCGTTTTGTCGTTCTCGCCTCCGCAGGCGACATTTTCCACCGCCCCTGTTGGACGCCCTGCGCGGTAGTGAAGCGTCGATCTTCGACGTTTCCGGCATTCCGTGACGTTCCTCTCAGCTTTCATGACAATAGGACTCTGGCTCGGCGTAAATAAAATGTCGGCTCCATTCAGAGAAACAGTAAAAACCTGAACTTCACTGCCTCATGCCCTCGGCCCATCTTCTGACACGGTCGACAGTCCTAGCGTCCGTCCGCGTGAACGAAACGCCGTCACCTTAAGCGATGCTACGTTTCGCAGACCGGTACGTACTGAGCAAGACTGCTCGGTAGGAAAAACAATCCCGCAATTTTCAGCTCTGTTGGAGTTGGTTGACAAGAACGACGTGAGAGATGACTTGCTCCGAGTGGTGTTGTGGACCGACGCCAGGCGCCTCCTGTTCCTCATTTACGGTTCAGAAGGCGTTGTCGCTGTTCAACATATTCGTAGACTTTACGAATCGTTTCGTGTGGTATCAGCGTCGATGGGTCAGGACCTGGGGTTCGCGACCATATCGGAGGCCCGCGCCAGTGCTTGCGTGTCGATATACTCCTTGATGTGCGCCACTTTGCCATCTCGAACGGTAATGTCGAAGACCCACTCGTCCTTGTACGGCTTGTTCGTAGCATAGATTTTTCCCGTAGCGACGCCGATGACCAGAACCCGGTCTCCCTGCGCCACGAATTCGGGGGGCTTTGGGTATTTCATTTCCACCTCTTTGGACGCCTTCTTAAGCACAGCCGCCAATTCCGCATGCCCGCGGTACGTTCCGGCCAGCGGCCAGCCCTCGCCCGGAATGATCCACTCGATATCTTCGGCAGCCAACGCCAGCAAACGTTGCTCATTGTAGCTGCCCATTGCTGCAAAAAAATCCTTCACAATCTGGACATTCTCTTGTGTGCTCATCCAAATCTCTCCATTTCCCATACATCGGATCGTGTCCGATCCAATCGGACGCTTTGAAATCCTTCTACTCGGGCCAAATAATACGGTGGACGATTGATTACTGCTCCTTCTTCAACAAATCCTGGAAGATGAGCTGACCCCAAGTGCGGCCGCGTGCGTGCACCAGCGCGCCACCCTCGTTAAGCTTTCCCAGCTTGACGGGCGCGAACCCAAGTTTTTTGGCCAAATCCGCCACGGGAGCGATAGCGTCCTCGTCATCGCTCGACAGAAAGACGACCCGGTGGCCGCCCTCGAGGATCGGGTCGGTAGCCAGTGTGGCCGCAACCAGGTGGTTAAAACCTTTCACCAACTTAGCGCCGGTGAACGACTTCGCAATGAAGGCGGAGGACGGAAGACCGTCCAGCTCCTCAGGTGGGACTGGAAACGAGTTCATCGCGTCGATGACCGTCTTGCCTTTCCAATTCGGCAGGGCTTTCGCAACCTCGCGATGTTCGCCGAACGGAACCGCCAAGATGATTGTGTCAGCCTCGAGTGCATCCCGCAGCGACTTGGCGACGACCGTGGATCCAATCGTCCGAGCCTGCGGTGCCAACGCCTCGGGGGGCCGGCGACTCGCAACGGTCACGTCGATGTTATTACGGGCGAAGGCGTGGGCGAGGGCCTGACCTATCTTTCCGAATCCTACAATTGCATAGCTCATAATGTTTCTCCGATCCTTGTTGATATTGATTCCCAGCCTTCGACGGCGCGGGACATCAATTCCGTTTGTAGCGACCTTCCGTAAACGTCTCGCAGTAGATCACTTTGCGGGCGGCCGGAAGGTCAGCCACTAGCCGAGGTCTGCAGACGTTAGATGGCCGTCATGCCGCCGTCGACGAACAACTCCACCCCGTTCACGTAGCTCGAATCGTCTGAAGCAAGAAACAGCGCGACGGTCGCGACTTCCTCAGATTGACCCATCTTTCCCCGCGGGATCAAGGATTCGAAATACTGCTTCGCCTCCTTGGTGAGAACTTCTTCCTGCATCGGTGTCGCGATCGCCCCCGGGACCAGCACGTTCACCCGGATATTTCTGCCCTTCAGTTCGTTGAGCCACGTGCGTGCGAATGAGCGCAACGCCAACTTGCTCGCCGCATACACGCTGAAACCAGGAAAACCTTTCGCCGAAGCATTTGACCCGGTCATTAAGATCGATCCGCCATCGTTGAACAGCGGCAACGCCTTCTGAACCGTAAACAGCGTGCCGCGCACATTCAGGTCGAAGGCCGCATCGAAGTGCTGCTCGGTAATCTCGCCCAGTGGGGCGGCCTCGCCCTTGCCAGCGCTCGCGAACAGGACGTCGATCTTGCCCTTTTCCCGCTTAACCGTATCGAACAGACGGTCGAGATCGTCGAGATTTGCAGCGTCACCGCGCACGCCGGTCACGTTCCGGCCAATCAATTTGACGGCCTCATCGAGCTGCTCCTGCTTCCTACCCGTGATGAAAACGTAGGCGCCTTCTTCAACGAAGAGCTTGGCGCTCGCTAGCGCCATACCGCTCGATCCACCCGTGATGACTGCAACTTTTCCTTCAAGCTTTCCCATAATTACTCCCTTCGGTAGATGTGTAGCATTCAGTCGTCCAAGCAAGTTCATTCATCGTGCGTCAACTGGATAGCGCGGGCCGACCGTTCAGCGCGGAAGTCGTTCCACCATGGACACGCTAGTCCCGCGGATCAGCCACTTTCGCCGATCCGGCGTGATTTCAAATGGCCGAGAAGCCGCCGTCGACAGCCAAATCCACCCCATTCACGTAGCTCGACTCGTCTGAAGCAAGAAACAGCGCGGCCGCCGCAATTTCCTCAGGACGACCCATCTTTCCCCGCGGGATAAGGGATTCGAACATCTCCCTCGTCGCCTTGTCGAGTCGCTGGGAATCCGGAGTGTCGACCTGCCCTGGGCTCAACACGTTCACCCGGATATGCCTGCCCTTCAGTTCGTTGAGCCACGTGCGTGCGAATGAGCGCAATGCCGCCTTGCTCGCCGCATACACGCTGAAACCAGGAAAACCCTTTACCGAAGCAACGGACCCGATCATGATGATCGATCCGCCATCGTTGAGCAGCGGCAACGCCTTCTGAACCGTAAACAGCGTTCCGCGCACAATCAGGTCGAAGCCCGCATCGAAGTGCTGCTCAGTAATGTCACCCAGTTTGGCGGCTTCCCCCTTGCCTGCGCTCGCAAACAGAACGTCGATCTTGCCCTTTTCCCGCTTGACTGTGTCGAACAGACGGTCGAGGTCATCGAGATTGGACGCGTCGCCGCGCACGCCGGTCACGTTCTGGCCAATCAGCTTGACGGCTTCATCGAGCGCCTCCTGCCTCCGGCCCGTGATGAAAACGTATGCACCTTCTTCAACGAACCGCTTGGCGCTCTCCAGCGCCAAGCCGCTCGATCCACCCGTGATGACTGCAACCTTACCTTCAAGCTTTCCCATAATTGCTCCCATCGGAATGTGTGTAGCATTCAGTACAGTAGAGTAGAGTTCTTTGGCAGTGGACGAGAACTGCTCGGGAGTCCTAATCTTTTGTCTATTCGTCCAAAAAGAGGGCTTAACCGAGCTGTTTTGCACCTTTTGATGGAGCTGGGTCGCGCGGCTCGAGGAAAAGGAGTGTAGGAGTTGTGACGCTGGAAGGAAGGAGAATGTCCGTCATGACCTGATCGTGCGCCTGTCCGACAAACGAAGCTGTGCAGATTCGTACAGTTCTCGCAGAACACTACGGTTTTCAAGAGCAGATGGAGGCTAAGTTGGATCCGATAACAGACATCTTCAGAACGATGCACGTAACCGCCTTCGGTCTGCACAGGCTCGAAGCCACAGCCCCGTGGGGCGTAAAACAGGAAAATCAGACCGAAGAAAAAGTCACGCCTTCCGACAAAAAGATGTCACCCACAGATTTGGCGCACTTCGCGATGCTTTCGCGCGGCAACTGCTGGCTGAGTGTGGAAGGGATTCCGGACCCGATTCCGCTCACCGGTGGTGATTGCTTTTTGGTGGCTAAGGGGACTTCGATTGTTCTGCGCGACAGCCCGCGAACACGTCCGAGGTGGACTTTCCGCGAGATTGGGGCCAAGGCCAACAGCAATGTGGCTCATTGTGGAGGAGGTGGCGCACCGACGACAATCGTCTGTGGGTCCTTCAGTTTCGATCGCGCCAGCCTGAAACCGATCACTCAGTTATTGCCGAGCTTCATTCTGATTAAGGCCGATCAGAAAAGCACGCTTGCTCTTCACAACGCAATGCAGGCGCTGGCGTCGGAAATGGCAGAACAGGCGCCGGGATCTGAAGTAGTCGCGAGTCGGCTGGCCGAGGTTCTGTTTATCCAGGTACTCCGGACGCATATCGCGTCGGGACCGGAGCGCAACAAAGGATGGCTTCGTGCTGTTTTCGATCCTCAAATGGGCACTGCCCTGAGTGCCATTCACGACAGTGTGAATACACCCTGGACGGTTGAATCCCTGGCCGAAGCAGCGGGCATGTCTCGCTCCGCATTCGCGGCCCGTTTTAAGGAGCTGCTAGGACAAACGCCACTGGAATACGTAACCGAGTGGCGGATGCAGAAGGCAATGCAGTTACTACAACAGCGTGACACAAAGCTCATAGACGTTGCTCGGTCGGTCGGTTACGAGTCCGGCGCAGCCTTCAGTAAGGCGTTCAAGCGAGTTGTCGGGGCCAACCCTGGTGAATACCTCAAACGTGGGTTTGAAGGCCACGGTAATGCCGGAATGACCCAAGATTTTTGAAGCGGAGGATTCTGACTTTGGCGGCGGGGCCTAGGTGCCATGGAAGTGGGTTCTTCCGCTGAAATGGGTGC
>Ga0302326_10031521_pt1 | contig 10587 bp, 9 predicted proteins | sample Palsa_T0_3_FD_202264 | JGI IMG/M metagenome (GOLD analysis project Ga0302326, IMG submission 202264) | Peat permafrost microbial communities from Stordalen Mire near Abisko, Sweden - Palsa_T0_3 | ecosystem: Environmental > Terrestrial > Soil > Palsa > Peat permafrost | place: Sweden: Abisko...
GCCCTGCTTGACGCCGTACTTGCGGGCAATTCCCCCGAGGGTCTCGCCGGCCTTCACAACGTGCCTTGTTGCATCCGCCGCCGGCTTGTCCGGGGGCGCCGTTTCCGCAGCCTTGGCGGGGACCGCTTCCGCGGTCGCCGCCTTTTCCTGTCCCGCCTTGGTCGGTATGATCAGCTTCTGGCCGACGTGAAGGATAGAGCCCATCTTGAGGTTGTTGGCCGAGGCCAGATCCGCCTTCGTCAGCTGGTTTTTCTTGGCGATCGACGAGAGGGAGTCGCCCTTGCCGACCGTGTAGGTCGTCGCGGGCGTGACATCGGAGACAGGCTGCGTCTCCAGCGCGGAGGCGACCGTCGTCCCGGGCCGGGTCGGGCTGTAGCGTATGCCGACCGAGTCAGGGACCTGGATGGTCGCGCCCGGCGCGGGCGCCGTCGAATCGGCAGCCGGCGCGGCCGTGATCGGCGACGAGTCCTGGCCCGCCGCCTTTGAATTGCTGCAGCCGGGGCTTGAAAGAAGGAGGACGAGCGCGAGCGCGTGGATGCCCGCCGCGATTCCAAGTATCTTGATTATTTTCATGGGGAAAACTGGTCTTGTCGGACAGGTGTCAGATTGTCGGTTGTCGTCATCAAAGCTATATCAAACTCGGGCCGCATGGAGCTCGGCGACCGCCCGTTCAAACCGGTCGCCGCGATCCTCGTAGTTGCGGAACATGTCGAAACTGGAGAATCCGGGACTCAGGAGCACGTCGCCCGCGGGTTGAGCGGCCGCCGTGGCGGCGCGGACCGCTTCGTCCAGCGACGCGCAGAGCGTGTGCGCCACGCCCATCGCCTCGCACGCCGCGCCAAGCGCGGGGCCGGTTTCTCCGAGAAGCACCATGTGGGCGACGCGCGGGGCTATCCTCCGGACAAACGAAGGCAGGTCGCCGCCCTTCGAACGCCCCCCGGATATCAGAACGACGGGCCTCCCGAAGCCCGCAAGCGCCGCCTCGACCGCGTGAAAATTCGTGGCCTTGGAGTCGTTCCAGTAGGTCACGCCGTCGATCGTCTCCACCCTCGCAAGCCGGTGTCGGCCCGGGCGGAACCCCCTCGCTGCCGCAAGGAGGGCCGATTCGTCCAGGCCCTCCGACCACCACCAGGCGGCCGCAAGGATGAAGTTCTCCCTCTGTGGATAGGCCTCAAACGCGGTCCCGGCCAGGCGGGGGTCGGGGGGTTGCCCCTCGGTGGAGACGCTCGCGCTCGGCGCGACATGCCGGCCAAACTGCGCGGCGAAGCGCTGGACGGAGCTTCCCGCAAAGAACCGTCCGGGGGGGGTGCGAAGCGCCAGTTCCCACTTTGCGAGGAAATAGGCCTCCATGCCGGGATGCCGCTCAAGATGGTCCTCGGCAAAGTTCGTCCACAGGAGACCGTCGGCGTAAAAGTGCCCCAGCTGCTCGGCTTGGAAGGAGCTCACCTCGCAGACGGCGGTCACATCCGGCGCACCGCCGTCCTCGTCCGCCACCACCCGTGTGAAGGGCTGCCCGATGTTGCCGGCCGCCACGGCGCGTTTTCCGGCGCCCGCAAGGGCGCGGGCCAGGAACTCGGTGAGCGTGGTCTTCCCGTTCGTTCCGGTGACCGCGACGATTCGGCCGCGCCAGAAAACGGAAGCAAAGTCGATCTCCGCCATGCAGATGCTCCCTGACTTGCGGGCGAGCTCGAGCCAGGGATGATGGAGCGAGAAGCCGGGCGAGAAAACGACAAGTTCGTGCGCGGCGGCCGCCTGCGCGGTGAATTCCGTACCGTTCCGATCATAGACGACTGACTTCGCCCCCAGCTTGGAGAGAAGGGCGACCGCTCCGCCTCCGCTGACGGCACCGCCCATGATGGCGACGGGCCGGGCGAGCCTTGAGGCGAGGAAGTCGGGAGTCGAAAGGGCCATTGTCAGCGAATCTTGAGTGTTCCCAGCCCGACGAGGGCGAAAATGAGCGACAGGATCCAGAAGCGGAGCACCACCTTGGTCTCCGGCCATCCCTGCTTCTGGAAATGGTGATGGATGGGCGCCATCAGGAAGAAGCGCTTGCCCACGCCCTGGCTGCGGCGCGTGGCCTTGAAGTAACCCACCTGGATGATCACCGAGACGGCCTCCCAGACGAACACCCCGCCGACGATGATGAGCGTCAGCGGCTGCTGGACCATGAAGGCGACAATGCCGAGGAGTCCCCCGAGGGCGAGCGACCCCGTGTCGCCCATGAAGAGTTCCGCGGGATGGGAGTTCCACCAGAGGAAAGCGAGCCCCGCGCCGACTAGGGCCCCGCACACCACCGCGAGCTCGCCCGTGCCGGGCACGTAGCTGATGAGGAGATAGTCGGCGATCTTCAGGTTGCCGGCCGCATAGGCCATGATCCCGTAGGTGAGCGCGACCGTGATCGTGCAGCCGATGGCGAGACCATCCAGGCCATCCGTCAGGTTGATCGCGTTTGAGAACCCGACGATCCAGAAATAGACGAACACCGCGAGCGCCGCGATAGGCATGCTGGCCACCACGGGGTGCTTGACGAAGGGAACCCACAGTTCCCGGATTTTTTCCGAGCTTTCCGGGTTCGCGAGGAGCGCCGCCAGCGCGAGCGCGGTGACGGCCGTCTGCCAGAAAATCTTGGCGCCGGAGGAGATCCCGTGCCGGTCCTTGCGCACGACCTTGAGGTAGTCATCCCTGAACCCCACGGCGGTCAGGGCCGTGTAGACGCCCAGGGCCACGAGCACCCAGACATTGGGCGCAGCCCAGAGGACGGAGCTTCCGAGCACGCACACAAATATCAGGAGGCCCCCCATGGTCGGGGTGTTCTTCTTGTCGAACCGGCCCGCGAGGTCCCCGGTCCGGTCATCGTCATAGTGCTGCCCGAACTTGAGGCGGCGCAGGTGCGCGATCAGCCAGGGACCGATGATGAACCCAATCAGGGCCGCCGTGCCGGCGGCGAGGAGGGTGCGAAGCGTGATATAGCGCAGGATGCGCAGCGGGCCGTACGCGCCGTCGTACCCGGCGAGGAGGCTAAGCATGGGCGGCCTCCGCAAACTCCGGCCCCGCGAACGCCTTTTCCAGCTCATGGCGCCTGCTCCCTTTCACGAAAACCGATCCCCGGAACGCCGAGAGCCGCTCTGACATCGGTCCGATGGTGTCCGCAACCTCGATCTGGCCCGGCAGGGCCCCCGCCTCCAGGGCGCCCTGGCGGATGGCTCCGGCCAGGCCGCCAACGGCGGCCAGCTGGTCGCCCGGCCGGAGCCTGAGGGACCGGCCAAGCTCGACGTGGTAGCGCTGGGCGTCGGATCCAAGCTCCTCCATGCACCCGATCACGAGAAGATGGGGCTCGCCGCTGGGCGCGACGGCGTTGAAGGAGGCCAGCGCATCCGACATGGAAGCGGGATTCGCATTGTAGCAGTCGAGGTAAAGCCGGCGCCCGTCCGAAATGCGCCATTCCCCCCTGAGCGGCGCGGGATTCCAGGAGAGCAGGCGGCGCTCAATCTCCCTCCTCGGCTCACCGACGCGCATAGCGACACAGACGGCCATCGCCGCGTTCTGGGACATTCCGTCGGTGACGCGCCTGAGCTTGACGACGACCGGAGGAGGGGGCCCGTAGGCCACAAGGATCGTCGTGCTGTCGCCCGAGTGCGACGCCGAGAACGTGATCCGGCCCCTGGCCGGGCCCTTGGCGCCGGATGTTCCGGCGGCCTCGACCACCAGACAGGAGGATGCGGGAAGGTCGCGGAAATAGGAGTAGGCCTCGCACGAGCTTGGGAAGATGCAGATGCCGCCCTTGCGGACCGACGCGGCCAGAACGGACTTCTCGCGCGCCACCGACTCCAGGTCCCCCAGCTCCGCCAGATGCGCCGGCCCGACGATGGTGACGATCGCGACGTTGGGATCGATCATCGCGGCAAGCGTCCCCATCTCGCCCGGGGCGCTGATCCCGGCCTCCACCACGGCAAAGCGGTGCCGGACCGAATCCAGGCGGCAGAGGGTCAGCGCGACGCCGATCTGATTGTTCAGGTTGCCCTCGGTGGCGAGGACGCCTGCCGCCTCGCCGCCCAAGAGGACGGCGAGGAGCTCCTTCGTGGACGTCTTGCCGGCGCTGCCCGTGATGCCGATGACCGTTCCCCGAAAGGCCTTCCTGTGCTCGCGGGCGATCGCCTGCAGGGCCGCGAGCGGGTCGGACACAACGAGCTGCGGAAGGTCGACGCCAGGGGCGTGCGCCGCGACGATTGCCGCCGATGCCCCCGCCTTGAGGGCCTCGCCCAGAAAGTCGTGGCCGTCCCGCTTGCCGGTCCTGAGGGCGACAAACACCTGTCCCGGCGACAACCGCCGCGAATCCACCGAAAATCCAACGGGCGCGGCCGCGGGGCGCCCCGACCACCGGCCAACGGTCCACGCCGAAAGGCAATCAGGGTCGAAGGAGGGCATCAGGTGCGTAGCGCCTTCACGCCGATCAGCTCCCGAACGACCTGCCTGTCATCGAACGGTATGACGGTGTCGGCAAACTCCTGGTAGCCCTCGTGGCCCTTGCCGGCGATCAAAAGGCTGTCGCCGGCCCTGGCCTCGTCGAGGGCGATGCTGATGGCCCTTCGCCTGTCGCCGATCCAGGTGATCTTCGCGGGGTCGGTGACGCCCTCCCTCATATCGCCGAATATCTTCTCGAGCTGCTCGCCGCGCGGATTGTCGGCGGTGGCGTAGGCGTGGTCGGCGAAGTCCTGGACGGCGCGCACCATCCTCGGGCGCTTGGTCCTGTCGCGGTTCCCACCGCACCCGAAGACGACAAGGAGCCGGCCCGGGGTGATCGCCCTCAGCATGCCGAGCGCGTTGCGAAGGGCGTCGTCCGTGTGCGCGTAGTCGACAAGGACGTTGAAGGACTGGCCCTCCTCTATCCGCTCCATGCGGCCGGGAACTCCCTTGAAGTCGCGGATCCTCGGGATGAAATGCGCCGGGTCGCGCCCAAGCCCCCACGCCGTGGCCGCCGCGGCCAGGAGATTGGAGACGTTGTAGCGCCCGATGAGCGGCGATTCCGCCGCCACGGACCCGCCCGGCCATGCCACCCTGAGGGCCGTGTCCCTGAAATTGAGGACGACATTCTCGGCGCGCACCTGCGCCGCCGGATTCTCGCCAAAGGTCACGAGGCGGGCCGAGGGCGCCTCGGCGGACATCCTCGCGGCAAGCTCCTCGCCGTAGGGGTCGTCAATGTTGATCACGGCGAGCCTCGGCACCGGCCCCACCTTTCCCGTGAACAGGCGCGTCTTGACCTCGAAATAGGACTCGAGCGTCTTGTGGAAATCGAGGTGATCGCGTGTCAGGTTTGTGAATACGGCCGCGGCGAATTCGAGGCCGAGCACGCGATCCTGCGCGATGCCGTGGGAGCTCACCTCCATGACCGCGCTCCTGCAGCCGGCGTCGCGCATCTGGGCCAGCATGCCAAAGATGTCGAGGGACTCGGGCGTCGTCCGGAAGGACGGCACCGTGCGCGCCCCCAGGTCATAGCTGATCGTCCCGAGGAGACCGACCCGCTCGTTCTCGTTCAGGAAGTGCCGGACGAGGTGCGTGACGGTCGTCTTGCCGTTGGTGCCCGTGATGCCGACAACGGACAGATCGCGGTCCGGGAACCTGTAGTAGCGCTGCGAGACGCGGGCCAGCATCGCTCGGGCGTCGGCCACCTGGATGAACGTCACTTTCGCCGGGGGATGCGCAGGGATCTTCTGCGCCACAACGGCCGAGGCCCCGCGGCTCACTGCCTCGTCGACGTAGGACAGCCCGTCGGAGCGCAGGCCCGGCAGGGCGAAGAAGAGGTTGCCCGGCACCACCCGCCGGCTGTCCATCACGAGGCCCGAGATGGGGCGCGCGAGACTTCCCTTGACGGCGAGCGTCTCGCCTTCGGCTATGTAGTCTGAGAGGATGGGTGCCATTCTAAAGGCGCGGTTGTATTCAAGATAGTCGGCGGTCCTGCGGCGCAAGGGCTGGTCGCGGAATGCGCGGACCAGCGCGTGATCCTGCACGAGGTATCCGATCACCGAGCTCCCCCCATGGCGAAGGATTGCCTGGCCTCGTTGTCGATTGTCGGCCGGATGTCCAGGTAGGGTATCAGCCTCTCCCCCAGCCTCTTGAACACGGGGGCGGCCACCTGGTGGCCCCAGGCCTTCCCTCCGGGGCAGCGGGCGTCGGCGTCATCGACGATGACCGCGATCGAGACCTGGGGATTGGTTGCCGGAAAGAAGCCGACAAAGGAGACCACGTCGTGCCTGTCCGAATAGCGGAGCACTGACGCTCCATTGCCCAGGGTCACCGGTTCCAGTTTCTGGGCCGTTCCGGTCTTGCCGGCGCATTCAAAGCCGGCAATGGCCGCTTCGGGCGCGGTGCCCTCAGGCGACGCGACCCCCATGAGCAATCGCGCCATAGTGCGGGCCGTCTGCTCGGAGATCACCCGGCGCACCTCGATGCGCCCGAACTTGTACACGAGCTCGCCGTGCGAGTCGTAGATCTCGCGGATGATCTGGGGCTTCAGGAGGACGCCTCCGGATGCAATGACCCCCATCGCCTGCTGCATCTGCAGGGCCGTCGCGGTCACGGACTGGCCCATGGGCATCCTTGTGATGGTCATGCTGTCCCACTTCTCGGGAGCCTTGAGATTCCCCGTGGCCTCGCCGCCCACGGGGAAGCCCGTGAACTGCCCGAAGCCGAAGGCGCGCGCGTAGGCGTAGAAGCGGCGGTCGCCGAGGCGCATCGCGAGCTGGGCGGCCCCCTTGTTGGACGAGTGAGCGATTATTTCCGCGACACTGAGCGGATGGTCGTAGTGGTCGTCGTCGCGCGGCAGGCTGCGCGTGACGCCGTCGTAGTCTATCTTGTCGAGGGTGCAGTCGAACTCCGTCTGGGTCGTCACGAGGCCCTCGTTGAGCGCTCCGGCCACAGCGACTATCTTGAAGACCGAGCCCGGCTCATATTCGTCGGCGACGGCAACATTGCGCATCCGCCTCTGGTCAGCGCGCGTGAGCTTGTTGAATGTGTTGAGGTCGAACGAAGGATAGTTCGCGAGCGCCAGGATGAACCCGGTCCGGGGGTCGCTGACGATGATCGTCGCCTTTTCCGGGTCGTACTGCTCGGCCACCTTCGTCAGCTCGTCCTCGACGATGTGCTGCACGGTGGCGTCGATCGTCAGGGACACGTTGAATCCGTCCACCGCCGGGACATCCCGGGTGCGGAACTGCGCGAGCTCGTGGCTCTTGCCGTCCTTCTCGGACTCGAGCCAGCCGTTCTCCCCGCGCAGGTAGAAATCAGCGTAGTGTTCCATCCCGGCGATCGGGTGCTCCTGGCTGTCGACGTATCCGACAATGTGCGCCGCCATCTCGTTGTGGGGATAGTCGCGACGGTAGACCCGCCTGCCGTACACGCCCCGCACGCCGAGCTTGGTGATCTTCGCGTAAACGGATTCCGGCACCTGATCGCTCAGCTTGGCCCAGCGGATGGGCCGGTTGTTCTCCTTGTCCGGCTCATCGAGCTCCGTCTCGTCCTTTGTGGCGGCGTCGGTCTCGGCCGTCGCCGCGGTCGGGTTCGGGCCGGCAGTGGCGCCTGGCGCAGTGAGCGTGATCACCATGCCTTCGTACGGGGTCGCCGCGCCTCCCTCTCCGACACTGGACGGAGACCGGGTCTTTGTCGTGCAGGTCCTCTCCAGGTCCGAAAGGGGAATGCCGATGAGCGACGCAAGCTCCGGCCATTTGCTGCGGTCCTCAACCCGCACGAACTGGGGGTCGACCCCGAGCACGACCACCGACCGGCTTGTCGCGAGGAGCGCCCCGTGATCGTCGACAATGTCCCCGCGGCGCCCGTAGTCGGCAATCAACTGGCGCCGGGCCTCGTCCACCGAGCGCAGGAGATCGTCCCTGTCGATGATGTGAAGCCAGACGAGGCGGGTCTCTATCCCCGCGAACATCGCAAGGACCAGGGTCGCTAGAAGGGCGATTCTGTAGTTTGAAGTGAAGCCCTTCGACATGTGCGGTCGTGCGGCGTCAGCGCACGAGTGCGACGCTCAGGCTCACGGTGGCCGGTCCATCCCCGAAAAGCTTTCGGTTATGCAGGGACGCGAGGCGCATCACGGTGTCGTCTGGCACGCGGCGCAGCTGCGTTTCGGCCGGGGGCACAAGGCCCAGCTGCCATTCGGAGTTTCGGCGGGCGAGGACAGCCGGATCCTGCTCGGCGGAGATCGCAGCGTCGGCCTCCTCGATCTGGCGCTCCAGGTCGGCGATCGAGGCCTCGAGGGCCTTGTTCGCGTTTGCCGCCACGGAGATCTGGTGGCGCATCCACACGGTGCCGAGACCGATCGTCGAGCAGCCGCAGATCGCGACCAGCGCCATCGCCATGAACTGGTTCACGAAGGCCTGGGAACCGTGTCTCTTGTCGGGGCGCATTACAGTTTCCTGATCGCCCGCAGCTTGGCGGATCTGCTCCGGGGGTTGCTTTCGATCTCCTCTTCCGAAGGGACGACAGGTCGACCCGTCAGCGCCTCGGCGCTTCGCGTGCGCAGGTCCTGGGGCGTCGAGTCATCCGCCGACTGGGGCTGGCCGCACAGCAAGCGGAAGAATTGCTTCACGAGGCGGTCCTCGAGCGAGTGAAAGCTGATCGCGCAGAGGACTCCGGACGGCCGAAGGACCTCGAAGGCCGCCAGCAGGCCCGCCGGGATCGCCGCCAGCTCCTCGTTCACGGCGATCCGAAGGCCCTGAAATGAGCGGGTCGCCGGATGAATGCGGGAGGTATGCCTGTCCCGCGCCGGGATGGCCTGGCTGATCACGTCCGCAAGCGACGCCGTGCGGGCCAGCGCTCCCGTGCGCCTTGCGTCCAGAAGGGCTCGGACGACGCGGCGCCAGTGAGGCTCCTCCCCGAAGTCCCGAATGGCGCCCACGAGCATGTCCTCAGTCGCCGTTTCGAGCCAGAGCGCCGCGGGAACACCCGCCCGGCGGTTCATCCTCATGTCCGCCGGGCCGTCGCTGCGGAAGGAAAACCCCCTCTCGGGATCGTCGATCTGGAACGATGAAAGGCCGAAATCAAAAAGGATCCCGTCGAACCGGTCCCCCGCGGCGGACGAAAGTTCCGCAAAATTGCGGATCGTCAGCTTGAACTTCCCCGGAAACGCCGCGGCAAGCGCCTCGGCCCTCGGCAGCGCCTCGGGATCCCTGTCGAGAGCAACGACTTCAACATTGGGGGCCGCGTTCAGAATGGCCCTCGAATGACCCCCTCCCCCGAACGTGCAGTCCAGGTACCTGCCCCCGGAGACCGGCGACAGGAATCCCAGGACCTCGCGAAGGAGGACGGGTTCGTGGCCGGAGATCATGCTCGCGGCCGAAAAATCAGGGGGTGCCAGTCGCATGGAGGAGCGTGACTGCGCGCGCCTGGCGCCTGCCGGCGACCAGCCTGAGGACAAGGCTGTCGCGTATGCGCGGAACGGCACACGCATGGCTCACGCCGAAATCCTGGGAGTCAATCCAGGCGGGATAGGTGGCGCGGGACTTGGGGTGTGAAGTGGAGTCTTTCATTGGGTCGTGTGCGGAGTTTGTTTTTCCGGTATGGTGCATGTTTAGATTCCGAGGCGGCGCATGATGTCGCCGAAGTTCTCCCCCGATGTGCGCGCCTCGACCTTCTGCCACCGGGATGGCGAATACATGTTGAACTTGGTGAGGGAGCCCACGAGGACCGCGTCCTTCGCGATCCCGGCATGCTCCAGCAAATCGGCCGTGAGGCCGACGCGACCCTGCTTGTCGAACGAGAACGACTGCGTCTGGGCAAAAAAACGTGAGGCGAAGTCCTGCCCCGCCCCGTCGCTGAGCGCCATCTGCGCAATCTTGGCGTGAAGCTTCTCGACCTCGGACGGCGGAAGCACCGCTACGTAGCCGTCGGGGTGCGGGGTCGCGAGAAACACATCGTCATCCGCGTGCGACGCGCGCCATGCAGACGGGATGGTGACGCGACCCTTTTCGTCGAGGGTATGCCTGAAAAGGCCTGTGAAAAATGCTTTTCCGGGATGGGCCATGAATGAGTGAGGTGAAGACGTACCCCACAACACCCCATTTCAACCCATTTTGACCCACTTTGGTCAAGCTAAGACTGCACCTGAATTGCATATTTTTGGTGAAATAAAGCCCGTCGCGGCAGAGAAACATGTAAGAAACGGTAGTTCAGCAGCACACGGCCAGATTCATCGTGTCGATCACAGGCAGCTAGAAAATGCGACCCGCTGGCATTCAGGCGCTTGCTGATTGAATTCTACGAATTCATCGGTCCGACCTTACAAGCCTTTGTCGGAGAAACTTTACCGTCTTCGACTCAACTGCGGCTTGTTTGGAAAAAGCGGCGCTTCTCGAAGGCTGAATTCCGCAAGAGTTCATCAGCACCAAGATACATAGACAAGATTGAGCACCTGAGCCGACAAGTTCACCATTTCGCTCGAGATTCCAATTAGACCATTCAACCCACGCGGTTAGAGCAGTCTCTTGTAAACGTCCGGCCGGGGTCCTCGTAGCCTGAAGTCCAGAAACCGTCTATGCTGCGGGGATGGCAACAACAACCGCGGCGGAGATGGTGATTGAGGATTTT
>Ga0302326_10031522_pt1 | contig 10587 bp, 10 predicted proteins | sample Palsa_T0_3_FD_202264 | JGI IMG/M metagenome (GOLD analysis project Ga0302326, IMG submission 202264) | Peat permafrost microbial communities from Stordalen Mire near Abisko, Sweden - Palsa_T0_3 | ecosystem: Environmental > Terrestrial > Soil > Palsa > Peat permafrost | place: Sweden: Abisko...
CCCTCTTGACACCAAGGTCAGAGCCATCGTGGCTACGACCGCCTCGACCTGCCTATGGAGCGTCGCCGCGACGAGCGCCAGGAGGAGCGACGCCGGTACGACGAATGTGGCCAACGGTTCGAGACCGTAGGGGGCGGGCGCACCAGGAGCGTCGGCAAGGGCCGTGTGCAGCATCGCCTGCCAAAGCGAAGCGCCCGAATGCATGCCGCTCGCAACCCCGCGCGTCAGCAGATATGCGCCAACGAGGGCTAACGAGGAGGCTAGCTGGCCGCCCCAGCGTCCCCGCGTGCCGAGCCACATCACCGCGAAGAGCTGGGCGCATGCCTCGAGCAGCACTCCCGCGGCCGCAAGCTTTTGCCCGTAAACGAACACCGCGACGTTGGCCGCATCACCCGCACGCGTCGCCAAAACCCACGCGCCGAGACGAGCGATGGCGGCAAACGCGACCAACGCCAGCACGCCAGCCAAAGCGCGTGTGTGCGGTGCGCGCGCGGCGCAGTACGCCCCAGCGAGGCTCGTGATCGCTGCAGTCGCCGAAAGCCAGACAGGAATCGGTGGCAAGGAACGATCGCGTAGCGCCGGAAGAGACATGGCGATCGCCGCAGCTCCCCCGCCTACGAGAACAACCTTCACGAAGGGGCTTACATCGCGCGTCCGCAGAAGCTCGACACCACCGAGCACGATGACCGGGACCAGGAGCAAGAACAGAAAGCACCCCAAGGTCGCCGCAGCGCCGTCGGCCACGATGACTACGGCCTCGCCGGCATTCCCGCGGACACCGGGTGCCACGATGACTCCCGCCAGCGCGGCTGCAATGGCCACGAGAGCCGCGATACGGAGAAGCCACCCGAACGCAAGCGGCCCAGAGGCGGGCACGAGTCCAGCGGCATATCGCTCGCCCTCCTGTGAAGGGGGCTTCGCGGCCGCCTCGGATACACCGCGCGCGGTCGTTGCGTCGGGCTCCGTCATGTCACGGCGCAGGGTAGCGTAAGCGACAAGAGCTCAGCTTGGCCATCGCGCGCCCTTGCTCGGGAGAACGGGAGGCAACGCCCCTTCGCGCGCGTCGTTGGGACTCGTCGGGGCGTTCTGCTCCTTGCCCGGGCCCGGCGGCGGCGGCGGCGGGGTCCGCGAAGGCCCCTCCGGGATCGACGGTGGCATACTCAAGATGAAAGGGCTCGCGCCCGCTGTCGAGCAAGCGAACTCGTCGCGATGAAACTCCCAGTGCAGGTACACGTTGCCGTCGGGAGAAATGATCGCGCTCGGGGCAGGGCCGAACGGTTGCGCGCGATCGACCGCATCGAGCGCAGCGATGTCGAATGCAGTAATCCCGCTGGTCCTGACTACCCCCATCCTCCGGAGGTGCCCATCGCGTGTCAGCACGATCTCTAGACGGGTCACCAAGTGCCTGTCGTTCATGGGGTGGCTGGGCGGCAAGTTGTCGAGCGAGCCCAGGAACGAATCGGCGAAGATCGGATGAATCCGGTTGTGGATCCCATTGAGGTAGGAGGCGAATGGGACTGCCGCGGTGTTGAGCGCCGTCTGGTTGCCCGGCTTCACCGACGCGACGTAGTTCTCGATGGCCGTACGCCACTTGTCGAAGTTGGACGCCGCCCACGAGCCTCGGTGCTCGCTCTTTCGACGCTCGCCGTCGGCCTCGCGGACCCGCCGCAAGTTGTCGGAGCCGACGATGACCGCGACTTGCGACTGATTTAGGTTCACATTGATCGCGCCTGGAGGCGAGTTCTGGCCCAATCCTGGAAGCGACCACATCTTGCCGCCGGGAAGGTTCGAACCTTCGGAGCCGGCTTCAGCAAGCGGTGCGGCGCCCGCTGCGCCTCCAGGACCTGCGCGGTTGAACGTCCAGCTCCCCTCGGCCGCATCCTCGACGTCTGGTGAAGGGGCCGTGAGGCCACCCACACCCGGCTGCGGCTCGGTGTGCTCCGCCATTGGCGACGATGCCTTGTCGGCGCTCTCGACGCTTGCGGCTCGAGCCTGGGGTGCCGATTGCGGAGCCACGGCGTTAGGATTCGCCGCCGCCGCCTTCGGAATCTTCGGCTCGCGCAGGACGTCGAAGTCGGTACCGCGTTCGCCGGGTGCGCGGTTCTTCGTGCCGGCGTGTTCCTCGTTCTCCGCGATGCGCGTTCGCTCCGAGTCCCCGGGCTGCTGGTCGCTACCGGGATGGTTGCCGCCAGGCGTGGGCTTCTCGTCGTCGCGGTCATGAGAGGTTTGCGTGGCGGCCGTCTCGGCATCCACGTGGTTCGCCTCGTCCGCTATGAAATGAGCGTTCGGATTGTCCTGTTGATTTGGCTTCGCGTGTTGGCGCACGGCGATTCGTCGGTCTTTGAGCGGATCGTCCGGGAGCGGCATCGGAGCTTTTTCCGCCTGCTTTTTCTCGATGACGAGCGCGTGCTTCTCGGGGATCTTCTTCTCGGCGGGTTTGGCCGCTTCGCGTTCAGGCGGCTTTGCTGTGGCTAGCGGTGGTGGAGGTGCGGCTCGCGGAGGCGGTGGCACGACCTCGTCGGCAGATTCGCCGAGCGACACTTCGAACGTTTGCTCTCCCTGGCTCGCGAGGCTCCCGGCCTGGCGCGCGAGCTTCCACAGCTCTGAACGGTCGTCGTGGACCTTGGCTACGACCAGACCGCCCGTGCCAAGAAAGAAATGCGCGCCAACAGCAGCGCAGATCCAAAGGGCCAGAGGGATGGTGACGTCGCGAGTCCGCATTTACTGCCTACTTCAGACTACGCCGCTTCCGGCCCAGGAGCCGTTGGAAAGCAGCGTACCACGAGGGCGAAGGGCACGCCCGTGGTAAGGGATTCTCTCGCTTTCCATGGGCCCGTCCTACGAGATTCGCGGCGCGGTGCCGAGCGACGAGGACCAGCTCCTCGACGTCGCCGCCCATCTCAACAGCGTGAATCTACCCGCGGACCGGGCTGAGATTCGGGAGCTCCTCGATCACACGCAAAAAAGCTTCACCGGCGCCATCAAAGACCCAAGGCGGCGCGAGTTCGTCTTCGTCGTCGTCGACCTCAGGCAGAATCGAATCGTCGGCACATCCATGATCATCGGGCAGCTTGGCCGACGCGATTGCCCCTATGTCTACGTCGATGTCTTCGAGGAGGAGCGGTACTCCGCCACCCTCGACAAGCACTTTCGGCACGTGGTGCTCAAGATTGGGTACTCGTACAATGGGCCGACCGAAATTGGCGGGCTCATCGTGGAGCCCGAGGCCCGCAAGAGGCCCGAACGTTTTGGGCTCGCCATTTCCTACGCTCGGTTCTTGTTCATTAAAATGCACCGGGACTGGTTTCGCGACGAGCTCCTCGCCGAGCTCCTGCCACCTCTCGAACCCGACGGCACCTCGCACCTGTGGAACGCGGTCGGCCGCAAGTTCACAGAGATGACTTACGCGGACGCCGACCGGCTCTCGAAGAAGAACAAGGAGTTCGTTCGGGCTCTTTTTCCCGAAGGGCCGATCTACGCAACGCTCCTTCCCGAGAGCGCACAGGACGTCATCGGCAAGGTTGGGGGGCAAACCCGCAGCGTCGAGCGAATGCTTCGTCGAATCGGGTTTCGCTACGCCTGGCGCGTCGACCCATTCGACGGGGGACCGCACTTCACGGCGGCCACCGACGAGGTGAGCCTCATCAAGCGCTCTCATCGAGCAAACCTTGCGAGATGGCTCGGCGCCGACGAGGAGCCGACCTCGCGCGCGATCGTTGCAATCGAGCTCGAAGCGCCCCCCTACTTCCGCGCATTGGTCACGCCCTGGCAGGCTGATGCGGCGGGTGGCAGCATGCCGCGCGCGGCCGGCACTCACCTGGGCGCGCAAGAGGGTGACAGCCTCTGGGTCCTGCCGCTCGAATGAGCCGCGTCCCCTTCGTTCCTGCTCCGCGGCCGGTGGAGTCGCTGGACGTCCGCACCGCCGACGGGTGGTCGCTTCGTGTCGACGTACGCCGGTCGCTCGCGGCGCCTATTGGAGTCGCCGTCCTAGCGCATGCGCTCATGGCGAGGCGGAGCGAGTTCGATCGGCCCGCCGGCGCAGGCCTCGGCTCTTTTCTCGCCGAGCGAGGGTGGCGCGTCGTTTCGTTCGACTTTCGCGGGCACGGCGACAGTGCGCCAAGGGTCCGCGACGGGGGAACGTTCGGCTACGACGCTTTCGTCACCGGCGACCTGCCGGCGATCTGCGAGTTCGCCCGGTCAGAGGTAGGCCGCGGCCTGCCTGTCGTCGTCGTGGGCCACTCGCTAGGGGGCCACGTTGCTCTGGCTGCCCAGGGCACTGGAACGATATACGCGGACGCTGTGGCTACGCTGGCCGCCACGATGTGGCTGCGGCAGCTCGACCCTTCGCGTCTCCGCTGGTGGACGAAGCGAGCCACAGTGGAGGCGATGCTGGCCCTTGCTCGACGCGTCGGGTACTTCCCTGCTCGTGCGATCCGTCTCGGAAGCGACGACGAGCCGCGCGCGCTCATCGAAGACATCGCCCAAGTCGTGCGCAGCGAGGTCTGGACGAGCGCGAACGGTCGCATCGACTACTTGTCCTCCCTCTCGCAGGTGCGCGTTCCTGTCATGCAGATACTGAGCGAAAATGACAAGTTCGAATGCGACGCCGAGTCCGGGACGCGCTTCGCAGAGCGATGCGGAGCACGGCCCAAAATCGTAAGAGTCACTCGCGCGGACGATGGGGGCGAGCCTCCGACGCATATGGGCCTGGTCACAAATGGTAAGGTCCGCGGCGTGTGGAACCAGCTCGAACGGTGGCTGCGAGAGGCGGTAGCTTAGGTGCGGCTCTTTTCGCGCGCTTCCCTCCGTACGGCCTTCTCTCTGGCGCTAGGAGCCTGCCTTCCCGTGGCGCGCCCAGACGGAGGGAAAGGTCTCCTGCAAGTCGGCATGACGGCACCAGAGGTCACGGGGACCGCGATTGACGGCGGGCCGACGGCCCTCTCGGCATTGCATGGTCACGCGGCGGTCGTCTACTTCTATCCAAAGGACGAAACCCCAGGGTGCACGCGAGAGGCCTGCGCCTTTCGAGATGCCTACGAGAAATACGAGTCGAGGCACGTTGTCGTTTTCGGCGTGTCGCGCGACTCGGCGGAGAGCCACCGCGGCTTTCGCGCCAAGCACGCTTTGCCCTTCTTGCTCGTCGCGGACGAGGACGGGAGCATCGCCCGCGCTTATGGCGTCCCTGGCGCTTTCGGGCTGACGTCGCGTGTCACGTTTCTCGTCGGTAAGGAGGGTCGAATCCTACGGGTTTGGCCGGATGTCGACCCCTCCGTACACGCAGAAGAAGTGCTCGCTGCCATCGACGCGGCCGATCGGCCCTAGAGCCGTAAGCGCGATCTCAGGGCCGCGTCTTTTGGGGCAGCCGCCTCGGGTGGCCGAGGCCTCCGAGCTCTCGCCGATTGCGGCTACGGCGCTCGTGAGCGTCACGCTCCGATTCCCCGGCCAAGCGGGTCTCGACGGCGACACCCCCCATGATCGCCAAGCCGTGCACCCGCAAGAGAGGTCGCTCCGGGTCCGCCTGCGCGGGAGCTCGCTCCACGTGCCCGAATCCGCCCATCACGGCGGTACCGGACACCTCCACGGACAAGCCTGGGGGAACGATGAGCTGAACGCCCCCCATGAGGGCCACGACGTGGATCTCCGTGATCCCCGGAGAGAACACGGCTTCTCGAAAGTCGAGGATCATCCCTCCAAAAACGGCGGACGCTTGCATGTGCGACGGCACCCGCCAGGCTCCGTGTCGCTCGACGCCGCCAAAGATCGCCATCACGCTTTCGCTTTCGCGTCCGGTGGCGAGTGCAGACACCGAAGCCGCCGTCGGAACGAGGGCCACCGCCGGTGCGGCAGCCGCGAGGTCGGACGTCGTTTCGGCGATCTCAGCGAGCGTGCTCGCACGATGCGCAAGGGTGAGCCGGCGCTCGAACTCATCGACCTCGATGAGATCGTGCGCAAAGGCATCCGACAGCTCGGCGATTGCCTGTTCGCGCGCAGCGCGCAGGTTTGCGAGGTTGGTCATGGGGCTCCCGAGTCCGTGGGCTTTAGCTCAGCATGAGTTCCGAACCCGAGCCAACGACCGAGTTGGCCCAAGCAGGAGTTTAAGGCGGGTTGGCCGTCGGCGAAGGCCTCTAGCAAGCGCGGTGGCCTGCGTCGGAGAAGATCTTGCCGGGATTGAGCAGGGCCTTGGGGTCGAACGCCCGCTTGATGTCCTGTTGGAGGGCGATGAGCTCATCACTTTGTTCGAGGCGCAGATATTTAGCCTTCGTCACGCCTATCCCGTGCTCGCCCGTCAGCGTCCCCCCGAGCGCTACGACAACCCTCATGAGACGCTCGATCGCCTTGTCGACCGCCGGCCGCTCCGAGTCGTCATCCCACAAGAAATTAACGTGGATGTTGCCATCTCCAGCGTGGCCGTATGCCAGGTGGCGCACGTCTCCGTCCGCGCAGATGTCGTCCGTCCTTTCCAGGAGCTCGACCATTCGACTTCGCGGGACGACGACATCTTCGCTCAGCTTGTGACGAGCGAGCTTGCGCGTTGCCCGTGAGAGAGAGCGGCGTGCCGCCCAAAGCCGATCGCGCTGAGCGCCGTCTTGCGCCACGACGACGTCGATGCACCCCGGACATGCGCTCGCGATCTCGCCGACTTGCAGAAGGCTACTTTCGACCGACTCGCCATCAACTTCGATGAGCAGCACCGCGCCGGCGCGCTCGTCCACAGGTATACCCACCGCGCGCACGGCCCCCAGCGTGGCCGAGTCGAGCATCTCGAGGCAGCGGGGCACCACCCCCGAGCCGACCACCGCGCCCACCGCCGAGGCGGCCGAGCGTATGTCGGAAAAAAGCGCGAGCGCAGTGGCGACATTCGCGGGCTTGCGCATCAGGCGCAGCGTCGCCTCGGTGAAAACGCCGAGCGTGCCTTCGCTCCCGATGAGCAGCGCGGTCACGTCGTAACCCGTGACGCCCTTGACGGTGCGCCGGCCAGTTTTGACCACCCGGCCGCCCATGAGACACGCCTCGAGCCCGAGCACCCAATCACGCGTGACCCCGTATTTGAAGGCTCGCGGGCCACCGGCATTCTCGGCGAGATTGCCGCCGATTCGGCAGCTTTCGAGTGAGTTCGGGTCGGGCGCATAAAAGAGCCCTTCGCGTTCGAGGATGGCGTGAAGCTCGCCGGTGATGACCCCTGGTTCGACGACGGCGACGAGATTCTCCCGGTCGATCTCTTTGACTTGCGCGAGAGCATGCGTCGCGAGAACAATGCCCCCGCCGACCGGCACGGCCCCTCCGGTGCGGCCCGTGCCTCCGGCCCGAGGGGTGACAGGCACGTCGCACGCGTCTGCAATCGCCAACGTAGTCGCTACATCGGCCGCGCAGCTCGCGATCACGACCGCGTCGACAGGTCGTCCCGTCACATCGCTCTCGTCGGTCTCGTAGGCCAGGCAAGCCTGCCGGTCCGTCACGACTTTCGAAGGCCCAAGACGGCGCTCGAGCTCGCTCTTGGCGCGGTCTACTGCACTGCGAGTTGGCAGTCGTACGTCGGGAGGGGCCAGGAGCACGACGAAAGGAAGCTAGCGCAAGCCTGCGTTCGCCGCCTCCGGCTCTCTCGCCATCCGCGCTGATCTCGGCAGCCGCGCCGGACGGACGGGTATCTCTCCGGCCGCTGCGCAACTCGGATCTCAGCAGCCGCGCCGGACGGACGGGTAGCGTTGGCACACCAGATGACTTAGGGCTCGTTGGCGTGAAGGCTGGCGAGATAGCGGTCCTGATTCTTGTCGCCCTGGGGGTCGTCGGACCGGCAGCTGCTTTATCGGAGCGGCCGCGATTCATTTCGCTTTCCGAGTCTTCGCGAAATGACCGACCGAAAAGATCTCTCGTACGGGCAGCTCGGGGCCCGCTGGCTCTTTATCGCGACCATCGTCGTGGGCTTCGTTCTCATCGCGCCCCGGCTCGCGCGCTACGTTTTCTCGAAAGAAGCAAACCTATGCCCGGCTGGTGTCTTCAGTCTGGCGGATCTCAAACTGAGTTTGCGTATCAACGCCGACTCGAAGTTGATCGCGGCGTACCACGTGGGCACGCGTGACGCGGGCTGCGCCTACGAGTTCATGACGCACCTATCTTGCGGTACTGCGCTGAACCCCAGAGACGCGTCTCTTGTTCCTAAAGGATCATCCGCTCAGTTCCTTGCCTGGAGCGCTAAAGCTCAGAGATGCGTCTCTTGTCCCTAAAGGATCATCCGCTCAGCTCCTTGCGGTGCTGCGCTGAACCTCAGAGACGCGTCTCTTGTCTCTAAAGGATCATCCGCTCAGTTCCTTGCGTGGAGCGCTAAAGCTCAGAGATGCGTCTCTAGCTCAGAGACGCGTCTCTTGTCCCTAAAGGATCATCCGCTCAGTTCCTTGCGTGGAGCGCTAAAGCTCAGAGATGCGTCTCTTGTCCCTAGAGGATCGTGCGCTCAGGCCTAGGTGGTCGTGCGCTGTAGCCTCGAGGTGCGTCTCTTGGGCTCAGCGATTCGTCTTCGGGCCTCGAAAGACGCGCTCCGCCGAATCTTTGCGCGGGAGTGCAAGCCAAGCGCACCACCGCCGCCGCCGACGCGCTCATGGCAACGCCCAAGAGCGATCCATCTCTCGACGAGAGCGATGCTCCACTGGCCGCCGAAGACGTTCCGCAAGACGACAGAGACAGGCCGCTGGGCGTTGAAGGCGAACCGCCACATGCACGGGAGCGAAGCCACGTGGGTCGAGAGCATTCCCGTTCTCCAGACGCACAACGGCAAGACCGTATGGCAAGCCGCGCAAGCAGTCTCTCTTCCCCCCCAACGAGAGCGATAGCGTCGGAGCGGAGCGTGTCTCGGAGGCTTTCCCCCCCAACGAGAGCGATAGCGCCGGAGCGGATGGGTGTCTCGGAGGCGTCGAGCACTGTTCGAGGCGGTGTACCCGTGGGGGTCTTGCCGCGTGCGGCCGAGTTGCGCAGACGCCGGAGAGATACCTGTCCGCTCCACCGCGGCTAAACGAGATCCGAGTTGCGCAGACGCCGGAGAGATACCCGTCCGCTCCGCCGCGGCTAAACGAGATCCGTTACAGACGAACGTCGATATACGTGCTGCGGCGGAGCTCTTTGAGCCATAGCTTCCGCCCGCGATCCACCGCATCGAGGGTGGCTCGCTGCGTCATATCGGCTTTTACCTCGTCGAACGGAGGCACGCGCATCTGGCCCATGGGCATCACGATCACGATGGCTTCTTCCTGGCCCGTCGATACTTCGATCGGATCGGACACGGCCCCGGGCTTGGTCGAATGCACGGCTTCCTGGATCCTCGGCATCAACGTGCTCATGGGCTGAGCGCCTCGGGAACCGCAACTGTCGCGGGTCGAGATGTCGTCGCTATATTGGGCGACGAGCTTGCAAAAGTCGGCGCCCTCGCGCGCACGCTTCCTGAGCTCCTCGGCCAGCGCCATGCGCGCGTCGACCTGGGCCTTGGGCACACCCCGCAAGACTCGGAGCGCGAGAATCCGCACGTCGACCGGCTCCTTGTCCCGAACCTCCTGCGACCAATGCTGGTACGCAGCGCGAGCGTCCTGGTCGGTCACTCGAACGCGCGGGCGGACGCGGAGCTCGATGAGCTTTCCCTCGAGAATCTGCCGCCGAAGCTCCTCGCGGAAATCTTGCTCGGTGAGACCCTGTCGGCGCACCTCGCTCAGCACCTCGGCCGCGGACACTGGGCGACCTTGCTGGCTTTGAGCCTGCGCAGCGATATTGACGATCGCTTTATCGATCTCCTCCTGCGAGACACCAAAGTGCGCCCTGTCGGCTTGCTGCTCTTCGAGACGATCGTCGATCATCCGATCGAGCAGCTCCTTGTACATTTCCTGTTCCTGCACGCTGACGACGTTCGCGTCGTGCGCCTGGACACGGATCTGGATGCGTCCGGAAACGGCGCGATGAAGAAGCTCGGTCCACAAGACCGGACGCTCTCCAATGACCGCGACGACCCGCTCGACAATCGTCGCGCGCGCATCGGCTGCGCCGAAAATCGCTACGCCGAACGCAGTGCAGAGCGCCAGGCAGAAGGCAACAAGCCGGGGGTTACGCGCGTTCGCGCCGACCAAGCTCTACCTCTTGCTGTACTGGAACCGTTTGCGTGCGCCCGGCTGACCGTACTTCTTACGCTCCTTCTTACGCGCATCTCGCGTCAAGAAGCCAGCCCGCTTGACCGCCGAGCGCTTCTCGGGGTCGAGAGTGATGAGTGCGCGGGCAATCCCGTGACGCATCGCCTCGGCCTGGGCGCTCTTGCCGCCGCCGATACAGGTTGCCGAAACGTCGAACTGGTCTTGCGCCTCGATGAGCTCGAGGGCCTGCCGCAAAATCATGCGCGATGTCTCGCGCTCGAAGTACTGATCGACCGGCATCCCGTTGACGACAATTGTCCCGTTGCCCGTCTTGAGCCAGACCCGGGCAATCGCGGTCTTGCGCTTGCCAGTTGCGTATGTGCGAGAGTCAGCAGCGGCCATGGTTAACCCTTTGCCTTAGCGCTCGCGACATTGTCCGGAGCGGGCGTTTTGCCTGGGCTGCCGAGCGGCCGTGGTTGCTGAGCGA
>Ga0302326_10031528_pt1 | contig 10586 bp, 15 predicted proteins | sample Palsa_T0_3_FD_202264 | JGI IMG/M metagenome (GOLD analysis project Ga0302326, IMG submission 202264) | Peat permafrost microbial communities from Stordalen Mire near Abisko, Sweden - Palsa_T0_3 | ecosystem: Environmental > Terrestrial > Soil > Palsa > Peat permafrost | place: Sweden: Abisko...
CGACCTCTATTACCAGCATCGAGTCGATGCGTCGACGCCCATCGAAGAGACCGTCGGCGCGATGGCGGACTTGATCCAAGCCGGCAAGGTGCGACACCTCGGGCTCTCCGAAGCGAGCGCGGCCAACGTGCGTCGTGCCTACGCTGTGCATCCGATCGCAGCGTTGCAGAATGAATGGTCGCTGTGGTCACGTGACTTGGAAGAAAACGGCCAACTCGACGCAGCACGCGAATTGGGTGTCTCGATCGTCGCCTACTCGCCGCTCGGGCGCGGCTTTCTGACAGGTGCCTTTACGAGTCCCGATGACTTTACCGCGGACGATTTCCGGCGCTCGAGTCCGCGCTTCATGGGTGAGAACTTTCAGAAGAATTTAGATTTGGTTCGACACGTCGAACAGCTTGCGAAGCAGAAGGGCTGCACGACGTCGCAGCTTGCACTGGCGTGGCTGCTCGCGCGAGGTCCCGACGTGATACCGATTCCGGGCACCAAACGGGTGAAGTACCTCGAAGAAAATGTTGGCGCGCTCGATGTGAAGCTCAGCGACGCCGAGTTGCAAGAGATTGAAGCGATCTTTCCCACCGGCGCAGCCAGCGGCGCGCGCTATGCCGACATGAGCTTTGTGAATCGATGACGACTGCACACGCAAAGAAGAACGTCGCGCCACCCGATGCGGTGGATTTTCTCGGCCTCGATGCTTTGCTTTCGAGTGAGGAGCGGCTGGTGCGCGATACGATCCGCACCTTCGTGCGCGAGCGCGTGTTGCCCAATGTCGCGGAGTGGTTCGAAGAGGGGGTGCTCCCGCAGCAACTCGGGGCAGAACTGGGCAAGCTCGGCGTCCTCGGCATGCATCTCGAAGGCTACGATTGTCCGGGCGCAAGCGCCGTTGCATACGGTCTTGCGTGTATGGAACTCGAAGCGGGCGACTCCGGCGTGCGCAGCTTTGCCTCGGTGCAAGGGTCACTCGCGATGTTTGCGATTCATCATTGGGGTACCCAGGAACAGAAAAACGAGTGGCTGCCGCAGATGGCGCGCGGTCAGAAGATCGGCTGCTTCGGGCTCACTGAACCGGACTTCGGAAGCAATCCGGCCGGCATGCGCACCTTCGCGCGCCGCGACGGTGACGATTGGGTGCTCAACGGCACCAAGATGTGGATCACTAACGGTTCGATCGCCGACGTCGCCATCGTGTGGGCCAACACCGACGATGGCATTCGCGGATTCGTCGTTCCGACCGCAACGCCGGGTTTCTCGGCACACAACATTCACCGCAAGCTCTCGCTACGCGCGAGCATCACGAGCGAACTCGTGCTGCAGGACGTTCGCCTTCCCGCGGAAGCACAATTGCCGCTGGCCAAAGGCCTAGCTGGCCCGCTCGCATGTTTGAACGAGGCACGATTCGGCATCATCTGGGGTTCGATGGGCGCCGCGCGCACCTGCTACGAAACGGCGCTTGACTACGCGAAAACGCGAGTGCAATTCGACCGGCCCATCGGTGGATTTCAACTCACGCAAGAAAAGCTTGCGAACATGCTGATCGAGCTGGGGAAGGGTTCGCTGCTCGCGCTGCACTTGGGACGCATGAAAGATGAAGGCCGGCTGCATCCCACGCAAGTGAGCTTCGGCAAACTCAACAACGTGCGCGAGGCGCTCGCCATTGCGCGCGAAGCGCGCACGATCTTAGGGGGGAACGGCGTGACGCTCGAGTATCCGGTGATCCGCCACATGAACAACCTCGAATCCGTGCTCACGTATGAAGGCACGAGCGAGGTGCACATGCTCATTCTTGGTCAGCAGATCACCGGACTAGCCGCCTTTACGTAAGCGCGCGCGCCTGGCGATCGAGTTCCTCGAAATCCTCGTCGCTGAGCGCCAAGTCTGCCGCGGCAACGTTCTCTTCCAGATGATCGACGCGCGAGGTTCCCGGAATCGGCAACATCACGGGTGAGCGCTTGAGCGTCCAGGCAAGTGCGACTTGCGACGGTGTTGTACCCAGACGCTTGGCGATCTGCGAGAGGACCGACCCCGGTTGAGCGAGGTCACCCGCGGCAAGCGGGAACCACGGGATGAAGCCGATGTTGTGCGCCTCACAGTAATCCAGCACCGATTCGCTCTTGCGGTCGACCAGATTGTATTGGTTCTGCACCGTGACCACCGGGAAGTACTGTTGCGCCTCCTCGATGTCGCCGACGCTGACTTCGGAAAGGCCAACGTGGCGGATGTAACCGTCGCGTTGCATCGCAGAGATCGCTTCGAACTGCTCTTTGCGCGATGTTTGCGGGTCAATGCGGTGAAGCTGCCAGAGATCGATGCGTTCAATGCCCAGGCGCCGGAGGCTCATCTGCACGCATTGCTGCAGATAGGGTCCGCGACCAACGGGATACCATTCGCCCGGACCCTGACGCGTCAAGCCTCCTTTGGTCGCGATGACGACGCCGCGATATGGATGCAGCACCTCATGAATGAGATTCTCGCTGACTTCAGGTCCGTAGCTGTCGGCCGTGTCGATGAAATTCACGCCGAGTTCGAGGGCTCGGCGCAAGGTCGCACGCGCGCCCGCCGGATCCTTCGGATCGCCCCAAATGCCTTGGCCGGTGATGCGCATCGCGCCGAAGCCGAGCCGGTTAACTGTCATGTCGCCGCCGATGGTGAACGTTCCCGATGCGGCGGCGGAAATTTGCGTAGCCATGCCGCTTTGAACCAAAGGCGGTCCAGCGCGGTTGCGCGGTTAGTAGCTCCAGTCCGCGACGTTCCAGAACGGCGTATTGACCGCCGCGTGTTCGTTGCGCAACCACGACGGAAACGTGTCGATCGAGACGGCTTGGTACATCGCGACCATCGGCAGATCGGCCGCGAGAACGCGCTGGACATCGCGGTAATACGGAATGCGCGCGGCGCGGTCGTAGGGCCGCACGGCCTCGTTCATAATCCGACCGAGCGCCGGATTGCAGTAGCGAGCTTTGTTGAAGCCATTGGGCGGAACGCGCCGGCAGCCGAACTGGTCGCGCACATCCGGATCGAACCCGGCGATGAACGGAAAGAGCGCGATGTCGTAGTGACCGCCGTAGAGCGGTCCATTCGGGGCGACGAGTGCGCTTACGGCAAAGCGGCGGATCGAGAGGCGGATCCCGAGCGGCCGTAGCTGTGCCTGCATCAACGTCGCCATCTCGAGCGCGCTCGGTTTATCGGCGCGTACGATGATGTCGAGCGCCAGACTCATCCCGGCTTTATGCCTTACTCCGTCCGCGCCCATCCGCCAGCCGGCCGCGTCGAGCGCGCGCGCGGCAGCGCCGGCGTCGTGTGACGGCATCGCGTAGGACCGCGGATCGTAGGCCCATTCAAAAAGCCCGCGTCCGGGGTCGCGCGTGCGATCGCCGCCGAGCAGTGTTTTGTCGACGATGGAAGGCACATCAAGCGCTTGCGCAAAGGCGCGTCGTACCCGCACGTCCTTGAGGGCACTCTGTGTCGTGTTGAAAATCAGCGCCCCGGTTCCGTCGATCGGAATCGCCTCGGTTCGCTCACCCGGCAGCGCCACGAGCTGCGCGTACTGCGAGTCGTCGGCGTTAACATAGGCGTTGGCTTCCCCCGTCCGCAGCATCTGGTACGCGGTCACCGACGAGGGAACCGGAAGAATGGTGATCCGCTCGATCTTGGGCGCGCCGCCGAAAAAGTACGGATTGGCACTGAGCTCGAGCCGCTCCCCGCGCAGCCAGCGATCGACCCGATACGGACCGCTCCCGAGCGGCGCGCTGTCGAGGATGGTTCCGCGCAGATGGGCATGACCCGCAAGCTGCCGGGCCGAGAGAATGGGAACCGCGTTGCCGGGTCCGCAGAGATACAGGACGATCGGCGCATACGGAGTGCGGAGGTAGACCTTGACGGTCATGGCGTCGGGGGTCGAAATCGCGGCGATGTCGTCGAAGGCGATTCGCGATGGGGCGTCTGAACCTGGGAAGGTCACGTGACCAATCGTCTCGGCGACATCGAACGACGTCAGGCTGCTCCCATCCGAAAACCGGATGCCCGGGCGAAGATGGTAGACGATCCTCAGGCCATCGGGGCTAATGCCGCCGTTGGCGCGAGTTGGTACCTCGATCGCAGCGTCTGGAACTAGCTCCCCGCGGTCATCGAACTTCACTAAATAGGAATAGAGAAGAGCGGCCAGCTCTTGGCCGCCGACGCCGCTGACAAAGATCGGATCCAAACTCGGAAAATCCTGAGTCTGAACGATCCTGAGGTGGTCCCGGGTATTGCCCCCAGGCCGGGCGCATCCGGCAACGAGAAGAGCGAGGACAATGAATAGGGCCGGCCGCATGAAGCGACCGAAAGTTTGGAGCACAGCAGGTCCGTCCGTCTAAAGGACGGTCAAACCCTCTTGACGCTACCCCACCCACCTTGATATAGTGCCGAGGTTGTGGTCCAGCCGGTCCGCGCTCTCTTCGCGCGTGCCGGTAAAAGCAAATACTAGTACGCGTGGGCCCGTGTGCTTACAACTCGAGGGCGAGGATTCAAGTGAAAAATATCCTTGGCCGCAAGGTTGGGATGACGAGCGTGTTCACCGACGACGGACGTAACGTTCCGGTCACGGTGATCGAAGCCGGTCCCTGCACGGTCGTGGAACGCCGCACGAAAGAGTCGCATGGCTATGATGCCGTTGCGCTCGGCTTCGGCGCGGTTAAAAAGTCCCGCGTAACCCGTGCCCTTGCTGGACATTTCAAGAAACAGGGCGTTGAGGCCACGCGCTTCGTGCGCGAGTTTCGCACCGGCATCGAAGGCGTCGAAGTCGGCCAAACCATCACGGTTGCCGGTTTTGAACCGGGCGATCGCGTCGACGTGGTCGGCATCTCGAAGGGCCACGGCTTTGCAGGCGGCATCAAACGTCATAACTTTCGCGGCGGTGGCGCAAGCCACGGCTCGATGATCCACCGTCAGCCGGCGTCCAACGGCGACACCAATGCGGGCCGCGTTCCCAAAGGTGCGCGGCGTCCGGGGCACTACGGCGTCGACCGCACGACGATGCAAAATCTCGAAGTGGTCCGCGCGGATGTCGAGCGCAACTTGCTGCTCGTGCGCGGCCCGGTACCGGGCCCCAAGAACGCACTCGTCGTGCTGCGTGCAAGCGTGAAGCACAAAGCCGAAGCGGGGGCGTAACCAATGCCGAACGTTATCGACGCAACTGGTAAGGTCGTGCGCGACGTGCAAACGCCCGCGGCCTTCGCACAAGAGTACAGCGAAAAGCACCACACGATCTTCCGTGCGGTCTTTCGCGAACAGGCAAGCCCGCGTGCGGGAACGGCGTCCACTAAAAAGCGCGACGAAGTCGCCGGCGGTGGTCGCAAGCCGTGGAAGCAGAAGGGAACCGGGCGCGCGCGCCAAGGTTCGATTCGCTCCCCGCAGTGGCGCCATGGCGGCGTCGTTTTCGGGCCGCAGCCGCGCAGCTATGTCACCGATCTCAATAAGAAGGAACGCAAGCTCGCCTTCGCCGCCGCGCTCGCCGATCGTTTCAAGAACGATGCGGTGACGGTGCTCGATCTGGCCGGCTTCGCGCTGACCAAGACCGCGGACTTCGCCAAACTGCTCTTCGGAAGCGCCAAGGCGGCCAAGACCGGCCCCTCGACGCTGATCGTCACAGGCAAGGGCGAGACCGGTGCGGACGCGCTCGCGCGCGTTGCGCGCAATTTGCAAAAGGTTGCAGTCACCGACAGCGGCGCACTCGACATCAAAGACGTCCTTCGCTACGAACGGATCATCTTCACGACCGCCGCGTTCGACGCGATCGGAGGCAACTAGCATGGACGCACGCGATGTGATCCTCTCGCCGCGCATTACCGAGAAGTCGATGGCCAATGCACTCGGCACGCAATATACGTTCGTCGTGCACTCCCAAGCGACCAAGACGCAGATTCGTCACGCGATCGAGCAGATCTTTAGCGTGAACGTGATGAGCGTCAACACGGTCAACGTGCGCGGTAAGGCCCGCAACTTCGCGCGTCGCGGCAACCGCACCAGCGGTAAGCAAAGCGATTTCAAGAAGGCGATCGTCACTTTGAAGCCCGGCCAGAAAATCGAACTGGGCGGCGTCAACTACTTCGAGCAATAAGATGCCAGTAAAGAAATATCGTCCGACCAGCCCCGGCCGCCGCTTCGTGACCACGATGGATTTCTCGGATCTCTCGAAAGTGGATCCGCAGAAGTCGCTTGTCGAAGTTCGTAAGAAGCATTCCGGCCGCAACAATAACGGGCACATCACCGTCCGGCATAAGGGCGGCGGCACGCGCAAGCAGTATCGGATCATCGACTTCAAGCGAACCAAGGATGGGATTCCGGGCAAGGTCGCTACGATCGAGTACGATCCGAACCGGAGCTCGCGTATTGCACTGCTGCACTACAAAGACGGTGAGAAGCGCTACATACTCGCGCCGCTCGGCCTCAAGGTCGGCGACGTCGTCGAGTCAGGCAGTGCAGCCGACATCAAGCCCGGCAACTGTCTTCCGATCAAGAACATTCCGGTTGGTACCGTGATTCACAACATCGAGTTGCGTCCGGGACAAGGCGGGAAGCTCGTGCGTTCGGCCGGTGTTGCGGCGCAACTCATGGCCAAAGAAGACGAGTATTCGCAGGTGCGCATGCCGTCGGGCGAAGTGCGCAAGATTCACATCGAGTGCCGCGCCACGATCGGTCAGCTCGGCAATATCGAACACGAAAACCAAGTAATCGGTAAAGCCGGCCGTTCGCGCCATCTGGGCAAGCGTCCAGCGGTTCGCGGTATCGCGATGAATCCGGTCGACCATCCGCACGGCGGCGGTGAAGCTCGTTCCACCTCGGGACGTCCGCCAACCACGCCTTGGGGTCAGATGACCATGGGTAAGAAAACGCGCCGCAACAAGCGCACGACTAAAATGATCGTTCGTAAGCGAGGTTCCAAGTAATGGGTCGCAGCCTTAAGAAAGGCCCCTTCGTGGCAGACCATCTGCTCAAGAAGGTGGAGAAGCTCAACGAAACGCGCGAGAAGCGCGTCGTTAAAACGTGGAGCCGCGCATCGACGATCGTGCCCGCGATGGTGGGTCATACCATCGGCGTGCACAACGGCAGAGCGCACGTTCCGGTTTATGTCACTGAAAACATGGTCGGCCACAAGCTCGGCGAGTTTGCGCCCACGCGCAGCTTCCGTGGCCACGGCGGCGACAAGGCAGCGGTGAAGTGATGGCAGATACTCAGGCGCAGCAGCAAGCTGTTGCACATCTGAAGTTCGTGCGTATGGCGCCGCGCAAGCTGCGTCGCGTCGCGGACGCGATTCGCGGCAAGAGCGTGCGTGAAGCGCTCGCCATGCTGAAGTTCGCGGGCGTCTATGCTTCCGAGCCGATCGAAAAGCTCGTGCGTAGCGCCGTCGCCAATGCCGGCAACAACCACGATATGAATACCGACGAGCTCTTTATTACGCGCATTACGGTCGACGGCGGCCCCGGCGGCCGCTTTACGAAACGCCTGGATCCGCGTGCTCAAGGGCGCGCGTATTTCAAGCGCAAGCGTCTGTCGCACGTGACGGTCGTGGTGAGCGAAACGCCGCCGGTCAAGAAGCGTAAGGCCCGCGGCGGCGCGTCGGTTTCGACCAAGCGCGCTCCGGTTCGTCGCGCGACTCCGAGCGCGACTCCTAAACGTAAACGTACTGCGAAAGCTGCGGAGGCAACCGCCTAACCTATGGGTCAGAAAATACATCCGGTCGGGCTTCGCCTGGGCATCACGCGTACGTGGGACAGCCGCTGGTTCGAGAAAAAGCATTACATCGAATGGCTGCACGAAGATGTCAAGATCCGGCAGTTCTTCAATAAGTGGATGCGTTCGGCCGCGATCAGCAAGATCGAGATCGAGCGTCGCGCCAATCAAGCGCGTGTGATCGTCAACACCGCCAAGCCCGGTATCATCATCGGCAAACGCGGCGTCGGCATCGAAGAGATCCGCAAGAACCTCGAAAAGCTGACCGGCAAGAACGTGCAAGTCAACGTAATGGAGATCAAGCATCCCGAGCTCGACGCGCGTCTTGTGGGACAGAACATCGTCGATCAGCTCGAGAAGCGGATCGCATTCCGTCGCGCGATGAAGCAGGCGATCATGCGTACCATGAAAGCCGGCGCGCGCGGCGTGAAGGTGCAGGTTTCAGGACGTCTTGGCGGCGCCGAAATCGCGCGCACCGAGCGTAACGCCGATGGGAAGGTGCCGTTGCACACATTGCGCGCCGACATCGACTACGCGCACGTGGAAGCGTTCACGACTTTCGGACGCATCGGCGTCAAGGTGTGGATCTATCGCGGCGAGGTTCTTCCGGATCAGCCGCGTCAAAGCAACACGGTCGATCGGGCCGAGCGTCAAGGCGGATTCCGTGATCGCCGCGAGCGCGGCGGGCGCGGACGCGGACGCGGTGCAGCTCCGGGCGGTCGCCCGAACGGTGCTCCGGGAACCGCGGGCGAGCCCTCGAGCGAACCGGTCGTCGTCGATGGCGACGCCATAGTTAATGAAGCGGCCAGCGCACCGTACGAAGGCGGCGCGCCGGCGGCCGAAGGGAGTGCGGAATAAATGTTGACGCCTAAACGAGTGAAGTGGCGCAAACAGCAGCGTGGTCGGATGACCGGGCGCGCTTCGCGCGGCAGCACCCTGACGTTCGGCGAGTTCGGTTTGCAAGCGATGGAGCCGTGCTGGATGACCAATCGCCAAATCGAAGCCGCGCGTATTGCGATGACGCGTCACATCAAACGCGGTGGTAAGGTCTGGATCAAGGTCTTCCCCGACAAGCCCGTCACGAAGAAGCCCGCTGAAGTGCGCATGGGTGCCGGCAAAGGTAACCCTGAGTTCTGGGTTGCCGTCGTGCGTCCGGGACGCATCCTGTTCGAGCTTTCCGGCGTTGAGCCGATCGTCGCGAAGGAAGCGCTCCGTCTGGCGGCTTCCAAACTTCCGATCGAAACGAAGCTCGTTTCACGCGAGGAGGCCTCGGCATGAAACAGGGTGAGTTGAATGAACTGCGTGGCCTTACGATGGACGAACTCAAGCAAAAGGCGCGCGATACCAAGTCGGAGCTCTTCAACTTGCGCTTTGCGCTTCGGACCGGGCATCTGACCGATTTCAGCAAGATCAAGGCGATGCGCCGTGCGTACGCCCAGATTCAGACCGTCATTTCCGAGAAGCGCATGGCCGAGGAGCAGCATGGAGCAGCATAACGTTAGAGCGGCACGCCGCGTGAAACAGGGCCGAGTCGCCTCGGACAAGATGGACAAGACAATCGTCGTCGTTACCGAGACGCGCGTTCCGCATCCGACGTACGGCAAGATCGTGCGTAAGTCGACGCGCTTCAAGGCGCATGACGAGCAGAACGAAGCCAAGACCGGCGATATCGTTCGTATTATGGAGTGCCGGCCGCTCTCGCGCGATAAGCGCTGGCGCCTGGTCGAGATCGTCGAGCGAGCAAAGTAAGAACATGATTCAACAAGAGACTCGGCTCAAAGTGGCCGACAATAGCGGGGCCCGAGAGCTGCTGGTGATTCACGTCAGCGGCGGAAGCCGTCATGCCTACGCGCACGTCGGCGATATCGTCGTCGGCACGGTCAAGAGCGCGATCCCCGGTGCGGCCGTCAAAAAGGGCCAAGTCGTGAAGGCCGTCATCGTGCGCACGTCTGCGCCGATCCGCCGTCCCGATGGGTCGGTCGTCCGCTGTGACGACAACGCATGCGTCATCATCAAGGGCGAAAAGGACAACCTCGATCCGCGCGGCACGCGCGTGTTCGGGCCGGTCATGCGCGAACTGCGCGACCGCGGGTTCCTCAAGATCGCCTCGCTGGCACCGGAGGTGCTTTAACATGGCTGTAAAGCCAAACATCGTCAAGGGCGATACCGTGATGATCCGTCGCGGCAAAGAAAAAGGAAAGCGCGGCGTGATCAAGGCGGTCTTCGCCGATGCGGGCCAGGCGACCGTCGAAGGGCTCAACATCGTCAAACGGCACACCAAGGCCGGCCAAGAGCGCGGCAACATGGGTGCGGCGCAAAGCGGCGGCATCATCGAGAAGGAAGCGCCGCTTCCGATCTCTTCGCTCCAATACGTCTGCGAGAAGTGCAAAACGCCGACGCGTCTTCGTCGCGGTCGCACCGCTGATGGCGTCGCGCACCGCGTGTGCGTGAAGTGCGGCGAGCCGGCTCGCGAGTCGGCAAAGGGGGCGTAGGCGATGGAAACGCGTTTGAAAGAAAAGTACAAGAGTTCGGTGCGCAAGCAGCTGCAGGAGAAGTTCGGCTACAAGAACGTCGAGCAGATCCCCAAGCTCGAGAAGGTCGTCGTAAACATGAGCGTTGGTGACGCGATCGTCAACGCGAAGGCGCTTGATTTGGCCGTCGCCGAGTTGACGCAGATTACCGGTCAGAAGCCGATCGTGACCAAAGCGAAGAAGTCGATCGCGGCGTTTAAGCTGCGCGAAGGCATGAACATCGGCGCCAAGGTGACGCTCCGCGGCGACCGGATGTATATCTTCTTGGACAAGTTATTCAATATCGTATTGCCGCGTATCCGCGATTTCCGCGGTCTTCCGGCGAAATCGTTCGACGGGCGCTGC
>Ga0302326_10031529_pt1 | contig 10586 bp, 5 predicted proteins | sample Palsa_T0_3_FD_202264 | JGI IMG/M metagenome (GOLD analysis project Ga0302326, IMG submission 202264) | Peat permafrost microbial communities from Stordalen Mire near Abisko, Sweden - Palsa_T0_3 | ecosystem: Environmental > Terrestrial > Soil > Palsa > Peat permafrost | place: Sweden: Abisko...
CGTGGCGAGATCGAAGATGTTATTTTCACTCGGATTCAGTTCGGCCGCGCGATGATATTCAAGGGCGGCTGCCTTGTAGTCTCCCGATCTCTCGTTCGCTTCCGCGAGCAGGTCATCGAGCTCGGCGGTTTCGCGTTGCGCGATCATCTTGCGCAGCAAGGTGGACGCGTTCGCAGTGTCTCCAGACTTCAGATAGGCCAGGGACAAATCGTAGCCGGTGTTGTAATCCTCGGGATTGATTTGTTGAGCCTTTTGCAGATAGAGAATGCCCTCCGGCCAGCGGTCCTGGTGGAGGTAGAACTCTCCCAGACTTTGCTGTGCAGCAAAATCCCCGGGGCGTTGCTTCGCTGCTTCGTGGAGAGCCCCTTCCACCTGCTGATTGGTTCCAGAGCTGGACTGCAAGGCGGCGGCCGCCGGCTGGGCGAGGGGATTGATCAGCGACCCGGCCCCTACGACAGCCCAACAACATAAAGCCTTTTTCCACATCGGGACGAGTATAACTCCATGGGATTTCCCTGCGTTCCGATCCCTAATCACCAGTAATATTTCAGGGCAAATTGAATCTCACGCGCATTGCTGCGAGTAGCAGTCGATTGCCCAAAATTCGCCGTGTCCTGGAAGTTTAAATTGGTGGGCAGGTTGAAGCTCGGGGTATTGGTAAAGTTGAACGCCTCGGCGCGGAACTGGATGCGGGTGGTTTCTGTAACGCCAAATTCCTTGAAGACGGAAAAGTCGAAATCACGGAAGCCAGGACCGTTCACCTGGGTATTCGATCCACCGAGCGGCGCCAGACTGCTTTGTCCGATGGCCGTCGCCACCGGCGGATCGGTGAAGGCTGCAGGGTTGAAGTAATGCGCGGGTCCACCAGAACGATACTTGCTGACACCGGGGACTACATCCGCATAACAAGTGCTGGTGGTGGCTGTGGTTGTGATCTGGCAAGGGATATATTGCGGGGGACCACTGTTCAGGGTCAGGATTCCATTGGTTATCCAGCCCCCAAGCAGCAGTTGCGAGGGTCCGTGAAGATCGCCCAGGAGTGCCTTGCCCCGGCCAATTGGCAGCTCATAGGTGCCACTGGCCACAAACGAATGATTGATGTTGAACGACGCCAATCCCCGGTCATACGAGATCCCCGTGATTTGTGGGGCACGATAGCCTCCCACACCCGCATTACTCAATAAGTCGTTGGCGTCGGACAGTGTCCTGGCCCAGGTGTAGCCGGCAAGCAGATACAATCCGCGACTGAAACGGTGTTCATACTTGGTTTGCAGGGAGTTGTAGCTACTGGATGCTGCGGTGATGTCGTAAGAAGAACCGTTGGCAAAGTCAGGAAACGCGATGTAGGGAGTGATGGGTGTGCCTGGAGGAAGAATTTCCGACGGGTTGTTGGTACCGGCAAAGGCCTCAATATGGCGGCCAACAGAGCCAACGTAGCCTGCTTGAACCGAGTCCTGCGGGGTCACCGAATATTGCGCCATCAGATTGAACCCCTCGGTGTAGGGCGTCTGGTAGTGGAGTTGCACACCGCGGAATTGCAATCCATTACCGCTTACGCTGGATGGAGTAAGGCTGATGCCCTGCAATCCGTTTTCCAGGGTGCCATAAGAACCATCGGGGAAGATAGTGGGCGTCACGCTCCCAACGCCTCCATTCGAAGAGTCCTGAAAGGAAAGCACGTATTCAAAAGGATAGTTGTAACCAAGACTGGGATCGCCGCCCCGGTTTTCGAATGCTCCGTAGAAGATACCGAATCCTGCGCGAGCAACTAGTTTCGGTGTGACCTGGTAGGCGACTCCCAGCCGAGGGCCGAAATTAGCTTTCTGCGAGATGCCGAGGCCGGTCCCATATTGATTGGTGTAGACCAATTGAATTCCGTCCTTGGCCAGGTCTTGCGTGAAGCTGGGAGACAGGGGGGTCTTGGTCTTGTTGGCTGAAGTCATGATGAATTGGGCTGTCGAACCCGGAATTCCAGGCACGAAGTTGGCTTGAGCGCCGTTGCTATCCCCGACTTGCCCGAAATATTCCCAGCGCAAGCCAAGATTGAAGGTCAGGCGAGGCGTCGCTTTCCAATCATCCTGAAAATAGACACCATAGTAGTTTCGATTGCTGTGCAATTCGCCATAGTTAGAGGCCTGTACGCTGTCGGACCCTCCGGAGTTGTTGACTCCATTCGGGACGGTGGCAGCCATGGGGCTCAGCAGAAGTTGGGCAGGGGCAGTGAGCTTGTCGGTTTGATTTGGTATGGAAGCATACCTACCGTCGAAGTCGAAGGCGCCCTTTGACTCTGGTGGTGCGAGCCAGGGAAAGTAAAGGTACTGAAACTCTACGCCACCCTTGAACGAGTGCGATTTGTAGACCTTGGTCAGGTTCTCAGTAAGTTGGGTGGTATCGCTATACCGATCGCCGGGAAGCCACTCCGAGCCGCCGAGATTGTGCAGGTTGCCGAGACTCAAATAAGGCAGCCCACCGTTACCTTTAAACTGCGGAATTCCGCCGATGCCAAGACTAGCCGGAATGCCTAAGGTGTTGGCAGTGGTCGGTGTGCGGGTCGTGTGTTCCTGCCCGTAGCCAAAACGCACCTCGTTGATGAGGCTGGGCGAAAAGACGTGGGTGTAGCTAACGGCTACGCCATGCACGGTGAATGTCTGCGTGCCCTCGTTATAGGTGCCACCATCGGCGACTCCGTCAAAAGGAGGGATGCGATGTTGCGTATTGTTAATTTGGCTGTAGCGCCCGAAGACCTGGTTGCGGTCGTTAAAATGCTGGTCGATGCGCACATCGAAGGTGTTTTGCCCGCTGGTGTTTACTTTTGTGGTCTGGTAGTTGTTCTGCACCCCGCTCAGGTTTGCTGCGGGATAGAGCTGGAGAAGCTTAATGGCGTTAGCATCCAGGCGCCCGGCGGGAAGCTGATTATTGGCGAAGGCCTCCCGGACATAGCCGTTCGCGGTGGCCATGATTCCCGTCACTGGATCGACTTGACCCGCAGTCACCGCGCGTGTGGTAGCCGGATCGAAAATCTGTCCATTGCTGAAATAACGCCCCAGCGCGTCGTTGCGGGTAAAGGTTCCGGTTGCGTTCAACAGGTCGGTGAAGTTGGTGTAGCCACTGCTCACTTCCTGAGCCGTGGGAACCCAAATCCCGTTCCATAGCACTCCCTGGTGGATCTGCGTCCCTTCGTAATCGGCGAACCAGAAGGTTTTGTCCCTGATGATCCGGCCTCCGGCGGCTGCGCCGAACTGGTTCTGCCGCAGTTCCGGTTTGCGCTGTGTGGCTGGATCTGAGAAATAGGCGTTGGCATCCAGGGCATCATTGCGGAAGAACTCCCATGCCGCACCGTGGAAGCCGTTGGTGCCGGACTTGATGGTGGCATTCACGATGGCGCCGCCCGCCCGTCCAAACTCGGCGCTGAAATTGTTGGTCTGAATCTGGAATTCCTGGATAGCGTCGACCGGGGGCTTGACCACGTCGGCCTCACCGCTCAGGAAGTCGACATCGTTGCTGTTGTTATCAATGCCATCGAGCAGGTAGTCGTTCTGGGCGGGGCGGGTCCCATTTGCGGCAAACTGGTTGTTTGCACGAGCGCCTTGCTGCGCCTGCGTCACGCCCGGGGTAAGCGTCGCCAGCATGGTCCAGTCCCTGCCGTTCAGTGGCGTATTCACGATCGCTCCGGCCCCGATCACCTGTCCTACCGTGGCACTTTGCGTCTGCAGGAGTGGAACCTGGGAGGTCACCTGCACGGTCTCGTTGGTGGTTCCTGTTTGCAACTGGAAATCCACGACAGCGTGTTGCTGAATGTTGAGCTCGAATGCGGCATTCTCGTCAGTCTTGAAACCCGCATGTTCGACCCTGATTCGGTAAGTCCCAATTTTGAGCGGAGTAACGATATACGTTCCGTCCTCCCTCGTCGTGGTGGTAACTTGTTCCGCCGTTCCCTGGTTGGTGATCGTCACCTTCGCGTCAGGGATGACGGCGCCGGTCGGATCCTTGACCGTTCCCAGGATGGTGCCGGTATCCACCTGAGCGAATCCGGCAGAAACACCGAAGATCAGCACGCTAACTGCCAGTAGCCGGCCCGCCCAGCGCTTGTTTTGTAGCTTCGTCATGATGCGCCCCCATCCCTCAAATTCGTCAGACTCAACCGGGTATTCCCTTTTTCCGTACTTCGGCATCCCGTGTACGATACTCAGGCCAACAAAATGTTCTATTACCTGAAGAATCGCAACTATAGGCACCCCCCAAAATGGTTGTCAAGCGTAATTTCGTTAAGGTCACCGGAGATCGCTCAATAATGGCTCTGCGACTGGATGAGGAGGTTCCGAGAGAGGAGTGCACACCGCTCAGCAATTTACCGATCGGAACGTCTTTCGCAAACAAAAAGGCCTTCGGGCATAGCCGACGTTGACAAGCGGAATTTGCGAGGCATAACGTTAACGAACACGAGCGTACGGCACCGAGGTGGGTGCTCTTCTATGATGCCGGTTCCAGCTGCCTCATCTGCTCCCAACGCTCCCGCGACTGCCGAAGCACTGAACCAGACGTATGTTTGGGGTATCTCGCTGGCCGCTGCGCTGGGCGCTCTCTTGTTTGGCTATGACTGGGTGGTGATCGGCGGCGCGAAGCCTTTCTATGAGCCCTATTTCCAGATCCATAGTCCTGCCCGCCAGGGCTGGGCGATGAGCTGCGCGCTGGTGGGTTGCCTGTTAGGGAGCATCGCTTCCGGTGTTCTGAGTGATCGCTTCGGCCGTAAGCGGATGCTGATCATTGCGGGGTTTACCTTTGCAATTTCCTCGCTGGGCACCGGGCTGGCGCACAGCTTTCCCGAGTTTGTGACGTGGCGCATGGCCGGGGGGCTGGGCATTGGGCTCGCATCCATCCTCTCCCCGATGTACATCGCCGAGGTAGCTCCCGCCGAATTGCGGGGCAAGTTAGTCGCGAGCAATCAGTTGGCGATTGTCATCGGGATTGTGTTGGCCCAAGTGATGAATTGGCTCATCGGGAAACCGCTCGCTCCGAACGCGACGTGGATGCAGATTCGCCAGTCATGGGACGGCCAGGTTGGCTGGCGCTGGATGTTTGCCGTCACCGCAATCCCGGCAAGCCTGTTTGTCGTGGCGATGTTCTTTGCGCCGGAGAGTCCGCGATGGCTGGCAAGAAAGGGACTACGGGCGCGCTCCGAGAGGATCCTCAGCAACATCGGAGGAGATGCATACAGCGCTCGGGTTTTCGCCGAGATCGAGCAGACACTGACTCACGGAGCGCCCGAGCCGGGTTTACGCGAGCTGCTCAAGCGACGGTACGTTCGGCCGCTATTACTTGGCATCGGACTCGCGGTTCTACAACAGTGGTGCGGCATTAATGTCATTTTCAATTATGCGCAAGAGGTGTTCACCGCGGCCGGCTACAACCTTTCGAGCATGCTATTCAACATCATGGTGACCGGTTTCGTTACCCTGATATTCACGGTGGCCGCGATCGCCACAGTGGACCGCCTGGGTCGACGCGCGCTTATGCTTGCGGGATGTGGTGGATTGGCTGTTCTGTATGTTGGCGTAGGATCCGCCTACTATTTCCATGTGCACGGATTTGTCATTCTGCTCCTGGTCGCGGCTGCGATCGCCTGTTATTCCATGACCCTTGCGCCGGTGACCTGGGTGCTTCTTTCTGAAATCTTTCCCAACAAGATTCGATCTACGGGGATGTCCGTCGCCACCACGTTTTTGTGGAGCGCCTGCTTTGTCTTGACCTACACGTTTCCCATACTGAATCAAAGCCTCGGCTCGGCCAGGATATTTTGGCTCTACGCCCTGATCTGCCTGCTTGGCTTGGGAATGATATTCAAGTGGGTACCGGAGACAAAAGGACGCACTCTGGAAGCCATCGAAGGCTTTTGGAAATAGAGCAACCGCCACTCGGGTTTCCGGACCGTAATCCCGTGCGACCTGGACCGGCATTTCAGCATCCGATTGAGTATGGCGGACAACGACGCTTCTCTAAGAGATAACCTGGTTCAGTTGCTTCGCGGCGGCAATGCTCACGTCGACGTACTTTCCGCACTCAAGGATTTTCCGCCGAAACTATTCGGGGCAAAGCCGCAAAGTGTGCCCCACTCCGCGTGGGAGCTGCTCGAGCACATGCGGATTGCGCTACGGGACCTTTGGGAGTTTTCTACTAACGACGCGTACGTTGAGAAGAAGTGGCCGGACGACTACTGGCCGAAGACGGCAGAGCCTCCTTCCAACGAAGCCTGGCAGAACTCGGTCCGGGCGCTGAAGGAAGACCTGGAAGCGTTTGAGGACCTGATCAAGAACCCGGATAGCAATCTGTATGCGCAGATTCCGTGGGGCAAGAAGGATCAGACGTTATTGCGCGAGTTCCTGTTGGCTGCAGATCACAACAGCTACCACACTGGGGAGTTGGTTTTTCTTCGCCGCATCCTCGGGGCGTGGAAGGGCTGAGGGGGTCCCTGCTCTTGCTATTTCCAGCTTACGGCTAGCTGCCAGCGCAATTGACGTTGGGCGGTTTTGCGCAGGACGCGTTCAAACTCTTCCATCTCGCGCAGGACTACCGGGGTTTCTGTTCCCAGCGCGGTTGGCGAGGCTTTGAGGTGGTCGAGCAGGGTGCACACGGTAATCAGGCCATCTTCGGGAGAGAACCACTGCGGTGGGGGCAGGGTCTTGGCCCACTCTGGGTCGCCCGCACCTTCTTCCAGCAACAGGGCCATGGAGTTTTCATCGGCAGAAAAGAATTCGAGCAGCGGTTTGATCCCAATGCGTTGCGCCATCTTCTCCAAAGCATCCTCGTTACGAGCGAGTGCTCTGCCATTTACGAAGATATCGAAGCCTGGGTCCTCGCCCTCAACGACAATGTATAAAGTGGCGCCCATCGCCTGCAGTTTATCGCATCCCCCGGCAGATATTGCTCTCTTCTCCTTGTCAATTTCCCAGGAGGGAAACGTTCTTGTCATCTTCTGCCCGCGCGCGCATTACCAGTAACAAACTCGTTAAGGTAACCAGTGACCCGGCGATCATGGCGAACGAGAGACCGACCCGGAGGAAGAAGGCCGTTTCGATGATGGCTACGACGGGCTCGATCCATTGCACTGTTGTCACCTTGTAAGCTTCCAGGTGCTGAAGCAACCAGAAGTAGGTCGCGTAGGCCGGAGCGCCTGCGACGAGGGCAAGAAACACGATGGAGGCGATCGCGTTGTGGTTCCACTGCGCCGGCTGTCCGCGCTCGAAGGCCATGCTGGCCACAAAGAAGAGCAACGCCGCAGTTCCGGATAGTAACGCAGTCGTTACCATGGGATGCACTGCCCTGAGCTCCCGGCGGGCAAGAACTGCAGAAGTGCCGGTAGATGCCACAGCGAGCAGCACGATAGCGGCGCCCACGGCCTGATGGAGCGAAAACGAAGGGCCCATTGCCAGGACGAGCCCTCCCAGGCCCACAACGGTGGCCAGAAGCGCGCCCCGCGGCACGTCGTCTGTTGACAACAGCGCTACAAATAGCGGCATGGCTGCGAACAAAACAGTGACGGTTACCGATGAGACGTGTCGCTGCGCCCAAAGCACCAGGACATACGGCAACACGACCATGGTGACGGAGAGCAAAAGAACAAAACCAAGGGCGCGCCCCCGAGGCAGGGTGAGCCGCTTCCCCACGACCACAGGGATCCACAGCAGTGCGGCCAGCAGGAAACGGGTGGCCGCTCCATGCAGGGGTGGAACGGACTCGGCCAGAGTATCCGCGGCTATCCACGTGGTACCCCAGACAATGCCGAGCGTTGCGAAAGCTAACCAGTGCTTGAATGAGGGCTTCATCGGCTGTAGAAGGCTACGGAAAAAAGTCGGTTTTGTATCAGGGCACGACTTTAGTCGGGCCATAATTCATCGAGAATACGTCGGGCTTTAGAGTCTGCGTGAGAACGCACCTTTTGAAGGGTACGGCCTTTAGGCCGTGCATTTAACCGTCAAGATGAACCGGCTTCAGCCGCTGAGGGCTGCTTAAGCGACCAAAAGAAGTGCCCTCAGGGGCTAAAGCCCGTCCTGCATCGCATCGTTAATGTACGGGCTGAAGCCCGTACCCTTCAAAGAGTAGGTTCTCACGCAGACTCTTTAGCCCCTGCGGCACGGCTGAAGCCATGCCCAAGCCGTGCCCTTCGTCCAGAGTTTTTCCACTACATAAAACCGAAGGGCTGCGCATTCGCGCAGCCCTTCGTCACTCTCGCTTCAAGCTGTTTACTGGGGCCCGCGGCTTCCTCCGCCGCCCCCACCAGCACCGGGTCCGCGTCCCCGGCTACGATGACGCCGGCGCCGCTGACCGGCTGCGGCACCACCCGGCGCTGCCGGCCTGCGAACCTCTGCCGGTCCCGCATCGGACGTACCGTCTGCACGGTTGAAGTTTGGCTCTTCGCCGCCCTCGACAAATGGCTCATCGTCATCGAACTCTTCACCACCTTCAATAGTGATGGTGCTGGCATTCGATGCCGGCTGCCGCTCTACCGGAGACTGCGATTGCGACCGCGGAGGACGCGGCGGCGGGGCGGAACCCCCTCCATCGTCTCCTCCCGAACCGCCTCGGGACGGCTCCGGAAGCCCGAGCTTTTCGCGTTGCTCTTTCAACAGCGCCTTGCGCGAAAGCTTGATGCGATTGCCCTCGATTCCCAGAACCTTGACCAGTACCTGATCACCTTCGCGCAGTTCGTCCTTCACGTCTTTCACGCGATGCTCGGCAATCTCACTGATGTGCAGCAATCCGTCGGTGCCGGGAAAGATCTCGACAAACGCACCGAACTCGGCCAAACGAACGACCTTGCCCAGGTAGGTCTTCCCTACTTCCGGAACAGCGGTGAGGTCGCTGATCATGGCCAGCGCTTTCTTCAGACCCTCTTCATCGCTGGAAGCAACATTGACGCGGCCGGTATCATCGACGTCAATCTTGACGCCGGTGGCTTCGATGATGCCGCGAATCGTCTTGCCGCCCGGTCCGATCAGATCACGAATCTTATCGGTTGGTATCTGCAAGGTGTGGATCTGGGGAGCAAACTTCGAACGTTCCGTGCGCGGCGATGCCAGGACCGCATCCATCTGGTCCAGCAGGAATAACCGTCCACGGCGGGCCTGTTCGAGGGCCTCGCGCATGATCTGCCCGGTCACTCCGCTGATCTTGATGTCCATCTGCAGCGCAGTAATACCCTCGCGGGTACCTGCCACCTTGAAGTCCATGTCGCCGTAGTGGTCTTCTGCACCGGCGATGTCGGTCAGGATGGCGTAATTATCGCCTTCCTTGACCAGGCCCATGGCTACACCAGCAACAGCAGCCTTGAGAGGAATGCCTGCTTCCATCAAGGCGAGGCTGGCGCCGCAAACGCTGGCCATCGACGAGGAACCGTTCGATTCCAGAATGTCGGAGACCACGCGCAGGGTGTAAGGAGACTCGTCCTCACCGGGCAGAACCGCTGCGATGGCACGTTCGGCGAGTGCGCCGTGGCCAATCTCACGCCGGCCTACGCCGGTCATGCGGCCCACTTCGCCCACGGAAAACGGAGGGAAATTGTAGTGCAGCATAAAACGCTTGCGCTGTTCCCCCTGGAAGGTTTCCAGACGCTGCACGTCATCCGAGGTTCCCAGGGTTACGGTCACCAATGCCTGGGTTTCGCCGCGGGTAAACAGCGCGGAACCGTGGACCCGGGGCAACACACCGACTTCGATCGAAATCTCCCGGATTTGATCGAAGCTGCGGCGGTCGGGCCGTATGCGCTCCTTGGTCACCTGCTCCCGGAAAATTCTTTCCCGCATCGCTTCGTAATACTTCGAGAGCTTTTTCTTGGCGTCCGCGTCGCCTTCCGGAAGCTCCTTGGCGAGCTCGTCCTTGATCTGCTTGACCAGCGCATAGCTTTCCGTTTTGGGATGGGTCTTGGTGTCCAGAGCGTCCTTCAGCCGATCAGCGGCCTTGGCCTGCAGCGCGGCGAAGTACTCCTGGTCGAACTCGATGGGGGCCACGACACGCTTCTTCTTGCCCGCTTTAGCGACCAATTCGTCAATGGCGGCACAAATCTTCCTGGCTTCGCTGTGCCCGAATTCGATGGCATCGACCACCGTATCTTCGCTCACGCCTGAGGCGCCACTCTCGATCATGACCACGCCGTCTTTCGTAGCTACGACGGTGATATTCAGCTTGCTCTCGAGCCGTTCGGCATAGGACGGGTTGACGATGAACTCCCCGTTCACCTGGCCGATTCTCACTGCGCCGATCGGGCCGCCAAACGGAATATCAGAAAGGGCGAGGGCCGCACCCGCTGCGTTGATACCAACGACATCGGGATCGTTGTCTTTATCCGCGGACAGGACCAGCGCGATGACCTGGGTTTCATTGCGGAAATTCTTGGGGAACATGGGACGAATGGGGCGGTCGATCTGGCGGCAGGTGAGAACTTCACGCTCGCTGGGACGGCCTTCGCGCTTGATGAATCCACCGGGAATGCGGCCACCCGCATAGGTGTACTCGCGATAGTCCACGGTCAAGGGGAAAAAATCGAGTCCTTCTTTGGGTTCCGGTGAAGCCACCGCGGTGGCTAAAACCATGTT
>Ga0302326_10031532_pt1 | contig 10585 bp, 12 predicted proteins | sample Palsa_T0_3_FD_202264 | JGI IMG/M metagenome (GOLD analysis project Ga0302326, IMG submission 202264) | Peat permafrost microbial communities from Stordalen Mire near Abisko, Sweden - Palsa_T0_3 | ecosystem: Environmental > Terrestrial > Soil > Palsa > Peat permafrost | place: Sweden: Abisko...
GTCGGTCAGCGCGGTCGGAACGGCCGGCGTCATTCCCACCGGCGCTCCGCAGTTGGCTTCGGATTACGCAGTGGCCGGAGTCAACCTGAACCTGCCGTTGTACACCGGCGGACTTTACGCCGCGCGGCGCCGGGAAGCGGAGCTCAAGGCCAAAGCCGCCGACGAAGACTTGCGCGACCGGGAGGATAATATCATTCGCGATCTGCAAGTAACCAAACTTAACCTCGAATATTCCTACGACCGGCTGGCGCTGACGCGTCAACTCCTGCAAAATGCGAATGAGGCCCTGGAACTGGCGCAAGCGCGCTTCAAGGGCGGCATCAGTTCAATCATCGAATTGAGCCAGGCGGAATTGAACCAGACTTCTGCGCAAATTGCCGAAGCGGGTGCTCGCTATGATTATCAAATCCAGCATTCCGCCCTCGATTTTCAACTTGGTCGGTTGCGCTAATCTTCTGGTTACGCCATCGCCTGTCGTTGCGTCTGCTGGGCGAAAAAAATTACATTAACAGAACATGAAAACTAAGAAAAACTTGATCATCGGAGCAGCAAGTCTAGCTGTAGCCGCCGTTACCGCTTATGCGGCGAGCGCCGCAGGCAGCGTCACCGTCAGAACCTTGGGTACTTTATCGGCCTGACCCAAGGCAGCGATCCTATCAATCTGGAGGATACAATGTTTTTTCCGTGGACGGCGTGGTGGATCAGCAATTTACTTTGGACTCCAGCACCAATCTCTCCACCTGGACGATTGGCCCGTTGTTGGACCTGATGTACGGCGACGGCACGTTGATCTTTTATCAAAGCCAGCCCACCAACGCGCCCCCGACGCAATCTTATCGATGCACACTTGTGCCCTGATTTGTCGCGCCTTTGTTGGAAATGTGGTCCAAACCGATCAAGTCCGCAATTCGGGAAGCACATTGGAATGCGCATCCTTGACTGCCATTGGATTCAACGCCTGCATGGTGACGATTGCTCAACGCCTCCTTACTCCGCCCGAGGGGGATGGCGGCCTTGGCTTTGCGTCAGGCGGCGCCAAATTTCTTTGAGCGGCTCGAGATCGCAGTGCGCAGGGAGATGCTCGCCGTAGGCCGCGTGCGCGTAGAGGAATGACAAGTGGCGCAATGGATCGGCCAACTCCGGCAATTGGCTGCCCGCCCGCTCGCAGAATTCCCGCGCCGTCTGTTCCGGAGCCCGGTCCATGCCGTTCTCCCGGGTCCAGGCTTGAAGGGCGTCGAACGTGTAAAGAATAATCTCCTCAGGCGGACCGGCACGCTCTTTGTCCGCAAAGAACGGGTTTTTGAATTCAGACAGGGGTCGCCCCTGGCGTTGGGGCACTCCGGGTCCAGCGGACTTGGCGGGTTTGCGGGCGGGCACGAGGTCGAGTAGCTGGCGGAAGAAGTCGCGAATCGCGGCAACGACAGAGCGGACCATTTCGAGCAACAAATGACGCGACCGCACCAGCCACCACAACGCAAACAGCGCCGCGCCGATGATTAGCCCCGTCTTCAGGAGCGCATGGACGCGGTCGGCCAGGTTCGGCGGCGAGCGACTGGGTGTGGGACCGGGGGGACCTTTGCCGACCTGGGGTGCTCCAGAACCGGTTTCTTCCTTCGGACCGGAATTGGCGGGGGCCTTCTTCTCATTTTTTGTGTCGCCGGTTTCGTTTCCGGTGCGGCCTTCGCCTTCGCCGTGGGGATTTTGGCGGGCGGCGTATTGGCTGGCCTGGCGTAACCGATAATCTGCTTGACGCTTGAAGCCGCTCCAAAATTCGTTTGCGCCGGGACGCGGAACAAACAATGCGCCTATGAGCACAAGGAGGGCAACGCCTCCGCCGAATTTTACCCAGGCAAAGGCAATCGACGCGGGCATTTGCAGGTATCGCTGCCGCAAGTAACGGCGCAGGCCGAGAAAACTAGTCGTGACGAGCAAGCCGAGCGCAGCCGTCATGTAAATGACCAGAAATATCAGGCCCAACCGGTGTGACTCGGAGGCGTCGGCGGGCAGCAAAACCTGTCCAATTCCGAAGAGCGGCAGCGCGGCGAGCGAAAAATAGACGACCCAGCGCCCGGGTGAACCGGACCCCGGCCGTTTCGGTTTAACTTTGACGGACGGCTTGGAGGGCGATTTGGTTTTCGATTTCGGCTCGGTCTTGGCTTCCGTCTCCGGCTTTTGCAGCAAGCCGGTGCCCGAGGAGTCTTCATCGTCGTCAATCAACGTGCAGTCCCAGACCAATTTGTGAGCGCAAAACCAAACGACGGCCATCAGCACCATGTTCAACAGGTACGCCCGAGACATCCGAAACAGGTAAAGCCACACAGCCCCCGCCAACGCGATTCCGTAGAGGCTCGCGTATTCGGAGGATTTTTTGATGGCGATGCGCGACACCAAAACAATCGCGACCACGAACCAAAACATTATCCACCGCGCGCTTCCGCCCAACGGGCCCTGGTAAAATACCTCGATGAGAAAGAAGCAAATGCTGCCCACCAACGCCATGATTAACGCCGGGCTCAGCGCGACAATTAGGTAGTCCGCGACTGTTTGCTGCGGTTTTCCACGGAGTGGTATCATCGAATAATCGCTTCCGCGCACAGATTACTGATCGACTCCTCGCTGTTGACGACGCGAAAGTCGATTCCCTGGGCCAGCAGCATCTCCGCCCAGTCCGGCGGCCTTGCCCAATCCGGCGTCGCGTTCATGTCCAACGAAACGACAATCGTCGTGACCGCCAAACCGCGCCGCGCAATGTCCCCGAGCGCCGCCGCTATTTCAAGAGTGACTGTTCCCAGCACGGCCACAACCGTTGTGTCGCGCGAAATGCGGGCCGCCGCCTCGCGCGCCACCGCGGCGAGGTCGAGGCCGTCGGTGTGTTCCAGGCGAGCCATCGTGGCGAGAATCGTCGCAAACTGATCTTCACCCTTGCCTCGCCTGATAATCACCGGGCCGAGACGTGTGTTATCCTTGGGTTTTGTGGCGCGGCGCAATGCATCTTTGCGGGTGAGAAACTCGGCGCGCCAGCCTTCCTCGCGAATCCGGTCCGCCGCATCGCGTCCATTGGTGATGAAACCCATTTGCTGGCCCATGAGATAGACCGCGTTGGCCAACGAAGCGACCGTGACAATGGCCAGCTCGGCGGAAGCGGCGGCGGCCGAGCCGGAAAAACTGCCCGCGTGAAAGTCCAGAAGAAATGTCGCTCCCGCCACGCAGGAACTTTCGCACGCGCGGCTTTGCCACTGCCCTGTGCGCGCACTGGCCCGCCAGTGGATGCGATTGAGCGGGTCGCCATGCTGATAGGGCCGAACGCCCGCGACGCGGGTTGGGTCTTCGAAAAGGCGGTGGGCCAGCCGGATTTCGCCAATTGGCCGACGGGAGGAGAGATTGTAGCCCTCCAGCGGAAGCACTTTGGGAAGCACGAGGACGAAGTTTGGTTCTGTGATCACGCGGAAGCGGCGGTGCAAGCCAAACACGTCACCTGTCTCCGCCAGCAGCGGGCCCATTTGATAATATCCCCGCGTTAGAAATTGCACGTTGTATGAGAGGACGTGGGTCTGGCCGGGGACAAGGCGCGTCAGCGCCAGCCGCGCGCCCTTGGCCTTGATGCGCGGGGGCAATTGCGTCAATGCTTCGCGCGAGAGGGCATCTTCGAGGAGGAGCCACGGCACCGACAATTTGCCTGTGTTTTGAACGGCGACTTTGATATCGACGCTTTCGCCGATTTCAAAAACATCGTCGCCGCCGAATCGCCGCGCGTCGATGGCGCCGACCCATGCCCGCGTGAAAAAGCGGTTGATCGCGAGGACGCCCAACAGCACGTACATCGCGTAAACAAGAAGATTTAACTGGAGCGCCAAACCGAGCGCCAGCAGCGCGAGCGTGCCGAGAATCCATTTCATCGGGCGAACACGGCGGCGGGCATTTGCGGCACGGGCACGCGATTCAGGATTTCCTCGACTGCGCCGGCCACGGTTTTTTTGCGCAGGCGGCTTTCGGGGCGCATGATGAGCCGATGGTCGAGGACATGACGGGCCATTTGCTTGACATCGTCCGGTATGACGAAATCAAAGCCATGCACGGCCGCAAATGCCTGGGCGCAGTGCAACAGCGCCATTGAAGCGCGAGGGCTGCCGCCGAGTAGAAGATCGGGATGCTCGCGGGTCGCCTGGATGATTTCCACAATATAGCGGGACACTTTTTCGTCGGCATGGACCTCGCGAACGGCGCGCTGGGAATTTAGCACGTCAGCGGCAGAAGCGACGGCTTCCAGTTCCTCGATGGGGTGGCGCACACGGAGGCGTTGGAGCATCGAGATTTCTTCCTCCGCGCCTGGGTAGCCCAATTTGAGACGAACCAGGAAGCGATCCAATTGCGCCTCCGGCAGAGGGAAGGTTCCTTCGTGATCGACCGGGTTCTGAGTGGCGATCAAAAAAAACGGCGGCTCCAAATCATAATTGACGCCATCGCTGGTCACCTTCCGTTCGGCCATGGCTTCGAGCAATGCGGATTGGGCGCGCGGCGTGGCGCGATTGATTTCGTCGGCTAACAGGACCTGGGAAAAAACGGGGCCGGGCCGGAATTCGAAATCGGCAGTCTTGGGATTGAAAACGGAACTTCCGGTGATGTCGTTGGGAAGAAGGTCGGGGGTGCATTGAATCCGTTTGAACACGCAACCAAGGCTCCGGGCGAGGGCGCGCGCGAGCATGGTTTTGGCGACGCCGGGAACGTCTTCGAGCAGCACGTGCCCTTCCGCCAGGAACGCGACTACGGTCAATTCGATTTCGGGCCGCTTGCCGACGATGACCTTTTCGATGTTCTCGATAATCCTGACAGAAAGGGGCCCAACGGGCGAGGCTCCGGGCTCGCGTTGCGCCGGGTCCTTTTGTTTGGGGATGCGAATGGCGCCGCCGCTGCTGCCGGGTCGATCAAGCACGGTTTGGTTGCCGCAATTGGGACACGTAACCTTTTTACCCGACATCTCGTCGGGAAACTCGATGTGCTGGCCGCAGGAAGCGCATGTGCTTTTGGACATTGGCACGTATTCTGGTTGATAGTGATGCGCGCGGCTTCTTCTCGCACTGTCTTGTCAAAAGCAATGTAGAGGGATTCCTCCGCGCTCTTGAATTTGAGGAATAAAGCTGCCAAAAGTATGATCATTAAAGTGACACGGCATATTCAAATGGTAATTTAATCTGTTTTGAAAGCAAGTGCATTGAGGTGGCATCATTTCTAAGTGACTAGCAAATAGCGACGGGAGCGGTTCCGCGCAGTACATTTTTGACCTTAACTAACAGATCCTCCAGGGTATAGGGTTTGATCATCGTGGCGGCGGGCTGAAGACAGGGAAATTGAGTGAATACGTCCATTGGCAATGCTGCCGTGGCCATGATGATCGGCACTCCGATGCCAGCGGCACGGACCCTTTTGATCAGCTCAATGCCAGTCACATTCGGCATGGAATTGTCAGTGATAAGGAGGTCAAAAGTCTTCCGTTGGATGGTGTTCCAAGCAATCGCTCCATCTTCGGCGCTGTCCACTTCGTAGCCGGCCCCAATCAACAATGTTGTATTGACACGGCGTATTATTGGATCATCTTCCACCACGAGAATGCGATGAGGTGAGTGCTCCGTTTGTATAATTTTATCAACTTTCGGGTCCCAGTCATGGCCGGCACGAGCCTGCGGGCGGCTTTCGAGGGAGCACTCTGTTACAACCGATCCATTCTTTTGTCGCATGAGAGGTTAGTCGCGCAACCCTGGGTTAACTTACATCCCCGACGCAGAATTCTCCCGATTTCTTCTCGCCTTGTAAGGTTTTATCGCCATCCGCGACAAACCCGCATGAGTCGGACACTCGGAATAATGAGCGCCGCACTCAAAGCTGAAAAAAACAGCGCGGGGTGCCCGGTTCAACGGTGGCGAACTACCCACCACTGTGATCTTGGATGCCGAGGGCAATGTGCGCCGCCGCTTCATCGGTGCGCGCAGCCTTTCCGTTTTTGAGGCGATGATCGGCGAGGCCGGCCGGCCTTCCCGTCAGACTAGATAAGAGCAGTCCTTGCTGTGGCAAACCGACCCGCTTTGCTAAAGTTGATACGAATTCAGCCACTAAATTGCCCAACACGGGTCGAGAACCGAAATTTAAATGTCGCAATTGCCGCACATTCTGACACAACTGTGTTTGTGCTCTTGCAATTGAGGACAATCTTGCTCATCGCGTTGGGCCAAATTGGCTGCGCCGTGCAAGCGTTGCCGTTTGGTGAGCTCCCCTTTCAGTTCCATGATGGGTTCATTTGGTTACGGGTCACCACTCGCAGCACGGCCCAGCCGCTTAACTTCCTGTTGGATACCGGCGCTTCGGTTAGTGTGGTTGACATTAACGTGGCGCGCCGTTTGGGCTTAGATCTGGGCGAGTGCGTAAGTGTAACGGGCGTTAACAGTGTCACGACAGGCTATTGGCCTCAGAAGCTGAGCGCCATGATTGACGGAATTGCCATGCCCAAGAGATACCTTGGAGTTGACTTGGCGAAACTTAGCAAGGCGTGCTCAATGCCCGTTGACGGCTTGCTTGGCCTGGATTTTTTCAATGGAAAGGCGGTGCAAATTGACTTCGACTGCCAGGCGATCAAGATTTTAAGTGCCAAAGCGGCCAGGCAAATCCAGGGCGAAATTCTTCCGCTCGAAATGGGCCGTTCTGGAATGCGCGTTCCAGTCGTCGTCAATGGCAATAGCCCGCAATGGATGCGGTTGGACACGGGTTGTGCGTCAGCGTTGAATTGGGTGACGTCCAGTGCAAGCCCACAAAAATGCACCCAACGGATTGCGGTTGGGCTGAAGGAGTTCTCAATTCCTTCCACCATCGCGGATGTATCGCTGGGCAAAGCGGTATTCAAGAATGTGCCAACCGGTGTGTACACCAATGCCATCTTTCCTGGCGAGGCGGGACTTTTAGGAGATGGCCTTCTCGCGCAGTTCGCGCAAGTGACCATTGACGCTAAACGTCGGCGCCTTGTCTTGTCTCACGAGTTAAATCCGCATTTTGCGGCCGCACGCAATTAAGACATCGGTGTTTTCCGAGGCATCCGACCGGACTTGGAGGCGATGGTGTCAGAGTTACGTTGACGCTCTTGTTATTTCCACGTCACCCGCTTACCCAAAACCATCGAACCCATAGCCTAGAACGTGTTTTGAAAATAGCTCGGTCGGTCTTGCGGCGGGACGGGGCGGCTGGCTTCGTTGCTTCTCAGTCGAAGATCCACGAGGGATATTCTCCTTCGTCGCGCCTCGCCATCCGTCCCGCCGCGCTCGCAATCCCTTACCCGATCCATTTTCAAGACACGCTCTTAGCTTAGCACCGAATTCCCGTAAGGAAGTCGATCCAAGCACGACTTATATGTAGGAAAGGCTGCGGTTGCGGGCGCAGTAACGGACGGCAAAAGCGTGACGGGATTGACCCGTTGGCGACTTGGTGAGACTCGCGATGAAAAATGAAAGAGCGGCAAAAGTCTGCCGCATAAGATTGAAAGGATCATTATGAATTCAATAAACTGTTTATCAGCGGTCGCTGTGGCGACCTTGGCGTTGGCCATAAATCTCTCGGCGCAAGCGTGCGAGTGTTCTGCGTGCTCGACGCTGACCGATAATGCTGCACTTCTCTCCAGTCCCCGATATCGGGAAATACATCCCGAATTGTCGCTTGCGCGGCCATGCGGCCTAGCGACTTCCATGCAAAAAACACAAAGCTTGGCTGCACTGATGGAGAACACAGCTTTGGCCGGCAGCCCACGCTTTCGGGAAGAACATCCCGAGCTTCGGGCGGCGTTATCGGCAGAATACCCGTCTGCAGTCAGCCAGCTTAATCGCATGGAGAAACTGACAGAAAACCTGGCCGTGGCAGCCAGCCCTCGCTTCCGAGAAGAACATCCGGAAGTGTTGGTCGCCCAGCCTGTTTTTAAAATTGCTCCTTTGAAATAGGTTCCACGGGGATTCTTCAAATATTTTATCGCATGAGGGCGGGTTATGCACCCGCCCTCATTTTTGCAAACACTTGCATTTGGCGGACCCTCGGTGCCTGCGCTCCTCTGGCTAAACGTCGCGAGGCATTGAAAAACCGCGATTTCGAGAACATTTATTTCGATGAGATGTTGCGAAGGCATTCGCCCTTGCTAAATGATATTTATGCTCTTGAGGGCCGGCCCAGCAACCCTGCCCGAACAACTGCCCGAGGCTCACCTGCTGATGGTCTCGACAGCGTGTGCAGCGAGCGGCCCTTCTGCAAACGACTAGGTTCCAGTTCGGCGGGAGGTCTGGGGCGCAGCCGGCCCTTGGGACTCAAACGTACGCAGGCAATAGCCCATTTCTTGGCGGATGCTGACAATCTTCTGCGTATGGCACAGCTAGAACCACTGGCGGCGGCATAAGAAAAGAGAGACCATCACTTGGAAACGGGCCGCGGTAAAGAATCGAGGTGCCAATGCTCCTCTAACAGTGCGGCAAGTGAAGGCATTGCGTCAATTAAGCATCTTCGCCTGAATGATTGCCACGTTTAGCGTCAATCATTCAGGGCCGAGAATGGCACCGAGTATCGCCTGCTGCCGTCAACAAACCGATTCGGTGAGAAGAGCCGCCCAAGGACCATTTGCGGTTGCGGACCAACCGTCTCGATTGGCAGTTTCAGTTTAGCGGTTTCAATCGATAGACCGAATCTGGTTTCGGGTAAGAGTTCTACTACGATTAATCTAGGCTTGTGTCGCATGCAGGGTTAGTCGCGCAACCCTGGAATATCTTACAACGCCGAATTGTGATTATTTCGATTATCTGTTCTTGTAAGGTTTCGCCGTCAAGCCCGACACATTTGCATGAGACAATCGCTCGAAGTTATGAAACGCGGCCAGGAATTAAACTGTGGAATATCGTTTAAGCGCACTCCAATAAAACCGGACGATGGCCCCGGTCTTGCCCTTTGCGATGAGGATTTTATTCGTAAGCCTTCCGACGGCAATACCCTTGTTTCCGCAAGCCACGCATCCGCCTCCGTTTCGATTCGGAAGCCGGCACTTAGGATTTTCGTTGCGTATGATTCCCAGCTCAGCCGCGATCGGGCTGGCCAGATTGAAGAAGAACTTGGCCGGCGACTGGGCCGCTCCTTTACGTTTTCAATTTCCGCGTGGAAATTAAAATCTTTATGGCACCCCAAAATGCTGCGAATGGCCACCGAGACCGCAGTTAATGCGGAAATAATTGTTTTCTCACTCCTTTCTGGCAGAGACATGCCACAGGCAGTTAAAAACTGGCTGGAAAAGGGATTAGTCAATACCCCCGGCAATAGGGTCTGTTTGCTGGCCCTGTTGGAAACAGGCGGCGCTTTAATGCCGCTGTTGTCTCCTGCTGAAGTTTATCTGAGCAATCTCTCTTCGAAGATTGGCGTGGATTGCCTGTGTTATTCCGACAGCATTCCAATGGCAAGATTCGGTCGCCATAATCGGCAGCTTGCCGGGAGCAATCGCGGCAACGGCTGTGCCCGGCGTCGGCTGAAAACGCCTTCCGTGCGTTTTCGAGCAAAGCAGCATGTCACAAACGCTAAATTGATTGGAATTAATGTATGATTCTTGCGCGCTACATGGTTTTAGGAGTGCTTGCCACCCTCGCGGCTAACGCCGCGCCCATTCAATTTCAGAGTTCCGAGCGCCAGGTGGCGTTGGTGGAACTTTACACTTCCGAAGGTTGCAGCAGTTGCCCTCCCGCCGAGTCTTGGTTGAGCGGGCTGAAGGGAAAAAACGGTCTTTGGAGCGAGTTCGTGCCCGTTGCTTTTCACGTGGATTACTGGAACAATCTCGGCTGGCGCGACAAATGGTCCAGCAAACAATATTCCGACCGTCAGCGTGATTACGCCGGAGCCTGGGCCAGTGAGAATATTTATACGCCTGAATTTGTCCTTAACGGCAAGGAGTGGCACAACTGGTTCGAACTCAGAGGCGCTCCTGGTGTGTCTGGAACAAAAACCGGCGTCCTCAGAGTCACTTCTGAAGACACCAATCATTGGGAGGTGAGTTTCATTCCCACGGAAGCCGGAAAGGGAGCCTATGACGTCTATGCCGCCCTTTTGATCAGCGATTTGGGTTCTGACGTGAAGGACGGGGAAAACGCGGGCCGTCACTTACAGCACGATTTTGCAGTCCTCAAGCTCATCAAACAACCGCTCACCGGCAAGGACAACGGGTTCCAGGGCGCGTTCACAATGGCCACCGGGCAGAAAGTGCCGGAAGGCAGATTGGCGCTGGCTGTCTGGGCCACTCGTAGCGGCAGCCTTGAGCCGGTCCAAACTGTTGGCGGGTGGCTTGTGACTTCGGAGAAAGAAAAATGAAAAATCTGAAAGCCGTCATGGCTGTTTCCACGATCGGGGCGGTTTTCGTTGCCGCCGTGCTCTTTGGCCAAAACAAACCGGGCGCAACTGAGACGAGTTCGTCCAGCAAACTTGCGCCGGCGCCAAGCTGGCAACTCCAGGATGTGGACGGCAAGACCGTCCGTTCGTCTGACTTCAAAGGCAAGGTTGTGATCCTGGACTTTTGGGCCACATGGTGCGGACCTTG
>Ga0302326_10031533_pt1 | contig 10585 bp, 9 predicted proteins | sample Palsa_T0_3_FD_202264 | JGI IMG/M metagenome (GOLD analysis project Ga0302326, IMG submission 202264) | Peat permafrost microbial communities from Stordalen Mire near Abisko, Sweden - Palsa_T0_3 | ecosystem: Environmental > Terrestrial > Soil > Palsa > Peat permafrost | place: Sweden: Abisko...
CATCACGACGAAACCTTCCGCGCCGACGGCCTCGGCGAGCATGCCCTTCTCCCGCGCGATGGCCTCGCGGCTGCCCATGTACTCGATGTGGGCCTCTCCGATGTTGGTGATCACCGCGGCGTCCGGCCGTGAAATCCGCGCGAGCGGCGCGATCTCGCCGGGATGGTTCATGCCGATCTCGAATACTCCGAAGTCATCCTTCACCGATGTGCGCAGGATGGTGAGGGGCAGGCCGATGTGATTGTTCAAATTGCCCTCGGTCTTCGCCACGCGTCCCCGCTGTGCCAGCACGGCGGCGGTGAAATCCTTGGTGGAAGTCTTGCCGTTGCTGCCGGTGATGTTGATCACCTTCGCGGAAAGCGTGCGGCGATAGCTCGCGGCGAGCCGCTGCAATGCCTGGAGGGTGTCCTTGACCGTGATGACGGCGAAGTCCCGCGGCAGGTCCGCCGGCGCCTCCTCGACCACGGCGCCGACCGCGCCGCGCTCGGCGGCCTGGCGGACGAAGGCATGGCCGTCAAACGTCTCGCCCCGCAGCGCCACGAAGAGGGCGCCGGGCGTCAGCGCACGCGAATCCGTGCAGACGGCATCCGCCTCCGCCACGGCACTGCCGTGGGAAAGCTCGCCTTCCACCCAATTCGCGATGGTGCGGATGCTCACCGGGTCCACGTGTTACGAAAGTTCACTTGAAAAAGGCGCTCCGCGCGGTTGAGGGCGGCGGTGCGTTCGATGTTCGAGGTCATGCGACGCGGGAGCCTGAACCGGCTCAACGCCCGGTGCAGCAGACCCCCGGAGTCCGCTTCGCTGCGGATGCCGACTGTCGTGAGCACAACTGGTGGTTTCATATGCGTGTTTCTTTTTTGTAGCCTACTTCCATGGGGGTGGCCGCAACGGCCTCAATGGCCGAATGCACATCGTCGAAGGGCACGGTGTGATCGGCGAATTCCTGGTAGGCCTCGTGGCCCTTGCCCGCGATGAGCACAATGTCCCGGGGCTGGGCCATCGCGACGGCCTTGAAGATGGCCTCCCGCCGCTCGACGATGACCTCGTAATTGTGGCCGCGATAGCCCCGCCTGATGTCCTCGATGATTGCCTCGGGCTCTTCCTTGCGCGGATTGTCGGATGTGATGATGCTCCAGTCGGCGAGCTGATCGACGGCCGATCCCATCTTCGGGCGCTTGGCCTTGTCGCGATTGCCGCCGCAGCCGAAGACGACGATGAGACGCCTGGGGGAGAGTTCGCGCAGGGTCTTCATCACGTTGATCAAAGCGTCGTCGGTGTGCGCGTAGTCGATGAAGATGCGGAACTGGCGCTTGACCGGGGCGGCTTCCAGACGGCCGGGAACGTGCGGGGCATTCGCGAGCGCCACCACGGCGTTGCGGACCTCGATGCCGATGGCGGCAGCGGCGGCGATGGCGGCGAGGGAGTTATAGACATTGAAGCGGCCGATGAGCGGGAGGCGCACGAGGAAGCTCTTGCCGCGCGCATCGAGCTGGTAGGAGGTGCCGGAGAAATCGGTCTTTACTTCGCTCGCGCGGAAATCGGCGCGGACGCCGAGACCGTAGGTCAGGACCGGCACTTCGCACATCGGGATCAGCTTCGCGCCGTAGCGGTCGTCGGCATTGATGACGGCGGTCGCTTTCTTCTTCTGCGCGGCGAGGCCGAGGAAGAGGAGGCTCTTGGCCTCGAAGTATTTTTCCATCGTGCCGTGGTAGTCGAGGTGATCCTGGGTGAGGTTCGTGAAGACGGCGCAATCCCACTCGACGCAGCGCACGCGATCCTGCGCCAGGGCGTGCGAGGAGACCTCCATGACGGCGGCCTTGCATCCGGCGCTGCGCATTTGCGAGAGCAGCTCGTGCACGTCCAGGCTCTCCGGGGTCGTGCGCGCGGCGGGCAGGAGGCGCTCGCCCACCTCGTAACGGACGGTGCCGAGCAGGCCGCAGCGTAGCAGCTCCTTCTCGCAGATGTGTTTGATGAGGAAAGTGGTGGTGGTCTTGCCGTTGGTGCCGGTGACGCCGAACATCTTGAGCCGTTGCGAGGGGTGCTGGTAGAAGGCGGCGGCCACTTGCGCCAGGGCGGCGCGCGCGTGCGGGACCTTGATGGCGGTGATCCGGGAATCGGCTTCGACATTCTCGCCCAGAGCGGCGACGGCGCCGGCGGCGATGGCCTGCTCCATGTAGGCGTGGCCGTCCACTTTCTCGCCGCGCAACGCGGCAAAGAGGGCGCCCGGACGGACCTTGCGGGAGTCATAGGCGAGGCCGGTGATCTCCCGGTCGGGCGAGCCGAGGACGACGGCATCAGGCAGGCTTTGGATAAGGTATTTCAATTGCATCTCAGTCGTGTTCGGTCTGGGTGATGACCACGTTGCTTGCCGGGATATCCGGCTGCGGCTCAAGGTTCATGTACCGCGCCACTTTCTCACCGATGCGCGAAAACACGGGTCCCGCAACCGTGCCTCCGTAATCGAGGTCCGGCCCGGTCTGCGCGTCGTCGAGCATGACAAGACAGACAAAGGCGGGATCGTCCGCGGGCAGGTATCCGCAAAAGGAGACAATATATTTTCCCGGCATGTAGCCGCCCTTGGGGTCGATCTTTTCGGCGGTGCCTGTCTTGCCGGCGGTGTCGAACCCCGTCACTTTCGCGCCGACCGCCGTCCCGCGGGCGCTGACGACTCCCTTGAGCGCGGCGGTGAGCTCGCGGGCGGTCTCGGGTGTGATGACGCGCCGGATTTCCACGGGCGGAAAGGTGGAGATCACGCCACCCTTGCCATCGGTGATGTCATGGACGATCTGCGGCATCATGAGGTGGCCGCCGTTCGCGATGGCGCTCATGGCGACGATGGTCTGCAACGGGGTAACGGCGACCTCCTGGCCCATGGGGATGCGCGTGATCGAGAGCTTGCTCCAGCGGTGCGGGGGCGGGACGAGGCCGGGGATTTCCCCCGGGAGCGATATGCCGGTGCGCTCGCCGAAGCCGAAGGCGCGAATATAGCCGTAAAAGCGCTGATCGCCGAGGCCCATGGCGAGCTTGGCGGCGCCGATGTTGCTGGACTTTACCAGGATGTCCTCGACGGAGAGATCGCCGTAGGGATGGTGATCGTGCAGGAAACGTCCGCCGTAGTTGAACGCGCCGTTCTCGCAAAATATCATCGAGTCGGGACTGACCTCGTGCTCGTTGAGCGCTCCCGCGGCGGTGACCATCTTGAAGGTGGAGCCGGGCTCCATCTCGTCGGTGATCGCGCAATCCTTAAGGTCGGCCTCGTGCTCCTGCAGGTAGGTGGCGGAATCCGTGCGCACGTCGTTCGGGTCGAAGTTCGGGCGGTTCGCCATCGCGAGGATTTCCCCCGTCTGGGGGCGCATCAGGATGACGATGGCTTTCCTGGGCCTGAACTGCTTGCACGCGGCGTCCAGCTCCGTCTCGACGATGTTCTGCAAATTCATGTCGATGGTGAGCCGGACGTTGTAGCCATCGCGCGGGGCGTGCTCCTCGCCGCGATAGGCGACCAGCTCATTGCCGGAGCGGTCGCGCTGCGTGTAGCGGAAGCCCTCGTGGCCGCGCAGGTACTCGTCCTCCTGGGCCTCGATGCCCTGGACACCGCGGTGATCGGCGTTCATGAAGCCGACGACATGGCAGGCCATCTGGCCGTTGGGGTAAATCCGGTCGGCGTCCTGCTCGAAGGAGATGCCGCGAATCGAGCGGACTGCGAGCCGCGTCTCGATCTGGGCCGCGGTCGCTTCCGGCACGTCCTTCTTGAGGACGATGTAACGGCGGTCGGTTGCCAGCTTCGAGCGCAGGTCGTTCTCATCGAGGCCCAGCGGGGCGGCGAGGACGGCGGCCGCGTCGTCCGGGTCGGTCATCAGCGAGGCGTCGGCGACGACGGTGCGGACAGGGTCGTTGTCAGCCAGGGTCTGCTGGTTGATGTCCATGATGAGGCCGCGGCGCGCGTAGATGATCTGCTTGTTGACGTGCTTTTCCTCGGCGAGGGCCGCGTATTCGTCGTGCATCGTCAACTGCAGGTGGACGAGCCGGGCGGAGAAGCCAGTGAAACATAACGCCAAAGCGCAACACACGATGAGCGCACGGACTTTGGCGGAACGGGTCATTGGGCGACAATCCGGTTGGAGACGGGTTGCAGGTCGTCCGCGGTATCCAGGGCGGCCGTGGCGCGGCTCCCGGCAAGGTGGACGCGGACGATGCGGGCGTCGGTGATGGGGGTCAATTGGATGAAGCCCTCCGCGAGCCGGCGCTCGAGGTAGCTTTGCGAGGAGAGCCTGTCGATCTGGGCGCGCTCGGTGTCGTCCTGCGTGATCAGGGTGTCCAACTGGCGCTCGAGACTCCGGATTTCATTCCCGGTCGTCTGCATCTGGTTCTTAAAGTAGACGTAGCACAGCCCGGCGGTGCACAGGAAGAAGGCGACCACCACCCACCGCACCAGGGCGGCGACGGGTACGAGATTGGCGTGTTTGCGGCGATTCATGATGTTCCAGGCGGTTGAATTTTCTCCACGGCCCGGAGCTTGGCGCTCCTGGATCGCGGGTTGCTGTGCTGTTCCTCAGCGGTTGCGACGACCGGTTTGCGGGTCAGCGCGCGAAAGATGTAGTCCGGGTTCGGCCTCGGGGCGGGCCACTCGGGGCGGTCGAGTTCGGGCGTGGAGCGGAGCTTGAAGAAGTCCTTTACCATGCGGTCCTCGAGGGAGTGGAAGGTGATGACGGCCATCCGGCCGCCGGGACGCAGCCGGGCGGAGGCCTGGGCGAGGACGCTGGCGAGGGCCTCGAGTTCGCGGTTTACGGCGATTCGCAGGGCCTGGAAAATCCGCGTGGCCGGGTGGATGCGCCCGCGCCTCGGCACTACCTCCTCGACGGCCAGGGCGAGTTGCATGGTGGTCTGGAAGGGGCGGGTCACGCGGCCGCTCACGATGCGCGCGGCGATGCGGCGGGCGTTCGGCTCTTCGCCGTATTGGTAGAAAATCCGCACGAGTTCCGCGGCCGGGGCTGTGTTTACAAGGTCGGCCGCAGTCATGCCTTCGCCGCGGTTCATGCGCATGTCGAGGGGGCCTTCCCTTTGGAAGGAGAAGCCTCTCTCGGCGGTGTCCAATTGCCACGAGGAGACGCCGAGGTCCAGGAGCACGCCGTCCACCTCGGGCAGTTGCAGATCATCCAGCACGGCGGCGAGCTGGTCAAAGTTCGCCCGCACCGGATGGAAGCGGTCTCCAAACCGGTGCAGGCGTTTCTCCTTGGCAAAGTCGAGCGCCTCGGCGTCCTGGTCCAGGCCGATGACGTGCGCCCCGGCCTCGATCAGCGCCTCGGTGTGGCCGCCGCCGCCCAGGGTGCCATCGACAAAAATCTCGCCCAGGCGAGGCGCGAGCAGTTCCAGCACCTCCTTCAGCAGGACTGAGGTGTGAAAATGTTCGTCGGGGCGCATACGGCTCCAGGAGAGTGGCTCAACACAGATCATTCGGGAAAAGGTGGGTTGCGAAGGTCATAGGCCGAGGCTCTTGAGGATGGTCGCGTACTTCGGCGCGACCACCTGCTGGTGGCGGTGCCAGGCATCGGGGTTCCAGATGTCAAATTTCGAGCCGCTCCCGGCCAGGACCAATTCCTTCTCGATGCCGGCGAAGTGGGCGAGTTCGTCGGTCAGGACCGTGCGGCCCTGCGAATCGACGGGGCAAATGGCGGCGCTCGCAAAAAATTGATCCTTAAAAACCTGATGATCCTCTACGGTGGAGGCCTGCGCCGCCGCTTTCTCGCCCATCGCCTCCAGGACCTCCTGGGGCATCGCCACGAGGCAAAGGCGGCTCAAACTCTTGATGATGAAAAGCTCTTCGAACCGTCCCTGAGGCCGCCAGCGGGCCGGAATGGTGAGACGCTTTTTCTGGTCGAGCAAAGGGCGAAATTCGCCTGAGAAGACCAGAGGCTTCTGGACAGAATCAGGTGAAGTAGGCATGATTTCAAAGGGAGGAGGCTCCATTTCCCCCCACTCTGCCCCAAGTTGAACCACCGCGAAGCATGGCACGTCAAGGGTATTCGCTCCCTTTTGACCCATTTTGCTGCACTTCGCCTTGACTTCCCCGGTCCGGCGCGTGACTTTGCGCTTCTCCATGAGAAAGACTGCTCCCAAGGCAAAACGGGCGCATCGGCCAATTGATACTCCGGCAATGCGAGCCGCCCGGCTTCGGAAAGTCGTCGCTGACGCCGAGGCAGCCGGAGAGAAAGTTCCATCGGGAATCCGGCTTCTCGGCACCCGCGGACCGACCGCCTCGGAAAGAGCCATCGGCGCTGCCCTTGAACCGCTGGCACAAAAGTGTCTCGCACGCCGGCGCTCCTCCGTGGCCGCCTAGGCCCAGTTTGACGGGGTTCCATGGATTATGTTGACTTACCAATGTCAGCATGTTTTGCACGGGCATCATGCCAGAGCCCTTGCCCCGCCAGGTCATCCGCGAACATCTGTTTGAAGAAACGCTGTCGGCGCTGATTTCTGATGGGCGGAAGGCCGATGAGTTTGTCGAGGCGGCGGAATTTGTACTGGCGCGCAATCCCGAATTCGGATCGCTGCTCGACCACACGAGGAAAGTGTGGTTCGTACCAATGTCTCCCATCGGTGTGAAGCAAGTGAGCCTCTACTACACTTTCGACGACGAAACCGTGAGGTTTTTGGCAATTCTACGCGTGCCTGTGTAGAATAGGAGCGGTCTGCAGCCTGAGAATCCGCCACGTCACTCCACAACCTCCGCCGTCGCCCCTTCCCCATCTCCCCGATCTCGCCGCTTTCAGCGCATCGCACTTTCTTTGGGGTCGAGAGAATCCCCTCTCCCCTCACCCCACCACTTCCGCGATCGCCCCGGCACCGGTGTCCATGAAACTATTCGCGCAAAGCCGGGTGTAGATGCCGTTCAAGGCCAGCAATTCCTCGTGCCGGCCGCGCTCGACGATGCGGCCATGGTCCATCACCAGGATCTGGTCCGCGTGCCGGACGGTTGAGAGGCGGTGCGCGATTACGAAACTCGTGCGGCGGTCCATGAGCCGGTCGAGCGCTTCCTGGATCAGGCGTTCGGTCGCGGTATCCACGCTGGCGGTCGCTTCGTCGAGGACCAGGATCGGCGGATCCTTGAGCAGGGCGCGCGCGATGGAGACGCGCTGCTTTTCGCCGACACTCAGCTTTACGCCGCGCTCGCCTACCACGGTGTCCAAGCCCTTGGGGGTCCGGTCCACGAACTCCCGGGCATTGGCGGCCTCCAGCGCGGCGAGCATCTCCGCGCTCGTGGCATCGGGTTTCCCAAGGCGCAGATTCTCGCGGATGGTGCCGTTGAAAAGAAAACTCTCCTGGGTCACCATGCCCACCGCCCTGCGCAGCACATCCCTAGGCATCTCGCGCAGGGGACGGCCATCGACCAGGATTTCGCCGGAGTCGTACTCGTAGAAGCGCGTCAGGAGGTTCACGAGAGTCGATTTGCCCGCGCCGGTCTGGCCCACCAGGGCGACGGTGTCGCCGGGTTCGGCGTGCAGGCGGATACTTCGCAGGACGGGCAGGGCTTCATCGTAGGAAAAGGAGACGTTGCGGAACTCGACCTCGCCCAGCACGGAGACGGCTTCGGGCTCGCCGTTTCCGACCTGCCCCGGCTCGGGTTGCTCGTCCATGATCTCGAACACCCGCTCGCCGGCGGCGCGGCCGGCCTGGAAGAGCTGGTTGAGCTGGTGGAGCTTCCCGATGGGGTCGTATAAAAACGGGACCAGCAGCAGGAATTCCACATAGTGCGCCACATCCAGGCGGCCGTGCAGGACGGCGTTCGCGCCAAAGCCCGCCACCAGCATCAGGCCCACCGCCGCGAGGAAATCCATTGTCGGCGAGTAGAGCGCCCATGCCTTCATCACCACCAGCGTCGCCTCGGCCATCTGGCGGCTGGCGGCGTTGAAGCGGCCATGCTCCTCGCGCTCCCGGACGAAGGTCTTGATCTGGCGAATGCCTGCAAGGTTGTCGTGCAGCAGGGCATTCATCGCGGAGGAGGCGGTGCGCTGAAGCCGGTAGCGTTTGTGCGCCGTCAGGGTGTAAGTCAATGCGCCCGCGGCCAGCAGCGGCAATGGCGAGAGGGCCAGCAGCGCAAGCATGGGCTCGAGCCGGAAGAGCACGACGGAGACGACCACCACCTGGAGGACGGCGATCACGCCCTGCTCGAGACCATCAATAAGCATCCGCTCGACCGCCGTCACGTCCTCGAGCACCCGCGTCATGAGGTCGCCGGTCGCGCGATTGTCAAACCACCGCAACGGCAACTGCTGCATGTGCCAATAGAGATCGCTGCGCAGGTCGAAGATCACCTTCTGCTCGAAGGTGTTGTTCACGATAATGCGCAGGGCATTGAACAAATGCTGCGCCAAGAACGCCCCCAGGCCCAGCAGGATCAGCCCGCGGAGCCGCTCGGGATGGTGTTCCTGCAAGACCTCGTTGATGATCCTCCTCGTGACACTCGGAAAGACGATCACCATCAGCGTCCCCGCCGACGCGAAGAACAATGTCAGAAACGCCAGCCCCGGATACCGCTTCAGATAGGCAAAGACACGGGTGACGGTTTTCTGTTTCATGAGTGGCGGCGCGGGTCGGGCATGGAACGCCCAGCTTACTCCAGCAACCCCCGGAGCGCATCGGTTTTCCACGGGGCCGCATTTACGGATCGATAGGACCTATAGGCCCAATGGGACTTATAGGAGTGGCGGCTGCGGGCCCTATTCGAGCACCTCAAACTGGCTCATCAGCTTGAACATGCGGTATCGCTCCACGATCTCTCCCTGGGTCAGCGTGCGCAACCGCTCGAGTGAGAATGCCTCGACGTTGAAGCTCGCCATTACGCTCCCGTACACGACGGCCTGGCGCAGGTTCTCGAAAGTCACCGTCCCCTGGACCTGGCTCGCGAGGCAGCCCGCCAGACCGCCGGCAAAGGTATCGCCCGCGCCCGTGGGATCATGGATATCCTCCAGAGGATACGCGGCGCAACTGAAGAAGCCGTCCGGCGCGAAGAGCAGGCAGCCGTGCTCGCCTTTCTTTACCGCAACGTACTTGGGCCCGAGCGCCTGGATGGCCCGGCCAGCCTTGATCAGGCTGGTGAGACCGGTCAATTGGCGGGCCTCGCCGTCATTGAGGATCAGCATGTCCACGCGCTCGAGCAGGGAGATGAGTTCCTCCTTCGCGATATTGATCCAGAGGTCCATCGTGTCGGCGATGACGAACCGCGGCTTCTCCATCTGGTCCAGGACGTGATGCTGCAGCGCGGGCGCGATGTTCGCCAGGAGGAGATAGGGCGTCTGCGCGTAACCGGGCGCCAGCACCGGCGTGAAGTGCTCGAACACGTTCAACTCCACGCTCCGGGTATCCCGCGTGTTCAGGTCCCAGTGATACTCGCCGGACCAGCGGAAGGTCTTTCCCGGCACCCTCTGCAAGCCAGCAAGATCCACCTTTCGGCTTGCGAAATAATCGACGTGCTCTTGCGGAAAATCGTCTCCCACGACCCCCACCAGATTCACCTGCGTGAAGAAACTGGCGCTCACCGCCGCGTAGCTGGCCGAGCCTCCGAGGAGATCGGCATGCTCCGCGAGCGGAGTCTTGACGGTATCGAGCGCGATGGAGCCTACAACGAGAACGGACATGGGATGGGGTGGTGGGTGGCGCTGGCAGGTCCGGGTGCGGATCTGACGCGCACCACCGGTGTAATGGGAAAATTCGAAATTCGAAATCAGAAATTCGAATTTGGGGCGGATTATGGAAAGTGGGAGCGCAAGCAACAGGGCCTATAGTGTCCTGGAATAGAAGTTCACCAACTAATTCTGCCTCCCCTCCAGGGCTTTGTCCTGGTGGGTTGCGCGGTCCCCGGGGTTAAAACCCCGGGCTCTTGTCTGGCCGTCCCTGCGGGACTTTTGAACCGAACTTTTATTCCACCACAATAGGGCCTATAGGGCCTATAGGGCCTATGGGGCCTATGGGGCCTATGGCGTACCGGCATCGCGTTACACTCCCCCCAGCATTTCCTTCACCTTCCGGCAATACTCGGTGATGTCATCGGCCTGCAAAATCGCCGAAACGAGCACCACCCGGCGCGCCCCCGCCTCGAGGACAGCCCCCAGGTTGTCCAGCTTGATGCCGCCGATGCAAAATATCGGCTTCCTGACCATCTCATGCACGGTATGGATTTCATGGACGCCGATGGGCGTGTAATTGGGCTTCGTCGGCGTCGCGAAGAGGGGGCCGAACCCTATGTAATCCGTATCCTCCGCCGCCGCCGCAATCGCCTGCGCAATGGAATGCGTCGATTTTCCCACCACGGTCCGGTACCCCGCCACCTCGCGCGCCCGCGCCACCGGGATGTCGTCCTGGCCCACGTGCACCCCTTCCGCTTTCACGTCGGCCGCCACCTCGGGAAAATCGTTGATCACCAATGGCACTCCGGCCGCGGAGGTCACCGGATGAATCTGCTCCGCGAACCACCTCACATCGTCCGGGATGAATGCCTTCGCGCGGAGTTGCAGGATATCGACACCGCCATCCACCATCTGGAAGGCAGTCCGCACGATGTCGGACGGCGGGATATAGTCCAAATCCAGGA
>Ga0302326_10031535_pt1 | contig 10584 bp, 8 predicted proteins | sample Palsa_T0_3_FD_202264 | JGI IMG/M metagenome (GOLD analysis project Ga0302326, IMG submission 202264) | Peat permafrost microbial communities from Stordalen Mire near Abisko, Sweden - Palsa_T0_3 | ecosystem: Environmental > Terrestrial > Soil > Palsa > Peat permafrost | place: Sweden: Abisko...
GCCAGGAAGCGTGGTCCGCACGATGAGCCATGCAATCAGGAGGCCCGCCGCCAGATCGATCACCATGCTGCATGCCGCAAAGAGGACGCTGTTTCCCACCGACAGCAACGTCAGATCGTGCGTGAGGACCGTTGAATAGTGAGCGGTCGTGAAGACTGTGGGAAGCACCGAATCGTACCATCCGCCGACCTTGCTGAAGCTCATCAAGACCACTCCGATGTGCGGCAGCAATGCCAGGCAGATTACAAATACAAACGGGAGCAGCACGGGCAAACTGGCGAGCAAGCCAAGCTGTTTCGTTGAAGCCTGCACCGACGCCTTGGTCACCGCCGTATCCCGCCTGCGGCCGAGGATGATTTTGCTTCCGATGTAGAGCAACAAACTGACGGCAAGCATGACCACAACCAGTGCATACGGCAGCGGGTTGCCGTTGACTTGATTAAGCTGATGAAAGATTTGGACTGGCGTAACGTCGTAATAATCGAACATCAGAGGCGTGCCCAACTCGGTGAAACTCCAGATGAGCACGATGGTCCCCCCAGCAAGCAAACCGGGACGCAGCAGGGGAAGAGTGATGCGGCGGAAGACGGTCCACCGGCTGGCGCCCAGGTTCGCCGCCGCCTGCTCCATCGCGGGATCGATATTGGCCATGGCTGCGGAGATGTTGAGATAAAGGATCGGGTAGAGGCTCAGGGCTTCCAGCAGAATGATCCCACCGAGACGGAACTGTCCGAACCAATCGACGGGCGCTCCGGGGGCTACCAGGCCGATGTGCGTCGCGACGCTGGTCAGCACGCCGAATCGCCCCAGCACCTGCCGCATGCCGATCGCGCCGACGAAAGGAGGAAGAATGAGTGGCACGAGGAGCAAACCGCTGACCACCTTCTTGCCGACGAAATCATATCGATTTCCCAGCCTGGCAAGCGGCACGGCGATGCACATGCACAGCACGGTCACGGCAACTGCGATCGCCGTACTGTGAAAAAGTCCGCGGCGGAGTTGTTGCTCTCGGAAGATCGCCGTGACAAACTGGAGTGTGAAGGGTCCATGATGGAGAGCGCCCGCCGCGTCGATTACCGGGACGCCAAAGAAGCCAACCTGAACCGTCTGCCAGATGGGCCAGAGCAGGCAAACAGCAAAGAGCGCAACGATGACGCCGAAGAAAAAAGCTGGAACGGTACGCTTCATCGCTGCAAACTCCCCTGCCGGGGCAGTTTACCAATGCACTTGTATGTGCCTAAAGGTGATTGCTCGCGCATGAATGGACGGTCCATGGGCGGCGCATCTTATCCGCAAACAGCCGCGGAGCGCACTGCTGATGCGACGATCGTTTGGGCGGCGGATAGGATTATCGGAACCACCGTCCAATCTACTTCTCATGAATTGGCGCGGCACAACCGAAAAGGGATGACGGGAGCGTATTAATGGCTGACACCTTCCAGGCCCATCGCGACTATCTGGGTCGCAGGTATTTTGGTTCACTGGACGGGCTGCGCTGTGTCGCCATTTTAGCGGTAATTTGCTACCACTGCGGCATTACGGCCTCCGGCCTTTTCGGTTACCGCGGCCCGCTGGGGGTCTCGTTCTTCTTCGTCATCAGCGGATTTCTCATCACCACGCTGATTCTTCGCGAGCGCGACAAATATGGCTTCATTTCCCTCCGCGACTTCTACGCACGGAGGACGCTGCGAATCTTTCCGCTCTACTACGCCGTCCTGGCGTTCACCACCCTTTTCGTCATTTGCTTTGAACACCCAAGCCCCGCCAAGACGCAGTTTTTTCACAACATCCCCTCTTTCCTCACTTACACCGCCAACTGGTTTGTCAACGTGGCTTCCGATCGACGCATTATCTTCGGCGTCGCGTGGTCTCTCTCAACCGAAGAACAGTTTTATTTAATTTGGCCGTCGGTCGTCTCCTTTTCACGCCGCTCGCGGTGGTTTCCAGTTGTCCTTGCAACCGTTCTGGGGACGGCCAACATCATCCTGGTTAGCTTGGTTGATGCCCAGAAACTCAACCTCGGCATGCCCTGGGAAAACATCGTGCTTCTCACCGCGCCCAGCGGCATCTGCTTCGGATGCCTGCTGGCATACGCGCTAAATGACCAGAAGATGTTCATGCGGCTCCACGGTCTTCTCTCGCCGCGCTGGATGGCGCTGCTCGCCTTGGGAGGCCTGATCATTCTGACCTACATTCCTCCAATCCCGCATTTTGTGGTAAATGCGTTGCTGATGCTTACGCCCCATGCGATCGTCCTGAACCGCATTCCTCGGATGCCGAATGTCCTGATACTCGTGTTTATGCTCCTAAGCCTTGGCACCACGGTTGTTCAACAGGACCATTATTTGAAACCCCTTTTGGAAGCCAAGCCGATCAAGCTCATCGGTGCCATCAGCTATGGAATCTACCTGATGCACGTGTTGGTTTTGAATCTGGGAAGGCGGGTACTGCAGATTGAATCACCGGGGGTCCTGGTGCTCTTCACTCTTCCCACCGTCAGTTTGATTGCGTGGCTGAGCTATCGATATTGGGAAGCGCCCTTCCTGCGTTACAAGGATCGCTTTGCCAAGGGTCCGCGAACCGCCGAGCCGGTGATGACGCCGCCCACTCGGTTGGAACAGGCCGCCATCGCCGCCTCGCATTTCAGTCAAGCCCCCGACAAGAGCGCGGCCACAATGCCCACTTGAAGCACAAATAGTAGAGATTGGATGTGAAGACGGGGGCGTACCGCTCAAGAATTCAACGAGCACAGGCCGTTGCGGATGGCGAATTTGGTCAGCCCGGCAACCGAGCGAATCTTCAATTTTTGCATGATGTTGTGCCGGTGGGTGTCGACCGTGCGGACGCTGATAAAGAGCGCGCTGGCGACTTCGGCGCTGGAATGTCCCTCGGCAATGAGCTGAATCACCTCTCGCTCTCGACCCGAAAGCTGATTTCCCTCATGGGGCACGGCATCGCCCTTGCCGCGTCGCACGTAGTCTTCGATCACCGCATCCGCCAGCGATGGGCTCACATACCGGTGTCCCGCCATCACCTCGCGGATCCCCACGAGCAATTCCGTGAAGGCCGCCGCCTTGGGAACATAGCCGCGCGCGCCGGCGCGGAGGGATTCATACAAATACTGCTGCTCTCCGTGCATGGAAAGAATGAGGACCTGGATATTGGGATACGACGTAGTGATCTGCCTGGCCGCATCAATGCCATTGAGTTCCGGCATCGCCACGTCCATCAAGACGACGTCGGGTTGCAGTGATCGGCACAGATCCACCGCTTCGCGCCCATTGGATGTTTCCCCAACAACCTGCACCTCCTCGGAGGCGTCCAGAAGGGCGCGAATACCCAAACGAACAATCACGTGGTCTTCAGCGAGCAAAACTCGAGTGGGGGTAGTTGACATTGTCTCCAAATTTACCCCGGTTCCACGCCATTGCAAATTGGTGAGATAGCGTATTCGAAGGTGCGTGAATGCGCGTAGTTCTCCCCGGATGACCAAAACGCGCCTTCATCTGCCCACGATCAGGCGAGCAATATTGAAATAAAAGAGGAGCGTTGCCACATCCGCCGTCGCCAGAACGACCGGGCCGGCCGCAATTTTGGGGTCGCGACCAAAGAATCGTACTGCGGTGGGCAGCGCCACACCCAGCAGACAAGCGGTCACAATCGCGCACCAGATGCTTGCGCCGATTGCCGCGGAGATCACGGGCTGCTGTTTCCAGACAAGTGAAACCGAGGCGACGAGCGCTCCCGCCGCCCCCCCGAGAAGGATGGCTGTGAAGAATTCGCTTCGCAAACAGCGGAAGATCATTCGCCAGTCAATCCGGGCGCGGTCCAGCCCCTGCAGCGTGATGCTCATCGATTGAATGCTGACGCTCTCGGCGAGCGTCAACACAATCGGAATGAAAAGAGCCAGAATGATCGTTTGATCGAGAAACTTCTCGTAGCGCCCCGTGAGGACTGCACACGCCAATCCGCCGGTGATGTTGCACATGAGCCAGGGGAAGCGGTCTTTGAACCCTGCCCAGGGAGAAGAGTTCGGCCGCGCCACGTGAATGCCGATGAGCTGGAATACATTTTCCGCCGACCGCCGGGCGGAAAGCCCGTCAATCTCTCCGGTAAACAGGCTCACATCCACCGTTCCCACAAGACGATCCCGATAATCGACGACCGGGAGCGCAAGCAGGCGATGCCCAACCAGGAGCTTGCATGCTTCGCGCACGGTGACCCCTTCAAAGATGCTGATCACATCCCGAATCATGATTTCGCTGATGCGGTCGTACGATCGGCTCATCAGAAGCCGGCGCGTTGGCACAACGCCGACAAGCCGTTTTTCCGCATCGACTGCATAAAAGTAAACGATCTCATCCGACATCTCCGCCGATCGCAAAGCCGCCAGCGCCTCACCGACGGTTTGGCTTTCCAGTAGAGTGACGATCTCCCGGCGGGCGCGGTTCCCCACCAATTCTCGCAGCTCCCGTTCGTCCATCGGCTGGACACCAGGCTCGGCGGGCGCCGATACGGCATCCGAAGGCACAACGGAAATGGGAGGGCTAACGATGTTCACATTGGCTTCATCGGCCGCGAGGCGGAATTACTTCGCGGATTTGTAGCGCGAAGAAAAAAAGATTTGGCGGAGGATGCAATGTCCGAATTTGGCGATTAAACGGTTTGCGACGGCACTTGCTGAAATGAACCGATGCCGAGAATCACGTCGACGGCTCGATGTTCTCGACGTCGAGTTGATACACGCTGCTAACCCGGCCAGCGTCTTGCTCCAGATGAACGTGCAATGTCCCGGTCACTTTGACCAAATTGGGGTAGTAGCTCAGCGACTTTCCAGGAACCACGCGAGAGCGCACAAAATGCTGCACCTGTGGCGGGCCGTTGAAACAGCACTTGGTGATCGAGTAACACAGATCGAATCCCGAAATGTTGTCGTTGTCAGCCGACATGGGTTGCCACATTTCGCCGTAGAGCACCACGTGCTGGCCGTCAAGATCGCGCCACTTCTTGGGGATGTCCTGCTGTGTTCCAGCCACCTGATCCAGCGGGAAATTGCTCATCGCCTTGAGATCGACCTGCTTGTATCCCCCGCCAATATCTTTGATTCCGCCGGTGATCACCGAATCGAGAAAATCGTAGACGATGTAGCCGATCGGAAACATCATGACTACGCCGAAGATGAGCATGCGCGCGTTGAAACGCTGCGAAAGGGGCACCTTTGGGGATCGCCGCTTCATTGAAGAATGCACCGGGGAAGAATGCACCGGGGCCTTTGCGGGCGTTTGCGTCGGCATTTTCGCAACTGCTGCGTCCATAGAAATCTCCGATTGACGTGAGTGCGACCGGCGCTATTTGGCGGCCGGCTTCACACTTGTCGTATCCACTTCGAAGATGCTGACGATAAAACCGTCTTCCTTCTTTTCATCAACCTTGAGTGTGCCCTCGACGCTGATCTCATCGGGGTAGTAGCTGACGGCTTTTCCCTTGGGCACGTGAACGACGATCGTGTGCTGAATCTGCGGCGGCTGGCCAAAACAACAGCTAAAGAGGCTGGGCACGAGGGCAAATTCAGTGATGCTTTCGGCTTGGTCCATCGGGATCATGTAGCCATTAAGACGCACCTTCGAACCGGTCATCGCCAAGACATCGGGCGGAATGTTACCGCCCTTGTCGGCGTCGTAATCGAAATTGCCCAGCTCCTTGATGGCCATCTCCTGCACTTGTCCGGGAATTGGAGCGGGGTGAGGGGTTCGACCGGCCGAGAGGGATTGTGGAGCGGCGGGCATCGCGGCCAAGGCCTGCGCTGCCGCGGGTGGAGGATTGCTCAGATTCTTTTGGCAAACGCGGATGTTTTCCTGAAGCGAACTCACCCGATCCGGCTGGGATTTTTCCAGGGTGACTGCCTGCTGAAGCATCGGCAGCGCCAGGGCGTACTGGCCGCGATTGAATTCTTCCATCGCGCGGACTTCGATGTTGCTCGGAGCGGTGGTCGGCGAGTCGGCGATGGCCATCACGGAAGGAACCAGCAGGCCGGCGGCGAGGATTAGGATTGATTTAAGGCGCATCATGCTTCTCATCGAACGGGAACGCATCGTCATTGTTACTCGTCAGCCAGTAACAAGGTTCGTGGCGACGGGGGTGCGATACGCTTTCATGGCCGGGACCAAGCCGGCAATGGCCGCGATCACAACCACTACGCCTAAGTATATCACTTCCCACCAGTCCCAGGCGAGCCAATTGATGCCTTGGCCGAGCAATTCGTTCATATAGACCGATCCCAATGCGGCCAAAAGATGGCCCGCCAGAAGGCCCAGAACGCCGCCTGCCAGGCCGATCAGGGTGGCTTCGAGGCAAATCAGTCGCAAAACGGTGCCGCGGGTAGCGCCCAAGGCGCGCAAGATAGCGATTTCCCTCAAGCGTCCGGCCACGGAATTGTAAATGCTTACCAATATTCCAACTGCCGCCACGATGGTGACGAGCAACGCGATCAGGAGCAGGACCAACGTGCTGCCAGAAAGAAACGTGTTAAAAAAGTCGCGCATGACCGACGCGGGATTCACCGCAGTCGCGCGGTCGTCAATCACCTTGAAATTATACATCAACTGCATGGCAGCTAAGCCGCTGCCGCTTTCCTCGCCGCGCGTTCGGACCAGGATTGCGGAGATCTCCCACTCTTCTGGAGGGAGGTCCGGAATGATGTCGCCGTGCTCATCGAGGTGATAAACATCGGGGTCTTCGCCTTCATCCGCGGCCTCCGTCGTCGGGGCGGCTTTGGCGACTTGCAGTAGTTCTTCAACGTTCGCCGGTCCGGAGGTCGGGGCGACCTTCGATTCCATCTGGAATTTCTTTTTCAGCGACTCGGGCACCTTGGCGGGATCGATCCCCAGCCTGGCGAGCACCGCATCAAGTTGATCGGGAGGGATGCGCGAGGGATCGAGGCCCGCGCGAGCCAGCGTCTGATCGATGATCCCCGACTCATGTTCGGCGATTGCGTACAGGCTGATAAACGGGATGAACAAGACGTTGTCGTTGGCTGTATGCGTGGGTTTGAGAATTCCAACGATATGCCAGCGTGGCTTGTGGATATCGGGCTTCTCATTGGCTGCCGGCATACCGTGAGTGGCTCGGAACGCCCCACCATCATCAAGGTTTTGTTGTTCGGTTTCATTCTCATTGTACAGGTGCATGTGCAACTGCTCGGCGATTCGACTGCCGAGAACCGCTTCGAATTTTCGCGGACCGAAGATCTTCCCCTGGGCAAGTTCGAAGCTCTTGCCCAGACGATATTGAAACTTCTCTCCCTCGACGGGCGTGCCGTCGTCATTGACGCCAAACATCTGCGGGGCGGTGCCGACGATTCGCCTGCCCTTGTAGCTGTCGCCCACCATGAACGGAACGGCAAGGCGGACATAGGGGCGGTAATCGGGGTGGCCGGCCAAAGGATGCTTCCGAATCATGTCCGCGTAGATTGCATACGGGATCACGCCCGGGCTCTGGTCCATGTGATAGACGGTGTTGAGCGTGAGTTGCAACGGCGAACCCTTGGGCGGGCCGATGAGGATGTCGTAGCCAAAATCCGTTTGGGCGAAGAGATTGTGCGCCTCGCGCCGAACAATCATGATCGAAATCGCGAGCGCCACGCCCAGCAATACCGAGAGCAGAGTCAGCGAGGTGGAGAGCGCCCGCTGGCGCATCTGTTTGAGAACCAGTTGGAAGATGTTCATGGTGTGCTTACGGCCGGAGTGTTGGGACTTGGGGCGGCCGCTCGATTCAATTCCGTCAATTTCAAGGTTCGCGGTAACTGGGCGGCAATCGCCAGATCGTGCGTGACCAAAAGCAGAGCCGCATTTACTTCCAAACAGAGCCGGCGAATCAAGCCCAGGACCTGTTGAGCATTGACGCTATCCAAAGCGCCCGTCGGCTCATCCGCCAGCACTAGCCGAGGCCGATTGGCCAGAGCGCGGGCGACCGCGACGCGCTGCTGCTGGCCGACAGACAATTTCGCCGGGCGGTAATGCAGTCGATCGGAGAGGCCGACTTCGTTAAGCAGGTGTTTCGCCCAAGCAGGATCATGTGCCTTGCCGGTAAAAGTCATTCCAAGCAAAACGTTCTCCAACGCGGTAAAGCCGGGCAACAGGTGGTGGGTTTGAAAGATGTAGCCGATATTTCGGCCACGGAAAACATCCCGATCGGCTTCGCTAAGCTGGGTAATGTCAAGCCATCCGTCTGGCTCCTCGTGAGCTTGGGGCGGCTTCCCGTCGCCGAACAGAATCCGTCCGGAATCAGGGGTGAGAATCCCCGCGATCAGGTGAAGCAACGTCGTTTTCCCCGATCCGGATGATCCGATCAGGGCAATCTGCTCCCCATCACCTATGCCAAGTTCTTCGATATCGATGACCGGCACGGCAGCGCCATCCGGAGCGACATAGCGTTTATGGAGATTTTCCAGTTGAACAGACAAGGGCATCCTTCCGCATTTATACGTATGCAGGAAGAATGCCCCAGATGCAAAAAAGTTGCAAGTAGCCGATAGGTCCAGACGTTTCAGCCAGCGCGGCGCTGCATGACGAGGCGCAAACCCTCGGCCACCATTTGCGACCGCTTGAGATGGTGGCGTTTGGCAAATGCATCGGCCTTTTTGAGAAGGCCGCGCTCGATGCTGATCGACATCACCTTCGCGCCGGCGCCCACGGTGGGCCGTCCGCGCTGCAGGCTCTTCTGAATCTTGTTCCACATTTTGCGCTCCGCCGGAGTCAGTGGACGCGACCGTGAGCGCGGAACCTCGCCGCGCTCAAATGGAGCCAGTTCTGCTGCTTTTTCGGCCTCGGAAAGTGCGAGGAACCTCTCAACCGGATCGGGTTTCGATTTTGTCTTCTTCTTGCATTTCGTCTTTTTCATTGCCGTCGGCGCATGATTTTGCAGCTTGTGCTTCGCGGAATACCACGAAATCGGGCCGAGACGGCCCGGCTCTGTCGCCGGTTTTTTCAGATTCAAAGTAACTCGTCCAACTCGCCCACCAGCGTATCGAAATATTTCAGCGCCGTATCCACAGCCGCTGGCTTTTCCATGTCCACGCCGGCGCCGCGAAGGAGATCGAGGGGATATTTGGAGCAGCCGCCTTTTAAGAATCCCAGGTAATCGTTCAGCTCCTTTTCTCCACCCTCTGTGACTCGTTGCGAGAGCGCGATGGCCGCAGACAAACCAGTTGCGTATTTGTAAACGTAAAAGGCTCGATAGAAATGCGGGATGCGCAGACACTCCAGTGAGAGTTCGTCATCAATGCTAAAATCCGGGCCGAAATAGAGGTCCAGAAGCTTGCGATACTGCGATCGTAGTGTCTCGACCGTGAGCGGCTCGCCCGATTCCACCAGAGCATGGATGATCTTCTCGAACTCGGCAAACATCGTCTGCCGGATGATTGTGCCGCGGATTCCATCGATCATGCGGTTGATCAGATACGCTCGCTCCTTGTCATCCTTCGCTTTCGCCATCATGTGGCGGGCGAGCAATTGCTCGTTGAAGGTGCTGGCGACCTCGGCGACGAAAATCGTGTAGTTGTAATACTGATACGGCTGCGTCTTGGCCGAGTAATAGCTGTGCATCGAGTGGCCGGCTTCGTGCGCCAGCGTGAAGACATGATCGAGCACATCCGGCTGATAGTTCATTAGGATATACGGCTGGCCGTCGTAGCTGCCGCTGCTGAACGCGCCGCTTTGCTTGCCATTGTTCGGATAGCGATCGCACCACCGGCCGACGGTCATGCCGCGCTCGAGCTCGCCGCAGTATTCGCTGCCCAGTGGCCGTAGCGATTCAACGACAACCTTCACGGCCTGATCCCACGTGTGTTTCTTGTTGAGATCGCTGAGGATCGGCACATAGGTGTCGTAGTGGTGAATGTCCTTGAGCTTCATGCTGCGCTTGCGGAGATCGTAATATCGATAAAGCGCCGGCAGATTGCGATGCACCGAAGCGATCAAGCTGTCGTACACGGCCATCGGAACGCGATCTTGAAACAGCGATGATTCGAGCGCGCTGGGATGGTTCCGCGCTCTGGCGTAATAAACGTCGCGCTGCACCGAACCATTCAATGTGGCCGCGATCGTGTTTTTGTGCTGCTCGTAGCCGGCGTAATAGGCGTGGAAGGCCTCCTTGCGCACGCTGCGCTTGGGTGAATGCAAAAACGCAGAGAACGAGGAGTGACCTAACTCCACTTTCTTGCCCTTCTCGTTGCGAATGGCCGGCCATTTTAAATCCGCATCGTTGAGCTGCCGAAATGCCTGATTGGAGGCATCGGACATCTGGCCTTGCATCGCCAGCAGGTTCTCTTCCTTCTTGCCCAGAGTATGGGGGCGATAACGGAGCATTCGTTCAAGGGCGAGCCGCCACTCTTTCGCCTCCGGCGCGATCAGAAATCTCGCCATCGTCTTGGCGGGGATGGCCATGATTTCGGGGCGGACGTAACTCGCCGCCTCGCTCGATTTGGTGGCGACGTGCTGATAACGGCCGTTCATTCGCTGATAATCGCTGTTTCCCTGATCCTCGGTGGTCCTGAGAAATGCATAGGTGCCCAGCCGCTCTCCTTCA
>Ga0302326_10031536_pt1 | contig 10584 bp, 11 predicted proteins | sample Palsa_T0_3_FD_202264 | JGI IMG/M metagenome (GOLD analysis project Ga0302326, IMG submission 202264) | Peat permafrost microbial communities from Stordalen Mire near Abisko, Sweden - Palsa_T0_3 | ecosystem: Environmental > Terrestrial > Soil > Palsa > Peat permafrost | place: Sweden: Abisko...
GCGCAGCGGCGACCCTGGAAATCGTGGACGCCGACACCGGACTCGGGATTACCAACACGACGCAAAGCATCATGGTCGGGCACTATCTGAATGTCAACGCTGTTGTGCTGAATGGCTCTACCACAGCCACCTACACCTATCAGTGGGCGCCGCCCCCGGGCGACGCCGGGATAGGGTGGAGTGACTCGGCCAGCCAATCTCAGGGCCCTACGCCACTGCCGGCGAGCTCCCTTCGGAACCAGAATCTCAAATTCGCCTGGACCGACACGAATGCAAACGCTCAGTGCGCCAACGCTGGCCAATGTCTGACCGTCGTCGCCACGCCCTCGGACGGTACCCAGCCCCTCTCAGCGGCTGTGCAGTACAACGTGACATTGCCACAGCTGACGGCCAGCGCGACGCAGGTCGGAACGGTAATCTTGCCGCAGCCCTCCGGGACGCCGGTCTATTGCCCCGGCTTCGATCAGTTAGCGATGTGCAACAATGGAGACGCCACCGGGGAATATGGCATAACCTTCAATTTCGCAGGAGGTGGCGAGTCACCGTACGTAGAGTGGCTGCAGCTCTTGAGTAATGGGAAAATTGACGCTTTTACGCCGTCGGGTGCCCAGTGCGAAAAGAACACTTCTGGCCGCGATGGTAATGGTGCGCTATCAAGCCCCGACGATTCCCCTAGCCTCGGCTTGAGCAGCAGCTATCAGACGGAGAGCGCATCGTATACCTTCTCGACATGGTTGATGTACAAAGCTACGTATGACGACCTCTGGGTGCCGCTCTACATTGTAGATTGGTCCTGGTCAGCGCAAGCGCAAGCCTCCGCAAGTTCCCCAACCGGATGGCAGCTCAGCAGCGCCACATCGGGCGGCCCGCAGCCGAGCATCTCGCCAACTTTTACCTACCCGACGTGGAACCAAAGCGCGAATACCGGCGCTCCGTGCGAGAGCGTCACGGCGCCAGCCACGCCAGGCGGCACGGTGAGCGGCTCGGCGATGACCAGCTACGCCTACACAACCGGAGGATCGGTGTCGAGCCTCAACAACCCCGTGCAGTACCAATTTTCGTGGGGCGACGGAACGGCGCCCTCGGCATGGCTGAGCCCCGGCGCGGACGGCGCCGCCAGTGCCTCACACTCCTGGACATCGGCTGGAACTTATTCGGTGACGGCCCAAGCGCGATCAGCCCCCAACCCATCGCTAGTCTCGCCGGTCTCCGGCACGTTAAGCGTTTCGATTTATTAAGGCAGCAAGATGAGGAGCAGAAAGGAAACACCATGTCTAATCGCACCGCGGTCGTAGCGCTCATGCTAATCGGAATGGCTGGGCGGCAGGTAAGGGCTCAGGCCACCGGCATTGAGACCACTGCCGATCACCCCTCGAATGGCATCGTAGAGATCGTCGCTACGCCGATAGCGGAGCCCACACACGGGCCCCGCGCCCTGACGGACCCACCTGAGGTCTTCTTGCCTTGGAGAGGCCTGCTAGACGTCGCCATCAGAAACGTCTCCCGCAAAATGGTGACGCTGGACGAAGGAACGTGGACGCGCAATTATATCGTCGAGGTTCTGGACTCGTCGGGCAAGCCTGTTCCCCTGACGGATGAAGGGAAGAATCTGGCGGACGTTGCGTCCCGGCCACGCGACCCGCTCGACTATGTGGGGCCAGCACACAGGCTCAAGCTAACGCCGGGTCAGGAGTCCACTACCAAAATGGACGTTGCGCAGATCTTCCAAGTGGCGCCGGGAACGGCGTACAAAATAAAGATCAGGCGGAGCGCCTTCCTTCCAACGGTCGACGAAAATGGAAAGCCCCTCGCTCAGCGTGAGCTGAGCTGCACGGTGACGATTGACGCCGCTGGCGTGCTGCGGACACACTGACGGGCGCGGCGCGCAACGCATCGCTCGCGGGCTGCAGCTCGGGCGTGATTAGAGGAACGTAGTGAGGAAGACGGCCGATACTCATCAGAGCGCATCTGCGCTGACGATTGCCGCGCTATTGGCGCTCTGCTCTGTTGTGCGCGCGCAGGAAAAGAGCCCAGGTGCGGCGCTGACGCTGAGGCAACAATCATACATCCAGGCCCAGACGCCTGGGACTGAGCCCATCGCCGATCACCCCTCGAATGGGATCGTAGAGATCGTCGCAACGCCGATAGCGGAACCGACACACGAGCCCCGTGCCTTGACGGACCCACCTGAGGTCTTCTTGCCTTGGAGAGGGCTGCTAAGCGTCGCCATCAGGAACGTTTCCCGCGAAATGGTGACGCTGGACGCAGTAATGTGGACGCGCGAATATGTCGTCGAGGTTCTGGACTCGTCGGGCAAGCCTGTCCCATTGACCGATTACGGGAAGAGTCTGGCGGATGTTGCGTCCCGGCCTCGCGACCCGCACAGCTACTCGGGGCCAGCGGCCCGGGTCACCATAACGCCGGGTCAGGAGTCTACTACCAAAATGGACGTCTCGCAGGTCTTCCAAGTGGCGCCGGGAACGGCGTACAAAATAAGGATCAGGCGAAGCGCCTTCCTTCCATCGGTCGATGAATATGGAAAGCCCATCGCGCAGCGCGAACTGAGTTGCACGGTAACGATTGACGCCGCGGGCGTGCTCAAGGCACACTGATGGTCATAGCGGGCCGATGAACTTTAGACTTCGACAATTGGCTCTGCTCACGTTATTGCATCCGGGTTTTCTTCTCGCCGAGAGCAGCGGCATAGTCGGTACTCTGGCCCCGACGCAGTCCTCCTATATCGACGCCGAGCCGGTGGAGCTACTTCTGACCATCCTCAACAATGGCACACAGGATGCGAGAATTCTTGCGGACTATCCCTCGTTTGGTGGGCGGAATCATGCCGGCATCCGCATCTCCCGGTCCCAAGATGGTAAATCACGCGCCCCGGCCACGTTGGCTCCATCGCCCCCGATCCAACGCATCGTTTCAACACCGATCATCACCGTCGGCCCGGGTGAAAAATGGTCATCGAAGGTGTACCTCCAGAGCTACAACCACGATCTACGGGTCGGCGCCAACAGCTTTGCCTACCAGATTGACATCTGCGTTTTAAAAGCCGGTCCGGGATGCGACGCCGTGACGGGTGCCGGGACGCTTCAGGTAATCGTGCTCGAAGATGGCCACTCGCTCTTGGCGACATCTTGGGGCGCTACGCGGCGGGCCTAGGCGCCTCCGACATCTGGGCGCGGAAGGCCGCGGAAGAGGCGCTCTGCGCCAGCAAGTCGCCGCTTACCATCAAGTACCTAAGCAACCTCTGGACGTTTGGCGACAACAACTGCTACTTCGAGGCGCTGGAAGAGTTTCGGGGCAACGCTGAGGCTGAGCACGCGCTTCTGACAATCGCTCGCCGGGCGCAGCGTCTCAGGTAGAGTCTGCGCTCCGGGTCCTGACGGCCTGGAACTATGCCCTGACAGCGGACGACTTCAGGGCAATACTTGAGAGGCCCGGCACCGGTCTTAAGGTCGCGGCGTTTCGCTACGCCGTGAGCGTTCTCATCGGCCAGCGAAACGTTCTCTACGGCTCGCTCGCCGGCGCGGCCGGATGCACGGCGGCAGGTTACACCTGGACGATTCCGGGCGACACCGCGAGCGGCTGGAGTACCTCGACATCCGCGCTGGCGCCGGCGGCAGGTACAACGGCGCCAACGGTCAACTTCGCCTGGACAGACGACCAGATCAAGACGGTAACTGTCGAGTTTACTGTCGAGCTCTCGAACTGCGCATACGAATCCGCAACACAGACCGCGCAGTTCAGCATCTCCGCACCCACCCTGAACGCGCTCCCGACGGCGGCGACGAGTTCTGTCAATGTGGGGCAAAATGCAAACTACGCACCGTACCAGGGCCTCTGGGCGCTGTACTTCAATAGCAGCGACGGTAAGACGCCTGGAATTAGCTTCGCAGTTTCGCTAATAACACAGGGCAACTACCAATGGGCCCAGGTGCTCAACTCCAATCAGAATGAACGATTTAACCTTGGAACAAACCAGTGGGAGTCGGGTTCTATTATCCAAGGGCAAGGCCCAGCCCTGGACGCCTGGATCCCGGCTAGCTCTCAGCCGTACAGCGACTCGCCCGTCGCCCCCTTTGGCACATGCTGCAGCTACTTCGCTAGGGCCGACAGCTTCTCCACCGTCCTGATGTTCCAGCCCACTGTCCGAGATGTGTGGGTTCCGCTTTACCAGGTAAACTGGAACTGGCAGGGAAGCGCAATGCTGACCGGAAGCGATTGGGTGACTTGGAATGCGCCGGCGGCGGCTTGGTCCCAGAATCCCTCCTTTAGCCGAACATACGCATATCCAAGCTGGACCCAAATAGCCAACCCAAACAACCTGGTATTCGCCGCCGAGGCGGCCCCGACTGTGGCGTCTGTAGCTATCAGTCCGGCAAACGTTGCCAGCGGAAGCAGCGCCACGGTGACGGTAACCTTATCGAGCAGAGCGCCATCGGGCGGCGCGCAGATTGCACTAAGCAGCACCAGCGCATCGGTGCTCAACCCGGGCTCGACAATGTCGATACCAGAGAACCAATTAGTCGGAACCGTTTCGGTGACCGCCGGCCCGGCCACCGGAACAGCGACGGTTACCGGCTCATACAACGGAAGCCAAGCCAGCGGTAGCGTGACGGTGACATCGCCTGGCCAGTAGAAATTGAATGAGAGAGAGAGAGGAAACAACAGATGAAGTTCCCCGAACTACTACGCACGACCCTTGCTATCACAGCGCTAGCCGCGTTCCTCGGAGGCCCGAGCCACGCACAGGGCACAACCCCGGCGGCTAAGGAGCCCAACGAACGATCCTCAAACGCCCTAGTCGCAATGAGCGCGTCCCTCTTTGCCTCAGCGTACGATGAAGCCGAAATTAGGCGCCGGGGCCTCAAACAGGAGTGGCAGGGCGCAGTGTATGTGACTTTCACCAACGTCTCGCTTAGCCTCTTCAAGATCGAAAGTCGGCGCTGGTATTACGACTATTCGGTGACCATACTCGACTCGAAAGGGAAGGCGGTTCCGCCCACCGCGCAAGGGGAACAACTCCTCAAGGCGCGGGCCCGTGAGGCAGAGGTTGGGTTCTCAACAGGTTCCGTCACCGTCGCGGAAATGCTGCCGGCGGAAACCTACGCTGACGAGCTTGACCTTTCGTTTGTATATCCGATCAAAGCCCGGGAAACCTACACCGTCAAGATCAAACGACTGTATGGCCTACCCACGAAGGACGCTGCGGGGAAGGAGATCGCGAACCCTGAGCCCGTTTGCACCTTGGTCATTAATGTCGACGATCCCGACCAGTAGCAGAGCCTACCACGCCGATCTCCCTTCGTACCAAGTCCACGTAAGATGAAGTACGCTGAACTACGCACGACCCTTACTATCGCAGCGCTAGCCGCGTCCCTCGGAGGGCCAAGCCACGCACAGAGCGCAGCCCCGGCTGCCAACGAGCCCAACGAACGATCTTCAAACGCCCTAATCGCGATGAGCGCGTCCCTTTTGCCTCAGCGAGCGACGAAGCCGAGATCAGGCGCCGGGGACTCAAACAGGAGTGGCAGGGGAAAGTGTATCTGACTTTCGCCAACGCCTCGCTAAGCCTCCTCAAGGTTGTAGATCGGCGCTGGTACTACGACTACTCGGTGACGATATTCGACTCGAAAGGGAAGGCGGTTTCGCCGACCGCCCAAGGGGAACAACTCCTCAAGGCGCGGGCTCGCGAGGCTGAGACAGGGATTTCATACGGCGGCTTCACAGCGGTCACCGAGATGCTGCCCGCACAAACGTACACCGCTGCGCTTGACCTTTCCCTCGTCTACCCGATCAAGGCTGGGGAAATTTATACCGTCAAGATCAGACGGCTGTATGGCCTACCCACGAAGGACGCTGCGGGGAAGGAGATCGCGAACCCTGAGCCCGTTTGCACCTTGGTCATCAATGTCGACGATTCCGACCAGTAGCAGAGCCTACCACGCCGATCTCCCTTCGTACCAAGTCCACGTCCACGTAAGATGAAGTACGCTGAACTACGCACGACCCTTACTATCGCAGCGCTAGCCGCGTCCCTCGGAGGGCCAAGCCACGCACAGAGCGCAGCCCCGGCAGCCCCCCTCGCCGTGCGCCCAGTTTTTGCCATACTTGCGCGTGCCGATTCCGACTTCAGCGATCTGGCGATGAAGTGCCTCGACACGTGCCTCGACCAGGAGCCCTCACTCGATTACCTCTTCCGTAAGGGAGGCAGTGAGGACGCCTACGCCAAGGTTGAACACGCTCCACTCCCCGTGAGACTACTGGACCTACAGCGTCGCACGCTTGAGCAGATCCGCGGCAGAATCGAGAGCGCGAAAGCCAAGGCGCATTAGCTCGCGGCCACGGAAGCGCACCTGGCGCATCGAGCGGTGGGCCCGAAAGGCACGGCCAATGACATGGTCCGGATAGCGCGCCCTTACTAGGCATGGCTGACCCGGGCTGCGCGGCCCCCAGTGCACAACGTTAAACAAGATAGGAGCCATGGCTGCGGCGGAGCCGACAAGATCCGCGGCGCTGGGCGTACTGGACCAAATCGCCAAGGTTGACAACGAAAATATCGCCGCCAGCTGGGAGAAACAACTCGACCTTACGCCGGCCGGCCCCCATCGAGACGAACCGGTCATCTGCGAGGACCGCATGCAGGTCCACACGCGCGATCCGGATCGCGCCAGAGCCGTCGGCTCGGTTTTCGGCTCGATAGCCAGTCTGGAGAGCACTCCGGAAGGCAAGCGCCTCATTCAATGGGCGTCGCTCCAACTCATCCAACTGCACTCGCCCAGCGCCGGCGCAGAACTCGAACGAATCGCGGGCGACCTGGCTGTCCAGACAAAAAACTTCCCGGAAGACTCCGAGTTGGCGCAAACCAAGACATTCATCGACGCCGTCTTGGCCGCACGAAGGAAATAGATAGCGGCGCTACTGTTTTCACCTTTGGAACTTTTCCCGGTCACAGCCTCGAAAAATATTCCCAGCCCCTAAACACAGCCCTCCCAGCCCATCCTGCGCTGATTTCCCATTGACCCGCGTGTACCGTAGTAGCAGCGCGCTTATGTCGTCATCTCGAAAAATTCGCGTATCTGGGACCGCCCGCGTGGGCGCGCCCCACCCCTTCACGCCATCCCAAAATCAAGAATTACCAAACGACCCTAGTCCCATTTTCGGACACCTCACCGCCGCCCCCTCCCCGTCCATCAACCGAAAAAGTCATCGGTGTTCATCGGTGTTCATCGGTGGCCCAATCCCTATCTATCGTGTAATCAATACTCCGTCCCCAGCCGCAGTCCGCCCACCCCTGTCACGCAAAAGGAACCCAATCCCATGTTCGGACACTTCGCATCCGCCCAAAATACCCGCGAGTCTTCGCCCGGCGCAAAGCAGCCAGCCTCCACCAACTCAAAGCCCGCAGCCAACTCACCGCCACCGCGGCTCCGCCTCGCCCTTCCCCCGCGCTCCCAACCGTTCTACAATTAAAAATCCGATGCCGCGCGAGCTTCTCATTCAAGGTCCCGACGGTCAAACTAAGACGGTGCCTCTCCATGGACGCCTGACCGTGGGCCGCTCCAGCACCGCCGAGGTCAGTTTTCCCGATGACGGCGGCCTCTCGCGCCTGCACTTCGCCTTCGAACCGGATGGCGAAAATTGGACCGTTCAAGACCTCGGCAGCAAGAACGGAACCTTCGTCAATAACCTTCCGCTCAAGGCTAAACTCGCGCTCAAGCCCGGCGACCGGGTCACGGCCGGCCATCTCATCATTGTGTTCTCGCCCGATGGCCGCACCCCGGAAATGGGCGTCGTGGTGTTCGATGGCGATGAGGAAAAAACCTCCTCCACCACCGTCACCACCAGCCTCGAAGGCGCCATCAATCAGACCATGGTCATCGAGAAGGCCGGGGCCAAAGCCTCGGCGCCCATGCAGGCGCTGATTCGCGCCGGTCAGGTGCTTTCCGAAAACAAGCCGCTCTCGGAACTGTTCCCGGTCATCCTCGATCTCGCCATTCAGGCGGTCAATGCACAGCGAGGCGTGCTGCTCATTCTCGAAGGCGATACGCTCGTGCCGCGCGCCCACAAAGGCGACGGATTCCGCATCAGCACCACCGTGCGCGACCGCGTCCTCAAGGAAAAGGCATCGATTCTGGTGCGCGACGCGCAACTCGACGAGGCCTTCAAAAGCCGCATGAGCATCGTCGAGCAGAAGGTCCACACCATGATGGCCGTGCCGCTCCAGACCAAGGACCGCATCATCGGCCTGATCTATCTCGATTCGCCCTTCATCCTGCGCGAATTCACCCGCGACGATTTGAGCCTGCTCACGGTGATGGCCAATGTGGCCGCCATTCGCATCGAAAATGCGCGCCTCGCGGAAGTGGAAGAGGCCGAGCGCGTCATGGTCCGCGACCTGACGCAGGCCGCCGAAATTCAGCGCGGCGTGCTTCCCGGCCGCGCGCCCAAACTGCCGGGCGTCGATTTGGCGGGCTACAACGCTCCCTGCCGCACCGTGGGCGGCGATTATTACGATTTTTTTCCTTACCAGGATGGCCGCGTCGGCTTGGCCCTCGGCGACGTTTCCGGCAAGGGCATGCCCGCCTCCCTGATGATGATGGCGCTTCATGCCCGCGTACAAGTGTTGGCCGAAGAGCCGGGGAACGTGGGCGGCTTCATGTCGCGCCTCAACAAGGCCACCTGCGCCAATTGCCCCAGCAACCGCTTCATCACGTTTTTCTTCTGCGTAGTCAACGCCGCCACCGGAGAGGCCTTTTTCGCCAATGCCGGCCATAATCCGCCCATCGTGATCCGCTCTTCGGGTCAAACCGAATTGCTGGAGAACGGCGGCCCTCCCCTTGGGATCGTGGCCATGGCCCCCTACGCGCAGCAGCGCGTGGAATTGGGTTCGGGCGACTTGCTGGTGCTCTACAGCGATGGTGTCACCGAGGCCAACAACTCCAATTACGACGAGTTCGGCGAAGAACGATTCATCGACGTCTTGTGCCGCCACCGGTCGCAATCCGCGGAAGTGATCGCGGACGCGGTGACCAGCGCCCTTACCGAATTCGCCGCCGGCGCCCCGCCCGCCGACGACATCACCCTGGTAGTAGCCAAACGATTATAGCGGAGCCTTTGGTGGGGCATGCTTTAGCTTGCCAAACTATTGTAACCCAAGCCGTAACCAGAAGCCCCTCGCCATCGCCCTATCAGTTGTCACGCATGAAATCTCCCCTCTATTTCGCCATTCTTGGGGCCACAGCCCTATCTTTGACGGCCGCTGCCCCCGACAAAGAGGCACTGGACTTGCTTGGCAAAGCGTCCACCGCATTTAACGCAAATCACGCGCGCGAAGCGCATTGGAATTGGACCGCCACCGAAAAGCGCCAGCTCGCCACCCGTTCCGGCGATATTCTGCAAAGCTTTCCGGCCGTAACCGCCGAATCGGTGATCCGCGGCGATGGCAACCGTTGTAATGCCGTAGTGGCTTGGGGCGACGGGCTAACCCCTTACAAATTGCTGGCCGATTCCGACGAACGCTGCCGCGCCATGGATGACTTCCGCGCCCCGTTCGAGTTGTCGGATCTCCTGAAAAGCTCACAGGTGAAAGTGCTCGAAGAGTGGGAGGGCGGCGTTGCCGTCTCGATTTTGCCGGATAAGGCGCGGCTAAAGTCGGATGACCCCGCCGTGCGCTGCGCCGCTTCCATCGAAGCGGTGGTAAAGCTGGACCTGGCGACGATGTTCCCGCAATCGGTAGAGGGCAAAGTGGTGGAAAATGGCTGCGACCTGGTCGCCGCACCCACCGTACAGTATGGCCGCTCGGCGGCCGCGCCGATGCGCGCAATCTTCCGCAAAGGCGCCTCTTTCCGCATGGAATTCAAGTTGCAGAAAGACAAGTTCGGCAATGCCGCCAACAGTTTTTGGGTCTGCACCAGCCAGCACTACCTGATGCCCTGGGATTCGGACAACGGCTTGCTCGTCTATTGGGGCCGTCAGGTTCCCGTGAAGGCCGGCGGACACCAATTGGTAAAGGACATCGAGATCAAGGCGGCCGAGTTCGGCGCCGGTTCCGCGGTCCGCTACGACGACATCGGCCAGTAACCTTTTTCAGTCACAGCCTCCGAAAATATTCCTGACCGCAATCTATCAATAGTTTACGCACTCATTCAAGCGTGATCCCCAGAGACGCCTGTTACTCTGAAACAGGTAATCCATGATCTGGTCCGATCAGTTCCGCGTAACCTCCAAGCCTCCGCGCCTCTGCGGTGAAGGAAACGCTCGCCGAGTCCAGGTAAATTCTTGGCCGCTTCGTTTACTCCGCTCAGGTAGTACCATTGGCATCAATGAATTCCGCGGCAAGTGGGTCGTGCTGTATTTTTATCCCAAAGACGGCACCACCGGCTGCACCATTGGAGCGCATAATTTCCAACAGGATCTGTCCAAGTACGATGCTGCCAAGGCCGTGATCGTCGGCGTCAGCGTCGATACCAGCGATAGCCACAAGGATTTCTGCGCCAAGCAGGGGCTCCCCTTCAAACTGCTGTCCGATACCGATAAGAAGGTCGTCGATACCTACGGCTCGCTGGGTGGAAA
>Ga0302326_10031537_pt1 | contig 10584 bp, 15 predicted proteins | sample Palsa_T0_3_FD_202264 | JGI IMG/M metagenome (GOLD analysis project Ga0302326, IMG submission 202264) | Peat permafrost microbial communities from Stordalen Mire near Abisko, Sweden - Palsa_T0_3 | ecosystem: Environmental > Terrestrial > Soil > Palsa > Peat permafrost | place: Sweden: Abisko...
GGGGCCGTTCTCCGGTCAGGCTGTGCACTTCCAGCTCGCGGCGCCGGATAAAATCCCCTATGCCATCAACCGCTATCGACGCGAGGCCGAGCGGCACTACGAAGTTCTTGATCGCCATCTGGAGGGGCGCGACCACATTGTCGGTCAAAGCTATTCCATTGCCGATATGGCGGCCTGGGGCTGGATCGACCGCGCGCCGCGGGTGATGGCGGGAAGTGATAGTCCGCTGGAGCCGTTTCCCAATCTGGGCCGCTGGTTTCAGCAGATCGAAGCGCGGCCGGCGGTCGCCCGCGCCCGTGCGGTCGGAAAAGGGCACGCATTCAAGCGCGATATGGATGACGAGGCGCGGCGCGCGTTGTTTCCGTCAAACTATCCGAAAAACTGAACGGCGATCCCATGGAACTTCAAGGCAAGCGTGTCCTCATTACTGGCGGCACCAGTGGCATCGGATTGGCCCCCGCTAAAGCTCTGATCGCCAAGGGCGCGAAGGTATTCATCACCGGACGCCGCCATGACCGGCTCGTCACGGCGCTCGAGAAACTTCGGGCCAGTGGGGGACGTGCGGAAGGATTGACGGCTGATGTGGCGACGGAACAGGGCCGAAAATTCACGCTCGGGGGCTGCATCGACGCCCTGGGCGGGCTCGATTTGCTCATAAACAACGCCGGCGGTGTCAGAGCAGGGCGCCTGCAGGACACGACGGAAGCGGAGATCGCCGCGATGGTCACGGTCGACCTGCTTGCGCCAATCCTTCTGACTCGCTCGGCACTGCCGCAACCGCGCGACGGCGGCGGCATGGTCGTGAATATTACCTCGGCGATCGCTTTGATCGGCATGCCGTTCTACGCCACCTACGCCGCCGTTAAAGCAGGCCTGGCACACTTTGGCGAGGCGATGCGGCGCGAACTGTCCGGGTGTCCATGTCCTGACGGTTTATCCCGGCGCGACCGACACACCCATGATGCAATCCTCGAAGGCCGGCCCCGAACTCGGCGTCGTCAGGGAGGCGGCATCCGCTGTGGCTAATGCAATCGCCCAAGGCATTGAAACGGAAGCGTTTGAAGTCATTCGGGGAGGCGAAGAACGCGAAAAGATGATTGTCATCAATCGCCAGGATCCTGCAGCTCTCGATCGGCGTTTCGCGGAAATGAAGCCCGCGTTGGCAGAGGCTGTGCGCGATCATTCAACTCTCTGATCAAGCGACTATGCCGGACGACCGCACCGTTCGTCGAATAACACCGTGACGTGTTCGCGGCACGTCGGCGCATCTACCTCTTCGCGGCCATCGGTCGAACTTCGAAGTTCGCCTTAACCGAACTGCACGAGAAGGCCACCACGGCCATCTCAAGAGACTTCATCCTGCGCTTGGTCGCCGCCGTTCCCTATAAGATCCCCACCGTGCTGGCCGACAACGGGCTGCACTTCACCGATCCTCGCGGCGAAAGTTGGACGATGGCGGAGATCAAGGAGCTAATCGCACGCAAGCAGCCCTTCCGAGCCCATGCCTTCGAATACACCTGTGCCAAAGCAGACATCGACCATCGCCTCACCAAGCCCCCAAGCATCCCTGGACCAACGGCCAGGTCGAAAGCATGAACCGGACGATCAAGCATGCGACGGTAAAACGCTTCTATTACGAAACCCACGATCAGCTTCGAAGTCATCTCGCCGACTTCGTCACCGCCTACAACTTCGCCAAGCGCCTTAAGACACTCAAAGGCCTCACGCCATACGAGTACATTTGCAAGCTCTGGACAAAAGCGCCCGAGCCATCGCCGACGCTTCGGCCTTCAACCGACGGCCAAGCTTTTCACGAACCGAAAGATCGCCTCCCGATCGGTACGCATCCCGCCAGCGATAGAGCAAAGTTCGTTTCACTCTCAGTTCTGCCGCCAAAGCGCTTGCGCTCTCGCCGGCCTCCAGCCGCCTTATCGCCTCCAGCTTGAAAGCGCGGCTGTAGGGTTGCTCGATCCATCTGGGCATCGGTTCTCCTTGTCGAGAACTGTCCCCATTTTTGTGTCTCACTCCAGGAGTTCACTCCAAGGCTGATTTGAGCAGGTGAACATTGGTCCCGTCACGGATTTTCACCGCCCCGAAAGTAGCTGTCTCGGCCATCGCTCGCGGAATTCCCGACTTTCATCACGAAACATTCGGGCGTCGTGAAACATTCGGGGCCTGGAGCGCGAACTAAACTAACGGCACGGGTGTACCCGTGCCGATCTCTCGGTTGCGCCGGGCCGGCGCAATCGAAGGCGAAGGATATGGCACGAGGAGCTTTCGACATGGCCGTTGCCCTTCCCTCCATCGCCGATGTCGAATCCAGCATCGATGCTTGGAGCGGCGAGTATCCGCAGCTCAAATCGTTGATCGGGCAGGAGATTCCTCCCGCCAAGGCGCTTCGATTCGTCGGCCTGCGCCTGTGCGAGAGCGGCATCAACGAGACGGTGGTGGACATGTTCATGGCGGCGACCGCTCTGTCGCCTCAAGACACCGGCTTGTGGAACGATCTCAGCACGGTTCTGCAAGCCGTCGGGCGAACCGACGAAGCGATGTACTGCGTTCGGCAGTCCCTGAAGAGGAATCCTTCGCAGCCGCAGGCCTGGTCCTTCCTCGGCCTGCTCCATGACGGCCGTTCGCAAGCCGACGATGCCGAACACGCGTTCCTTTCGGCGGTGGAACTTGATCCTCGGCAGGCCACGGCGCTTCGCGGCCTCGGCTTCCTGTATTTTCGGCAGCGCCGATTCGCGCTTGCCGTCGACCGGTTGACGTCTGCCATCGCCTGCGGCGAAGCTGGCCTGGAAGTACACGCCTGTCTCGGGCTGACGCTCTGGAGCATCGGCGATTTCGCGGGTGCGGCAAACGCGTTTGCCGAGCAAGTGCGGATCAGCCCCGAACCTCAGGCCGCGAGAAATTGGGCGCAGACTCGCATGCAGGCGGCGCTGATCGCCGGCGCCGGCGCAGAAGACGCGCATCGAATCTATTGCGAATCCGCAGGTCCTCATGGTGAAGACGCCGATACCGTATCGGCGACGGCCTTTCATCAATTGAGCGGTTTTGGCCGTCGCGAAGCGGCTATCACGATCGGCCGGCACCGACTTTCCCGCGCGCCCGACAATCCGGTGCAGCAATATCTGCTCGCCGCACTCGAACAAAATGCGCCTCCGCGTGCACCCGACGATTATCTGCGCAGCCATTTCGACGCGTTTGCCGTCGGTTTCGATCACCAGTTGGTGAACGTTCTGGATTACCACGTGCCCGAAAAGCTCTCGGCGCTTCTGGCGCCTTGCCTCGGGCGAGTTCTCGACATGGGCTGCGGCACGGGACTTGCCGGGCCTTTGCTCAGGCCGAAATCCGCTCATCTGACAGGCATGGATATATCTCCGCGAATGCTGGAGCAGGCCGGGCAGCGCGGCGTTTACGATGCGCTCGTCGAAAGCGAGATTCTGGAATTCCTCCGTGTCAATGCCGATCCGTTCGACTGTGTGTTCGCGGCCGACGTGCTCGTCTATTTCGGCGATCTGGCGCCCCTGATGTCGGCAACCGCCCGCGCCGTCAGATCAAATGGCTGTTTCGCTTTCAGCATCGAGACGGTCGAAACCGGCGAGCACGCCGTGTTACTATCAGGGCGATTTGCACATTCTCTGGAGTACATCGCAAAGGTGTCGCAGCCGCGTTTCCGATTGGCCGTATCTCAGCCGACCACGATCCGCACCGAGGCCAATCATCCGGCTCAAGGCGCATTGATCGTGCTCGAGCGCCGGTGAGAAACGCCGCAACCGGCGTCATTGCCGTGAAGCCAACCCTGTTTCGCTTGTTGTCGAATCGGCGCACCGAAGACATTTCGAGCCGCCCGGAACTCACACCGCAGAAAGTGTAACATGACAGCGATCAGCATAACGACGCTTCTCGGCGATATCCGCGCCTGCACCGTCTGCGCCGCGCATCTGCCGGCTGGACCCCGCCCAATTGTGCAGTTCAGTGCAACTTCGTGCATTGTCATCATCGGTCAGGCACCTGGCACGCGCGTCCATGAAAGCGGCATTCCATGGGACGATGCCAGCGGCGAACGCTTGCGCGAGTGGACCGGCCTGCCCCCCAAGCAATTCTACGATCCCGCCGTTGTTGCGATTGTGCCGATGGGGTTCTGCTATCCGGGCACCGGAACCAGCGGCGATCTCCCGCCGCGTCGCGAATGCGCGCCGCGGTGGCACGACCGGGTTATGGCGCACCTCCCCACCGACCGGCTGACGCTGCTTGTCGGCAGCTATGCGCAAGAGCGCTATCTCCCCAATGCCAAACGCAAGTCGCTGACCGAGCGTGTCCGAGATTTTAGAGACCATTCGCCAAACATCTTGCCGCTCCCGCACCCCTCTTGGCGCAGCGTCGGTTGGATGAAACGCAATCCCTGGTTTGAGGCAGATCTGCTTCCCGTACTGAAAGGCACAGTCAGCACGCGGACACGATCTGTTGGGCGGGACCAGATTGGCGTCATCAGCCGCCTCACCTCATCAACGTGAAACAAAACACGCCGCGCGCATGGCAAAATCGAACGCCCCGCTCGCGTCAGTCGGATGCCCGAGTGGTCACGTTCGAACAGACATAGTCCAAGCTCATCTTCGAGATTACCGACACGTCGGGTAACAGTTGAGGTGTCAACACCGAGCGCTTTCGCGGCAACCGCAAACTTTTCTGCGTCCGCAGTTACAATCAGGTAGTGTAGATCGATCATCTCCATTCTGAAACCTTATCGATCCTGTGTATAAGGCACACAATGCTCTCGGTTCGCGATTGCTTCAGATCAAAGTCATTCACGCGGCCCATCTCAGTGAATGAAAGTCAAAACCTGCTGACAGAGTTGGCTTTACGACCTCGAAGTACGGTGAAACATCCGCGATGCAGTCCGGGCAATCAATGGTTGGCGCCGCCTCGCTGGTGATCATCGGCAGGATCGGATATCGAATCGATTCGAATGCCTGCGCAATCAGCGTCGAACAGATCGCGCGTGTGGGGTCGCCGCTTCCCAAGGCAATCATTCTTCGGCGCCAACCGGAAAAGACTGGCGGCGTCGGGATCAAGTAGCGGCAGAGGTCAAAGACATTCTTGAGATCGTAACGATAACCGATGCGTGCGGTAAGAAAATCCATCAATTTGTTCGAATCTTCTGCGCCCAATCCCACTGGGCGACAAATACGACAATGAAGACCACGAAACGATTCCAGCGATACAGCGCGGACGCCCTCCACGAGGTCTGCTTCGACTACGCAAAGAAGATAGCCGGCTGAATCGGTTTTTCCGAAGACATCCCCAACAAAAATGGCGGAGTGAGACCAAGTCGATTGGGTGAGGTACTTGATCGCGGTACTGACGCGACCGAATCCTTCCACAAGCAAGACGTCGCCCGGCCTCAAAGCCCGCATGAGCATCGCCGCGTCGACAGTGTAAGGAATGTTGTGCGCGTGCGCTGGCTTTGTGAGAAAGCGTGCAAGCCTCTTCATGAGGAATTCCAGCGCCGACGAGAGGTATCCTGTTTTCACGATATGGCTCCCGGACCCCATACTTTTCGAACCAGGAGTGTGCTTGTGCATGGCACGCAACCGCCGGCGGGATTTGCGGTTGCACAGATTGATTCCGTCGCACACTTGGAGCATTGCGAGATCGCGCCGCGAGCCGATCGCTCTTTTTTGTCTGCGGCAATCATCGCCAGCGCAACAACATTGGACCGAGTGCCCATCCCAAGAGGGCGCAAGCGATCATTCCAAGCGTGTACCAGACAGTTACAAAGAGCGCAGCATTCTCCGAGCAGTGGAGCGCGTAGACGAACGCACCTGTGCCCCCGGCGACAAGGCCAATTGCAGCCCCGGCTTTTCGCAGGCGCGTGGGTGCAAGGCCCCGCATGGCCCAGATCAACCCGACCGAAGGAGGAATGGCGAAGAAGACAATTCGCCACGGGCATATACTGGCCGAAATGCCCATTACCGTCGCCATGCGACCGCCGGGACTTGTTGTCGCGAGTTGCACGGCCGCAATACCGGCCAAAACCAGGAACGGGACTGGGAGCCAGGCAGTTCGTCCACGTGCGCTGGCCGCCGGGCGGGCGAGCCGTTCAGCTGCAAACCCAGCAACGAGCGCAAATGCGAGAGTATACAACTGCTTTAGCCAGAAGACACCTGCGCTCACGACGTGCCGAAAATCAGGCCGCAGCCCAAGAGTTGAAACCATCAGTGCCGCGGACAACGCAGCGCCCACACCCGCGCCGATGATCAGCCTGCGAACAACATACCAGTCAGATACCAGCACCAGGTCGGTCGTCAGAGATTCCAGCAGTTCGTCAGTCATGAAAATCGCTTTCACTTCGCAAACGCGGCAAAAATCGATGCGCCGTCACGCAGCGAGCCCTCATCGATGCAGCAGTATCCGCTCCGATCGCGTGCAGGTTCTTACTCGGATATATTCGTGGCCGTTGGCCAAATCGTTACAGCTAGCATTCGCCAGAAAGCTGTCTGGAGCCACGATCGGCGGCTGCACTTAACCCTATTCCGTCACCCTTTGGGAAGGCTGCGCGAGGTGTCGCAAACCGATTACTTTCCTGAGCCCGCCTATGGGGAACAATACGCCGCGACAAGCCTCTGCGGGCCAATTGCTGGCGCTCAATGATTGTTCACGGTGCTGGGCCAGTAGTCTCGGCCGCATTGTCCGCCTGACTTTGTAGGTTGGGTGCTCATTGACCAACAAAAGGCGCTATCAGAGCGTTTTGCCGACCAATAATTCGTTCACTGCCAGCGTATTAACAACGAGCCCACAGACCAGCCCAACAACGCAGAGGCAAGTAGTTCTATGCCCTCGTCGAAATAGGCCATGCGATAGCCATCAATTCTGACAGATTTTTTCCTTTGCGAAGAGCTGTGGATTCAACGTCATAAGGGATTGCTCCTCCACACTCCGAAATCTTAATCTGACATATTTGTAACCAGAAATGGCGGCGCAGAATATTGGTGAGCCATGTTGTGCCTCACTTTCGGGCGCTATGTGGCAGATTGGGATTTGGGAAGACGATTCTAACACTCGTCAATACAATTGCCCGGAAACGCTGCGTCCGACCAAAATACGCCCTAACGCGGTGCTGACGTGTCTGATCAACCCGCCCAGGACGGCGGTCAATCACAGGAGGAGTGGCACATGGCAATTAAGGCTGTCGTGTTTGATGTTTACGGCACGCTTTGCGACATCCGATCGGTAGAGCCCCTTATAGATATCGAATTTCCGGGCCAAGGAGAATTTATTGCCGGTATTTGGCGCATGAAACAGCTTGAATACACTTGGCTGCGGTCGATGATGGGTCGATACGAGAATTTTTGGACAATCACCAGGGACGCCCTCACCTTCACTTTAACGAGCCTAGGGTTGGAAACAGATACGGAGTCGTTCAATAGAATCGTAGAGAAATACAATGATCTTGATCTATACCCTGACACTAAGCCGGCACTTAGATCACTCTCGCAATTTCAGTTAGCAATTCTTTCTAATGGCAGCTCGATAATGCTGCAAATGCTGTCCAAGAACACGGGGCTAGACTATCTGATCGGGCAGACGATTAGCGTAGACTCAGAGCAAGTGTTTAAGCCGGATCCGCGCACCTATTCTCTCGTGGAGAAGAGGCTTGGGTTGTCTTCCCACGAGGTTCTTTTTGTGTCTTCGAATGGATTCGACATCAGTGGTGCAAAGAGCTACGGGTTCAACACCGTTCGAATTGATCGGGTCACAGAAGAAAAATCCCACCCAACGTCAACGGATACCAAATTCTTGGAGCCGTCCAAGATGTTCGCGATCCTTCGTGCTCGAGTTGAAAACATTGGGTTTGGACCGGATTACGTCGTCAATTTACTTACTGACCTGCCGGAGATCGTATCGGCGGCCGTTGCTGAGCAATAGTTCGTTCATCGCCAGCGCAATAGCAACGGGCCCACTGCCCAACCCAGCAGTGCACAGGTAAGTATCCCGACCGTGTACCAAGCAGCCAGAAAAGGCACCGCATCCTCCGTACAATGCAATGCGTAGATGAACGCCCCCGCGCCACCAGCGGCGAGACCGATGACCGCCCCGGCTTCCCGCAAGCGGGTTGGTGCGAGACCGCGCATGGCCCAAACTAATCCCACCAGGGGAGGGATCGCAAAAAACAAAACTTGCCACGGACAAAGGCTTGCACTTTGCCCCATCAACATCGGCACGCGGCTATCGGGAGCGACGTTCGCCAATTGCAAACTCGCAACGCCCAGCACAAACACGAAAGGGACCAAGAGCCAAATTATCCAGCGGCGCCCATCTCCGCTAGGACGGGCAAGACGCTCGGCTGAAAGTCCCGCGATGACGGTAAATGCAAGAGCGTACGCTTGCTTCAGCCAAAAAACACCAGCTCCGACCATTCGCCACACGTCGGGGCGCACTCCGAGCAGTAGAAGCATGAGAACCGCAGATATGACCACACCGCCACTGATGCCGACCAACAGCCTTCGTGCGACAAACCAGCGTGACACAGGCCCAAGGTCCATCGACAGAGTTTGCAAGAAGTCGCTCTTCATTTTTCGACTCTATTGCCTTTGAATTGAGAACCCAGCTTCTTCATAGCGCGATGCAACGCCACTCTAACCGCAGCCTCGCTAGCTCCACGCGCTTTGGCTACTTCCGAAATCGAGAGTTCGCGAAGTTTGATATCTCGGATAAGAGCCTGCGTTGCGGCCGGAAGTCTGCCTATCGCCCTATCAATGTCATGTCGAGCGTCAACGCTTGCGCTCTCGTCGTTCACGAATAAAAAGCCAGCTTCGTCGAGCGACATGGTCGGCTTGCGACCGTTTCGACGGAAATGATCAACAAGCTTGTAACGCGCAATCGCGAAACTCCACGCCGTAAACATCAGCGAGCGATCGTACGTGCCACGCCGCGTGTGGATGGCCAACATGGTCTCCTGCACCAAATCGTCAACCGCGTCCAATTCTCGGCTTAGCCTCCTCTGAAAAAATAGTTGCAGTCTGGTCTGCAACATTTCCAAGAGCACGCGATAAGCCGCGGAATCGCCATCGAGCGCAGCTATCATCAGCGCCTTAAGATTTGCTTCCGTAGCTTCCACGTCCGCTCCCCACTGAATTCGCGAACCTTCACAGGATTGTTACATCTGCCGATTGGCAAATCAAACACTGCACAAAACCTCCGCGGCTAAGCGTGGAACGACAGCTTGGCTATAAGCAGGCGAAGTACGTTCAGCGAATCGAGATTACCGACAGCTTCCAGACAATAGCGGGGCGCAACGGCGGCTATTGGGAGAACCGCGGCTACGAATGGTACGCGGGAATTTAGGTCATGCCTGTAACAAGCTGGTAGATCGCGACGTATGTAGCTGTGAGACGCATGGATGAAACATCATGGAACGCAAAACAGCATTGCGATGCCTGGTAGCTGCAGCCGCACTCCTTTCGACACCTGCGCGGACACTCGCGGATAGCCGCAATCTGACGGTCGTCGAACTGTTCCAGAGTCAGGGCTGTTCGTCCTGCCCGCCTGCAAACGCAAATGTGATCGCCCTGAGCGACCGTTCCGATCTTCTGACGCTGAGCTTTGGGGTCACCTATTGGGATCAGCTCGGTTGGAAAGATACCTTTGCATCGCAGCGGTACACGGACCGTCAATGGGACTACGCGCGCGCGTTCAAGCGCAGCGAGGTTTTCACGCCAGAGGTCGTGGTCAATGGCCGTGCCGACGTCGTCGGCCAGGACCGACAGGAGTTGGAGGACCTCATTCGGCGCGAACTCGCCTCGGCAAATGCTCCGGCCATTTCAGTCGCGAACGGCCAGGTACAGATCGGTGCGTCCAGCGGACACGTATCTACTGCAGACGTTTGGCTGGTCCGCTACGATCCGAACATCGAGGAAGTTCCGATCAGCCGCGGCGAGAATGAAGGTCGAACTCTGCCGCACAAGAATGTCGTGAAAGAGCTTGTGAGGCTCGGCAGTTGGTCCGGCAAGGCGGAAACCATTCAGATACCGCAATCAACGCTGAGCGAACTTCGCGATGCCGTTCTTGTCCAGGAGGGTCCAGGCGGGGTCATTCTTGCCGCGGCTCGAAATTGACGATGGTTGCGATACCGAACACTGCGGCGCTCGGCTGCCGCACATCGAGGTTCCACGGAGTGTGGAGCGCCCTCGGCCGCGGCGATGCGGCCTTTGACCAAGGAGAACAAAGATGTTTCGTTTTGCAACAGTCATCGGACTTGCGATGATCTTAAGCGCTGGTGTTGCCGGCGCGGCTTTGGCCCAGAGCACCACCAGCGGCTCGACGTCGGACGGCGCCATGTCTTCTGGCGATCACATGTCGAGCGGAGCGATGAGTTCCGGCGACCATATGTCGAGCGGCGCCATGAGCTCAGGCGATCACATGGCCAGTGGTGCGATGAGCTCGTCGGACCATATGGCGACCCCCGACAAGTCAAAGAAGAAGGTCGTCAAAAGCGACACGAGCTCCGCCGATCATATGTCGAGCGACTCCATGTCGTCGGGTTCGAATCCACACTGATGTTTTCTGCGTTGCTGCTCCCGA